>Ga0208468_1000478_pt1 | contig 11852 bp, 8 predicted proteins | sample DeeseametaMP0960_FD_184198 | JGI IMG/M metagenome (GOLD analysis project Ga0208468, IMG submission 184198) | Marine microbial communities from the Deep Indian Ocean - MP0960 (SPAdes) | ecosystem: Environmental > Aquatic > Marine > Oceanic | place: East of Madagascar, South Indian Ocean... | reverse complement strand
CGTCCCCCACGCCTGCAAATGCAGCCAGCAAGGCAGGATCACCCGACAGCCGCCGCAAGGTGGCCACATCCACCATGCGGGCCATCGACAACGGCACCTGCTCCCGATAGCTTTCAGGCCTAACTACAGGCCGTTCGCTGATTAGCTTTAGTCCGTCAAGATAACTCGATACATACTTCTTGAGGCGGAAATAGCGCAACCAAATAGACCGTGCATTATCAGACTGACCGGCCAGGCCATGCTTTCCTGGCTCGCTGCCCAGCACCAGCGATGGGGAGTACTCCACTATCGCGGAAAGGTATTCATGGAACTGATCCCGCCCGGACTTGTTTTCTGCAGGCGCCACATCTGCGACGTAGCGCCAAAATCTGCTTTCGTCGGCCAGTTCAAGTTCAAGCGTCACCTCACCGGAATAAAAGCCCGGCTGCCAAATCCAGAATTCTTGCCGGGGATCCATTTCAAGCAAGGCGTCATCCACGTACAAGCGCGCGCCACTGAAAGGCACCGCAATTTGATAACGGCCAAGCTCAGATAAGCCTTGCATTGTTGCCCGCTCAGACAGACAGCCGACCTGAGTCAGCCCCCCTTCTGATTCGAGAAAGACAGGAAGTTCCATATCATCGCCAGAATCGCATCATGCCAATGTCAGCAAGATCTGACTTTAGAGACTTCACTTTATTCACGCTGCGTTCCAGCCCATGCTGATCCAGGATCTTGATCGTCTCATCCATCGCCATTCGTAAACGCTCACTTTCCGTTCCGCGCAACTTCGGCAAGACCCTGGCATAAACCACATCGTCCAGAGAATCGACAAACGAAAATCCTGAAGCCTGGCGGGCCAGAGAAAGGTAAGACAACACATCTTCCACTGTACGCCAGCCGAAATGCAGTCGCTCCGGGGCCAATGCATCAAGCAACCCAGCAAGGCAGGCCTGTACAGTCGTCAATTCTTCTGCATCCAGCCCAAAACTGCCCCAGCGGGGATAGTCGTCCAAGCTAATATCCCAAAACTCCAGCGTGAAGGCACGATCCAGCACCTTGTCGGAAATCCCATGAGTCGTCTCATCCATGTTTACCGTGCCAATAATCGCCACATTGGCAGGAAACGGTATCTGGCCCGGCACACCATCAAAGCTATCCCCCTCATTGTGCAAACACAGATCCTCACCAGACTCCATTGCAGATAGCACAGGCGCAAAGTATTGCTCCGGGTGAGACAGGTTCATCTCATCCAGAATCACTACAAAGGGTTGATCTGGCCGATTTACTGCCTTGAGTAAAAAATCCAGAAGAGGTGATCTGACATAATGGTCGCTTTGCAGCGGATTGATATAGCCAAACAATGGAGAAGGATCGTACCAACCCGGCTGAACAGCCATGACAAGGACATGCTGCTTTTCATCCAAGGAAAATTGCTCAACAAGTGCCTTGGCATAACGCTGGGCAAGCAATGTTTTTCCTGAACCTGACAGCCCAGCCAGGATGGAAAAATGACGGCGACCATTAGACCACAAACCGATATGCAGCTGAGACACCAACCTCGGAGCAAACGCCAGGCCATTAATTGATGCACTAATCAGACCATCTTGGTCAATTTTTTCGATATCAAGGGTGGCGATGTTATCCGTAGGCAAGAAATCATCATTTGCCACTTCAGGCGGCAAGAATTCAGGAGTCCAGTCAATCCTTTCTGCCCAGCTCTCCCCAGACTCGGTTAAAGCATATTCACCGCCTTTTCTTGCTTCAACAAGATCCAAATCCAACATCCATTTGAGCAAAGCCCGCGGCCCATAATTCGATGTCCATCCAGGGTTAACCTCTTGCAAAAGATCAAGAATTTCATTCACCGGTACGGGACCATCCTTCATCTTGCAGAGAAGATGGTCAGCCCCCAGCGTGCGTGTAATCACAAGAGAAACGAGCTCAGAGGGGTCCTGTGTCTGCAAGTATGAAAGACCACGACTCGACGGCGTAAAGATCCCACTTTCTTCCTGAATCACATAAAATTCATTCTTTAAAAAATTTACCAATGTTCGCAGTGAGTTTTCTTTGTAATCTGGAAACTCTCCTCCTAGGAAGTCAATTAGTTCTTCCCGAGACACCTCTTCAGACACAAAACTAATAGCACTTGATAGAAGTGCGATCCCGTTTCTTACACTACTAAGACCTTTACGACGCTGCAAAGGTGGTAGCGGAACCAACTTTACATCACCCTTAGCATTGGCAGATTCTACTTTGGGCTCATCACTTTCACCCTGGACATATTCTTCATAAATCATCCAGGGTAGTGTCATTCTGGCTGCCAAAGCATCAGGACGGCCCTCCACAGGCCCCATCAACTCATCAAGCCTAGCCATCATGTTCAGATGGCAGACCACATCACCAAGCCCTCTCTGCTTGCCAAACCAGGATCGATGGCATTCAAAGGCCATTCTGAGATTGGTGATCGTAGTGAAATAGCGAGGATACAATGCCGCAAATACGCGAAAAATTTTCACCCAAGGGACGCGGCTTGAGTGAAGCTTTATCCTTTTAATTAATGCATTATAAAAATCAATAAAATAGGCTTTTCTTGCATCCGCACTCTCTGGCACCGGCTTTACTGACTGCTCAGCAACCCAGATGCAGAAATCCGGATCATCCAGGGCCGCATTGATATTCACCGTACCCATTCCAATTCCGGAAACCTGGTTTTCCTCCCACAATCGACGCTGAAACTCCCTGGATTTCCGTGTTTCCAGATCTGCACTTTCTACCCAAGCAAGAAATGAAGAAAGTCGCTCAACCCAGTCCCCGCCCATTTCAACTGGATCAATTTTATCCAATGCTTGCTTCAAATCCTGATCTTCACGCAAATCCATTTATCGTTCCTCGAAAAATTCCCAATACTTAATTCTAAAGTCGATCAAACAAAGATAACCAGGTAAAGCTTACCCACCCAAAGACTGATATTTCTTAAAATTTTCCGCCTGCTCGAAAATCTCCTTATACACCTCGTCCCGGTCTACCGGCGGATAGCCATGTTCGGCTAGCACCAGGATCAACCCGACTTTCAGCCCGGCCTTGATGTCATCCCGCTGACTCCAGTCGGTGTACTTGGCCTTTTCATCCACCACTTCACGCACCGCCTTGGACAGCGCTACCAGCTTGTCTTCCGGGTAGGTGAAGTCGTATTTGATCGCCAGCTTCTTGAGGATGTCGTAGAAAGCCTTTTCTTCCAGGCTATCCATATCCCCCAAGTCACCCTTCTCATCCTTGAGCGCCTTGATCAGATCCATGATCTCGGTGGAGAAGTCTTCCAGCACATTGCTGACTAGAACGCTGTCTTCCTTGCGCTCGTTGTATTTATCCACCAACGCCCGGAATTTCTCTGAGAACTCGATCCCCTTGGTGCGGTTTACTTTGCGGAAGTCCTCAATGGCCTTGGCCAGCAGCTTCTGCAGTAGCTTGATCTTGGTGTTGGGTAGCTTGATCTTCTCGATCTTGGCCAGGTAATCGTCATCGAACAGATCGACGCCCTCAGCGCTTTCGTCATCGAGTTTAAAGACTTCCTCCACCCCATCCGCCTTCAGCGCCTCCGCCACCATTTCACGCACTCTAGCGTTCATCTGGGCTATATCCGGGGCATGGCCGCGTGTGAGTTTGAAGACGATGGACCGTACCGCCAGGTAGAAGTGGATCAGGTCACGTTCGCTATGGGTGATCGACTCGGAACCGGAGCAGATGTCATAGGCGGCCTTGAGGCGTTTCACCAGCGCCATAAAGCGCTTTTCGATCTTGTCAGTGAGCTGTACAAACTCCGCCGCTCTATTCAGGCAATTGAGCTGCTCCAGTGGGCTGCCGTCAAAGTACGGTTTGCTGTCGAATTGGTGGAAGATCTTGCCGAGTAGATCCAGATGGTCCTTCACCACCACCACGGACTGGGCAATCTCCTCGATGTTCTGCTGGTCGGCCTTGTTGTAGTGGGCCAGCGCCAGATTCATCTGCTTCTTGATGCCGATGTAATCCACCACCAGGCCCTTGTCCTTGCCCTCAAACTTGCGGTTCACCCTCGAAATGGTCTGAATCAGGTTGTGGCGCTGCACCGGCTTGTCGATATAGATGGTATCCAGGAACGGCACATCAAAGCCGGTGAGCCACATGTCCACCACAATGGCGATCTTGAAGTTGGACTTGGGGTTCTTGAATTGCCGGTCCAGCTCCTTACGGTATTCCTGCGTGCCGAGCATCTCCCACAGCGCTTTTTCGTCATCCTTGCCGCGGGTCATGATCATTTTCACCCGCTCCATGGGCTTGATCTCTTTGCGCTCCTGCTCGGACAGTTCCGCCCCTTCCTCACAGGCTAGAACCTCATTCCACGCCGGGCGCAGCGCCACCACTTCCTGCCAGAAAGCCCAGGCAATTTCACGGCTACTGCACACAAAAATGGCCTTACCCTTCACCGTGGAGCCTTCTTCCAACCGCTTCTCATAGTGATGCACAAAGTCGATGGCCAGCGCCTTGATGCGGTCCGGGTCGCCCAGAATGGCAGCCATGCTGCTGCTACTCTTCTTACTTTCTTCAATGTGGTAATCACTGGCACCGTCTTCGGCACACTGGTCGTAGTAGGCCTCAATCTCCTTGAGCCTCTCGTTATCCAGCACCACCTTGGCGGCGCGGCCCTCGTACACAATGCGCACAGTGATCTCATCCTTCACCGATTCAGTCATGGTGTAGCTATCCACCACCTCACCAAACACATCCAGGGTGGCGTCAATAGGCGTGCCAGTGAAGCCCACATAGGTGGCATTGGGTAGCGAGTCGTGCAGGTACTTGGCAAAGCCGTAGGTGCGTTTAACGCCCTTGTCCGTCACCCGCACCTTCTGGTCCAGATTCACCTGGCTGCGGTGGGCCTCATCGGAAATACAGATCACATTGGTGCGGTCGGTGAGCAGCTCAGTGTCTTCGGTGAACTTGTGGATGGTGGTCAGGAACACCCCGCCGCTGTTGCGCCCCTTGAGCAGCTCACGCAGATGCGCCCGGCTTTCCACGCTAAGCACCGCCTGATCGCCGATATAGCCCTTGGCATTAGTGAACTGGCCGGAAAGCTGGTCGTCCAGATCGGTGCGGTCGGTAATCAGCACAATGGTCGGGCTCTCGAACGCCGCGCTCTTCATCAGCAGGCGGGTAAGGAACAGCATGGTGAAGCTCTTGCCGCAGCCGGTGGCACCAAAGTAGGTACCGCCCTTGCCGTCGCACTCAGGCTTGCGGTGGCGCAGGATATTCTCGTAGAGCTTGGTGGCCGCGTAGAATTGCGGGTAGCGGCAGACGATCTTTTCCTGCTTGCGCGACACATCCGGGAAGAACACGAAGTGACGCAGCACTTGGCGCAGCCGGTCCCGGTCGAATAACCCCTGGATCATGGTGTGCAGGGAATCGATACCATCCTTGCCGATGGCCTCCACCCCCGTCACCTTGCGCCAGGTGTAGAAGAACTCATAGGGGGCAAACAATGAGCCCATCCGCGAATTCACACCGTCGCTGATCACGCACAGGGCGTTGTATTTCATCAGCTCAGGAATATCCCGGGCATAGCGGGTAGTCAGCTGCACATAGGCATCATGCAGGGTCGCCTCTTCACGGATGGCGCTCTTCAGCTCGAAGACCACCAGCGGCAAGCCGTTGATATAGAGAATCACATCCGGGATGCGCTTGACCTGCCCCTCAATCTCCAGCTGGTTCACCACCCGGTAGAGGTTACTGTCGCCATAACCGCCAGCACCGTCTGCCACCAGCGTTTCCACCTCACCCTCTTTCGGCAAGCGCTGTAGTGGCAACCCGCTGTAGTCAATCAGCTGAACGTAGAGGTCTTTCTTGCTGCGATCTTCGCGCTTGAGCAGGAAGCCATCGGCTACAAGTTTCTGGATGGTCTTGTTGGAGTCGTATAGGTCCTGGGGGTTCAGGGCATCCAGGCGATTGATGATGGTGTCGATTTCGCCGGGGGTGATGCCATCAGCCGCATAGCGGGAGGACAGGAACTGACGCAGATCATCCTTGAGCAGGACTTCCGTGGCCGGGCGAACCAAGTCAGCGCCAGAGGTATAGGGATAGCCCTGATCCTCAAGGAGCTGGATGACTGCCAGCTCGAGCTTTTCTTCCGTGAATTTGCTCATGAGTTACAGAGCCTCCGCCACCATTTGCTCGGCTTCTGTAAGCTGCAATTGCCCCGAAAGTAGCTTAGGAAGAAGCAAGTCCCGCACATCTTCGAGTGTACGCGACTGCTTTGACCTTAATAGAATTGATTTAAACCAAGGCTGAACCGTCGCATTAAACCTTTCAACCAGAGAAAAATCAGGAACAATTAAAAGCAGAGACTTCACATCACCTTGGTTGACACCAGGAATAGCCGCCTTGCCACCACGAACAGCCAGATCATGAAAACTACGATCAGAACCCACCTGATAGTATAGGAAAGGCTGACCAAGGCTTTCTGATCTCAACCGGAAGACATGCTCATTAATTCCAAATTCCGAAAACGGGTACCCTTCTCCATACATCCCAATTCTCGGCTTAAAATCACCCGGCTTACCGCCATCCTTGTAAAGCAGAACATCATAGTCTTCAACTCGCCCGCTTTTCATGGTTTCAAAGAATTCAAAGGGGACATATTTGGTCTTACCAAAGTCAAACCCACCTATGCCACCAATACTCTCTGCGCCTACGCTCGGCACACCTTCTGAATACTTTGCCACCCCACCCTTTGGCCTACGGCCAGTTTCCAAAACATCCAAATAATCACCAACCTTCGCATCTATCCACCCTTCCGGCACCCACCCCATTTCCTCATTAAAGACAAAGCTGTTGGGAAAGAGGGCGCGGAGGTCGGCGGGGAGGGGTTGCAAGGGGGTGGCGGGGGCCGTTGTGCCCGGCTGGGTGTGGGGGGCGGTTTGGGTTGGGTGTGCGTTATCCGTGGCGCTGGCGCTGAAGGTGTCCGCCGCCGACGCAGCAGCCAGCAGGGCGGCGCGTTTGTCAGCTCTGGCCTGCAATGGCTCGGGAATGGGGTTGCCCGCCGCCAGGGCGTTGTCGATCACCGGATCAAAATCCACAAACCAGCTTTTGAACAGCGCCTGGGCCATGGATTCCAGGGTGGCGTTAATTTGGCGGTTTAGTTCGATTTTGTCGTCAAGGGCTTTGAGTATCCCCGCTATCGCCTTCTGAACCCGCAAAGAGGGCACTGGCACCTTGAAAGCGCGCAAATCTGGCAATCGGATATTACTTACGGTAGTTCCCGTCCCCTCGCTCCAATTTATCTGATGTTGTAAATAGGGACTCTGAAGAGAAAACAGTAAAAATTCAGAATCCACTTTTTCAGGAGCTGGCCTTAGAAGAACCATTCTCTGCCCCAGGCAGCACTTTAACCCTTCCGGGATCTGGCATACCTCACCCATGGGCGCCTCTCGCGTCAATACCAAATCACCAGCCAAGGGAATTGCCCGCTTTATTCTCGCCAAATAGCCTTCTTCCGTGGTGTAACTTGGATTGCTTAAATCCAGCCTCCCACCCCGGATATACTGATTACGCAGGACTACAACCCCTGAATCTGTCCACTCAGGTGTTGAATGGGGACAGTCAACAATCAGGTCACACAGGTCTTCCAGAGAAGACTCTGGCCACTCACCCAACATAACCCAGCTCCGCCAAGTTCTTCTTTATCATCGAATCTAGAGTCTCAGCGTCTTTCATCTGCTTATAGAGTGCCTGAGTCAGCTCACTCATTTTCTCCTCAAACAACTCCCCGTCATCTTCCAGCTCCGCCGCCCCCACATAGCGCCCCGGCGTCAGCACATAGTCATTGGCCTTGATGTCATCCAGGGTGGTCGCCTTACAGAAGCCGGGCACATCTTCATAGTCACCATCTTTCGCTTCACCGCGCCAAGCATGGTAGGTGCGGGCGATTTCGGCGATGTCGTCGGCGGTAAGTTCCTTGTGGGTACGGTCCACCATGGAGCCCCTATTGCGGGCATCGATAAACAGGGTTTCGCCCTGGCGGTTGCGGTGGTTGCTGTCGCTGTGGCCGGGGATGGTTTCGGCTTTCTTGTTCTTGGTGAGGAACCACAGGCACACGGGGATCTGGGTGGTGTAGAACAGCTGGCCCGGCAGGGCGATCATGCAGTCCACCAGATCATTTTCGATGAGCTTCTTGCGGATTTCGCCTTCGCCTTTGGTGTTGGTGCTCATGGAGCCGTTGGCCAGCACAAAGCCAGCCACGCCGCTCTCGCTGAGCTTGCTGACCATGTGCAGAATCCAGGCGTAGTTGGCGTTGCCGGTGGGCGGCACTTCGTAACCGGCCCAGCGCGGGTCGTTGGTGAGTTCGTCAGGGCCGCGCCATTCCTTCAGATTGAAAGGCGGGTTGGCCATGATGAAGTCGGCCTTGAGGTCCGGGTGCTGATCCTTGAAGAAGGTGTCAGCCGGTACATCACCGAAGTTGGCGGCAATACCCCGGATGGCCAGGTTCATCTTGGCCAGCTTGTAGGTGGTGGCGGTTTGCTCCTGTCCGTAGATGGAGATGTCTTTCTTGCTGCCCTTGTGGCTTTCCACAAACTGCACGGACTGCACGAACATACCGCCGGAGCCGCAGCAGGGGTCGTAGATTTTGCCGTGGTAGGGCTCGATCATTTCCGCCAGCAGGTTCACCACGCACTTGGGGGTATAGAACTCACCGCCGCCCTTGCCTTCGGTGGCGGCGAATTTACCGAGGAAGTATTCGTAGACGCGGCCAACGATGTCTTGCTCGCTCTTGGCACCCTTTTCGTCAATCAGGGTGTCGATGTTGTTGATGGAGTCGATCAGGGCCGCCAGCTTGCTGGCATCCAGCCCCAGGCGGGAAAAGTAGTTGTCCGGCAGGGCGCCGCGCAGGGATTTGTTGGTCTTCTCCACGGTATGCAGGGCGGTATCGATGCGGACGGCGATGTCATCCTGCTTGGCCTGCTTGCTGATGGTGCTCCAGCGGGCGTCTTCCGGCAGGTAGAAGACATTGTCCTTGGCGTAGAACTCCACCACGTCCACATAGTCCGCCATGCCCTCGTCCACCAGCTTCTGGCGCTGGGCCTCGAACTTGTCGCTGATGAACTTGAGGAAGATGAGGGAGAGCACCACATGCTTGTATTCGGAGGACTCCACCGAGCCACGGAGCTTGTCGGCGGTATCCCAGAGGGTTTGCTCGAAGGACTTGCTGACCTTCTTGGCTGCTGCTTTTTTCGCCATTCTTATCCCTTAAAGTGGCACTTCATAGCCCCAGCGCAGCCGCAAAGCCGCACCCAAGCCTGTTTTTGTATGGTTTGGGGTCCACATTACAATAAATGATTGGGGTTCACACGCTGATAGCATGGGGGTTTTGGTGGATCTGGCCATGGGAAGAGCAGGCACAATGAAGAGGCCTGAACCTGTCAAAACCTGTCGTCCGTACCGGCACACCTTCCACCGCTGGGGGCACAAATGGGGGCACATGGACAAATCGAAACCGCCAGACCCATTTAAGATCAACAAGTTATCCATCCATTTCAATTGACGCCGGCCCACCAAACAGCAAAGAAAAAGGGCCGCCCCATTGGGGTGGCCCTTTTTTTGTGCCTCGCTGCAGCAACCTGGCGCACAAGCAAGAGCTGGCCAGTAAACTGGCAAATCCTTCGGATTGGAGTTCAACAGCTTCAGCATCCCACCCAAGCCCGTCAGCAGGTGATCCCGTCATATCCCTCCGTAGCAGACAATAGAAAACAGCCCCAAGAAGCCTTTTTAAGCATGAGAAACCGAACTCAAGAAATAGTCTCACGCTAGGCTAGCGTGCGCAGGGAGCGGATGGGAGGAGGCGTAGAGCAATGCGCAGCATTATTGCTACAGATGTGTCAGCTTAACCCCCAACCTAAGCATTAGGGTAAATAGTTTATCGCTTAACCGTAGGCACATTACAACTCGAGACCTCTTTAACTGACAAGCTGGCAAGCATTAAACCTGCATGATCTTGAGAGGTTTCTGATAGACGCCAAACCAATCATCTTAGAATATAACTTCAGGAACACCTCATTCATGCCATTCCAGTGATCGATATACACATGCTTTGCCATGAGGGAGTTTTCAGATATATCATCCTTGCTTGGCGATGCGACTATAGCGAAGCCTTCAAAGAAGAGAATCGGTCTAGCCATTATAGCTACCGATCCAAGGCCATAGTAATGCGGCTTCTGCCACATTTTTATTCCAACACTGATTTAATTTAGGGATAGGCATGTCGACACGGATGAGAAATTACAGAATTGATTTTTACCAAATCAACATCCACCCAACAGATGACGTCAGGAATCCTTGGGCAGGCTTTAATGGTATTGAAATCGGGCTTTTTGCAGACCGAGCACATCACAATGGGGTTACTAGAGAGATATGGAGACTTAGAACTGACCTTCCTGGTCCTGAGCACTACTTTGGTCAATTCAGAAAATTCAGAAATGAAGACCTACCAGAAGTTGGAAGCGCAGGATCCGCCGGCAGAGACATTGATTTAGAAGATGATGAAGGAATAATCGAAAAGAATTTTTTCGCTTTTTTTCGGCAGCACAACATTCTAGCTTGGCACATGAATGGGCATGGCAGCACGCCCAATCAATTCGCGAAGGTCCTATCTGAAATTTGGAGCTGCAGAGTTTCAATCGACCCCGTAGTCGGCTCTGATGCGCTTCGCCGGCTAATGAATGGCGGCACAATTCTCACGGGACTCTCTCTTTCCATTCCTCGACCAACAAATCCAGACATTTATCTGGAAAGCGAATTTGGAAGAGACACTTTAAATTTATTGAATGGCTCAGGAGGAGACAGCCTTAAATTGGCCATAAACGTGGATGCAAGGCGCGGAGATAGCGAAGGAGGCCTAGTTAATGAGTGGAAAGCTGCACTACGAGATCTTTTAAGAATCGACGTTAGAAACGCTAGAGCAACAGTAAACGAAGGTGGCTTTGAGGATACAATTAACCTCATTGCTGATAGAGTACAAAGCACACAGCAGGCGGAGACCGATTCAAAGTTCCCCTCATCACGTGTAATGAACGATCTAATTATTGCAGCCAGAAATGAGTGCAACGAATCAATCACAGAATATTTTGGTGAAGGCGGCAATGTTCTTGATTAAAGCACTAGCGGCTTTATTGGCACCGCTACTTTTCTATTTACACGGCACAAGCCTTTCTGACGAAAGGCTTCATAGCATTTCCAGCGTACTGATAGGAACTTCAGGAACAATTCTTGGGTTCATGATCGCAGCAATCTCCATCATTGCTGCATTAATGGACAGGACTCTGATAAAAAATTTAAAGAAAACTGGTCACTTTGACATTTTAATGAATGGCGCCATAGCAACATGCGCTTTGCTTCTTCTTACTATCATCAATGGAATTGCAAACTTGTTTCTCCAATGCTTACAACTAGAACTCGGGATGCTAGCAGTTCTTTTTTTGGGCGGGCTATCATTTACATACCTTCTGGAGTCGGGAATTCGTTTCAAAAACATCATCACCAGTCTCTAGTTTATTACCCCTCCATCCTCAATAGGAGACACGCCCCCTTCCCTCTCCATAATCCATAACCTTCACTCACGACTGACCCTGCGGTTATCAAAACCAGCTGACTCTGCATCTTCTCTGCTAGATATCGTCGACACGAGAATGGCTGCCACCTTGTCGCTAGGGCGCTAGCAACGGCTACCCCTGTCTACCGGACCCGCCTCTGACGAAACTCCATTAATCGCTTTAATTCCGGCGCCTCTCAGCCTTAAGCTAGCGGGCAGACTGACAGCTTTGGAGCGCACTTCGGTTTCTGCCCTTTGCGCA
>Ga0208468_1000473_pt1 | contig 11958 bp, 8 predicted proteins | sample DeeseametaMP0960_FD_184198 | JGI IMG/M metagenome (GOLD analysis project Ga0208468, IMG submission 184198) | Marine microbial communities from the Deep Indian Ocean - MP0960 (SPAdes) | ecosystem: Environmental > Aquatic > Marine > Oceanic | place: East of Madagascar, South Indian Ocean... | reverse complement strand
CGACATTACGCAGGTCAGCCACCTCTGGCAGCGCCACGTCGCGCTCCCAGTTGATGTTGAAGTAGTGCTTGCCGTCTTCATTGGCGCCGGCGCCGAAGTCACTCATCACTGCCACACTGCGGTCGATGACAACAGGAATCGGCAGACCCACCGGGCCCAGGGAGCCCGGGCCGGCACCGATAGCCTGGCGGATTTCCTCTTCGCTGGCGAACGCCAACGGCGTGGCAACGGTGTCCAGTTTTTCCGCCTTGATATCGTTCAATTCGTGGTCGCCACGAACCAGCAGGGCAACCAGTTGACCTTCTTTTGCGCCTTTTACCACCAGGGTCTTGACGGTTTTCTCGACGGGCAGATCAAATTGCGCGACCAGTTCTTCGATGGTTTTGGCGTTAGGGGTCTCCACCTTTTCCATGGCCGCCCCCGGGGCGGGACGCTCAATGGCAGGAGCCAGGGCTTCGGCCAGTTCCACGTTGGCGGCGTAATCGGAGCTGTCGGAGAAGGCGATATCATCTTCACCGGAGTCGGCCAGTACATGGAATTCATGGCTGGCGGCACCACCGATGGCGCCGGTATCCGCTTCCACCGGGCGATAGTCCAGGCCCAGGCGATCAAAGATGGCGCAGTAGGCCTGGTGCATGATCTGGTAGGTGGCGGCCAGGGATTCCATGTCGGTATGGAAGGAGTAGGCGTCCTTCATGATGAATTCCCGCGAGCGCATGATGCCGAAGCGCGGCCGGATCTCGTCCCGGAATTTGGTCTGGATTTGGTAGAAATTAGCCGGCAACTGCTTGTAGCTGTGCAGCTCGTTACGGACCAGATCGGTGATCACTTCCTCGTGGGTGGGGCCCAGACAGAAGGCATTGTTATGGCGATCGGTGATGCGCAACAGCTCCGGGCCATAGGCTGGCGCACGACCGGATTCTTCCCATAATTCCATGGGCTGTACCACCGGCATCAACACTTCCTGGGCGCCGGCCCGGTCCATCTCCTCGCGGACAATTTTCTCCACCTTGCGCAGCACGCGCAGGCCGGTGGGTAGCCAGTTGTACAGGCCGGAGGCCAGCTTGCGGACCATGCCGGCACGCAGCATGAGCTGATGGCTGATGACAACGGCATCCGCCGGTGTTTCTTTTACGGTGGCAAGCAGGTACTGGGAAGTGCGCATAGGAGACAGTCTTTCGCCGGTTATTACTGAAGCCGGTCATTTTAGGGGCAAAGGCGCTTCGTCACCAGCCATCATGATTGGAGGTGGGATTGTTGCGCCGGCTTTCGTATCCTCCCAGCTATCCAGAATGAGATGGCGAATCATATGTTGAATGCACAGGAAGTACAGGACGTGATCTATCAGGGGTTGCCAGCAGCTTCCGAGGAAGGGTTGCGGGTTGAAGCAGTGGGGCGGCGGCGTGCCCGGGTACGCAGTCCGTTCCGGCCATCCACCATTCGCCCCGGCGGCACCCTGTCCGGCCCGACCATGATGGGGCTGGCGGATGCGGCCATGTATGCGGCGATTCTTGGGGAGCTGGGTCGTGTGGAAATGGCGGTGACCCAGAATCTCAATATCAATTTTCTGTCCCGCCCGGCCCAGAAGGACCTGATCGCCGACGCTGTCATTCTGCGTCTGGGGCGGCGTTCGGCGGTGTTGGAAGTGCAGCTGTTCAGCGAGGGCAGTGACGAGATGGTCGCTCATGTGACCGGGACGTACGCGCTGCCGAGGAGTTGAAGGTTCAAAGTTGAAAGTCTCAAAGCGCGAGAAAAGCAGGGCACAAACCTCCAGGCCGTGCCCGCGATTACAGGTAAAGATGATTACTTAAGACGCTTCCATCAAGTAAAAAAACAACCGCCAGGCGGCGCGGCTAGAGGGCCTATCGCATGGCAACCAATCCTTATCGCGCTTTGCAACTTTGAACTTGAAACTCTTCACTGCAGCTCCTTTTCCCAGATCAGATCCAGGCTGTTGGCTCGGGTGCTGGAGCGGGCTTCCAGATGGAGTTGACGGGTCAGGGTATAGCGCAGCATGACGGTGGAGACCGCATCAAACAGCCCCACTGCATAGGTCAGATAGAGGCGGTCGGAAAGTTGTTTGCCCAGCATCAGGGCGGCATCGTCGGTTTCCCAATCGCTGCCCACGCTGATTTCATCCACGCCCAGCTTGTCGCCGAGTTTTTCGGTGACGCCACTGCCTTTTTCCAGTCCGTATAGTGCCAGGGCCTGGGCTATCTGGTTGTTGTCGCCTTTCGATCCCCGCTCAAGTGACCGGCCGGTAAGCAGGTAGGACATGGCCTGACTCTGCTCCATGCCGGGTTCGGAGAACAGGCTGGCTTCCGGCTCCTGCAGGGTGCCGCTGAGCTGCACCCCGACCACCACGTTTTCACTGGGTATCTTGCGGATGGCGCGAATATCCAGCCCCGGGTTGTCCGGCGGCCCCTGGAAAATCAGCTGGCCGTCACTGATGGCCAGGTTCTGTCCGTAAGCCCGGTAGCGACCTTCACGGATCACGAGTTCACCATTGAGTTGCGGCGGTTGTTGCGGTTGCTGTTCCACTTGCAGGGTGCCGCCAAGCATTGCGTCGAGGCCAAAGCCCTGGAAGTGGACCTTGTCGCCCAGACTGACAGTGACATCAATGCCCAGCGGCAGACCGCTGCGTTGTTCACCCTCCTGGTGGACGAGGATCTGATCCTGACTGACGGTAACGGCGCCCTCGGGAAGTTCAGTCGGATGAATTTCCGCTTCCGGGACAGTGAGCTTGCCGCCAAGTTGCAGCTCGCCCAGGTTCCCCTTAAGCACAAGTGTGGGGTTGAGTAGAATCCGTGCGTCTGGCCTGTCTGCCACCAGTAGCCGTTGGCCGTTCAATGACAGATTCACCGTGGCCGGCCATTCCCTCGGGTCCAGGGTGCCGGTCAGGGTCATTGTCCCTTCGCCCAGGGTGGCAGCCCCATTCACATCCAGCTGTCCACGGGGTGAACCCTGCACATCCATCTGCAGATCGGTAACGGCTACCCCCAGGGCGGGGACCAGGGCGCGGCCTTTTTCCAGCCGGATGCTGCCGTCCATCAGGGGCTGGCGAAGGGTGCCATCCAGTGCGAAATCACCACGAACCTGACCGCTGATTTCTCGCAGATCGGTAGTGAACAGAGCCAGGGGCGAGAGACTGGAGAGTTGGAATGACACCTGACCGTTCAGGGAGGCGTCGGCATCCAGGCCGTGCTCCACAGAGGCGTTGGCGCTGGCCAGCTCGGATATCAGTGTCAGCTCGCTGGACAGACGCCGCTGTTGCAGCGTTCCCTGGACAGAGAGTTGCTCGATTGCAAGCTCCTGGGGATCGTCGGCGGTGCGCATGGCAATGCGCGCTCCTCGGGTTTGCAGCCTATATTGGCCAACTGGATCGGCCAGTGAGCCTTGCAGGGTGGCTTCGCCATCCACGCTGCCCTGCATGGCAAAGTCTGGCCCGAGCAAAGCACCGGCCAGAGCCAGTGGCAGGTCGCTGAGAGAGAGGTTGGCGTTGACCTGATTGTCTGCATCGCGATTACCTTCAATACAGAGTCGGCTTTGTGACTGCTCAAGACAGAACGGAGAGGAGGACTGGGTTGTGGCGGAGAGAACCACCGCCGTGTCTTCGGCTTGCAGCCAACGGCCCAGTTGCGAATGAATCAGGCTGGTTTCAGATAAAGATCCCTGCCACCGGGGTATGCTATTCAGTGACGTAAGGGTGCCTTGGAGGTGTGTCTCCAGGCTGACTTCGTCGCGCCTGAAACTGGCTGTGGCGGTATGGCTGGACAGGGTGCCGTTGATGTTCAGTTGGGTGGCGGCGAGCTGGTCCATGTTACCCTGGCGAAGCGCCTGGCCGTCCAGTTCCAGTGACATGGTCTGTTCGCCCAGCCCGAGTGCGCGGAAACGGGTTTGCAGAGAGGCCAGCGACCACTCCAGCCAGCCGAGCTGCTGACCGTTCAGGTTGCCGGTCAGGTTGGGGGTGGCCAGAGGGCCTCGCACTTGCAGTTGCCCGCTGAGTTGGCCTTGCAGATCCGGGTGAAGCTGGCCCAGTTGTTTGAGGTCCACGGTGGTGTCCAGGGACCAGTCGGGCAGGATTGCGCCGCGCCCGCTCAGCCGGTTGTCACCCCAGCGAATATCACTGTTCAGTTGCAGACGTTGCTGGTGACTTTCCAGCTTGGCCTTGGCGGTTAAGGGTTGCTGGCGAACGCGGCCTTCAAGCCTTACCTGGCTGGGCGACAGGGCCCATTGTTCGCCATCGTAGCTGCCCTTGCTGTTGCCCTGCACGCTGAGCTGGCCGGGAAACTGCGGATGTAGCAGGCCGGTGTCCAGCTTCCCTTCTACAGCCAGGTCCCATTTCAAAGGGCTGAACAGCAGCTCACCACGGGCTTCCAGTTGCTGCTCGCCATCATCCAGCTGCAGCTGCCGCAGTGCCAGGCCGCCGTCGATCAGCTGGCTGTCCAGGGACAGTTTCACGGTTCTGTCGCCGCTGGTGAGGCTGCTTTGGCCTGCTATTTTCAGCGTTGCTAACGGGCCCATGGTGGTAAGTCGGCCGTCGCCAACGGAAAGGGGTTGTGGCAACGTCAGTGGTAGAGGCTGAGCCGGCCATTGGTGTTCCAGAGTAAGAGGCCGTTTCTGTTCCCCGAGTTGCCACTGGCCCTGGCTGTGAATCTGCAGGGGGGCGTTCAGTTGGTGGCGAAGTTGCAGGGTTTCGAGGGAGCCACTGATGTCCAGCTGGCCAGCCAGTTGATCCGCGGTGACGGTATCGTTTTTCAGGAGCATTTGCCAACGGGCTTGTCCCTGAATCTCTATGGGGGCGGCGAGACTGCCTTGGGCGGTGGCTTCCACGCTGATGTCGGAGACCGTGCGTGTGGTCAGGCTGGCCAGCTGAAAACGGCGCCATGCGGCCAGTTGCCGGGCATCCAGTTCACTGACCACCTGGGTGTCGTTAACACGCAGCGAGGCCAGGGTCAGGGTGTCGATGCGCACGCCCAGGGGGAGCGCCAGGCTGTCAGGCAGGCTGTCCGCGGGTGAGTCGTCAGTCTCCTGGCCGGGTGGCAGAGACAGGTTCAGATTACCCAGCGATAACGAGGTGAATTCCAACCAGCCATGGGTGAGGGAAGCGAGCACCAGCTCTGCTTCCAGTTGATCCAGGCTAACGGACAGATCGTTCAGCTGATAGCGCACCCCGGTGATGATGACCTGATCCAGCAGACTGCCTTGCCAGTCTTCCACCTGCAGCTCGCCGGGGATCAGCTCGCTGACCTGACCGAGCAGCCAACGGTTACCTGTGGCGGTGCCCAGCAGCAGCCAGGTGGTCAACACCACAATCAGTATCAGACTGAACAACAGTCCGAGCAGACCGATGCTGAAACGCTTGAGTGCTCGCCGGATCACAGGTCTGGCCCCATGCTCAGGTGCAAACGCCAGTCGCGGTGTTCGTCCACAGCCCGGGCCAGATCCAGCCGGATCGGCCCAAGTGGGGAGCGCCAGCGGATGCCGAAACCGGCGCTGCGGCGGATCTCGAAATCATTGACGTCATTGAAAGCATTGCCGCCATCTGTGAATACCGCCAGATGCCATTTCTCGGTGAGCGGGTGATCGTATTCCAGGCTGCCGGTGGCCAGATGACGACCACCGATGACGTCGCCATTGTCGGCCAGCGGGCCCAGAGATTCATAGGCGAAACCACGAACACTGGAATCACCGCCGGCAAAGAAACGGATAGAGGCGGGTAGTTCTCGTACATTGGTCACTTCCGTGTAGCCAAGGTCGCCGCGCACCAGTACCCGGCCGCCGAGTAACGGGAAAAGAATCTTGCCGTTGCCGGTAAGTTGCAGGAAGGATGCGGTGGAAGACAGGTTGCGGTTGGCAAAACGGACCTTGCTGCTCAAACGCCAGCCGAAGGACGGGTAGATGGGGTCGTTGGCCTTGACCCGGCTGAGCTGGAAGCCGGGAATGATCAACTCGGCCTGATCCACTTCCTCGGCGATCTCGTAGGTCTCGCGCAGGTAGGTCAGCGAGGTGGTGGTGACCCAGCGATTTTGCAGCTCAACAATATAATCCGCACCGGTGGTCCAGCGTTCGTTGTCCTTGCTGTCGGTGACCTCATTCACGTAGCTGGTATGGAAATCCAGCCGTTCGCGCTGGGGATCCTTCAGCGGGATCTGGTAGCTGGCACCGGCGCCTTGCTGCACCTGGGACACTTCTGTTTCCGCCCGAAAGCGGTGGCCGGCCCGGTTCACCCGACGATTTTCCACCCCCAGACGCACTCGTGGCCCGGTATCGGTACTGGCACCGATACCGGCAAGCAGTGACCAACGATTGTTGTCCGTCAGGTTGATGCTGATCGGAATGGTGCGGGTGCTGTCATCCGGGGTGCCTTTCTGCACGCGCACGGCGCTGAAATAGCCGGCGCCGAGAAAGGCCTGCTGGGTTTCTAGCAGCTGTTTGCTGTTGAAGGGCTCACCCCGGGAAAAGCCCACATAGGCATTGACCAGCTTGTCCCTCAATTCGCTGCCGTTCAGGGTGATGGCACCGAAATCGTAGCGGGGGCCGCTGTCCACATGCAATGTGATGATGGCCTGGCGTTTGCGGGTGTCCACGCTGAGTTGATGTCGGGTCAGGTTTCCCAGCACGTAGCCACGGCTTATCAGGTGTTGCTGCAGGTTTGTTTTCAGGGTGGTGTACTGATCATGCTCAAGCCGCTGGCCGATGGCCAGTTGCGCATTGGCCACCAGCTGGTTGAACACGGGATCATTGGCAGCATCTCCGGTGAGGCGAATGTCAGCCCGCTGCAGGATCACTGGAGGCCCGGTAGTCACATCCAGCGTTACCCGTACACAGCCGTCCTCCCGGTCAGTATTCAGGGACAGGGTGCTTTCGTAGTAGCCCATGGCCTGTAACGCTTGCTGGCTGTTAGCGAGAATCTGTCGGCGGATCAGGCCATATTGGGCCGAGGGAGGCTCGCAGGGGTAGCGGGACAGGTTCACCAGGGCACGGATGTTGCTACTGACCGCATCACTGGTATTGCCGGTGATGCGCAGTTGGGGGGCGTCACCAGCAAAAGCCGGCATGGCGAGCAGCGTCAGCAGTAGGGTGACTAACCAGGTTGTCTGCTGCGTTGCCCTCAAGTCCTGCATCCCTGTGCGCTGGTTCCCGGCAGCATATCAATTCGTTACTGCCCCATTGGGAAGATAAGTTGTCACTTGCCCAACAGTGTAAGGCAAGTTGTGACGGTCAGTCTTCGCGAAAGTGTTTGTCGCGCTGGTAGTCACTGGCGGTGGGACGTTTTTTCAGGCGCCTCTGCAGGGTGCGGCGATGAATTCCCAGAGCGTCGGCCGCCCGTGAAATGTTGCCATCGTGAGCATCCAGGGTACGCTGAATATGCTCCCACTCCAGTCGTTGCAGGGAGGGCGGTGTGGCCGGTAGCGGCAGGGTCGGGTTGGCTGGGTCAGCATCCAGTGCCTGCAGGATATCAGCGGGGCTGGCGGGCTTGGTGAGATAGTTGCGGGCACCGCGGTGGGTGGCGGCAACCGCGGCCGTAATGCTGCCGTAACCGGTAAGCAGAATGACGCGGCAATGCGGGAAATGTTCGAGGATGGGGGCGATCAGATCCAGGCCGTTGTCGTTGCCCAGGTTCTGGTCGAGGATAGCCCCTGCCAGGCCAGGCAGGCTGGCAAGCAGGGTCAGGGCCTGTTCTGCGTTGTGGGCGACGGCTACTCGATTGCCACGGTGTTCCAGGGCTCGGGCGGTCTGCCGGGCAAGTTGTTCATCGTCTTCCACCAGTAGCAGTTGTCGTTCACTCATCTTGAGGGCTCCTGCGGCCAGTCGATGCGCGCCTGGGTCCAGCGCGCTCCTGATTCCATTTCCAGGTGTGCGCCCATCTGTTCCAGCGTGGTGCTGACCAGAGTCAGGCCGATGCCCATTCCCTCCCGTTCCGATGCCGCATGGGCAGGGCCGTTATCGCTGATCTGTAAACGGTAATCCTGACCCCGCTTGCTCAAGGTGATCGCCAGTCGGGTGGCTCCGGCATCCATGGCGTTGTAACCCAGATTGCAAAGTACCCGAAACCAGCCCTCCGGGTTAGCCACTGTGGGGTCGACATCCAGTTGATAGGTGACGGACAGGGTGGGTGCCAGATGCCGAAGGTGTTGTTGCAGTTTGCTTAGTAGCTCACTGAAAGGCAGGGATTCCGGCAGCAAGGTATTGTTGCCCTGCTTCAGGCGCTGCGCCACGTTTCTTGCCAGTTGTTCTATCTGGGTGACTTCATCGCGAAGAGTGTCGGGGAGTTGGGGCGCATGCAGAATGTTGTCTGCCAACATCACCAGAGTTCCCAGAGGGGTATTCAGTTCATGGGCCTGGTCGGCCAAGGTGGCGGCAATCTGGTACATGTGCTCGCGTCGACCGGCCAGATCTATGGCCTGTTCCTTCTGGCGCTGTTGTTGGCGCATCAGGCGCTGAATCACCTGGCCCAGCAGAGTCAGCATGGCCAGCAGGGCAATAAAAACGGTGGCCATGCCGATGCCATGCAGGCCGCTGAGCTGATGGCTTAGTGCGTGCAAGGGGCTGTTCATGGCTGGCATCTGATACCAACTCATTGACACCATATAGCCGCCAAGAGCCAGTACGGCCACCAGCACCCCGCCTCTTAGCGGCAGGGTCAGGGAGGCCAGTAGCGCAGGTACCAGCAGGTAGAATGACAGGGGATTGCCGGCACCGCCGAACCCCTGGATCAGGCCAGTGAACAGGATCGTATCCAGGGCCAGTTCCAGCGTCAGCAGCGGGGCGTGGCGTTGGCGACCCACCCGGTGTGACAGCAATGTGATCAGGCTGGGCAGCAGCAAGGCCGCCAGCCAGCCCAGTTCGTTCAGACGATAGCCGCTATGCCCCTGGCTTTGCAGCACCATCAGGGCAAGGGTAATGATCAGCACCAGCAGGCTGCGGAGCCAGATCAGCCGCAGGCGCCAGTTCAGTAAGGGGGGGCGGGTATCCATGGGGGGTATTGTAAAGGCAAAGTCGTGCAGGTGGGTGTGGCAGATTGTCCCGGTTAGGCAACTACAAGCTGCAACGCGAATCAGGGATGTGCTAGCCGAAGAGCGCGGACACCGCGCCGGCTCGTATTCTTGTATATCTGGTTTTTGTCATGGGTTAAACGCGGAGATAGTGGTCTATCGGTTGGCAATAGACCGGTTCGTGTTGAAGCTTGAGGCTTGTAGCTTGCTGCTCTTCAAGGCCGCAGCAGTGCCCCATCAAGCAACTCCCCGGCAAAGGCGGGGAGTTTCGGATGGCGGCGGTGGCTGGCCTTATGCAGGCGGAAACCGGCTTCGCGGAAGATGCTGGCAGTGTCACGGGTGAGCTGGCAGCCGCAGGCCAGATGCTTCCAGGCCGGGTTCATACCTTTTTGCAGGCGCTGTATCCAGCGGTGGTCGCTGAGTACATGTTCCAGGGCCAGCAGGGTGCCGCCGGGTTTGAGTACCCGAAACGCTTCCGCTGCCGCCTTTTCGGGGTCGGGAATAGTGCAGAACACCAGGCAGGCAACCACAGTATCGAAGTGGTGATCCGGGTAGGGTAGTTGCTGGGCGTCACCGGTGCGAAGCACAAACCGGTCCGGGTGCGGGCATTGACTGGCCGCTTCCCGTGCCAACTCCAGCAGCGCCTGGGCAGGTTCGATGCCGTGGATTTCGGTGGCAGAATCGCCATAGAAAGGAAAGTTACTGCCGGTACCGACGCCCAGTTCCAGTACGCATCCTTTGGCCTGGCCGACGATTCGCTCACGGTCCCGGTAAACCGGACGGGTTGCCCAATCCAGTAATACCGGGAACAGCTTGTCTTCATACAGTGACATCAGCCGCGCTCAGGCAACACGTACTTTTCCGGATTATTCAGCATATCCATGCTGAGCGGTTCGCTGATGATGCTGGTCAGGTTGCGGTCCGTCTGCTTGCTGAACTTGCGACGCAGCTTTTCAAACTTTCGGAAGCTGCGGAAGTTCAGGGCATATAGCCGTACTTCCTGCAGGCGCTTGTAGGAATACATCACGTCCAGGGCATCCATGGAGAACTCCGGGCGGATCTTCATGGCCTTTTCCAGGTAGCTGATTGCCTCGTTGAGATCGCGCTTGCGGTTCATGTAAATCAACGCATTGGCGTATTCGTAGTTGACGATGGGAATATCGCCAGCCATCTCCATCGCCTCGGCAAAGGATTCTTCCACTGTGGTGGTGCGTGCCCCATACGTCATGCGGCCGGTAAACTTGCCCACCCGACGCATGATGCCGGCATCGACGCCTGCACGGAAAGCATGTGCCAGCGGCTGCTCTGGCATCACTTCCACGACTTCCTCGGCACTGGTCTTGATCTTGCCGATATAGCGGCGTGCTACCACGATGGGTACCGGAGATTCTTCGGCGATCCGGGCAATGGCATAGGCGTAACCCAGTTTCACGGTCGCGACGATAGGGGCTACCTCTGGGTCATCCTCCGCTTCCTTCATGTCGTCGAAGTATTCCTGGGCCTGGTTGGCCACGTCCTGCAGCATCATGTACTTGGTGCTCTGACGATCTGCCAGATAGATGGCGTACATGAGCTGTGAGAACAGGGAGGGGATCTTGCCGATGGCGCCAAGCTTCAGGCCTTCTTCGCGGGCTTGCTGGAAATCACCGGCAAAAAACATTCTCCAGACCGCCAGATAGCGGCGCTCCAGACCATCGTAATCCTTGCCATCCCAGTTCTGGATGTCTTCTGACATGAACGGGTATTTCTTGAACTGGGTGCGCATGTAGTCCGCAGAGGGGTAAGGCACCTTCAGTCCACGCATCAGGTAATCCCATTTCTCGCGGATTTGAGCGTCGGTGTAGGTGAAGTAGCTTTTCTTGTAGGGGACTTCGTTCCACTTTTCCTGGAAGATGCGCTCATCCACCGGGATTTCCTGCATTTGCAGTTCTTCTGCGGTCACTTCGTCCATTTCGTCATCGTAGTCGTCGTCGCGCGCCGCATGAAGTTGCAAGCTCAATGCACAAAGCGCGATCAGACACAGGGAATGCCAGAACCGTTGAGGATATGCTGTCATGATGGTTTACAGCTCTTGTTGTTGTTGTGTGTTTTATCAGGGTATGAAATACAACTTGTGGCCGTCATTGTCGTGAAATGCCTGCTGCAGGCAGATGCTACAATAACGACAGGTAAAGCCGTTTCTGGCTTTTCCTATACCCCGTTTTTAGAGGCGACATGGTCGCCGGGCCCCGATAGCCCTTGTAATGGCTTAACAATGCCATGGGCTTGGACGGTGGACAAGTTCCTGAGGGTATGTATTTTTCTTGGTAAATGTATCTGGAAGGTTGCCGCCCGACAGAAGGTCAGGCGGCGCGGGGTAGATCCTAGCGAGTGCCGCCTGCATCGCGCAGCAACTGGGCGTAGTCGCTGCACTTCGGGTGGCTGTCGATGAGAGCCAGCAGGGTACGGCCCTGGGGGTCCCGGGCATTGAGATCCCGACCCTGTGCCAGGAAGAACCCGATGAAACGCCCGAAATCTTCGGACCGCAGGGCCCGGTAGGCTTTCTCGAGCACGTGGAAGTCGGCGTCGACACCCTCTTCGCTGGAGAAATCCAGGAAAACCTTGATCTGTTCGTCGGTCATCGGCTCGCCGATTACCTTCTTCTTGTCTTTACGCTCTGCCATGGGCGCGCTCCTTGAATTCCGGTAACAAATGCTGGCGCCTCGGAGTGGCTGTGGTTGGCCAGTCAATACCAGGGTCAGTCTGTGGGCGCGGATTATAGAGGTTGGGATGGCCAGGGGCCAGAGGAGCTGGGGGAGAGAGTCAACCACCGGGCCGGAGCCCGGCGGTAGCAAGCGGCATCAGGATGCCATGTCCTTGAGTTTTTTCAGCGGACGCACTTTTACCATGGTGCGGGCCGGCTTGGCGGCGAACGTGGTTTCTTCACCGGTGAACGGGTTGATGCCCTTGCGTGCCTTGG
>Ga0208468_1000471_pt1 | contig 12008 bp, 9 predicted proteins | sample DeeseametaMP0960_FD_184198 | JGI IMG/M metagenome (GOLD analysis project Ga0208468, IMG submission 184198) | Marine microbial communities from the Deep Indian Ocean - MP0960 (SPAdes) | ecosystem: Environmental > Aquatic > Marine > Oceanic | place: East of Madagascar, South Indian Ocean... | reverse complement strand
CGCCATCTGCAAGGCAATCACCATGGCAAAGAGACCGAACAACCGGGTCAGCAGTTCCCCTTTCATGGCATCAGCGATAAAGGCCCCGGCGAAGGCCCCCAGCACAATCCCCACGCCCAACCGCAACACCACCGGCCAGCGCACAAAGCCCGCCCTGTGATGGGTGCGCACCGCGCTGATGGAGGTAATCATGATCGTGCTCAGGGAAGTGGCCACCGCCATCTTCGCCACCAGATCAGCGGGAAAACCGAGTCCGTGAAACAGAAAGATCAGGGCCGGCACAATCACCACGCCACCACCCAGGCCCAGCGCCCCGGCCAGCAGACCGGCGCCCACACCCACACCCAGGCAAATCAGAAACAGTTCCCACATTGGCCGGCCCTTATGCCAATCACTCGCAAGGCAGGTATGCTAGCACGGTGTAACGCAGCACGCTGAATGCGTCACGCTGCACGAAAACAACGGGAACAACCCCCTATGTGCATCGTACTTTTTGACTGGCAACCGGATTCTCTCACCCCACTGCGGATGGCTGCCAACCGGGATGAATTCCACGCCCGCCCCGCCGAGCCCGCCCGCTGGCGTGGCGATATCTTCTGTGGCCTGGACCTGACCGCCGGCGGCACCTGGCTGGGCATCCACCGCAACGGCCGTGTCGCCGTGGTCACCAACTACCGCGAGCCCATCGCCGACCGGCAAAGCGGCGAACGCTCCCGGGGGCTGCTGCCTCTGGCATTCCTGGAAGGCAACAGCTCCCCGGAACAGTTCTGCCGAGAGCTGGCCGAAGAACAACACCACTACGGCGCCTTCAACCTGCTGGTTGGCTCCGTCAACACAAATAACACCGGGAACAGTCTCTGGTACCTGGGCAACCGCGGCGCCGCCCCGCAAGCGGTCACCCCCGGCATTCACGGCCTGTGCAACGGCCTGCTGGACGATCCCTGGCCCAAGGTACAACGCGCCAAAAAACGCCTGGCCAACGCCATCGCCGCTGGCAGCAGTCCGGAACAGCTTATGGGGGTAGTCAACGATCACTACCAACCCCCGGACAGCGAACTTCCCGATACCGGCGTCGGCCTGGATCTGGAACGACTGGTAGCACCGATCTTTATCCAGTCCCCCACCTACGGCACCCGTGCCAGCAGCGTGGTCGAGCTGCACCGCGACAGCGGCCCGATCATGCTGGAACAGGGCTGGCTGCCGGACGGCAGTGCCAACGGGAGCATCCAACGTAGCTGAATTGCGTTAAACGGCTCTCACTGTCGACAACTGTCAGCGATTTCCTACAGATCTCCACTGGGCGGCCTGTTAGCGTTCCCTGCTTTGATCCGGCAAGGAAGCAGGAGAGGCTCATGGTCACGTCATCATTACGGGCAGCGGACCGGTTGCCCGGCACATCATCCCCTTACATCGCCACCATCATTTGCCAGGATGGCGCCCTTCTGGTCACCACCCCGACTCACGACAATCCGCAGCCGGTCCGTCACGTCGCCGAAACCATCACAACTCTGCAAGAAGGTGACCGGGTACTTTGCCTGCTTGATGACACTATCGGGGTAGTGGTCACCGACCGCATCGTTCCCCTGGCGGATAGCCACCCGGGCGCGGATCTGATCACCGAACTGGACAATGGCCAGCTCCTCTTCGATGCCCCCAAAGGCCTGATACTGCGTACCGGCGACGCCCAGATTGAGCTGCGTCCGGATGGCACCCTGCTACTTGATGGGCGGGAAATCCACGCCATTGCTGACGGCATCAACCGCCTGCTTGGCGCCCGAATCGAACTCAACTGACCGCCCATGCCCGCAGCCATCCGCCTCAGCCACTACGCGCTCAACGCCCCCACCGGTACTCACCCGGCCGGGGTCTATTGGGCCTGCCAGGCCGGCATACCGGCGTATCAGGCAGACAGAAACCTGTGCATACCAGACCCCAACAGCGGCAACCCCGACCCGGTCATGCTGGGGCGAATCCCCTCTGAGCACGACGAGGCTCCGTTCAACCCCCAGCGCCTGATCCCGGCCCTGGATTCCCTGCTGGACGAAAATGGCCCAGCCCTGACGGACAGCCGGATACTGCTTTGCCTGCCGGCGCCGGACCGGGCACGTTATGAGCGCCTACAGCAGTCCCTCCTCCCCTGGCTACACAATCGGCTGGCAGAAGTATGCGCTGCCGGCGAAATACGGGTGACCTGCCCCCGCACCCTGCCCGAAGCACTGGTGGAAGAATGGCAACACCTGCAGCAAGGGAACCTCACCGCGCTCACCCTGCTCGGGCTCGACAGTCTGCTTAATGAGGAAACCCTGAACGAACGGCAACCCACTAACGACGTACGCACCCATAGCTGGAGCCACGGCCGGATCCTCTCGGAGGCCATCGCCCTGGTGAGATTCGAAGCAAGCGACACCCTGCAACCCGGCGACATTACCTGCACCGGCCTTGGCAGCTCGGCTGCCGCAACGGATCACCCCCATCAACAGGGCCAGGCCCTGGCCACCGCCGCCCGGCAGGCTGCGGCCAATGACACCGTTGCCCGTCCTGATCGGCTGGTACTGGCGCGCGCACAAACCCGCGACCAAGAACTCAGCTGGCACTCTACCCAGACAAGCCTGTGGCCAGTGCGTCTCTCCAACCGTGACAACCTGGCCATGCGCAAAGGGGAAAAAGAAGCACCGCAACCGACCCTGCCAGCGCCACTGCATATCCTGCGCCCGGCACTCACCATCGGCGATAGTGGCGCAGCCACCTTGCCAATTGGCCTGATCACCGCCTGTGAAGCGCTGCGCTTTCGCATCTGCCCGGCAGATACCGCCCTGGTGCTGGACAGCCCCGATGGCCCGCAACACCTGGCCATGCAACTGCATCATCAACGACAAGACATCGCACAACACCCCGGTTCAATGGAAGGAACCCGCCATGAGTAATATCCTGATCAACGGACTCACCGCTGTTCACGCCGGCTCCGGTGGCACCCTTGTCACCATGGATATCTGCAAGACGCCGCCTTTCTGTCAGCCCATTCCCTACAACAACGTGGCCATGAGTACTGATGCCGCGGGCACCGCCAGCTCCGTGCTGGTCAACGGCAATCCGGTTTGCCATGTGGCGTCAACCTTCGCCAAAAGCAGCGGCGACATGGCGGGAACCTGCGGCGGGATCCTGTCCGGCACCATTGCCGGGCAGGCGGAATTTCTCACCTTCTCCCCCAACGTCTTCGTGGAAGGCCAGCCCGCCGTGCGCCAGAGCGACATGATGGTGTCCAACATGCGCAACACCGCACCCGCCCCGCTCCAGCAGGCCGGCGCCGGATTGCCCCAGGGGCTCACGCCGGAAGAAACCGAAGAACAAACCATCGCACCGACCCATCGTCTTGACGTGGACAACAAGGCTCCCGCCCAGCCCCGTCGTCGCCACTTCGTACGCCTGCGCCGGAGGGTGAAATGAACGCCCAAACCCGCTTCCTGGCCGACAATGAAACCGTCGGCAACAGAACCATCGCCTCTTTCTACGTCAACGGAGAAGACGCCTCGGAACTGTTCCTGGAATTCAACGACAACCGCACCCGCTACCCTGACGCGGTCGCAAAAGGCCTGAAAGAAAGCGGCTATCTGAGCAAAGACAGCGACAACCTGTATCTGGTGCCACTGGGTCAGGGACTGCCTGTAGTCCGGGACGACACCAGCACAGACGCCCTCACCGCCCTCGGCCACATCAAACCCGTGCGCTTTGCGGATCCGGAAGGCCTGCATCTTGCCCCCCTTCGCGACAACGGCAGACTGTATATTTTTGTCGGTGGCTACCTGTGGCGGGAACTGGTGGTCAGCGATGACGGCAACACCTTCCGCGACATCAACCTGGCCAAGTACCAGGGCTGCGACCAGCGCCCACCGGACGACGGCATGGAAACCGAAATCGGCGCCATCACCGTCCCCCACCGCCTCAATGGCGGCCCGGTACTACTGCAAATCGCCTTCTCGGAAATCCCCTGGAGCTGGGCCCTGATCGAAATCCTCGGCGGCCTGGCCGATGAAGACCCCCGTTACCTGCGCGACTTGCCGGAACACGCCCCCTACCGGTGGCATCGCGACAACGTGGACCACGCCCTGCGCCTGCAGCGGACCACGCTGTTAAATGTGAATAGTTTCGATGGCCAGGGCTCGCCGGACACCCTCAAACAAACGGCCCTGATCGGTGCCTGGCAAGCCAACAACCACTACAACCAGCCCGACGAAAACGGGCTGCTGGCCCTGCCCCAATTGAGCCGCGCAGATATTCAGGACAACCTGCCGGTGGCGGCCCTGCAGGACCCGCTGGGGATTGCCAACAACATGGTGGGCCTGATCCAGCTACATACCGAGGAGCTGAAAAGCCACCTGGCATCCATAGAAGGTGATCCAGATCTTCCCGACCTGGCAGACGCAGATCCAAACTCCTGCATCAACCCCAACGCCATCGACAAGGAAGAGCACGGCAAGAGTGCCCTCTATGCCTACCAGTTACTCTTCAATGAAGAACTTCATGAATGGAGCCAAACCAGGCGAGGTCGAAGATACGACGATAAAAGCCCACACGCCCGCAACCTTCGCGCGGCAGCCTCACGCATCGATCGCGGCGAACTGGAAAAGATTCTTCGCGTTGAAGAGCGCCGCGAACTGCGCCAACACATCCGCAGCCTGCGCCAGGCACTGGTCCACTGGCTGGAGGGAAACCTTGCCGATGGCAGCCCGGCTAACAGCGATCAGCCACTACTGGTCAGTTGTCCACAGGCCCTCCTGGACCTTGCCTGGCTACCCGTTCCCGACCAGAACCAGCACCTCCAAGTGGCCGACTGGGACAGCCCACACACCACGCCGGACTACAGTGTCCTCTGGGCCAGCATCAACGGTATCCTCAGCGGTGCAGGTCCGGATCCGTCAGTCATCGACAGCAACTACGACGCTAACCCGGACCCGGATTATCAGCCGGACAACGATCCTATCCAGACCTGGCTCGCGTCTCTTCTTGCAGAGCGACACCCTCTGCATAGTGCGCTCTTCCCAAGCCCAGGACAGATCCCTCTGGAGCAAGACTACCAACCGGACACCCGTGAAGAAAACATCTTTTCCCCACCACAGGGTAGCAACTTTCGGGCCTCCGCCTTTGCCGCTTTGTTCTCCGGAGAAGAGGAAAGCCATGACGATGACTTGAGTGCCTTCGATTATCTGAAAAAGGTGAGAGCCCAGGCCAGCACCACCCTGGCCTGCCTGCTTTTTCACTTCCAGCAGCAGTGGCAGAAAGCCTTAGAGCAAAAGAGTACCGAGCAGGTAGACATGCTCATAAGGCTGACCAAAGCCAGCGGAGAAAAGGATCTACGCGGTCTGCGACTGGTAAAGGAAGGGCAAACTATCCCCGAAGGCAAAATCATTATTGAGGCAGAGGCCACCTTCAACGGCCTGAAACGCCAGGAACGTCGCAGCATTGTCCGCCAGGGTGGCCTGGATGCGCCCGGCAGAGTCGCTCTGTTTGACCCGAAAACCCTGGATGCCGTAGGCAGCACTGACGTCACAGACCTGATCATTAACCGAGGCCTTCCCCAACCGCTGGAAAAGATAAAATGGCAACAACAATTCCGCATCGTAAGCAACGATGGCCTGGCCAGGGCTAACGCCACCGTTATCGCCATTCCTTATACCAGCGAATACATCCGCCACTGGCACCAGCCCGACACCCCGGCCAACCCTGGGACCACCACCGCCACCCGCACCCTGAAAGCGGCCAGCAAGGTATTGCCTCCGATTTGGGCAGTGTTGGAGGTTTATAATTTGCAATCGGTATCAGAAAAAATTGAACGGGAGGGTTGGTCTAATCATATTGGAGCAGGGACCCTATCACTGTTCGGTTTATTTTACGCCCTGACAGATACAGCCATTCAATTACTGGGAAAGGATAAAACGGTTCACCTCCTGTCCGGCTCCCCGACCCGGCAAGCCAAGTGGGCCCGCAAACTGGTCAAAGGTGATAAGTACGTTCGCCTGTTAGGTGCCAAAGTAAGCAACTTCGGCAGGCTCGGGGTTGCTCTTAGCGGTATTGGCGCCGGCATGGTCGCCTTCGAGGCCATCCACCAATGGCAAAAGGCCAATCGCACCCGCGCCGTCGTCCATGGGGTCGAAGCGGCCGCCCTGGCCGGAGCCGCGGTCAGTCAACTTGGCCGGGCCGTTGTCAGCAAAATGGCCGAGCGGGCGATCCTGCTCCGGCTTGGCCCCTGGGGCTGGGCCTTCTTCGGCATCAGCATTATTGCCTCCGTGATCGCCCACAGTCTGGAACTCAGCCCCATCGAACGCTGGGCCAGCTATGGCCCTTTTAGCAAGGACAAAGACCTGCGCTTCACCGAAGAATATGAAGGGCTGGATGCCAAAAAAGTCTATCGTGCCCTACTATCCCTGTTACTGGCCCCGCAGACCAAGGTCCAGCAGCACAATATTTTTTCACCCTCCAGCGCCCGTGTGGAAATCCGCACTCCCGCTGCCGGACAGACAGGTAAGATCGAGCACCACGCCTACTGGAAAGACTCGAATGAGCGACTCTTTCCCCTTAAACCCCGGGGCTGGCACCCCCTGCTGGCGGACAATAACGACCCGACCAGCCGCATTGGCATTGTCGCCTGGTATCACCCGCCGGACACCAGAGGCAGCGTAGAGGTCATTGTCGAAGCCCGTTACTGGCACAAGGAAACCCAGGACTGGCTGCCTTTTGACCCAACCAAGCCCCAGCAATATCTGGAAGGCGACAACATCAATATGGAAACCGGTGGCTGGTCACGCTCACAGCCGATTGCCATCGAAGGCCATCAACAGACATAGCACTTTTAACGGAAGCCCCATGACGCAAGCCACAGACAACGTCTATCTGGATACGGCCTACAACAGCAAGGTGCCACGCAAGCTGGAGCCTGCCCCTCCCTTGGAAAAACGGGGCGGCTACTTTACCCAAGTGGCCATCGGTCGCCCCCTGAACCTGCCCACAGGGGCCCACTGCCGGGAGCCCCTGGCGGAAGACAGCACCTGCATCGAGGAAGACCTGGACTTTCTGCGTGGACCAGACAGCGCTCCCAAAGCTTACCAGAACACCGAGGATGCCCCCCATATCAAGGCCATCTGGCCCACCATGTTCGAGTGGGCGGTAGCATTGAGAACGCTTAGATATATAGCTGCTTGGTTTGCTATTTCAGGAGCAGCAGCTTGCCTCCTATTTGGATTTCTCAATGGGCTGGAAGTGGGTATTGGCTTTTTCAAATTTTCATTTCTACCACTTTTCGGAGTTTGGTTGTTTTTTAAACTTTTAACCCGAGGCGAACCAAAATTAAAAAAAGACACCCGCTTCTACCGCCGCACCGGCATGGTCAGCATTTATCAAAAGGGCAAGCCTCGTCGGGAAATTCCCTTCGATGAGTTCGATCCGCACATGACCGCTCGTACCGCCGCCACCGGCTCCACCGGTTTTATGCTGCTACTGGTGCACCGTTATTCCGATCTGGTTATCAGCCATATCAACGATTACCCGGACGAATTCGAGGTCTATCTGGAGTGGGAAAATCTGTCGCAGTTTATGGATATCTCTCAGCCCCTGCCGGATACCCTGATCAACGAACCCGCCCGCCCGTTCGACCCGGTAACAGCCGAATACGATAAGAAAAATGGCAGGCCCAAACACTTCTGGCGAGATATGAGCCGCGAAGAGCTGCACGCTCGCTACAAAGCGGCCTGCCAGGCGGCCAAGGACTTCCCTTGGGGAAAGACACGAGACCAGGCACTGGCTCAGGGCTGGAAATCCTCTGAGCAACGTAGGCGGAAAATTAATAAAAATTAAGCATTGAACGATCTTATTTTTCTAGTTCGAAACCTATCTATTATTTCATATACCCGGCAGCTGATAACAACACTTTACGGATAAAGTAATGCCCATATTTGGAAACGAAAAAAGGCTCGAAACGCTAGCCGGACCACAGTGCAGGGAATATCTTGCGATATTTGATGACAATCTGGCCGATAGCTTCTCTGGAATGGTCAAAAAAAGCTCTTTCACCACAGAGCAAGACAGCTATATATGGAGCGAAGTGAATTACATCCCCTTTAATGCCATTTGGGAAGTATCAATGGCTCTCTCTTTATTCTTCTCTATTATTACTCAATTCGCCATGGCGCTTTTAATAGTAATGATGCCGCTTATCGATGGGAGCCCTATAGAAAAATACCTGCCGTGGCCTGTCGTTTTAGCACCACTCGTTACCGCTATGCTTTCTCCCTTCAAGAAAACATCCATAACGATATTCATAACATTCATAAGCATACGAATTTCCGACTACAATTTCAGCAAGCCTTTTTTTGAGGATGACTTCATGATATTCATGCTATCAGCCTCTTTCATTTTATTGGCTATTTTTATTTTTTCAACAATAATGAGCCGTTTCTTAAAACCAAAAGAAAGAATGAACACTATATTTAATCGCAAAACCGGAAAAGTTCACATTTACTGCAAGAAAGAAAAAGAAAGGAAAGCAGTTCCATTTTCCGATCTTGCTCCGTCAAAAAAGTCCTGGAGCACGCCAATGCATCACAGCATTGATCCAGGCCAGACCCTGACTGTCGTTCACAAAGAAACCGGATTAAGAGCATGCAAAATCATCGTCAACAATGGCAATTACTATGACCCATACTTGCGCTGGGAAATTTTCCAGCAATTCATGAATCCCTCCCTTCCACTTCCGGATGTCCCTGAATTTGAGCCTATAAGGCAATACGATCCTGTCACAAAAAAACATGATCAGGAGACGTCCCGCCCAGAGAATTTCTTCCGCGATATGGGGCGAGCTGAGTCAATACTCCGCTGCCAGAAGGCCAAGGAGGCTGCCTATGATTACCCTTGGGGGATGCCTATCGAACAGGCAAAAGCCATGGGCTGGCAGCCATCCATCAAACGAATAAGTCGCAAGGAAATTATAGAGGTCAGAGAAAAGGAGAAAGACACGTTTCAGAACCTTACATCTGAAATCACACATGCAAAGTTCTTTAAACGTAGCCTTCCCTTCCTGCTATTTTGCATTCTGCTGATGTTGATAGAACCCTAATAACCCGAATCACTGTCAACTATCGTCATGCACTCCGAATCAGCTTATGGTCGTGATTAACGATCACTATCGGACCAGCAGCGCCCTGATGTTTGCGGGGCAGGAAGGGCCATTGATGCAGGAACAGGGCTGACTGCCGGACGGGTCGGCAAACGGGGAACTGCGGCACAGCCACCCCTGAACAAGGCTCGTTACCGTCCCAACATCAGTCCCGCATAAAACCGCACCATATGCGGGTACTGCTCACGAGGCAGGCGTTCGTTGTGGCCGTGGAAGCGGGCCAGGTCGTCCTGGCCAAGGGAGACCGGCATAAAGCGAAACACCTGATCTGAGAGATGCTGATAGTGACGCGCATCGGTGCCGGCGATGAGCAGGTAGGGGGCGACCACCGGTTGTTCCGGCAGGGCCCTAACCAGGGCGGCGAGGCGGTCAAAGGTGGCGGAGGGAATCCGGGTGACGGCGGACGGGTCGGACAGGAAAGCGCCCCTGGCCGTTACGGTGATGTTGTCCGGTAGCTCCTGCTGCAGATAGGCCTGCAGGCTTTCGCGGGTTTCGCCGGGGGCCAGGCGAAAATTCAGGGTGGCGTTGGCGGTGGCCGGCAGTACGTTTTCCTTTACTCCGGCTTCCAGCAAGGTGGGTGACATGGTGGTGCGAACCAGAGCATTGGTTTCCGGTTTGCCTTCCAGTTGGCGAATGATCAGCGGCTCGAACAGCCACAGGTTGGCAAATACCAGCCGCTTGGCGAAGGGTTGGTGAGACGCGACCTGTTCCAGCATTTTTCGAGTCGGCCCGCTCAGTGAAGCAGGGCGGGGATGGGTCTGCAGATGGTCGATGGCTGCCGCCAGATCACCGATGGCAGTTCGCTCCGGCGGCCGTGACGAATGCCCCGGCTCGGCCTCTGCCTGTAGCTCTACCGTCATGTAGCCTTTCTCGGCAATGCCCATCAGCGCCACCGGGCGATCAAGACCCAGGGTACTACCCGGTAGCATCATGCCGCCCTCGTCCAGAATCAGGGAAAACCGCAGGTTCTGCTGTTCCAGCCAGGCAGCAATCTTCACTGCACCCTCGCGGCCACCGATTTCCTCATCGTGACCGAATGCCAGATACACATCGCAGGCGGGAGGCTGGCCGTTTTGCAACAAGGCTTCGGTGGCTTCCAGAATGGCCATCAGGCTGCCCTTATCATCCAGGGCGCCGCGCCCCCAGACAAAGTCGCCATCCACTACTCCGGCAAACGGTGGGTGCTGCCATTGTTCCGGGGACGACACCGGCACCACATCCTGATGGGCCAGCAGCAACTGTGGCGGGCAATCGTTATTGCTATCCCAGTGATACAACAGGCTATGGCCGAAGGTTTTCAGGGAAAGGGTCTGGTGGGTCAACGGAAAGCTGGCGCGCAGAAAATCATGGAAGCCCACAAAGGCATCGGGCTGCTCCGGCAGGGTAGCAAAACGCAGGGCGGTGGCCAGTCGTTCCACCATGGCGTCCTCGTCCATGGTCTGGTGCAATTCAGGCAGGTCGGCAACGCGGTTATCTGCCTGCGGCAATGTCAGGGTGTTATAGAGCAGGACTCCGAGCAGAATGAGTACGGCCAGTACCAGCAATTGCAGCAAGCGTTTCATTTTTTCCCGCCTTTATTGATGCGTTGTTAGTATCACACTCCCAGATTAGCGAAGAGTTCTTCGCTGCAGGCCTGTGCCGGCCTTCCCGCCGTATCAATACGAATAACTGGCACCGACCAGGGTTCATACTCCCGAGCCTGAACCGCTGACCAGGTCGGCACAATCAAGCCAGGCAGAGAGGATGTCCGCGCGTCCACTCGGCGACGGTGCTCTTCAGCATCGGAACAGATGACTTCGATATTGATGCACGCGGCCCCAGCCGCGTCTGCCGCCTGCTGCCAGCCAACCCGGAAGGCCGCTACCGTGTTGCAGGAATCGCAGATCACCGACAAGCCCTGTTTCAGACAGTCCGTGGCCATGTAGGCCGCCAGCTCATAGCCCTCGGCATGAATATGCAGCCGGCAGGTGTCGCGCAAGCCCTGCTCCACAGCATCCACACGCAGGTAGGTAGCACCCGTGCGTTTCGCCAGCGCTATGGCCAGTGTGGTTTTGCCCACGCCGGGCAAACCGGCAAATGCATAGAGCACTGCCATCTGCGGGTCAGACCAGCGCCTTGCGGTTGCGCAGCAGCTCGCCCAAGCCGGCCTTGTCCAGTTGCAGGTCCACGTAGGCGGCGATGACTTCGCCGTTGTCCATGGCCAGCACTTCGTTGAGTAGCTGACGGGTAAAGCTGGCCTTGACCTGGCGTACGGCAGCTTTCACCTTGAGCAGGTTGGAGGCATTCATGGACAGGGCATTGACCCCCATGGCCATGAGCAATAATGCCGAGCCCACTTCCCCCGCCATTTCACCGCACACGGACACCGGTACGCCTTCTTCATGGGCCTGCTCGACCACATGCAAAATGGCATGCAGTACCGCCGGGTGATAGGAGTTATACAGCGATGCCACCTGCCGGTTGTTACGATCCACCGCCAGCAGATACTGGGTCAGGTCGTTGGTGCCGATGGACAGGAAATCCACCCGCTGGGCCAGCGCCCGGGCCTGGTAGACGGCGGCGGGCACTTCGATCATCACCCCCACCTGGGGCATGGCAATGTCGAGGCCTTCATCGCGGACTTCCAGCCAGGCACGGTGAATCAGATGCTGGGCTTCTTCCGCTTCGATCACGCTGGTGACCATGGGTAGCATGATGTGCAGGTTATTCAGACCATCGCTGGCCTTGAGCATGGCGCGCACCTGCACCATGAAAATTTCCGGATGATCCAGGGTGACACGGATCCCCCGCCAGCCCAGGAAGGGGTTTTCTTCCTCGATGGGGAAGTAGCTCAGCGACTTGTCGC
>Ga0208468_1000468_pt1 | contig 12039 bp, 6 predicted proteins | sample DeeseametaMP0960_FD_184198 | JGI IMG/M metagenome (GOLD analysis project Ga0208468, IMG submission 184198) | Marine microbial communities from the Deep Indian Ocean - MP0960 (SPAdes) | ecosystem: Environmental > Aquatic > Marine > Oceanic | place: East of Madagascar, South Indian Ocean... | reverse complement strand
CGAGACCATCCGCGCCTATGGCGCCGTGCGCATGGGCCTGATCGAGAACATCGAAGAAGCGGAAGCCCGTCAGCACACCCCCAAAATTGCCTTTGTGGCAAAACCCAAGGCTTACACCGCATCCAGTGGCAAGCAAATAGGGGAAGGGGAGGTGGACCTGCTGGTCCGGGCCCTGTCCATGGGTAAGCTGCACCACGCCATGATGGGCACCGCCGCCGTGGCCATTGCCAGCGCCTCGGCAGTGCCGGGCACCCTGGTTAACCTGGCTGCCGGTGGCGGCGAACGTGACAGCGTCACCTTCGGCCACCCCTCTGGCACCCTGCGCGTCGGCGCAGGAGCCCAGCAAGTGAACGGCCAGTGGACCGCCACCAAAGCCAGCATGAGCCGCAGCGCTCGTGTGCTGATGGAAGGCTGGGTACGTGTCCCCGGCGACTGCTTCTGAAGCTGGTTTGTGTGTGGGAGATGATGCTTGCTTGCATCACGAAAGGGTTTGTCAGGAAATCTCTGACAAACCCTTTTCTATTTTGTGGGAAGCGATGCTCGCATCGCGAATAACCGCGGCTGTGCTGGCACCTTCGCGGCTTCCCGCAGACAATCAGGCATGTTCAGGGTTATTCAGAGGGTCCCTGGGCGTTTGCTAAAGCTTGACCTGAACGTGATTACGTCCCCATCCTGAAAGCCTCCAGCAGCGTAGAAGAGGCTTCATCATGTCTACCAACGCCGATAGTAACGAACGCCCGGATTACGACCCGGAAATCCAGGCCATTGCCGACTATGTGCTGGACTACCGTATCGACTCCGAGGAAGCCTGGGACACGGCGCGCCACTGCCTGATGGATACCCTGGGGTGTGGGCTGCTGGCACTGCGGTTTCCCGAGTGCACCAAACACCTTGGTCCGCTGGTGGAGGGCACCCTGGTCCCACATGCTGCCCGGGTTCCCGGCACCCCGCACCGCCTTGACCCGGTCAAAGCCGCCTGGGACATCGGCTGCATTGTTCGCTGGCTGGACTATAACGACACCTGGCTGGCAGCAGAGTGGGGGCATCCATCGGATAACCTGGGCGCGATCCTGGCGGTGGCGGACCACCTTTCCCAGAAGCGGGTGGCGCAGGGCAGGGCACCGCTGACCATGAAGGACGTGCTGGATGCCATGATCCGCGCCCACGAAATACAGGGCGTGCTGGCACTGGAGAACTCCTTCAATCGGGTGGGGCTTGATCATGTGGTGCTGGTGAAAGTGGCGTCCACGGCCGTGGCGGCCAAAATGATGGGGGCCAATCGCGAACAGCTTCTTTCCGCCATTTCCCATGCCTGGGTTGATGGCCAGTCATTGCGTACCTATCGCCATGCCCCCAATGCGGGCTCACGAAAATCCTGGGCTGCCGGCGATGCCACCAGTCGGGCCGTGCGCTTGGCGGATATCGCCCTGAGAGGAGAAATGGGCATCCCTGGTGCGCTTACTGCAAAGCAGTGGGGCTTCTACGATGTGCTGTTTTCCAAGACCAACAAGGACCAGCAGATCAAACCTGATGAGGAGCGCAAATTCCGCTTTCAGCGAGACTATGGCTCCTACGTCATGGAGAACATTCTCTTCAAACTCAGCTTCCCGGCAGAGTTCCATGCCCAGACAGCCTGTGAAGCGGCGGTCACTCTGCATCCTCAAGTGAAGGATCGCCTGGACCAGATCGACAGCATCGAACTCACCACCCACGATTCCGCCATCCGCATCATTTCCAAACAGGGCGCGCTGGCCAATCCGGCTGACCGGGACCATTGCCTGCAATACATGGTTGCCGTGCCGCTGATATTCGGTGAGCTCACAGCCGAGCACTACGAGGATGACTTCCACAATAACCACCCCCTTATCGACACCCTGCGCGACAGGATGAAGGTGCAGGAAGACAAGCAGTACTCAGCGGATTACCACGACCCGGCGAAACGCTCCATCGCCAATGCCATCCAGGTGTTTTTCAAGGATGGCACTCACACGGACAAGGTGGCCGTAGAGTATCCCATCGGCCACCGTCGCCGCAGGGAGGAGGGCATCCCTGTTCTGGAAAGCAAGTTCCGCCGGAACCTGCTTACCTGTTTTCCGTCGGGGAGAGCTGAACGTATCCTGGAACTGTGTCAGGACCGAGATGAGCTGGAGTCTCAAGCGGTCAACCAGTTCATGGATATGTTGGTCCCCTAGTCGGCCTGCAGGAACGTTGTGAAGCGGATTAGCCGCTTTGGGCTGACCAGAGGTCGAGCGCATTGTGTTACCCCTGCTCTCAGGTCGAGCCCGCTTCCCGGCCGCATCAATACAATTTTTGTCAAAGTGTGCATATTTGTAACAAGTCAGCCTTTTTCGTAGCGCACGTATATTCATAGAAAGTGTAAACTTGGTGTATACTAATCATAACCCATTGAAATAAAAGAATATTAAAACCTAACATCGTGTAGTGTTTGTGTTAACACATGTTGTCGCGCGTTATCATGCTGTGTAGTCTTGTGGCATAAGTAACCAGTCCTGCCCCAAGACCCTTCAAGGCCAGACTGATAACAACAAGACAGAGGTCACAGTGCGGCGCAACAACTCCCTTTCCCACATGCTGCTGGGAGCGGCCCTCACCCTCGGCGCTTCCCAGGTACTAGCTCTTCAGGAAATGAGCGATGACTCCATGTCCGAAGTTCAGGGCGCGGGGTTGGCGTTTGGTCTTGATGATTTCCGTTTTCAGGCCGCGCCCACCAGCTTTATCGATCAGGTAGGCGGGGCCCCTGGCGCCGGCACCAGTTTTAACCGGGGCGACTTGCGCTGGTTTGGTGTGGCCCTGTCTAACTGGAGTGCCTCGGAGGCGGCCGGCGAGCGCACAACCTGGGCGGGCACCTGTGACAACGGCCTTAACGATATGGGTTGCCCGATCAGTACCCAGGGCATCCAGGACTATGCCAACCACGACAATCCGTTTTTGCTGCGGGTGTTTGAATACCAGCGCGTTGGACTCGACCCGGCCGCCACGGAGACGGGTGGCGACTGGATTGGTGCCCCGCTTGATGCCAATGGCGTCTCTGCCGGTGGCGTCAATCAAACCGTTCTCGAGATTCTCGGGCCTTCCAATTCCCAGGACTGGCGCTGGGCATTCTGGGGGGAAATCCAGTCCAGCGAAACCGACGTCGATGGCAATATCACCAATGTGCTCGGCACCCTGCGCAACCAGAACCTGATTATCGGCAAGCCCGCGGCCTATGTCCGCCCACCTTCAGTATGGGGTACCGGGGCACCGGTCAACGGGTTCAGCAACAGTGTCGATGGCGCCGTGCTGCGGATGTTTCAGTACCGCGGTGATCGCGTGTTGGGCGGCGGAACAGACCCGGCGGACAAAACCCTGGATGAGACCATGGGGCTGATGTACCACAGCCGCTTGTCCGGCGATTACCGCTTCAGTGTCAATCAGGCAACGGGTGCGTTGGATGCGGATCCGGTGCCGCAGTTTTCCAATGAAGAGGGGCTGTATTTTTCCGACGTGAATGCCTATTTGCCGCTGGGCCAGCTTTATTATCAAGCCATTGTGCTGGATAGCGTTCACCCGGTCGGCGGTGTGGGGGACGGCAATTTTATTATCCAGCTGACCCGAATCCCGAACGACGCCAACGTATTCAACGATTTTTACAGTAGCGCTGGTGCCAGTGGTTATCAGCGCACCGGGCGCAATGATCGGTATTATCAGACCCACGGCTATGTCGAGTGGGGCAGAGCCTTCCCCACCTGTGGTGGCGCTAATTGCATGAGTGGCAGTGGAGTGAGCTCTGCCCGCTTCTCCTCAGACCTGGCGCTACCCACGTCAGTCACGCTGCCGGCATTGACGGTGAATGCCGCTAATTTTCCCGGCGATTTGTGTGGTGGCAACGACTGCGATCAGTATTCCGGGACCGCGCCAGAGGTGACAGTCCCCGTATCGGTCACCGCCGGTCCCGCGGCGGGGGCAACCTCCAGAGAGGCCATTGCCAGCGGCGGCGGAATCTCTTTTGTTTCACGTAACCCCTCCAGCACATGGAATGTGGTCAACAATCAGAATCTCGCTTCCACCGGCACTTTAGGCGGTAACTTCGCCAATTTCGCGACCACGCTAGCCGCTGATAACACAGTGCGTCAGGCGCGAACGGACTTTTTCGAAACTGACAATAACTGTAACATTTTTGGTAATGGCTGTGATCTGCGCCTGATTGCCCAGTTGCCCCCTGACACGGCAACGATCCAAAACCGGGCCAATGCCATCGCCAACTCCCTCGTGACCGGCGGCACCAACCCCACTATTGCGGTCAATGCCATCAATCTGGGCACCGCAAGGGTCGAGGGCTTGCTTGTCAATCATCTCAAGATTACCACTCTGGGGGCCGGAAACTGATGAAAGCTCTGCACAAGCGCCTTCTGGCAGTGATGATGTCTTTCTTGTCCGGAGCGGTGCCCGGCATCGCCCTGGCTGACTCCAATCCCGCGGGCATGACGGCACTGGAGGACACTGAAATGGCCGCGGTGACCGGCCGCGAGGGCATTGCGCTGGATCTCGAGTTGCGCATCAACGCCGATAGCAGCGGCACGCCTCTGGCCAGCATGGCAGGCTGTACCGGTACCGGTAATGGCTGCACCTTGGCGCTGCAGTTCGCCAACCGTCCCACCGGCGGGGGGGAGTGGTTGGTGCTCAAGGACTTCTACGGCGTCATACGCCTGAATGATCTGCGCCTGGACGGTTCGCGCCTGCCCGCCAGCCCCAGTAATTTCGCCAATCCTGAGCGTTTCAAAGACAACGATGGTAACTGCTTGGTAGAACTCTGTGACCCGAGTGGCTCGCTGGCCGCTATTTTTACCTACCCTGATAATCCCGGCTTCACGGCGGACGTGGAGTTGGGGATGAATATTGGCCGGGCGGCAGTGCAGTTCGGCCCCGAGGGTTATTTACCCTCGGCGGATACGGGGGCCTCCTTTCTCGGTGTGCGCATTGGTGATACGCAAACCAATGCCGCGCGTATCGATATTAATGGCGGCCTGCAGTTGTATGGTTTCTAGGCCAAGGGCATGACAATGAGAAAAAGAAAAAGCATCAGCATTTTCCGGTCTATCTCGCCGTTAGTGTGGCTGCTGTCCGCCTTTTCCTGCTCAACGGTTCAGGCCATGCAGGCGCTGGCGGATAGAGACCTGGCCGAGGTGACAGGTCAGGCACTTTTCGTTTCCGATCGCATTGCACCAACGGGTGCGGCGGGCAGTGTGACGGACTTTACCTTCCATCGCATGGGGCTTGATGTCGAACTGGCAATGAATGCCAATATCGACAAGCTGCAGCTGGGCTGTGGCGGCTTTAATGAGTCCATTGCTTCCAATGCCTGTGATATCGATTTTGATTTCGTTCGATTTATGGGCCGCAACGGCACCAGTGGCGGCGCGCCCGTGACCAGTGATTTCAAGTTGACGCGCCCCTATATAGAGCTGGCTATTCGCAACGAAAACAGCCTGACCCAGCGGGAGGTGGCAGGTATAAAAATTGGTGCGCAAAGCGCGGATGGCTTTATTGGAATTGGCCGCAAGTATGCTAACGGAGTTGTTAATCAGGAGAACGGAGGGACCTGTGGCACGGCGGCAGGGGACTCGGCACTGAACTGTCATTCGGGGATCAATCGGATTTCGGGCTTTCTCGGAGTCGAGCTGTCTGCGACGGTGCCGATCGACATTACCCTTATTGGGGAGGCCCTCACCTGCTTTGGTAATACCACCACCAATACGGCCGACCCCTGTGGACCCGGCGAAACCTTTACTGATGAGATAACAGGCACTCGTTTGAATGAGATTTTTATTCCGGCAATCCCCTTGGAAATCAGGGAGAATTTTCTTGTCGAGGCTTTGTCTGGGGGGGACGGCTTCGCGACCGTTCAGCAGAACCTGAGGTTTATTCATGGTTTTGCGTTGGAGGACAGCAAGGATTTCTCTCTTTCCTTTCAACGAGAGCGTATTGCCTTTCCCAACTTTGACAAGACTGGCTTTGCCGCCGTTGCCAACGTCGGCTGGTGGATGAACGTGCCTGACGTGAAAGTGATGAACATTCAGGCGCCGACTATCGAATTGGGCATCTTGGAGGCGCTCGATGCTCTCAGCGCGCCCGGGCCCACGCTGACTAATAACGAGCTAGGCCAGGCTCCCCCGTCAAACTGCTTTGGCGGCTTGCAGTTTTGTTGATTAGGATGAGGACCATGTCATTTTTCCCAACACAGCGCTCAGTGGTCAGGCAGCCTGCCGGTGCAAGGTTGCTTTCGGGAAGGGCGTGTTCACGCGTCTGTGTGGCGCTGCTGGGCGCGCTCTGTATGCTGCCGCTTGCCGCCATGGAGCAGTTGAATGAGATGGAGCTTTCAGCTGTTCAGGCACAGGATGGTTTGTCCGTAGAGTGGTCAGGCACCATGGCGACCGCAGATCGACTGGAATGGCGAACCGATACGGGAACCATTAATGAAAGCCGGTTTTATCTTCAGGACCTTGAACTTCAAGGTGTTGATAATGTGGGCAACGTCGGTGGCAACTTTACTATTGGTACAAGCCTGGATGTGGGTAGTGTTTCTCCCACTGGTGCGCCGAGCACCGGGGTGACCCTTTCGCTATCCAATATGCGTTTGTCTACCGAAGCTTTCAAAGTGGGCCTCGACAACAACGAAACGCGCTCCTATGGACGCTTTGCTCTGGATGGCAATGGTCAGCTCAGTTATGTGAATCTGGGCGGTTTTCTTAATTCAGGGGGGAATGGCGCCTCCATGCAGGCAGCGCTTTCCGATAGCCGCTTCTTCTATCAGCAACGACAGAATGATCCCTTTCTTTTATTCAACAACCTGGAGGCTCGCTGGAACTTCGTCAATGGCAACCTCGGTATCATTGATGCAGCAGACGATCCTTACAGCATGGGTGCAGGTTTGATCCACAAGGCAGATAGAATTGACCTGCGCCTGGAAGCAGACTGGCAGTACGATAGAGGTGCTAACGGTTTTGTTGTCAATAATGATGAGCTCTCATTGCTTCGTTTTGGTTGGAGCGGGGGCGTCTCTGATGTGGATCTTATCTGGCGCGGAAGAGGTATATGGGATGGAAATGACTGGGAAAATCCATCCGATGGCCTGACCATGAGCGCACGCTGGAACTATATTAACAGTGAAGATACTGCCAACGGTGCTGAACACTTCCGCTGGGTATTGGGTGAGGTGGGAGGTGGCGTTCAGATAGAATTAAGTGACTGGAGTGCCCTAGCCGGCAATCAATATGGTATGGATTTTCCTTTGGTCGCACTGGATTCGCTAAATGGCAACCAGATACCAGGCGGCTTGTGCTTCGGCGGCAGTAATGCCGGTCCTGGCTCGGCTGGATCGGCCTGCGGTATGGCCAGCCAGCAGTTGCTCAATCTAACCCCGGGGCACCTGCAATATTTTGATCCTGATGCCAATGGTTCCGTCGCCGGGGCCGCCACTTGGGCTGATGGACTGGCTGTTCTGGTCAGAAACGGCAATCTTCTTTCAAACTCCAATGCCGTTCGGTTGGTAGAGAATGGAGCGGTTACCCGTGATTTTAATTGGGGCCTGATTTATTCTCTGGCTAACATTGATGGCAACATCTATCTCTATCCCGGTGGCAACCCGGCAGACAATAACGCTGGGCTGATCGTTGACCTGTTGATTATGTCACAAACCTTCAATGCCATGGATCAGCAGGGTACGAATTGGGATCAAGGCAGCCATTTCCTGATTGCCGATACCGAGTTTGAAACTGATGGCGTAGGGATTGGCTTCCTTAGCTCCAACCTTCTGATTGGCGCCAATGACATGCGGTTCTGGTTGAAGCCAATCGATGATCTGGCGCCTGAAGGTCTTTACAGTGGCGGCTTGGATTTGCTCTCTCATCAGGCAAGACTGAATTTTAGAGGGACTTTCGGTGGCTCAACCCTGGCTACCACTAACGAATCTGTCGAAGGCTTGTTTTTTGACACCAATCTCGAGGGCTTGATCAATCTGCGCTTTTCTCCCTCTGATCCTGCTGTAGTAGTCCCCGCTGGTGATCCCAAGAACTTTCTGGGATATAGCTTGGCTATGCGCCTGGGAGACCTTAACGATCCTGACTTTCAGGTTGCCGGGGTTAATACCCTGGCTAGTGGCAGCGGAAGCTATATAGCCCTGGCTGAGCCGAATCGGCGGGATGTAGAAATCCGCCTTGCAGATATCAGTGGTGATATTGCGTTTACCAACGGCGTTGTGGATCTACGCGGAGTAGGAGAAATTTCCCCGGGCTCACGGCCTGCGCTTCGTATTGATAATGATATTTTGATCGGGCAGACAGCCGCGGGCCGGCTTAACGACGCTGTATCTGGTTCCACCTTGCCGGGGGGCGCTGCAGGGCAACCGCTCGTCATTGATGATGTTTCTTTCAGTGGTGACAACCTTGGTAAAATTGCCATTCCGAGTGGTCACTGGGGCGCCACCCTGACACTCAAGCCTCAACTGGATTGATTCCCTGCGGGCACAGGTTCTGTGCTTACAGAAGACGGGTAAAAGCAAACATGAAAGCCATCCTTGCAGTATTCCTTTCCCTGTTTCTACTGAGTGCCTGCGGGGGCGGCGGTGGGTCTAGCGGAGGAGGAGCTCCTGCAGGCGGGAATGACACCAGCAATCCCGATCCAACCCCTGAACCTGAACCTGAACCTGAACCTGAACCTGAACCTGAACCCGAGCCCGAGCCCGAGCCCGAGCCCGAGCCCGAGCCCGAACTGCTTGACGCCGCGCTTTTTGAAGAAATGAAGGCGCACGTGTTGACGGGTGACCCTGCTTCGTCAAGAAATCTCCAGCCAATCAAGCCCAGTGAGGATTCCCTTGTGAAGCTGGGGCAGGTGCTGTTTTTTTCTCAAACCCTTTCCGGCGGTTTTGATGTTGCCTGTGCAACGTGCCATTTGCCTCAATTTGGCGGATCAGATGGGCTTTCGCTTTCTGTGGGGGTGGTTCCTGAGGACCCCTCCGTTGTCGGCCCTGCGCGTAAGCTGGATCATTCCAGGGATGCAGACCCCCAAAGGGATGATGGACCCAACATGCATAGAAACAGCATGACGGTCTTCAATGTGGGGTTAATGGACCGAGCCTTGTTGTTTGATGGGCGAGTGTTCTCCTCGGACCAGGAAGTGATCGACGGTGGTATGGGGCAGCTAATCAACAACCCTGAATCCGGGAATTTGGGTGAGGTCTTCCCGGGAGGGGGACTACTGGAAACCATGGTCAAGTTTCCTCTGACAAACCCCAATGAAATGCGCGGATTCCTGTATTCCGATATCAGTAATCCGGAAATCTTCCGGGAGCGACTTGCCGCCAGACTCCGAGGTCAGGCCGATAATGACTATATTCCCGTGGCGGCTTCTGCCAAGTGGGAGACTCTATTCCGGGATGCCTTTCCTGATGTGCCATTGCAGGATCTGATGACTCTGGAAAAAATCCAGATTGCGTTAGCCTCTTACATTCGTTCCCAGGTGTTTGTTGACAATGCATGGCATGACTATCTTGATGCCTTGCCTTCCTCCGTTACATCCGGACAAAAAAATGCTCGGATTACAGATAAAGCAAAGGTTGGTGCCAAGCTGTTTTATTCCGATATCAGCGAAGGTGGTGCCGGTTGTTACCAATGTCACTCTGGTGACAGATTTACCAATGAAGACTTTTACAATGTCGGTTTCCCACAAATTGGCCGGGGGTTTTTACGGGCAGACAGGGAAGATCGGGGGCGTTGGCACTCGACCAGGGAAGATGACAGTTGGTACAGCTTCCGGGTTCCCAGTTTGCTTAATGTGGCCGTTACGGCTCCCTGGGGGCACGCGGGGACTTTTTCAGATCTGAATGAGTTGATTCGTTATCACGCTGACCCTCTCTCCCAAATCGATGTTTTTGACTGGGAGCTTGGCCACCTTGATCAGTTTGATAATAATGGCAGGCTACTTTATCCCCTGGCCGAGGAATTGACCCGCCAAAGCTTGGCTCATCCCTCTTTCTCACAGGCAGAACAACTCCTTCCTGGCCCCTTGTCGGAAAGTAGCGTGGAAGCCTTGAGTGCATTCCTGAATACGCTTACCGATAAATGTGTGAATGATATCGATTGTATCTCCCAGTGGGTTCCGGATGCATCGGATGATCCGGACGGTTATCTTCTGGTCGAGGGTGATATGCCAGTTCCGCCATTCGTCGACACGGTAACGCCGGAGCAGTATCCAAAGAGTTTTACTCTGGATTTTCCTGTTGTTGGAAATGGGACTTTCCCTGAGCTGAACGATGAGTGTGGCGTTAACACGGTTGCTAGCAATACTGGCGTGAATGAATTCCAGGAAAGGGCGCTTTCCCTTGGGCTTACAAAAGAACATGGTTTCCACTATGAAACCTGGTTTGGTGGCAGCAATGCCCAGACCGAAGCGGTAATGATTGCAGGCGGCGTCAGCTCTACCTATCTGGACAATGATTGCTGGCCTGACCTGATCTTTTCTGGGGGTGACGTCTCGGGGGTTGTCTTTTATACGAACGAGGCGGGCGAGTCTTTTTCACAATCGGAGCTTTTTAAAGAGCCGCTTCCTCATGCGCGTTTTACCGGGTCTGCTTATGCAGATTTGAACGGTGATTATAATCGTGAATTACTGTTCGGGAATATGTGGGAAGAGGGCGCCGCAACACCGGTTTTTGCGATAAACGAGGACGGTAAATATGTAAATCTGGCCACATTGCCCATGTCCCGTTCGGTCTACGGTATTTCATTTGGCTTTGTTGGTAATCATGATTATCCAGGCTTTTATATGGGCCATTGGCCAGGCCAGGGCCTTGCCGGTGCGGCGCCGGCCTTTATGCAAATGACGGATGGATCCACTCTTGAGCCTTTTGATAATAAGATCAATCTGACAACATCGACGGTTGATCAATCATTCAACTTTACGCCACTGTTCCATGACCTAAATGGTGATTCATACCAGGATATCCTTATTGCATCGGATTTTGGCACATCCAGCGTGTTGGAAAATATTACCTCTGATGAGATCGCTGACACTGATTGGCGTTTCTTCATCAATATTACTGATCGAGATGTGATTACCGATGAAAACGGCATGGGTTCGACAACCGGTGATTTTGAAAATCGCGGAAAAATTGATTGGTTTGTCACATCTATTCTCGACCCTGACGGCGAAGCAGAAGCAAACTGGGGCGTCTCGGGAAACCGTCTTTACAGAAATGACAGCGCAGATGGAGCAATGTCCTTTTCCGACGTAACGGAGCAATCCGGTTTGCGTGACGGAGGTTGGGGATGGGGTGCCTGTTCCTTCGATTTTAATAATGATGGTTTTCTTGATATTTTCCACGTTAATGGGTTCGGGTACATAGCAGATATTGCAGACCTTCCCGAAAGTGAAACAGATAAATTTGAGGCACTGAGGGCTCGCTGGAATGAGATAACTGAGTCAGAGTTTCAGCAGAAACCCCCGAAGCTGTTTATCAACAATGGCAATGGCAGTTTTGATGATCGCTCAGCAGAGTGGGGGTTGACCCTTCCTTCTGAAGGTAGAGGCCTTGCTTGTTTTGATTACGACAGGGATGGCGATGTGGATATCGCAGTTTTTGATCATTCAAACAGACTGCAATTTTTTGAGAACAAGACGGGCAATGGCTATAGTAGCCGTTTCCTGAATGTGCGACTGGTTGGTGAATCTCCGAACACAGATGCGCTGGGTGCAAAAGTGTATGTCACGGCGGATGTGGGGCGTCAGTTCGGCCAACAGACCATGATGCGAGTCAGCCAGGCCAATTCCAATTTCAATAGCCAGAACCTTCCGGATATGCATTTTGGTCTGGGTTACGCCGACAGCATTCAAAGACTCAGCGTCACCTGGCCTGATGGCAGCGAGCTGGTCTGTGAGGACCTGCCGGTGAACGAGTTTGTAGTGATTGATCAACGCCAAGGAAGCGGGGCGGGGGTTTGCCCGTAGCGTGCGACTGCGGTCTGCTCTGATCCGATTAACACCTCC
>Ga0208468_1000467_pt1 | contig 12041 bp, 16 predicted proteins | sample DeeseametaMP0960_FD_184198 | JGI IMG/M metagenome (GOLD analysis project Ga0208468, IMG submission 184198) | Marine microbial communities from the Deep Indian Ocean - MP0960 (SPAdes) | ecosystem: Environmental > Aquatic > Marine > Oceanic | place: East of Madagascar, South Indian Ocean... | reverse complement strand
CAATTGAATTGCCATCATGAGTAAACAATATCAGGGCCGCCGCCTGTGGCTGGTGGTCCGTCTGCTTGCCTGGTTACCACTACCACTGGTGACTGCTTTCGGGGCCTTTATTGCCACCCTGATTACCCTGATCCCGTTGCGCTACGCCAGCGCTTACCGGGTGGTGCTGATCAACCTGCTGGCCACTCACCCGGACATGAGCCTGGCCGAGGCCAAACGTATCGGCCGTCAGAGCATGGCGGAACTGGGCCGCACGCTCACCGAATTCAGCCATGTCTGGCACCGCCCGGTGGAAGAGACGCTGGCCCGCGTCACCCATATCCACGGCGAACAGCCCTTTCTGGATGCCTGCGCCTGTGAACGACCGGTGCTCATGCTGTCCTTGCACCAGGGCAGCTGGGAAATCAGCAACCTGTATGTGGGCGACAAGGGCAACCGGGACAAGACCCTGATCATGTACCAACCCCATCCGGCCACCCTGATGGATGCCATGGTCAAGGCTGCCCGGGAGCGTACCGGTTCAGTGCTGATCCCCACCAACAGCCAGGGAGTGAAACAGGCGCTGGCGGCCATGAAAGCCGGCGGCACTCTGGGGATCCTCTCCGACCACAACCCGGGCAATCGCAGCAACCCCTGCGTGCCCTTCTTTGGCTACGACGTGCCCACCCCGGCACTGATCGACAAGCTGGTGCAGCGCTACCGGCCACACGTGTTCATCGTTTCCTGCATCCGGGGCCAGGGCGGCGTAAAAGACATCCATCTGCACTTCGAAGCAGCACCGGAAATCGAACAGGCCAGCGACTGCACCGAAATCCTCACTGCCATGAACACCGGCCTGCAGCGCTGCATCGATCGCAATCTGGCCCAGTACCAGTGGACATACAAACGGTTCAAATGGGGCCCCAACGGGCGGCGGCGCTGGTACCGGCAATCCCGGGAGTTGCTGGCGCGGATCGAACGGGGCGAAGATCGCAAAGCCCTGGGCCTGCACCCGGACACTGACCAGGATCAGTGAATGCCCGTTAAGCCCCGGTTAATCTTTATCCGGCATACTTCGGTTAACTGCAACGGGAGCGCATCATGGCAACAACACCGGCAAGCTGGCACGCATTGCACAAAGGCCTTCACTGGCTGGTGGTTTTATTGCTGGTCATGGTCTGGGGAGCCGTCGAGCTCCATGAGTTCTACGAAAAAAGTGACCCCATGCGCGAATGGTGGAAAATGCTGCACTTTTCCCTGGGACTCACCACACTGTTTATCATACTGATTCGGCTTTATGGCCGCGCCCTGTACCCGCGCCCGGCACCCATTGGCGCCGCCTGGCAGCATCAGTTATCCCGCCTTGTTCATGGACTGCTCTATGGGGTGCTTCTCGCCATGCCCCTCAGCGGCTTTGCCATGCGCCAGTTCGCCGGCAAGACCATAGAAATCTTTGGCATTGTCAGCGTGCCCCAGCTGGCGGTGGTCAATACTGACCTGGCCAAACAGATCGCCTTCATCCACAAGGAGGTGTTGTGGACCGCGCTGCTAACCCTGATAGCCATCCATGTGGCAGGGGCCCTTTGGCACCATTTCATCGACAGGGACGCCACCCTGAAACGCATGCTCCCCGGCAAACACAACGACTGAGATAATTGCCCGGCGGCGATGAAGGCGCCACAATTGCCCACCATCCCGATCGCCTGACAACCGGAGCATGCATGACCATCGAAAACGACAAGGTCGTTACCCTGCATTACAGCCTGTTCAACGCCGACGACGGCAGCGAAATTGAAAACTCCCGGGAAACCGGTGAGCCAATGGCTTACCTGCACGGCTATAACAACATCATCAAAGGCCTGGAAGCCGCCCTCACCGGCAAGGCTGTGGGCGACGAGGTGGATGTGACCGTGAGCCCGGAAGACGCCTACGGCGAATACGACAACACCCTGTTCCAGCGCATCTCCCGCAAGTACCTGAAACACGCCGGCAAGCTTTCCCCAGGCAAGGTGGTCACGGTGTCCACCGACGAAGGCCCGCGCATGCTCACCGTTCTCAAAGTGGGACTGAAAACCGTGGACGTGGACGCCAACCACCCACTGGCCGGCAAGTCCCTGCGTTTTGTGGTGGAAATCACCGACATTCGCGACGCCAGCGAAGAAGAAAAAGCCCACAAGCATGCCCACGGCGTGGGCGGGCATCAGCACTGATCAGCGACAAGCCGCAAGCTTCAAGCTGCAACGCGGAGAAGGCCTGATTGGCGCAAAGGCCTTCTCCGCGCCCCACCCATTTCGCTTATCTCTTTAACTAAATTCCCTTCGCCTGGTCCGCGGCTGACTACCTCCCCCTGCACAGCTGACCTTAACCGCGTTGCAGCTTGAAGCTTGTAGCTTGCGACTTCTGATTTTCAGCCTTTTCCTACCGACTAACCTGTCACCAACGTGCTATCTTAGTTCGTCAAAATAATGCACACGCTACAGGGGCACAGGAATGGATCTGCCGGAATACAGTTACTGGATTATCGCCGGGCTCGCCTTTGTGATCGCCGAATTTGCCGTCTCCGGGCTGGTCGTGATCTTCTTCGGCATCGCCGCTTTGCTGGTAGGCAGCCTCAAGTTTCTTGGACTGCTGGATGACACCGCCTGGGAACTGACCCTTTTCGCCGTTACCAGCCTGTTGTTGCTGGTCTTTGTCCGTCGCGTGATCAACGACAAGCTGATGGGCAATGAGCGGCCGAGGCAGACAGTGCCGGCCTGGTCGGTGGCCGCGCCACCGTGGCAGACGCCTTCAGCAACGGCGTGGGCACCGTTTCCTACCGGGGCGCCCGCTGGCAGGCACAATGCGCCCAGCCCCTGCATCCCGGCGACATGGTTCGCATCACCCAGCATGACGGCCTCTGGCTCACCGTAGAGCCCTGGACGCCAGGGCCGCAGACGCCACCGGCTGAGTGACCCCTGTCACCAACCCGTTTTCATCTCAACTCGCTAGCAATAACAAGGAACCCTATCCATGGCAGGTTTAATTATTTCCGCTCTCATCGCCCTCGGCGTTGTCATTCTGCTCTTCATGGTGATTCGCATCGTGCCGCAACGGCAGGTGTATGTGGTGGAGCGACTGGGCAAGTACCAGACATCCCTGGAGGCCGGCCTTCACTTTCTGATGCCCTTTATCGACCGGGTTGCCTACAAGCACTCCCAGAAGGAAATCGTCCGTGATGTGCCGCGCCAGAGCTGTATCACCAAGGACAACATCGAAGTCTCCATCGACGGCGTCATGTACCTGCAGGTGATCGACCCGAAAGCAGCAAGCTACGGGGTGGATGATTATGTAATGGCTGCCCAGCAGCTGGCCCAGACCACCCTGCGTTCCGTGATCGGTAAAATTGATCTGGACAAGACCTTCGAGGAGCGCGGCGAAATCAACATGGAAGTCGTACGCGCCGTTGACGAAGCCGCCCAGCCCTGGGGCGTGAAAGTACTGCGCTACGAAGTGGCCGACATCAACCTGCCTGTGTCCATCAAGGACGCCATGGAGAAACAGGTTCGTGCCGAGCGTGAACGTCGCGCCGTGGTTGCCGAATCCGAGGGTGAACGCCAGGCCGCCATTAACCGTTCAGAGGGTGATCGCCAAGCCGCCATCAACCGCTCCGAAGGTGAAAAGCAGGAGATGATCAATATCTCCGAAGGTGAAAAGATGAAGCAGATCAACGAGGCAGAAGGTCGCGCCCGTCAGATCGAGCTGATCGCCACTGCCACCGCTGAAGGCCTGCGCCAGGTGGCCGGCGCCGTGAAAGAGGATGGTGGCGAAGAAGCCGTCAGCCTGCGCATCGCCGAGCAGTATGTTTCTGCCTTCGAAAAAGTCGCCAAGGAATCCACCACCCTGCTGCTGCCACAAGGCCTCAGCGACATCGGCGGCACCGTGGCCGGCCTGCAAAAAGTCCTCAAGACCGTGGAAAAAACCCCGGCCTGATCTACCCCCCTCAGGAGCTTGCCCAGGCAAGCTCCGCCCTCTCTGTAGGAGCACCGCTTGAGGTGCGAACCGGAGCGACCGTTGAGGTAACGCTGCCAGGGCGCCCCCAAGACCAGGATCAAAAGCACTTCCACCACAGAGGGCACAGAGATCACTGAGGAAAAGACGGATTTTCTCTGTGTGCTTTGTGCCCTCTGTGGTAGATCCGTCTTTTCAGGTATTTGGGGGATCGCGCCGCCAGCGACGCACCTGCAACAAGGCTTGCATTCCTTTCACTCCATCCCAATATCCTGAACACCCATGCATCACAGATTCAGGAGCCCCCATGTCCCGTCATTTCGAACAGGCCGACGGCCTCTGTGAACAGCCGGACGACGCTACCCGCGACTTCCTGTTCAACCAGACCATGCTGCGCATTAAAGACCCGGCCCGCAGCCTGGATTTCTATACCCGGGTGCTGGGCATGCGTCTGGTGCGCAAGCTGGATTTTCCGGCAATGAAATTCAGCCTCTATTTCCTCGCCTACCTCGGTGAGGAGGAAGCCCGCCAGGTACCGGAAGACGACGCCAAACGGCTCACCTATACCTTCGGCCGTGAAGCCATGCTGGAGCTGACCCACAACTGGGGCAGCGAAGACGATACGGACTTTTCCTATCACAATGGCAACGACCAGCCCCAGGGATTTGGTCATATCGGCATCACCGTTCCCGATGTTTACGCCGCCGCCGAACGGTTCGAAAAACTGGGGGTGGATTTCGTCAAGAAACCGGACGACGGCAAGATGAAAGGGCTGGCCTTTATCAAGGACCCTGATGGATACTGGATCGAAATCCTCCAGGCCGACATGATGGAGAAGCAACAGAAAGGCGACTGAAAGATGTCACTTTTCTGACAGGAAATCTGTTTTTTTGCTTTCCTATCTGGCTGTCTCGTATTGTGTAAGGCTCGTTTTGTCCAAGGCCCGGCATCCTCGCCGGGCCCACCTCAGGGGATCATCCATAATGAGTCAGTCTTCTCTTCTTACCAGCGCACAGCGTACCTTTTGCCAGGCCAGGTCCGACCAACCAGCCCCGAACGGCCCCCGTGCCAAGGCATTGCTGGCGTTGGACCAGGGCCACACCCAGCAGCAGGCCGCCGAACAAAGTGGGCTCAGTCTCGGCCAGGTACGCTACTGTTTACGACGGTTCCGGACCGTAAGCCTGGAAATCTTCGACACCGATAGTCCAGTTCCTGCTCCTTCTGCGCAGGGAGACAGTAAGACTCAAAAAGTCGACAAAGAAAAAAAGAAAAGTGGCAAAAAAGGCAAAGCACTGAAGCCCGTAAAAGCCAAAAATGAAAAGTCCGAGAAAAAAACGGACAAGAAAAACACCAAAGCCAACAGCAAAAAGAACAAGAAGAGCGACAAGAAGGACAACAAGAAAAAGTCCGGCAAAAAGGGTGACGACAAAAAAATCACAAAGGGCAGCAAGAAGAAGAAAAAGAAATAGTCGGGAATCCCCCACCGGCGCGCATGCTACACTTGCCTATCACCACGGATAAGCATGGGGGCTTTTTTGCTGACGCGTCTTCCTCCCTGGGTAGAAGTTGGAGCCTTTCTGCTCGCCTTTCTGGCGGGCAGTGTCAATGCGGTAGGCCTGCTGGGCTTCAGCCACCAGTCCGTCTCTCACCTGACCGGCACCTCCTCACTACTGGGTCTGGCATTGGCGGATCTGGCCCTGAACAATGCCCTGCACCTGCTGTTCACCCTGCTGAGTTTTCTTGCCGGCGCCGCCCTCAGCGGCATGCTGATCACCAGCACCGCCCTGAAACTGGGTCGCCATTACGGCTTCTCCCTGCTGATCGAAGCCGCGTTACTGGTCATGGCCATGCTGACACTACAACAGGGCAGTGATCTCGGTATCTATCTGGCCTCCATGGCCTGCGGCCTGCAGAACGCCATGGTGACTACCTACAGCGGCTCTATCATCCGCACCACCCACCTGTCCGGGATCTTCACCGACCTGGGTATCATGCTCGGCAACCGGCTGCGTGGCATTCCCCTCAACGGCCGCCGGCTGTTGCTGTTCGTCTTGTTGATTAGCGGCTTCGTCTGTGGCGGCGTGGTCGGCACCTGGCTGTTCCGGTTGCTGCATTTCACCGCGCTGATGGCCCCCGCCGCCCTGGCTGTATCGCTGGCAGTGGTGTACTGGCGTTATAGCCGACAGTACCGGTAAAACGTTAATCCCTGTAAAGCTTTGCACCATTGCTACCACTGGCACAGACTGCTTCATTGAGAGGCCTAAATTGAAAGGTCCGTAAATCAACATGAAGCGGCGGTGCGCTATGCGATGGGTTCAGTCTGGCTGGCTCGGTGTGCTACTTGCCCTTTTGATCGCCTGCCAGCCAACGCCAATTTCTACACTGGCTACAGCCTCTATCGGCGAACAGATCCGGGACCGCTATGAGCAGACACTGCCGGATCTGTCCCCCGACAAGCAGCGTCATTACGCCACCCGTCTTTACCGGATCACTGGCGACTTGGACTACCTGCCGATTATCTATCAGGACCTGATCGGCAACGCCGATTTCCTGCAACAGGACCTGAGCCAGTTGAACAATCGGGGCTACCGATTGAACCGGGCCCGGCAGATCGCCCGCAACTATCGGGACGACACGGACAAACATCAACGGCGCAAGCAGCTACTGCTGGCTTACGACGAAATCCCGTTTGCCAAGAATCTGCTCTATTACCTGAACAAGGTGGACCAGCTCGGCCTGGCCGGGAAACCACCCTTTACTCAAACAGAACAGGGCCTGGATTACCTACGTCAGGTGGATTTTGCCCGCTTCATTCTCGACCCGGAAGTTATCGCCGCCTACTCCCCACAGCTGGCCAATATGGTCTATTACCTGCACGAGCTGGGTATTCGCGATCTGCGGGAACCGTTCCAACAAGCCTTTCGCCAGGTGTTTCCGGACCAGCCGCCACGACCCGGGCCGGCCCTGGATGCCCGGGTCTACGGCATGACCCACGTGATCATCGCCGCCAGTGGTTACTACCAGAAACCGATCCGCCGCGAGGATTTCGCCTGGATTTTTGACTACCTGGAGCGCCATCACCGGGATCTGATCGCCTTTACCAAACCTGATATCTATACGGAAATGGCCCTGTGCTTTCTGCTGGCAGGGGAGGGCGACAGCCCGGTTATCGGCGCCGTCCGCGAGGCACTGGAACAGCGCTACGATCCACAGGCCGAGATGATTCCTTCACCCCACTGGGGCACGGATCTGAACAAGGGGGAACACCGCAACGTGCTGGCGATCATGTTGTATCACTGGCCGTCGCGGTTACACCCGGGGCCGGACCTGAGCCATTACCCGGCTTATCTTGAACAATTTGCAGCGGAGTAACAGATAGCGTTCTTCAACAGTATTCCTCTGGAAATCACTGCTGCCAGGAATAGTCCATCTGCCTGGCGGTTTTCTGCGCCAATTCACGGTTATACAGTTTCTCCACCAGATGCAGGCTCATATCGATGCCCGCAGAGATACCGGCGGAAGTCAGTCGATTGCCATCTTCCACCCAGCGGATATTTTCCTGCACATCCAGAGCGGGAAAACGCTGACGCAAATCAGCGATGTCTTCCCAGTGAGTGGTTACCCGTTGAGTGGTAAGCAATCCGGCCTCGGCCAGCAGAAAGGCACCGGTACAAACCGACGTCACCCAGCTGGCAGAATCGCCGGCCTCGCGCAGGGCGTTCAGCAAGGCGCGATTGGTCATGGCAGACGTATGCACACCGCCACTGACCAGCAACACATCCAGAGGCGGGTGGTCCGCAAGCGTGAAGTGACTTTTCACCGGGAAGCCACCTCTGGCCATCACCTCACGGTTTTCACTGATCAGGGACACCTGCCAGGGCGAGCTCTCACAGAGCCGGGCGGCGGTGGAGAACACTTCATAGGGGCCGGCAAAATCCAGTACTTCGGCATCATCGTAGATCACAATCCCGATTTGCAGCATGGTCATTCCTGATGATTTATTTGGGTGGCAGGGTACGCACAAAGGCAAAGCAGTGAGATAACCAGTCGTGCAGAGCCTTGTCATCAGCGACGGTATCAGCGTCGATCATCAGCATGCCCTTCATGGGCCGGCCAGTGAAATCCATCTCGCCGGCTCCTGGCTTGGCAAGCAGGGCACGGTAGGCATCCGGCCCGACTCTGGCCATCAAGCGGTCGCCGAGAATGCCGCAACACATGTTGCCGGCAATCATGAAACAGAGGCCACCGAACATGCGCTTTTCATCGGGCAGGGCGCCACTGATCGTCAGCAGTGCTTCGCGCACCCGTAGCGCCAGATCGCTATCAAAGGCCATCAGAAAACGGCGCGCAACGCATTGACGGTGAGCCCGATCAGTACCAGTGAGGACAGGGCAAACAGCACAAAACGCAGCTCGATCTTGTTGATCAGCGCCTGCAGCACCGAATGCACCACGCGGATGCCCACATAAGTCCAGGCCAACGTCAGGTTGATGCCATCACCCTGGCCAAGCAGTGCCAGGGACAGGGCCACCGCATAGAACACCGTAGGCTGTTCCATCAGGTGATTATAGTTATCCGCTTTCCAGCGCACGCTGGCGGGCAGGGTGTTCATCTGTTCACCCCGGGGCGCCTGCGGGTCCGGCTTCATTTTGGCAGCGCGCATGGCGGGCAAACGGGTCACATACATCCACAGCCACATCACCATGGACCAGGCCACCAGCACCACCACCGGGGCAATAATCGGACTCGTCACTTGCATGTTTTTTCCTCGTGATCTGTATCCCGTGAGGGCTCATAACAGTTTCTGCAATGCAGCAATAAACATACCTGTAAGAAAAGCTGCCATCAGCAGTACCGCTATTTTCCCCTTGTGCAGCGGATTGTCCGCCACCCGCAAGCCTCTGTCGCAGCAGGCTGACACCCAGGCCGTCGCTGCCGCCCGGCTCATTTCATGCTGCCGGCACAACTGTCCGACCGCAGCCTTTGCCCCTCGGCTCTTCAGAGTTTGTTCCACATCTTCCGGTAGTCTCATTTTTCTTCCCTGTTTTTTATTATTTAGCTTTTCTTCGACAGACAAACTCCCCCGTTCATAGCGAACATGCAGTGGCCACACCCACCATCAGCAACGCCAAAACAATTCGGCGCCAGGGGTTGATACATAAGCTGTCTTTTTCACACCGGCCCGCTGATCCAGCCCCATTCCTTGAGGGTGATCAGCCAGCTCAGAGCCTGCACATCCAGCCAGTCACGCAAGGGCGCTGCCTGGGGACTGAACAGAAAGAAGCCCAACACCGCAAGATTTACCACGACCACCAACCAGAAAACAGTGCGAAAAGGCTGCTTGCGGGTTTTGTGACGAAACAACGGACGGGCCAACAGGGCGCCGGGCCAGCCTCCGGCCAGGGATAAAAGCTGCAGGGTATTTTCCGGCACCCGCTGTCGTTCGTTCAGCGCCGCCCGCTTGTCCAGGCCGAACATCAGGAACGTCAGGCCGGCGATTAACAACAGGAAAATAATCAGGAAAATCCAGAACGCATTCTGCGAGAAAAACCACCACAATACGCCATAGAAGGCCCCCACCATCATCAGCGGAAAAAGAAATTCCGGCAACAGCAGATGAGCAGGCCGCCAGCACCGTTCCACCTCCACCGCACGCACCCCTTTGGCGGCATCCGGCTCTACCCGGAACAGCACTTTTTCGCCGGCTTTAGGGCGCGAACGAATACGGCCAAAGGCACTGACATGAACAAAAATATCCCGGCCTTTCTTATCGGTAATAAAACCGAAGCCACGCACATCGTCCCAACTCTTCAGTACACCCGATTGTTTCTTCATAATGTGTTTGTGTCAGTGATGTTCCGACCAATGCCAGTTAGGCGTACTCAACAGCCCCTGCCCGACGATCTGTGTTTCACCCAGCTCCTTGCTGAGCTCCACCCCATGACACTCCGGATGTTCGTTCAACGCCGCCACCAGCCGGCTGGCATGGCTGACCACCCATAACTGGCTATGCTGACTGGCCTGCTCGATCAGGCGGGCCAGCGCCGGCAACAGATCCGGATGCAGACTGTTCTCCGGCTCGTTGAGCACCATCAGGGAAGGGGGACGCGGGGTGAGCAGGGCGGCGATCAGCAACAGGTAGCGCAGGGTGCCATCAGAGAGCTCCGCCGCCGACAATGGTCGCAACAGGCCATACTGGTGAAACTCCAGCTTCAGGCGACCATCCGCCAACGGTTCGATATTCAGCTTGGCACCGGGAAAGGCATCCTCAATGGCAGCATCCAGGGCCATACTGTCGCCCACCTCGCGGATGGTCTGCAACGCCGCCGCCAGATCACGACCGTCGTGATGCAGCACGGGAGTACGGGTACCGATCTGAACCTGCCGGGCCGGGGCCTCCCGGTCGGTTCGGAAATGATCATAGAAACGCCAGCCACGAATGCGTTCACGCAGGGCCAGCACCTCCGGCGCCGAGCGCGCATCAGCCACCTGGCTGAACAGGCTGTCGAAGGTATTGAGATGGTCGGCAAGGGATAACCAGCCGTTGTCGACACGGGCTTTCACCAGTGGTCCGCGCCGATCCACCAGTGCCGCCGCCGGCCGGTAGGCCCCACCGGCCCAGATGATTTCCCGCTTGATCTCCGGGTCCAGATTGAAGGCGGTGGTGCTGTCCGGTCGCGGCAGGCCCAGCTCGATCAGATAGCCGAAATCCTCGTCAGCAAATCCCAGCTTGAGCCGACGGCTATGCTGCCGTGGCCCGCCTTCCACCGGCACCAGCCCCTTGCGCATGGCGGTACTGAGCGTCTCCGGCCCGGCCCAGAAGGTGGACTCCAGTCCGCCCTCACTGGCCAGCGCCGCAATCACATCATCCTGCGCCGTGGCCGCCAGCAACCGCAGGGCCCGGTACAGGTTGGACTTGCCACTGCCGTTGGCCCCGGTAATCACATTCAACGGCCCAAGCGGCAGCACCAGCTCCAGGGCGGAGCGGTAATTACTGATGGCTAGGGTGGTCAGCATGTCTTGTCCTTATTGTTAGCTGCAAGCCACAAGCTTCAACGCGGTTATCGTCGCGGTATCCGCCAGGGCCTTATACGCGTTCAAGCGCGGGCACGGACCTGCTATCACGATAACCGAGGGCGCGCCTTGTAGCTTGCTGCTTGAAGCTTGTAGCTATCTTTTATCCTTGCCACGCCCACAAGGCCGCCAGCAACGCCACCGGCGCCGTCTCGGCACGCAACACCCGATTGCCCAGGGCAAACGCCACAAACCCGTTTTCCTCCGCCACGCGCAATTCCTCGTCGGAAAAGCCGCCCTCCGGGCCGGTGAGCAGGGCCAGTTCCATAATGCCGTTCAGCGCAGCAGGGGAGAATGGGTTTTTCCCCGGGTGGGCGATCAGTCGCAAGTCTGGCAGGTCCGATGTCAGCCAGTCCTTGAGCGACCTCACACCGGTGACCTGCGGGGGCCGGTTCAGGCCGCATTGTTCACAGGCACTGATGGCCACCTGTTGCCACTGGCCCAGTTTCTTTTCCTGGCGCTCGCCCTTGAGGCGCACTTCGCAGCGCTCGGTATCCAGCACCACGATCCGGGCAGCGCCCAGCTCGGTGGCTTTCTGGATCGCATAATCCATGCGCTCGCCCTTGATCATGGGCAGTGCCACCGTGACCGCCAGCGGCGCTGTGCGGTCATCCGCCACAAACGCCAACGGTTCCACGGTCACCGCCTTCTTGCCCACGGCAAGGATCCGCGCGGACCATTCACCGCCGTGCCCATTGAATACCACCAGCTCGTCCCCCTCCGCCATGCGAAGCACCTTGCCAATATGATGACTGGCATTGGCGCCCAGCTCGGTGGCAAGGCCGGACTGGAATTCCTGATCGTCGTAAAAGCGGCGGGCCATGGGGTCTCCATCAACAATGGGTGCCAGTGGGAAAAGCAAAAGGCTACCATAGCGCCGGTCGAAGAGACTGCTATCGAGTGAGAGATTCCATGGGCGAAATCGTAGCCTCCCCGTTCCAGCCGCCCCTGTGGCTGCGCAACCCGCATCTGCAGACCCTGTGGGGGCCCCTGGGCCGGGC
>Ga0208468_1000458_pt1 | contig 12169 bp, 9 predicted proteins | sample DeeseametaMP0960_FD_184198 | JGI IMG/M metagenome (GOLD analysis project Ga0208468, IMG submission 184198) | Marine microbial communities from the Deep Indian Ocean - MP0960 (SPAdes) | ecosystem: Environmental > Aquatic > Marine > Oceanic | place: East of Madagascar, South Indian Ocean... | reverse complement strand
ATGAATGCCCAGCAACAGTGCGTAGTGTTCGTTGACGTCCATAGCGGTCCCTTACATCCACTCAAGAAAGGGCGAATTATGCTATAAATTCACTCTCTTTTACGAAGAACCTAATTATTAGGCTCTTAGTATTGTTGGACACACGCATTTGCTAAAGCACAAAAACTTTCAGAAACGCCGACATTAAATACCAATAACGCGGCGCAAAGAGTGTCTTATGACCATGCCTCAACCGACAGCCATGCACGAGATGCCCGTGCGCAAATTTCTGCGATTGCTCGACTATTTGGACAAAGTCGGCATCGACCAGCGCGCCATCGCCAAACGGTCTGGCTTGAATATCGACGATTTAATGGCAGCTGACGACGATAAAATGCTGCCCGGCTACCGTTATTCCAGCCTCTATGAATTGGCCGCCGAAGCCATGCAACAACTCAATATTGCGGTGCCCTGGGGCTCGGGAATAGGCAGCGATGTGTTTCGCTTTATGTGCTACAGCATTATCAATTGCCAAACCCTTGAAGATGCCCTGCACCGAGCACAGCGCTACCAGGAAATGCTCTACAGCATGACCGGCTATCGCATAGAGCTGATTGTTGATGCCGGTACTGCGGAGCTGATCTATCACTTTGATGCCGACAAAATCAGCCCGGAGTTTTTGCCTGATAGCTGGGATCGCACGGAGTTTTCAGACACCGTTGCGAAAGCATCGGGTATGCGGGTATGGCACGCCTTCATGGGCTGGCTGGTCGGGCGCGACATTGAGCTAAGCGGCCTGAAAATTGCCGCGCCAGAATTCTCCTACGCCTACTCAGACAGCGTGAACAGCGTGATGGGCGTGCCACCGCAATACGACTGCGACTACACCGCGATTTGTTTCCCTGCTGAGTGCCTTCGCTACCGCACAGTTCACACCAGCGAATCGCTGGAAGCCTTTTTGCGCAACGCGGTTTACGCCCTCATTTCACAAGACTCGCGGCCGGCAAGTACCGGCGCGGCCATCCGCTCCCTGTTAGCAAAAAGCGGCGCGGGGGCGCTGCCTAGCTTTGAAGATATGGCCGAAAACCTTCACATGTCGCCGTCCAGCCTGCGCCGCCGCTTAAACAGTGAGGGCACCAGTTACCAGGAACTGAAAGACCACTATCGCCGCGACATCGCCATGCGCCACCTGCGCGACGACAAACTAAAAATTCACGAAATCGGCGAACTACTAGGCTTTCTTGAATCCAGCTCGTTTATTCGTTCATTCCGCAACTGGACCGGCCTAACGCCAAAACAATACCGTTCTGAATTTATCGAGGACTGAGCCGTATCCCGGACACAAAAAAGGCGAGCCGCAGCTCGCCATAGAGGGGATATTCGAGAGTCGCGCAAACCAGAGCAACACCATGTGTCGCCCTGGCGCTGAACCCTGGCGCTGAACCTTAGTAGCTGTAACTCAGCGACACAGCCCATGTGCGCGGGCTATTGTAGCCGCCGCTCACAAAGGGGCCGACCACATAGCTGTTGGTCAACACACGCTTGTCTTCAAGGTTTTTACCTTCCACCGCAACACGCCATTTACGATCCTGGGTCTCAAAAGCGACCGAGGCATTCACAATGTGGTGCTCTTCTTGTTGCTGCACGTCGGCAAAGGCATCGCGCTTATCTATTGGAGAGTTGGTATAGGACGATGTTCTCCACGATACATCAGCCGCCGCCGTCAAGGTGCCGTAGTCACGAATGTCGACAACATACTGGCTGTTCAGCTGGGCATTCCACTCAGGAGAAAAACCAATCTCGGTAAAGGGCGCAATGTCCACGTCGTTACCGGCGCTATCTTGCGTTTTATATGACTTAACGGTGCTATTCAGATAGCCCACATTTAGTCCTAGCAACCAGCTGTCAGTGGCCGAGAAACGCATTTCCAGCTCGCCGCCTTCTGTGGTCATTTCACCGACGTTATCCACCGACTGATCAAGGCTCGCACCATTCAACACGGTTATTGCAAACTGCTTGTCCTGATAGTCGTTGTAGAACAACTCGGCGTTCATCTGCAGTCGACCTGACAACATGGTGGTCTTCACACCAAGGGTGTAAGCCATCACCGTTTCAGGGTCAAACTCTGTCACTAAGCCGCCCTGATTCTGGAAGCCGCCCGCTTTAAAGCCACTTGCCACACCGCCGTATACCAGGGTGTCCTCGCTGACGAAGTGCGACAACTTCACCGTGGGTGACAGCTCGTGCCAGGATTCACTGGCCTTGGGGTTGATGTCATTTGACGTTGTAAACGAGCGGGTGAACGGCGTCGCCCAACCGGCGAACGCAGGGCTTGTCTCAACAGTCGCTTCCTGCCCCGGCGCAATGGCCACGATGGCACTGGGCGGGAACCCCTGAATCAAGGCGAGAGCAAAGAAACGCTGATCGATTGTCGAACGCTGCTCGATAGCCTTGCTGTCCTTTGTGAAGCGCAGACCGGTCGACAACTGCCAGTCGGAGGCAAAATCCCAGTCCAGCGAACCGTAGACCGATTTAGACTCAACTTCCTGCCGGTCGTAGAAGTCCTCTTTGCGGTGAGTTTGCACCGCGCGCAGGCGCTCATACTGCTCAGTAATATTGTTGTAGTCCTGCTTACCATCGAGGTAGTAAGCACCGATCACACCACTGAGCGTTTCGCTGCTGTAATTAAATTGGAATTCCTGGCTGAAATCTTCGCTCTCAACCGGGCGTAACGTGGTAATGAATTGCTGGTCGGTGCCATCGAAGTCAAACACCTGCGTATTATCCATCGTACGACGGGCGGTCACCGACTTAAACGACCACGTATCGTTGATGTCCCACTGGTAGGTTGCCGCCAGCGTGGTCGTTTCAATTTCATAGTCATCAAAGCCATCGCCAAACTCGGTATTCACCACATCGCGGCGATTAAACGAGGTATCGTTGGCGCTATTGACCAGCCCGGTTCCAGGGCCGAAGAAATTGTTTGCCCCCGAGATCACAAAGTCGATACCCGCCAGGGTAGCAGCGTCAACCGCCAAGCGCTCAGGCAGGCGCGCCGCTGAGTTGTCTTGCATAACATCGGCGGCAAGGGTGAGTTCATGGCCCTCTTTCATGCGCCACAGCAGGCTACCGCGCAACGCAGTAACGTCTTCATCCCAATAGCCTTCGCCATTACTGCGATTGCGTTGCAGTGCGTCGCGCTCACTGCGCAGGAACCCGGCGCTGCCGTATAAACCGGCATCGCTGTTAATCGGCCCAGAGACACTGCCGCTTAACTCTGCTGCGCCGAACGCGCCGTATGAGGCTTTGACATCACCCATTAACTCGTCGCCAGGCTTGCGCGTCACATACTTCACCGCACCACCAATAGTATTGCGGCCATAGAGGTTGCCCTGGGGGCCTTTCAACACCTCGATACGCTCTATGTCATAGGACTTCAGCAGCGCCCCCGTTGTGCGGTTTAGGTAAATATCATCGAGATAGATTCCCACCCCCTGATCGAAGCCGGGGTCATTACCGATACCGCGAATAAACACCTGCACCGCGCCCGCAACCAAACCACTGGTTTCGTTGAGGGTCACATTGGGCGTCATGCGTTGCAGGTCAGTAATGTCGTCAACCTGTGCGGTTTCTAACTGCGAACTGCTGAAAGCGCTCACCGCCATGGGCACTTCTTGCAGGCTTTCAGCGCGCTTACGAGCGGTGACTAGCACCTCTTCTATCGGCGAGTTATTCGCCAAGACGGGCAGGGCTGGTGTGGCGATACCCAGACACACGAGGCTGGAAATAAGACGTCTATGAGTCATGCTTTCTCTTCCGTTTTACCGAGTTATTATGTTTATTCACTCTCGCTACTATGCACTGTAGTCGTGCATTTACGTGTTTTCCAAGTCAGAGCTTACGCCTGCAGCCGTGAAAAACGACAACAAAATCATTCATAAAAATGCGCCGAAGCGTTCATTTTTTGTACAGCACAAAAATTGCAATTTGAGTCATTGATGTAAGCTCGAGAACCCTTCTTCTACCGCTCGGCTCCCAGCGGGCGGCTCGTCTAAACCGGGAATATGGCAGACGCCGTTCACATCGATGCTGCTGGCCTTCGCCTGATCCACAGGCTGATAAAACTGTTTGTACCAACGCCGCCCTCGGGCAAACGGCCCATCACTTTTTAGTTGTAATACCCGCGTCGCCGCCCGCTTGTTTTGCCAGATGCCAAAATCGGATGCCAACGAATCCAAGGCCCCCGCCTGAATTTGACGGGCCTGCTCCCGCTCCGCCTCGCCCGGCGAGCTGTTGCCACTGTTCACTAACACGCCGTGCCAGAGTTTGGTCACACCATCTTCCACCGGTGTATTGGCAATGAATTCGATGCTCTCCACCTCGGCAAATAACTGGTGAGACAGCAACAGGCCGGGGCCGGTGTACCACGTGGTGGTTTGCAGCATCGCCTGGTATTCCTTGTGAAAACCGCCCTGACGCTGAATGTAGATGTGGTCGCGCCACTCATTCTCGAAGTATTCGCAGGGTGCACCGTGGGTCGGCCCCAAGTGCCGGGCATCCGCCATATTATCGATCACCTCCTGAGGCTGAACGGGCAGCTCACCGAGGTGATCCATTTGCCACTGAATCCACTGCGGCTGGTGCCACTGGTCCAAGGCCGGTGCCGGGTATTGCGGCTGGCTACCGTCTTCGTCAAACCACATCCATATACCGCCAATGCCCTCCTCCACCGGGTAGCTGGTTAGCTTAGCCGAGCGCGGCATGGGGCCGTCGTGATAGGGAATGTCATCGCAAACCCCATCCGGCCCAAAGCGCCAGCCGTGGTAAGGGCAGCGAATCGACGAACCTTCGATTTGCGCGCCTTCTTTAGCGATAACCGCGCTATCGCTGGCGGCGATGTGACACTGCATATGCGGACAATAGGCATCGAGCAACACCGGCTTGCCATCCTCGCCGCGATAGAGTGCGAAATCGCGGGCAAAAAAACGCAAGGCCAGCGGCGACTGTCCAAGCTCGCTCGACTCTGCAATTAAAAACCAACCTCTGGGAAAGGTGTTTGGACCCAGTCCATAGTCTGCGGCCTTCGCCATTGCTTACTCCTTTTAAATACTATCGGGGCGGAACATGGCGTCATGAGCGCCGTCCACATAGAGCAGAGAGCCGCTGACAAACGCCGCCTCTCCGCTCAGTAAAAATCCGATGGCGTTGGCCATATCCTTCGTCTCACCCGCGCGCCCGAGGGGGATGCTGGCCAGAAACTCTTTGATCGCCGGGCCGTATTCCGGGTGGTTTTCCGTCTCGGCTGTCATCGCAGTGCGGGTGTAACCCGGTGCCACCGCATTCAAACGCACGCCGCGGCGCGCATAATCGGGCGCCTTATGACGCATCCACCGCGCCAATGCCTGCTTGGAACCGCTGTACGCGGCATGGCCGCTCACCGCCGATAAGCGCGCCGCCATCGCCGCATGATCACCGGCGATAAGCGCCTCGATATACGCGTCGTCGCTGGGCTGGGGCGCAGAGTTAGAGGACACCAGAACCACCGCGCCGTGGCGCTGCGCCAAGGCATCAGCCAGGCCCTCCACTAGCGCAACCGATCCAAAAAAGTTCACCTCGGGAATCAGTTCAACACGTGGACTGGTTCCGCCGATGCCTGCGCAACAGACCAAGCCATCCAGACCATCGGGGAAGGCGCTCAATATTTGGCTGACCGCGCCGCGGCGGCCCGACTCCGTCGATAAGTCTGCGACAATATCGGCATCCTGGCGGTCCAGGCCGACCACTCGCTCGCCATCACTCACCAAGCGCTCACACACCGCCGCACCAATGCCTGATGCGCTGCCTGTTACCACGTATCCGCCCATGATCTTCCCCTTTGTTATTCTGATTGCTTGGCTAAGGCAAACCTCAGCCGACTCTTGATTGGCCGCCGTCCAGCGCAATGCTTTGGCCGTTCACGTAGCGACAGGCATCGCTGCATAAGCTGGCGACAAACTCACCAATATCCTCTTTGCACTCACCGATGCGACGCATGGGGATAGAGGCAACAAACTCGGCAGCTTCCTCTGGCCGGTTCTCCGTCCACCATTGCAATGCCGGCGACATCGCGTGGGGCAAAATGACATTCGTGCGAATACCCTCTGGCCCCCACTCGCAGGCGGCGGCCCGGCTGTAGGCGCGAATCGCTTCCTTCACGGCCGCATAAGCCCCATACCCGGACATATCCCAACGCATCGCCGCCGACGACGCCAAATTCACAATCACGCCATCGCCTTTCAAATGGGGGTAGCACAATTTCATCAGGCGCAGCGTTGCCACCGGCCCGGACTGCCAGCCCGCCTCAATCGCGTCTTCGCTCACGTCGAGCAAATTTCCCAATGGTACTTCCTGGGCATTGTTTACGAGGACCTGAATGCCACCCAGCTCCGCCACGCAGCGTTCAACCGCGGCGGCTAATTCCTCTGCACTCTTTACATTGGCGCTAATCGCCAAGGCCTCGCCGCCCGCTGCCGCGATGCGCTCTCGTGTTGACTCGAGCTTATCGAGGCTGCGCCCGAGCAGCGCGACCGCCGCGCCGCGCTCGGCTAACGCCAACGCAATACCCTGACCAACGCCTTGCCCGGCCCCCGTTACCAGTGCCACTTTATTTTTCAAAAACTGTTCTGCCATAACTCCCCCTGGCATTTTTTAAGGATGGTAGCCCCCTGTCTCGGCGAACCCGACGACAAAAAACACTATTTTTATGCACATTTTCGTCACCCCATCGGCGCTGAATTTTTTGGCTAACGAATCTGATTGGAAATGTGCTCAGCAAGTGTAGTGCACCTCTCTACTATGAGCGCCACCCATCGCGGTGGGCTCGCCGTGACCGTTCGACGACTATCCTGCAACGAGTATTGAGAAGCGCAAATTATGAAGTTTTGCTACAACCCAAGTATGTGCCCGGTAGACCAATACACAGCGCTCGCCCACAGCGCCGAGCAGCTCGGCTTTAACAGCTTGGCACTGCCAGACAGCCTGAGCTTTCCCGAACACTCATCGTCGAAATACCCCTATAACGGCTCCGGCTCGCGAGATTTTCTGAAGGGTCAGCCGTTTGTCGAACCAATGGTTGCTATTCCCTTTCTTGCGGCACATACCAAAACACTGCGTTTTGTCACCTCGGTCTACAAGCTGGCGGTTCGCCAACCGTTGGTGGTGGCCAAACAGTTATCGAGTCTGTTGTCACTGTGCGGTGACCGGCTGGACTTCGGCGTTGGCATCAGCCCCTGGCCAGAAGACTTTGAAGGCTGCCAAATTCCCTGGGAAAAACGCGGTCAGCGCCTGAACGAGCAAATCGATATTCTTCGCGGCCTGCTCAGTGGCGATTTCTTTAGCTACCAAGGGCAACAACTGTCGATCGACAGCATGCAGCTCTGCCCCACTCCCGAATTCGCCTTACCAATTTTGATTGGCGGCCACTCCGACGCCGCCTTAAAACGGGCCGCAAGACTGGGCGATGGTTGGATTGGCGCCGGCGCCAGCCTCGACGAATACCGCCAGCTTATCGACACGCTTAAGGAATACCGCAAAGTCTACGAGCGCGAGCACCTGCCCTTTCGTATTCAAGTAGCCTCGGGTGATGTATTTAGCCAACGAGGACTCGACGCGCTCACTGAAATGGGCGTGGATGAGTGCCACATCGCCTTCCGCAATGCCTATGAAGATGGCGTCGACCGAAGCAGCCTTGCACAAAAACAAGACCAACTGGCGAGCTTCGCGCAGCGATTGATCCGCTAAACCGAATCACTCTTGCACCTTTGCAGATAGGTGCGTCCCGCTTGCCGGCTTATGCCGGCTTTTTTTTGCTCGGTGCACTGCCAAAGCAAAAATTGGCCAAAGCAAAACCTCAATCAAAATAAGACACTTGACTTATTAAGACGATCGTCTTATCTTGCCCAGCATGACAACAGACCAGCACGACAATCTCAGCTTAAGCAGCGGCGCCTTGCAGCTCGTACTCAGCGCCGAACAATTGATCGCCGACAAGGGCATAGACGGGGTATCCAGCCGCGAAGTTGCCCGCGCCGCCGGTCACAAAAACCACTCTGCGGTGAACTATAACTTCGGCTCCTTTGACGGCCTGATAGAAGCGATCATCGACTATCGGGTGCGGCCGATTAATCAACAACGGGAAGTGCTGCTGGCCGCCTTGCTGGAACAACAGAAACAGCCGACGCTTTATGCGCTGGTCGATTTAATGGCCAGACCCCTAGCCAGTGAGTTGCTTCGCGGCAATGGCGAGAGCCGCTACCTGAGCTTGATTGCTCAACTGCTATCGCGCGGTCACTGGCGCGAGCTGTTCCTGCGCAATCGCGCGCGCTCTTCGGCCTTGATCAAAATCAGTGAGCTTATGGCCGCGCAATTGGCCGATACGCTGCCGAGTGAGATCTACAACGAGCGCGTTCGCTTGCTGGGTAGTCAGATTATTTACAGCATTGCCGAGTGGGACAACCTGCAGCACAAAGGCCAGCTCACACTGGACGAAAACAGCCTGGAATGGCGCCTTCAAAACCTGATCGAATACGCGATAGGCGGCCTGACCGCCAACCATAATAAGAGGATCTAAGCATGGAACTCATGCCGCACATCGAGCTCATTATTCTCAGTATTTTTCTGATCGCCTTCCTATTGGAGCTGGCAGGGGGGCGCCTTAAAAAGTCCCCTCGCCCACTGCGCGATTTTGTTTTTATGTTATTTGGCATGTTCTCCAACCTGCTGCTGGCTGGCGCGGTCATAGGTACTGCAATCGGCTGGCTGCTTGCCAAGCAGTTTCCAGAAAGCGCTGGCAGCTTAGCCGGCACCGCGTTCTGGCTGGCCTTTCCGGTGATTTTCTTTATTGAGGAATTTGCCCATTACTGGCTGCATCGCGCCGCGCACGAATGGCGCTGGTTATGGAAAATTCACCGCACTCACCACAGTGCTCAGCACCTGAATATTTCCGTGGTCTACCGCTACAATTTCTTTTGGGTATTCATGTTGCCGCAAACCTGGGTGGGCGCATTTGCGGTGTACTTCGGCTTAGCAGAGGCTTTCCTTGCCGCAATATTCGTGACGTATCTGGTAAACCTTGGCACCCATAGCAGCTATCGTTGGGATTTGTGGCTGCGCAACAAAGCCCCCGTATTGGAGCCTGTGTGGAAAGTGATCGAACGCGTGGTGACGCTGCCCGACACGCATCACGCCCACCATGCCTATGGCAAGTCTGCCCATCCCAATGGCAACTACGCCGTCACAGTGTTCTTGTTTGATATGCTGTTTGGCACCGCCAAGATTCCCAACAGCCGCCAGACGCGCTACGGTTTGCCCATCTCACCGCGCCTGCACTGGGCTGAAGAGTTGCTTTGGCCAGTGGTGCGCAAGCCCTTGCTGCCCAAACCGGACAAGGCCACAATCGCGACTCAGCCTACCAATCCCAGCGCCCACGCTTAGCGCTGTCGCGCGGCCCGCGCCTTGGTATAAGCAGTGGCCTGGGCCGACAGCGGGTCATCAGGCCAGGGGTGCTTGGGATAGCGCCCCTTCATTTCTTTTTTCACCGCCTCGTAACTGCTGCGCCAGAAGCCAGCCAGATCACTGGTCACTTGCAACGGTCGCTGGGCCGGTGACAACAAATGCACCAACAGCGGCTGCCTGCCCTCGGCAACACGCGGGGTATCTTCACAGCCAAACATCTCTTGCAGCTTCACCGCCAACACCGGTGGTGAAACGCGATAATCGACGCGAATTTTCGAACCTGACGGCACACTAATACGTTCCGGCGCGGCGCGCTGTAGGGCCTGCTGCTGCGGCCAGTCCAACTGCGCCAACAGCATGGCCTCAACATCCAGGGCCTGAATATCACGTAATTTGGTCACCCCGTTTAAATACGGTGGCAACCATTGCTCCAGCGAGTCCAACAGCGCGCTATCGCTAAAGTCGGGCCAATGCCCCGGCGCACAGTCGTGCTCGGCCAGCAAGGCCACTCTCCCCTGAAGCTGACGCGCTGCCTCCGACCAGCGCAGCACCTCTAATCCTCTGCGACGCAACAAGGCCATCAGTGCCTGCTCTCGCAGGGACTCGTCCAACGCGGTTTCTGGTCGGCTGTCGAGCAGTAACTTGCCCAGCCAGCGCTGACGCTCGGCAACAAAACGCTGCTGAGCATCATCCCAATCTGCCGACACGCGCTCGCTGATTAGCGGTGACAGCGCGTCTTCTAATACCGACTCAGGCAGTGGACAGGCCAGGCGAATGCGGTCGTTGCTGTCGCCGACATTGGCACTGAGTTCAATGGCCACTAAGTAGGGGCTGCCGCGCAGCGGGTCATCACTGACCAGGAATGCCGAGCGGCCGTTACTTAATTGAAATTCATGGCTGCCTGCAGAGCGCTGACGGCCAATGCGGTCGGGAAAGGCCCTGGCGGTCGCGATCACCAGCGCTCGCTCGGTGTTGCCATCAAGGGCACCGTCGCTATTCGCGCCCGCCAACAAGCGTCGATACTGCGCACTCTGTTGCACGATACGACGGTAGCGTTTTGGCTCGCGAGATACCTCGGCCATGCGCAAGGCAATATCAGCCCCCGCCATGCCCGGCAGATCACGCTCCCCTAACAGCGCGGCCAATAAACACGCCGACTCGGCAACACCCAGCGCATGGCCGTGCAATAACATGTGCGCCAGCCGCGGTGGCAATGGCAGGCGGGCCATTGCCTCGCCGTGCTCGGTCAAGCTCAGCGCCGCGTCGCCCTCGTCCACCGCGCCGCAGGTTTTCAGTAGCGCAAGCGCCTGCTCGCAGTGCGCGGGCGGTGGCGCATCCAACCAAAGAAGCGCCTCAGGAGAACTGCCCCACTGCAGGCATTGCAATACCAGGGCACTCAGGTCACTTTGCAGAATTTCCGGTTCGCTGTGGGCCTGCAAACGCTGTTGCTCGGTTTCGCTCCACAGGCGGTACGCCACCCCCGGCGCCTGCCGACCGGCGCGGCCAGCGCGCTGCGCTGCCGACGCCGCGGAAATTCGCTGAGTGTGCAAACGGCTGCTGCCGTTGCGCGCATCGAACACCATTGTCCGCTCTAGACCGCTGTCGATGACAATGTTTACGCCATCAATGGTCAGACTGCTCTCGGCGATATTGGTGGCCAGTACCAACTTGCGCTGACCCGGCGGCGGTGTGGCGATGGCCCGCCGCTGCTCGGCCAGACTCAGATTGCCATACAGCGGCGCGATCAAAGTGTGCTTGTCGAGCGCTGGCGCTAGTCGACTGGCCAGACGATGAATGTCTGCCTGTCCAGGCAGAAAGGCTAAGATATTGCCGGCATGCTGGCTGTGAGCAGCCAGGATACAGCGCTGCATCTGCTCCAGATAATCCGGGGCACGACCGTCGCGCCGCTTTACCAGTGCGTGGTAGTGAATATCGACCGGATATTGTCGCCCCTCGCTTCGCAGCACCGGGGCGTTGTTTAAATACTCGCTCAGCGCGGCGCCATTCAGGGTGGCCGACATCAGCAGTAATTTCAGCGGCGCATCGCGCAGCTCGGAAAATAAGCGCCGCCCTTCCAAGGCGAGCGCTAAGCCCAAGTCTGCATCCAGACTGCGCTCGTGAAACTCGTCAAAGATCAGCAGGCCCACCTGCTCCAGGCTCGGGTCGTCCTGAAGCATGCGCTGCAGAATCCCCTCGGTGATCACTTCAATGCGAGTCTTGTCGGAGACTCGACTCTCCAAGCGCACGCGATAGCCCACGGTCTCACCCACCGCCTCGCCCAACAGCTGCGCCATGCGCTCGGCAGCGCCCCGTGCGGCAATACGGCGCGGTTCCAGCATGAGAATTTTGCGCCCGGCCAGCCAAGGGGCATCGAGCAGCGACAGAGGTACTTGGGTTGTTTTACCCGCGCCTGGCGGCGCTTCCAGCACCAGCTCATCACGCTGCGACAGCGTGTCTTTGAGCTCGTCGAGCAAGGCAAAAATGGGCAGCACGTCGGCCATAGGAAACGGTTCAAGCAAGGCGGCGGCATGCCGCCGCAGCAAGGGTTTAGATAAAGGCTTTCAAATCGCCCAGAAAGTCTTCCAACTTATCGTGGTGTACCCAGTGGCTAGCACCGGGGTAGCGTTTGATTATCGCATCTTTGAAGTAGGCCAAACGGCCGCTTTCCTCCGGGTCTTCAACAAAGGTTTCTGTCCCC
>Ga0208468_1000453_pt1 | contig 12242 bp, 9 predicted proteins | sample DeeseametaMP0960_FD_184198 | JGI IMG/M metagenome (GOLD analysis project Ga0208468, IMG submission 184198) | Marine microbial communities from the Deep Indian Ocean - MP0960 (SPAdes) | ecosystem: Environmental > Aquatic > Marine > Oceanic | place: East of Madagascar, South Indian Ocean... | reverse complement strand
CAAGGAGCCCGGGGAAGCAACAGACATAAAACAGCCCGATTGTTGACAATCTGAACAACCGGGCTGGACTTTACGCCCCTAAACAGGATGTTTCAAGGGGCATTGTTGACAATTTGGCTCAAGCCTATGGCGCCATGGGGTCACAAACTGGATCACCCGGCGCGCCCGCGAAGAATTGCACGGCGCCACTACGCATCGAGTTGAATCGACGTAGCTCCGCAACGCTCGGCTCAGCACCGAAACCTGCCAGCAGAATGCGAGGCAGATAGGTCTCTTCCACCCAGCGGGCCCGGAGTCCGAGTTCAAAATTATCATCAGACAGGCGATAAAGCGGGGCGCAGTCATCTTCATCAGCCAAATCTACACGACCTTCGATTGTGGCGTTGAAGTGGGGAGTATCCGCTCTTACATCCATCCCCGGTGCCAGGCGTATTGATAAATTTGCACTATTAGGGGCACTGAACGTTCTGGTCACAAAACCAATGGTATAGGTCGTCCCACACGCACCGTCTACACCGGTCGTAATCAGACCATTACCATCAATGGACAGGCAGAACTCGCCAACAGCATTTTCATCATCGCGAACACGCTCCTGGGTGATATTCTGATCGCCAATTGACTCGGGATAATTGCCACCGGAGTTACTGACCTCCCTGTCAACATCGGAATCAGGCTCAACGATATCCGAGCATTTATCATCATCATCACCCAAATCATCGTCAACACAGGCGCGCATCAACCTGATGGTGTAGTCACCCACCAGACCAGAAAGAACAGTGTCATCCGGTTGAGCCTGAACAAAGCCCGTCTTGGTGGCACGAAATGGCAAGGGGTCACCCGTCAGATCCTCCCCCAGCAAAGTGCCGGTCATCTCACCTTTCTCGGCATCTTCAAGCTTGTCAGTGACAGAGGGAAAGTCCAGTTTGAAATCACTGTTGCCGTCAATATTCACACCAGCATAAAGGCTTGAGCCCAGAAAGCGTCCAGATACCTGCACATCGGTATTTGCTTCATCCGCATCACCGATGCCGGCACTGGTCACCAACACAGAAAGACTCTCGTCACTCTGGTTTTGCAACTCAAGAAGATCAGACAGACCCGCGTCGGAACTGAACCCCAGATAATCCAGTATCTGATTCTCTCCGCCAGACGCTCTCACCCCAAGGCCGCCACCCAGGATTTGGCCTTCAGGAAGGACCAGTGCATTCAGGGTAAACGAAACCGTTGAGCCTTCTTCACCGCCAAAATCACAACCTTCGAGAATCACGCATTCCCCGGCTATTTCAAAAGCGTACAGCCCGGCACGAGAGCGATCATTGCCTTTATCAACCTGCTCTTCATAAGCCACGGTGTCATTGGCGAAGCCGTCAATAGGCTCGTCTGTATTTGCGACATCAATGAAGTCCTGCCATGCCGCCTTGAACGCATCGAAATCTGCGTAATCGAAAGCGTTTTCCGGCACCAGCTCGGGCTGAGTATCAACAAGGGTGTTTGGATCCTCCACATCCGTGGCTTTTTCAGGATTGCCCGGGATAACAATAGCTTCTTCGGTATCGCCTCCCTGTTTATTCAAGGCGTGCAACAATGCAGATCGATTTAATACCGGGCTGGCGGTACCTACCGCGCTGTCCTGAATCTCCACCCGACGCGGAGATTCGATCAGGTCCGCCAGGGTAAGCTGATAGCTCCCCTTGCGTAATTGCTGGGGCAGGAAATAGCGTCCCAGGCTGACCCTGTTACCCTCAAAAAGTGCGCTGCCGATATAAAACTCTACAGAGCGGGAATTGGCTGGGCACAAGGCATTATAAGCGGGCACTTCGATATCCAGGCCTTCCGGGGTGTAATCCGTGCCGCGTGTATATCCTGTAGAGCTTCCACACTGATACCCCAGGTTCTCCACCCGTGGCCCCTGCAATTCCACCAGCACATCCCCTCGCGGATTAAGGTTGCAGCTTGCCCCCAGGGGACAACCCGGGACGGTTGCATCAGAAAAGTCTTCACCGCCATTGCAACCAGCCAGAGCCAGAGCGGCCAATGCCATTAAAGTGAGGTGTCGCATAATGTATTACCTGTAATAGCAAGCCGGGCTATACCCGGCTGAATTCATTGGGCGGAAAGCAGCAATTCGCCTTTCAGTACTGCCTGCAACCCATCGGTACTCGGCTGTTCTTGCTGATAAGGCAGGAAGACTACCAGATGGCGTTGACCGGATTCACGCGGCAGGGTTCCCTGCAGATAGCCGTAGCGATACCAGGTTTCCGGGTATTTTCGGCTGAACGGTTGATCAATCAGAAGAACAGGCCGCCCTTCTTCATCCAGCCAGAGAATCTGGGCAGCCACATAATCAGCCTTGCGGATAAAAGCCTTCAAATCTAGGATACTTACCTCTTCAGCCAGTTTCACGGCCTTTGCCTTGAGCGGTTCGTCACCCTTCATGACCGGACTGTCCTGATCGAAGGTAATCAGCATTTCCGCACCGGCAGCAAGCTCAACGGCCTCATCCAGCAAATGATGGCAGCAATCCTGGCGTATAGTACGGTAGGTTTCCAGGAACTCATCCTTGGAAACCTCTGCATAATCTGGCTCAGCGCTATCCTCAGCCTCTCGCTCGGCAACCATATCCACTGGACGACTGACCAGTTGGCCGCTTTCATCCATATAAGTAATAAAGCGGTCACGCTCTTTTTCGGCCAGCTCCTGATCTATGTCCTCGCTTGGCCGATAGTCCTCCAGGGGCTCTCCCAGAGACAGGCTTTCAGCTTTACGATCAGTCGCAGCAGCTTCCCTTTCCTCGGGTTTGACCTTCTCAATGGTAACAAGATTGCCTTGGGCATCCGTGTAGACATACAGCTCACCCTGCTGCCCCGGCTGCCCTTGGCAGGCAGCCAGCACCATTACCAGCAAACTTGGAAACGCATATTTGTGCATTAGAAACGGGTTCGGAAGGCAAGGCCCAGGATGGTTACCGTAGCTTCAGTCTTGATATCAAGCCCGGCATAGGGGTTATACACCACATTGTTGATGCCCGTACAGTTGGCGGCACAGCTTGTGTTTGCAGGAATCTCATCCTCACTTCGCAGCTGAGCAATACCCAGATCGATATCGGTATCCTTGTCCCACTTGTAGCCAAGACCAAGGCTGTAATACTTCGCCTCATTGATCGGAACCATCGGGCTGCGGCGGTCTTCCGGGATCGCCGAAGCCCGTGGTTCATAACCGGCACGGAGCTGGATACGACCAGTGAGATCGTAGGAAGCACCAAATGCCAGGTTCCACGTTGATTGGTAGTTCAGCGGATAACTCAACCGCGTCGACGTGGAGCCGGGTGAAAACAGGCGCGCCAGACTAAGTACCGCAGAACTGCGGTCAAAGGTGAAATCGAAGGAATCCCATTCCTTGTAATCCGCCCACACAGCATCGATGTTGAATTGCAGTCTTTCCGTCGGCCGAATCTTGATGCCGGTCTGGAAAGAGGCCGGCATGGTCAGATCCATGCTCACACGACCCACCTCTTCTTCACCAACACGGGAAGGGATACCCAGCACCGCCAATGCGATAGCACCGGTTGGTGAACTGCCAATGCCATTAATGGTTTCCTGGGCCGCATTGGAATAACTGATTTTGTAATCGCCGCGCATATGAGTCTTGGCGGGAGAGCGCCACACTGCGCCCCAGGCAAAACGCTCATGGGGCTCCCAAAGCACCCCCAGGTTATAAGACGGACTGAAACGCTGATCCATGGCCACATCCAGAGATGCCAGATTCTTGAAAGGACCCAACCCTTCTTCCGGCCGGCATATCCCGAAAAGAATCAGATCCAGGGCAATGTTGGATTCGCCTTTGAAAGGTGCGCAAATGCTTTCATCCAATACACGGGCGAAACCCAGCAGCTCATTGGGGGCGCGAAAATCCTGCTCCAGAGCCACTGCCTGGAAACTCATACCAATGGAAGCACCAATGGAAAGCTCGTCATTCACTCGATAACCCACTGAAGGAGAAAGGTAAGTAATTCGCTCCAGCGCTACCCGCTCCCCCATAAAGTTGCCGACATCATCTTCGTCACGGTAAAACCCGGCCGCCATCGGCAAATACGTCGCGGTACCAAAGGTAAACTTTGACCCAGCCGGACGAATGGAAAAAGCTGGCAGAGGACCGGCGATCAAAGGCCCCGGGGGCAGATCTACCGTTTCATTGATAAAAGGCACATAGAGGGAAATCCCCTCAATGGTGCTGGTTGCTGTCTTGAAATCCCGACAGTAATCCACCCCGTCATTGGGGGCATCGTTACAAACAACCGGGTCATCAGAAAAGCCGAAAACGTTATAGCCAGGCGGAGCCGAGAACTCGGACTCCAGGCTAAAATCCGCACCCAGGAACTGCAGATCCATCCTGCGACCATCCAGCTTGGCCAGCCCGGCAGGATTGAAATGAATGGCCATAATGCCCGGCGGATCAGCGGTTACCGCATGACCCATGCTCATGGCACGCACATCAATGGCCAGGTTATTTGCCAGCTGGGCTTTGGCAGCTGTCGCGGATATACAACCCAGCAAAGCCGCCAGGCCCCACGCCAAAGCCTTATTATTATTTTTCATGGCATGCCTCTCACAACTGCAAATATCGGCTTAGGCACCGGGTTTCAGGCCACTGAAATCAATCGGCATGGATAGCCCAAGCAGCACGTCGGGAGAGTCTTCGGTCAGACCGAAGCCGAAACTCAGGTTAATGATCCGGTTCTTGGAGGAACGCAAACCAATCGACGTATTCACCACACTGGAAGTAGAATCTTCTGATCTGGCTATACGTCCATCATCAAAGAAAAACTCGGTATCAAAGTTGTAGGACTGCTGGTAACTGGCACTCAGGGAGACCTCATAGGAGAGCGCATACGCAAGGCCCATAGAGAAGTTAATGCTATCCCCCGGGTTAACTTCCTCAAGAGTATCGGAGCCTCGGCGCTGGTTTAAACCGGTAATATCGAAGGCCATGGAGTAACCTACTGATCCATACAGGACCACTGGATCCACCACCTTGCTGACACTCACCCCTGCCCCCAGGGAATAGAACCCTGAACCGCTGGAGACCTCATTTCTGACATTGATGTCATAGGGGCTGTCACCCGTTGGCGTCGTCAGAGTGCTATAAAGCGTGGTATTCATCGCCCCGGGGCGAACCGGGAAGGGCTGATAACGCAAGCCAAAAGACACGTCACCCAGTGCAGGCTGGGAGACATCTTTTTCCGTATCGTATTTGTACGATACCGGCAGGCGTGTATTAAAGGTCAGGTTGTTCCATATCCCGTAATCAAAAGACAGGGACGAGCTGAAAGAGTGCTGAGCATCCTGCTCAATACGGAAACGGCTGATTTGGCCGCTATCCTCATCCAGAGCAATATCAATGCGGTCATCGCGGAAGTAGCTGTAGTTCGCTGAAAAATTCAGCGACATCTGACCGCTGGGTAAAAGCGAATACTGTTTTTCAGCTGCCTGGAAGACTTCTTCCAGGTTTTTTTCCTCGGTTACGTCGTCTTCTTTCGTCTGCAGGGCATCGCGTGCTTCTTCAACGCTTTCAGCCGCCCAAGCAAAGGGCTGGGCAAGCAGGAGTGCAGCCATTGCTGCCACTTTTCCAGACTTCATGTTCATGCAAAGCCTTCCTTTATTCTGATTTTTATTTGCCACTGCAGGCTCTTATTTTCTGAAATAGGTACGAGTCGGCACATTGATCACCCGCTCAGTACCGTCTTCTTCTTCTATCAGCACTCGACGAAGGGTGCTGGCCTTGTCAGCCCAGTTTTCGATGGTATTGGTAAATACCGGGAATTCCTGGAATGCCAGACGGTTAATGGTTCTTTCGTCAAGCAAACGCAAGTCGTAATCCGTTAGCTCGAGGCCGTCCTGGGGTTCAAAACCATTGGGGAAAACAATAAAGAGCACATTCTGGTCCCAGACATCCAGAAACTTAGACTCAGTAAAACTGATATTGCCAAGGGCCGGATCAGCCACGAAGACATGACCATTCTGGTATTTCTTCAGGACAACAAAATGCTTGAAGCCCCCATATGCGATGGGAACGATTGCCGGGTGGTCAAGGGATTTGATGTCCTTCATTTCCGCCTTGAACCCACCACTCGGGTGGCCCAAGGCTGTAGCCAGGCGTTTCATATCCAGCAGGGAAAACCCCCGCCGCTGGACAATCTTCTCGGTCTCACCAAACCGCAGAAGCCCCTCCATGATCTGACGCTCCTGGAACTGACGCCCCAGATACTGGTTCAGCACTGTGGTCAAAGCAGCGGAGCCACAGGAATAGTCATACGCCTGACGTGTGACATTGTGATAACGGAATTCGGAAACGGGTTTGACGGCAATGCCACGCTCACGCAGAGGCCCATCACCGGTGGGATGTTCGTAGTAAACCACGCCTTTTTCAGGGGGTTCAACCACTACAGATTCATTGGCAGCGAAGTAGATCAGCGCTACACCCAGCATGGACGTCAGCATGGTAAGTTATCCGCTGTTATTGTTATTGTTTGTTTCCAACATGGGCAGACATGTTAACCATGCCCATGCTGGCAGGCAACCACCTATTCTGACCGCACTGGGCGGCGTTATAGCCAATTAGCAGGCGAATGCCTCGATTCTGGCTCGATAAATGCCAAATATGGCACTATAGTGCCGGTTCTTCGTAGTCCGTCTCGTTGAAAACCCCCTTGCTTGCCAGGGCACTGTAAAGCGGCCCCATCAGGTCACCATAGTTCTTCCATCGGTTCAGTGAATCAGAATACAGCCCTTTGCGGACCTGATTCATGCTCGCAGTGGCTACCGCCACCCGTCGCTGCTGAAACTCGAGACAACCCTCTTCCCAATCCAGCCCGCAGCTTTCGATTATCGGCTTAACGGTTCCGCGCAAGTCAAGCACCATATCCTCATAACGAACAGCGAAAGGCTTTTTCGGCAAATGCTCAAGCCAATGCTTTTTCAGGGCAAAAAAGCGGCTGAACTCGCTGGCAATACCGTCGTAACTATAGCTGAAATTCTGGTAGCTGAAGTTTTGCTTGAAGCAGCCCCACCCCACATCCATAGGATGTCTTTCCAGTATGATGAAGGTCGCTTCCGGAAACATTGCCGCCAGCAGCCCGGCATCCCTGACATTGTTCATTCCCTTCTCGACTATTACCGGGGAATCACTCTCAGCGACTTTTGAGATCATTACCCTGAACTCTGCAGCAAGCAAACCGATTTCGTCGATACTCAGAGCCTTTAGATATTCCCGGCGGCTCTCTAAACCCAGTGACTGTTTACGCTGATCAAGAACATAATCCATGACCGTTGATTCGCCTGCGGCCGCAATACCGGAGTGAGTCCCCAGCACCTGCTCGAGCAAGGTTGTTCCAGACCGTGGCATTGACAGGATAAAAATCGGCCTAAAGGTTCGGTCCCCGGCAGCTGACAAGGTTTTGATCTGCTGTAATGAGAAATAGTCAATCAATTCAGCAGCACTTTCTCTAAGGGCCTCGTCATAATGATGCCGCTGGGGCGCAATAGCTTTGTTACCTTTTTCATAGGCTTCGACCTCTTTTGTCTTGTCTGAACAATTCTCATAAATACAGCCAAGGGCAAAGTAGAGCCCTCCGAGCCTCATTGAATCGGACTCCTTTTCGATTGACTCATGGAGCATGGAAAGTCGGCCTTCATCAATCCCGGACGGCATGGCGTCAGCAAGATACTGCCAGGCAGTAGCATTGCTCGGCTGAGCATCCAGCACCTCATATATCATCGAAATCGCCGACTCTTTTTCGCCTATTTGCATATAGCAACGGCTTTTCCAGAGCTTAAGTTCCTGCTTCTGCTCTGAGGTTAGCTTTTCCGGAAAAGTTAAAATTTCACTTTCGATAGCATCGAAAGATGCTTTATCTCCAATCTGCATATAAGACATTGCCAACCACAGCAACGGCTTGAGGGATGAGTCGCGCTCAACAATAACTGATAGCTGAGAAATCGCTTGTTGTAATCGGCCTGTATGGTAAAGCAATTGCGCATAGGCAAGCGCAAGCTTGCTATTGTCAGGGTCCAGAGAGTAAAGCTTTTCAACAACCGGCCTTGCAAGCGCATAGTGTCCCGATTTGAGTAGGCATTGCGCCAGCGCTTCTGCCGCCATCGAGTCATTGGGGGTTAATGAAGTAACTCGCTGAAAACAGCCTGCTGCCCTTTCAAAATCCTTACTTTCAGCCAGAAGTCGTCCTAGCTGGTACCAGGCATCGGCTTGCATGGAATTTTGCAGCAATGACTGCTGCAACAGCTGAGCTGCCATCTTTTTATTTCCGCAGCCCAATAACGCTCGGCCAAACGCTGCCAACTCACCGGATTCCAGCTTCCTGACAGTGGATAAACGCTGGAAAAGGGTTGCCGAAATCCGATTTTCCCCGGCCCTACTGCAAAGGGTCGCCAGACGGCTCAGGGCTGTTGGATCTGAAGGAGATGAGGACAAAATCGACTGGTACACTTCAGCAGCCTTCTGCCACTGAGACTTTTTTTCCAAAGCCTGTGCAAGCTTCAATTGCTTACGAAGCATGGTGATACTCGTATTATTATGCATAAAAAAACCCGGCAAATTGCCGGGTTTTTAGCTTCCGGAAGGTATTACTTACCGGAAATGGTAACGACGGTATTGTTCAGATTCAAACCTACCAGTTCCACGTCACCGAGACTCGGGGCAGTAGCAGAATCGCCGAGAGTAACACCCGCCAGGCGCACATCTGCGCCATTTGTCGCATCACCAAGCTGATCAACACGCACCACCAGGCCCGTCGCGCTTACGTTGATGCCAGCATCGACGGACAAGTTAGCGCCGCCGCTGTCCACTACAGAGAGGCTATCAACACTGATACCACCACCGTTAACGGTACCGCCGGCATCATTCAAGGCGAAGTTGCTGATAGAGACACCATTGGTGATGGTGGTATTCAGAGCAATCATGTCGCCCTGCGGCTCATTGGCCAGTTGAATGTTCAGGGTAGTGGCGCCAAGAGTAATGGAACCCAGGTTCAACACATCGTTAACACGGTTAGTCGCATCCACGCCCCAAGGATCGCCAGCAGCGCCTTCACGGTTACTGTTGGCAATGTCCACAGAGCCCAGCGTGATTACGGTTGCGTTAGGAATACCTACTTCCACATTCAGAACCGGCGCGGTGCCACCTACCGCGGAGTCACCAGCATCAATATCCAGAGTAATATTGTTACCGCCAGTGTTGATCTGGAAGTCATCCATTACCAGAGCGCCAGCACTGCCGTGACCAGCTGTTACACCGGTTGGGATACCATCGGTATCGTGGACAATCAGGGAAGCAGCCAGGTTGGTGTTGATGGCAATGCTGATACCGTCCTGACCAGTCACACCGGACAGAGCGCTGTCTTCCAGCGCTTCCATAGAAAAACCGGTAGCCGGAAGGGCTGCAACGGCGGCCGCCAGAGCAAGCTTCTTGAATTCCATTGTAATCTCCTCGTGTGCACAACGTTTTGTTGTAATCGTTTGGGTGCCACGTTTGTTCAGGCACGGATCTAAGTTAACACAACAGTTACAAAAACAAATGTATCCGTTACAAAAGTAGCATTACCTCAAAAAATCACTTATCTATTTGTTTTTATTGCCTTTTAATACTTCTTGCACGAACGTAGCAGTCGAACACAGATGTAAACATTTACCTGTACAAAATCTACTTGTTACGCGCAGTAACAGAGTTGGGCAAGTTTCACCTCGACAGGTAGACTAGCTGCTCCTGAATCCGGTTGCCGATGATGTCACCAAGCTGTCTTTTCAATAGCACTAATGGACTGGTCGCCCTGAACCGCCCCGGCCTGACTCTGTTCGCGGATAACGCCGCGGACCTGGTGCGCTGTGCTGCGGAAACGGAAAAGGCCCTGGCTGGGGGTTATGCCTTTGCGGCCGGGGTGCTGCCTTATGAGGCCGGGGCGTGGTTGAGGGGGGTCAACGGTTCCTCTTCCGTGAAAGGGAGGGGCATGCATAACCATTCTGTGATGCCAGCGGTAATCCACCTATATAAGGAGCCACCTACGCCGGTTCGCGGCTCATACCCGCAGGGCACAGAGAGCGTGGCTCCTACAGGGGAGTTCATCCTCGACGGGGCGTTTCGGGCAGAGCAACGCCGGGAGCAATATTTGCAGAGTCTGGGGCGGATCAAGGACTATCTGTCTGCCGGTGACTGCTATCAGGTGAACCTGGCCCAGCGTTTCAGCGCCCAGTTCAAGGGCGACCCATTGACTGCCTGGCTGGCACTGCAAGCGGCCCACCCTGCCCCGCACAGTTGCTACTTTGATGCTGGCGACAGCCAGATTTTCGGGGTGTCGCCGGAGCGTTTTCTGTCGATCCGGGACCGGCAGGTGGTGACGGAGCCGATCAAAGGCTCCCGCCCCCGTGGTGCGACCACGGAGGAGGACCAGGCTTTCGGGGACGAGCTGCTCTCCAACCCCAAGGATCGCGCAGAGAACCTGATGATTGTGGATCTGCTGCGCAATGATCTGGGGGCCTGCTGTGAACCCGGTAGCATCCAGGCCGACCCGCTTTTCCAGCTACGGCGGTTCAGCAATGTGCAGCATCTGGTGAGCACCGTCACCGGCACCCTGCGACGGGACCTGTCACCGCTGGACGCATTGCTCGGGGCTTTTCCCGGGGGCTCCATCACCGGAGCGCCGAAGAAACGGGCCATGGAGATTATTGCCGAGCTGGAGCCGGTACCCCGTGGCGCCTATTGCGGCAGCTTCTTCTGGATGGATGGCAAGGGGAATCTGGACAGCAACATTCTTATTCGCACGCTGCAAACCGAAGGCGACAGGCTCTATTGCCATGGCGGGGGCGGTATCGTGTTCGATTCCGTGCCGGAGGCAGAATATGAAGAGAGCTGCTTTAAAGTCGCCAAGCTGATGGGGGCGCTGGAGGAGCGGTTTTTGTAGAGTGGAGATGGGCTTACACCCATTTCCGCCCTACGAAACCACGCTTGTACCGCAGCATCTCGGGGTGCCCCTTAACCTGTGGGAGCGGTCGTTCGACCGCGAAGCATTTGCTGTTACCCGCAGTGCTATTTCGCGGTCGAACGACCGCTCCCACAAAAAGCACACCTTCTACGACAGGCTTATTGCCTGTTGCGCTGCCGTTACAGCGGGATATCCCGCGGGCTGGCTTTGACGATTTCCTTTTTCAGGTCGTCATAGCTAAACACGGCGGGGAACTGGGGGAATTCCGCGATCACGTTGTCCGGGGCGTGGAACAGGATGCCCTGCTCGGCTTCAGACAGCATGGTGGTGTCGTTGTAGGAATCACCCGCTGCGATGCAGTGGTAGTTCAGGGAGTGAAAGGCCTTGATGGATGCGCGCTTGGGATCTTTCTGACGCAGCTTGTAATCGGTGATCCGACCGTTCTCGTCCACTTCCAGACGATGACAGAACAGGGTCGGCCAGCCCAGCTTCTTCATCAGCGGCTTGGCGAACTCGTAGAAGGTGTCGGAAAGGATGATCAGCTGGAAGTTCTCGCGGGCCCACTCGACGAACTCCCTGGCGCCGTCCATGGGATCCAGGGTATCAATCACCGCCTGGATGTCCGGCAGGCCGTAGCCATGCTCGTCCAGGATGCGCAGGCGCATCTGCATCAGCTCGTCATAGTCCGGGATGTCCCGGGTGGTAGCGCGCAGCTCGTCGATACCGGTCTTTTCCGCAAAGTTGATCCAGATTTCGGGGATCAACACCCCTTCCAGGTCCAGGCACAGCAATTCCACGGTATTCCCCTTTGGGTTAATAAGGCGCGCACAATGTAGCGGCGCCTTGGGGGCTTTGCAACGGGGAGCCTGGTTTTCGGGCTTATGCAATTGTACGAGAAGGGGTTTTGTGGGAAGCGATGCTTGCATCGCGAAGGGGCCAGGCTGTGCCAGCGTCTTCGCGATGCGAGCATCGCTTCCCACAAGGTAGCTTAGCGGATGGGTAGCTCGATGCCCTCGAACAGGGCCTCTCGTTCTTCCCGGTTGGGGGCCTTGATGGCCGCATCCACGCGCTCCCGGGTCAGGTGGGGGGCGAACGCTTCCAGGAAGTCATACATAAAGCCACGCAGGAAGGTGCCCTTGCGGAAACCGATACGGGTGGTGCTGGATTCGAACAGATGCCCGGCATCCAGTGCCACCAGCCCCTTGTCCTCCACCGGGTCCACAGCCATGTGGGCAATGATGCCCACGCCCATGCC
>Ga0208468_1000449_pt1 | contig 12376 bp, 10 predicted proteins | sample DeeseametaMP0960_FD_184198 | JGI IMG/M metagenome (GOLD analysis project Ga0208468, IMG submission 184198) | Marine microbial communities from the Deep Indian Ocean - MP0960 (SPAdes) | ecosystem: Environmental > Aquatic > Marine > Oceanic | place: East of Madagascar, South Indian Ocean... | reverse complement strand
CACAGTCGCTGCTCCCAAGGATTGTAAGGAGGGTTAAAGTGTATATCTACTGGATACCCTTCGGGTAACATTTTTGCATTAAGACTGCGTATTATTTTGCGCGCACGATGCGGAAAGCGCTGACAAAATGCGTACACCCAACGCTGTTTCGCTATGTTAAACCAACGCGCAGCTTTAAACGCTGTATCCTCGCTAAACCACGCGCGTAAATGTTTTGCGATTGGGTCATCTACGGGCACAGGCAATACGTAGGATGGCGTTCTTTGCAGCATAGTCACGTGCGATGCGCTTTTCGCTAGTGCGGGAACCAGCGTTACCGCCGTTGCACCGCTTCCGATTACCACGACGCGTTTGTTTTTGTATTCCAGATCTTCAGGCCAATGCTGAGGATGTACAATCTGGCCGTTAAATTGTGATTGCCCTTTGAAATGTGGTGCATAACCTTTATCGTATCGATAATAACCCGAAGCGTTAAATATCCATCTGGCGGCAATGTGCTCATGCTGCCCACTCTCTTCTGACTTTAACGTAACCCGCCAATAGTGTTTATCGCTTTGCCAATCTATATCTACCACACGAGTTAAAAAACGTATGTGCTCTTTAATACCGTTTTCAGCCGCGGTTTCTTCTACGTAAGCCTTTATTGAACGACCATCAGCAATGGCCTTTTTCTCTTTCCAAGGTTTGAATTCGTAGCCAAAGGTGAATAAATCAGAATCTGAGCGTATTCCCGGGTATTTGAATAAATCCCATGTGCCGCCCAAATCACCGCGGGCTTCTATAATAGAATATGAAAGGTCAGGACATTTTTTTTGAATGTGGTAGGCGCAGCCGATACCCGAAATTCCGGCTCCAACAATTAGTACGTCGAGTAATGGCGCTGTTTCTTGCATAACGTCCCTGAAAAGTGATAATCAACCTTCCATCTCAATGTATGTTGGAGTTATGCATGAGTCAATGTGCTTGTTAATGTTTTGTAAAAACAAGCCTTTGTGAATTTTTACTATATAAGGGTGAAGGTTCTCGGCCTTAGCACCCGAAAATAGTATGCGAAATTAGAGTTAAATAGCGGGGTCGAAAGAAGAATGAGCCTTCTCTCGCTCTTGGGTTTCCGTTAGGTCGAAACCCGTTTCTGCGAAATCTTCAGCGCTAATATTGTGTAAATTATCGGTACAGACATCGCCACCTAGTGACTGAATGACCTTGCACATCTCTTCCACTTTGGTGTCCATTTGGTGCATGTGCTCTAGCATTATGCCCATCGCATTGGCCACAGGATCAGGGTTATCTGGCGCGACAGCATAGGCATCAAAACCATATTTCTGGGCAATTTTATCTCGCTTGGGGTTTACCGACGCATTCATCTCTTTTTGCTTCGAGATAATGATACGACCCGGGATCCCCACTGCCGTAGCGCCATCAGGAATATCTTTTACGACCACAGAGTTAGACCCTACTTTAGCGTTTTCACCTATAATAATAGGCCCCAACACTTTGGCACCAGCCCCAACTACAGCGCCTTTTTTAAGGGTTGGGTGGCGCTTGCCTGCTCTCCAGCTAGTGCCTCCAAGAGTAACGCCGTGGTAAAGGGTGACATCATCGCCAATTTCTGCTGTTTCACCAATGACCACACCCATACCGTGGTCGATAAATACCCGTCGTCCTAACGTGGCACCAGGATGAATTTCAATCCCCGTAAGCCAACGGCTAAAGGTTGATAAACTGCGTGCCAACCATTTCCATTCAGCCTTCCATAGTTTGTGACTAATGCGATGCAGCCACACTGCATGGAGGCCAGGATAGTTGGTGAGCACTTCAAAGGTGTTTCTGGCCGCTGGGTCGCGATGAAATACACCTTGAATATCATCTTTTATACGGGCGAACATAGTGTTTACTCTTTTTCTTCTATCGCTGGTGCAGGGTCTGCATCGCCTGAGTTACCATTCTTCACCGATTTATCGATAGACGCCAATATACCGCGTAATATATTAAGCTCTTGAGACTCAGGGCGTGCTCGGTTAAACAAGCGACGCAGCTTAGTCATAACCACACCCGGGTGACTTTTGCGAATGAACGACGTGCCTTCCAGCGTGGTTTCCAAATGCGTATAAAAACGCTCTAAATCGTCATTCAGTGGATATTCTTCCTCAACACTTGGATAGGTTTCGCGATTTAGATAGGCCATGCGAATCTCATAACAAAGGGTTTGCACTGCTGCTGCTAAGTTTAGTGAGCTGTATTCAGGGTTGGCTGGAATACACATATGGAAGTGACACTGCTGCAGCTCTTCATTAGTTAAACCACTGTTCTCACGCCCAAAGACCAAGGCTACCGGATACTTTTCTACTTCTTGGACCAGCTTCTCTCCACAGTCGCGCGGGCCTAACATAGGCCATGAATGAGTGCGAGAGCGTGCAGACGTCCCCACTACCAAGCCACAGTCTTTAACTGCCTCTTCCAGCGTGCTTACAATTTTCGCGTTAGCAAGCACATCACCAGCCCCTGCCGCCAATGCACTGGCTTGGCCGTCTGGCTCATTTACTGGGTCGACAAGATATAAGCTGCTCAGCCCCATGGTTTTCATAGCTCTTGCTGTCGAGCCGATGTTTCCCGTGTGAGACGTGTTAACTAAAATAATGCGAATATTCTCGAGCATGCGTGTAATACCTACGTACTTATTTGGATAGCGTCTTTAATTCGATAATACGCGCTTTTGGAGTACTATCTTACAGACCTTAATAGCGTGAAGTTTAACACAGCGGCAGTATAGATGGCTATTCACGCTATTGTGCTGGGATTTCATTTGCATCGCGCATAGATTCTGGTAGACTCCGCCCGTTTTCGAAAACAACTAGCTATTTTTTGTACAGTTAGTTTGTTTCATTGGTCTTTTACAATTGGTGGTTTATCTATGCATCCTATGCTGAATATTGCGGTGCGCGCTGCGCGTGCGGCTGGAACAGTTATTGTTCGTGGTTTTGAAAAACATAATGAAGTAGCAACAGAGTCAAAAGGCTTAAACGACTTCGTTACTCAAGTTGATAAAGAAGCAGAACAAGCAATTATTGCCAAAATTCAGCAGTCTTACCCGAACCATTGCTTCCTAGGTGAAGAATCGGGTGAAGTTTTGGGCACAGAAACTGATTATCAGTGGATCATCGATCCACTAGATGGCACCACTAACTTTGTAAAAGGCATTCCTCACTTTGCCGTTTCAATTGCACTTCTTCACAAAGGTCGCTTAGATCAAGCGGTTGTTTTCGACCCAATTCGCAGCGAACTATTCACCGCGAGCCGTGGTCAAGGCGCGCAGCTTAACGGTTATCGTATTCGTGCTTCTAAGCCTCGTGACCTTTCTGAAACCATTATTGCTACTGGCTTACCGTTTAAGAACAAATCTCAGTTTGGCGAGTATGCACTAAGCTTAAACAAGATTTTCCACGAAGTGGGTGACATTCGCCGCGCAGGTAGTGCTGCGCTAGACCTTGCTTACGTTGCAGCTGGCCGCCACGACGGTTACTGGGAGCGCGGCATTAAATCTTGGGATATCGCAGCAGGTGAGCTTATTGTTCGTGAAGCTGGCGGATTGGTAACAGACTTTAAAGGCGGAAACGACCCGCTTCACAAAGGCGAAATTGTTGCTGGTAGCGTGAAGGTGGTTCAAGGCCTAGTTAAGCATCTTAAATAAGAAGCATCTTAAGTAAGAAGCACCTTAAGTAAAAGCAGCTTAAATAAATCGCCCGTAAGCATATAAACTGAGCCGATAAACCAAGCACAGTTAGACAGTAAAGGCGCTATGACACGAATGACGTGACATAGCGCCTTTTTCTTTTTCTTTTTCTTTTTCTTTTTCTTTTTCTTTTTCTCACTTATAGTTTTCGTTTAACTTTAAGCCAAACAAAAATCTAAGTATTAAAAAGCGCTTGGCGACTTCGTATGTCAGTGCGCACCCCACAACGGTTATTAGTGTTATTAAAATAAATTCTCCGAGTGTCGACGATACACGGGAGCTCAAAAAGAACGCCGCCACCACAATTATCGTTTGATGCACCATATAGTATGGCAACACGCCTTTGTTCAAATAGCTCACCACCTTACTCGGGTTAGACAAATATTTTCGACCGAACCCCAATATTGCTGCCAACCATGCCCAGTGATTAAGTACAACGATTACACCAACCAAAACACGAAACCCAGGCGACGACTCTATTAACTGCCCTGTAGGGCCTAGCAAGTCGTGACGGTCTAAAATTATGACGCTGTAAAGTACTATCGCAATGGTTAAGCTTACGTAACGGGACCTCAAAATTGCAGCATACAATGCGGGTCTAAGCACAATCACAATACCTACCAACATCACAAAAAAGTACTTTGCATGACTATACCAATCATTAAGCAAGTCGTGAGACGTGGGATATGCTACTCGTAGCTCCAGCCATATGGCAGTCATGATCGTAACCACTAACACGCTAAACAGCGCCAAACTATCGAGTACTCTCAACGCCCTTACTTCCACAAATCTGATAAGCGGGAAAAACAGCAATATGAAAGCGCTATACACAAAAAGGTAAGGTAAAAACCAAAGGTGATTCCACGTCAGTAAGCCAATTACCGATTGTTTGTCGATAAACAAGTCAGTATTTGGATTAATGTAAGCAACGTAGAACTCGCTAAACGGCATGGCTAGTGCTCCGCTTACTGTCCACTCTACATAAACTTGTGGCGCGACGATAAAAAACATACCGAATACAAGTGGAATTAATATCCGCAACGCCCTCTTCCCCAGTAGTGAAAGGGATACACGCCAGCGAGAGGTCGTTTGGCCATAAGCGCGGCGCAGCACGACGGTAAATACCATGGCAGAGATCAAAAATAATAAAGACATACGCCATTGGTTGGTCAATATCATCACGTCTTGTAGTAGTGGAAATTGCACGTCGCTTTTTATATGCCAGCCCCACTCTAAAACGTAATACATTCCGATGTGATAAAAAATGAGTACACCAAATGCGATGACACGCAGCGCATCCAACTCGAAATAACGCTGAGTGACAGGACTCTCGACCACGGCCGTCTCTCTCGCCTCCCCCTTTGATGTTCTATTAACAAACGTTGCTTCCTGACCAACATATGCTTGCGTCAATGTCCTCACTCCTATTCAATAGTGTTTAACTAACGTGTTGCATCTAATGTGATAGACGTCCGACAGCAAACGCCTAAGTGACGAGAATTAAGGGAAAAAGGGTTAAGCGGTGAATAACTGGGATGAAAAATGGAGTCAGTTTCTTAGGGATTCTGAATCAAAACATAAATACGCTGCATTTGTTTTGCTTACAGCCTATTTGTTTATAAACAATTCAATCAATGCTGCGTCTAGTTGGACTGAATTTTCTCGAAGCGACAATAACAGCGTAGCACTTTGGGAGCCGTACGTTTGGGAATACTCGAGTGCTTTGAGCACCGCTTTGCTCGTCATCCCATTAATTATCGCTATACGTATACTCGATCAGAAGGTAAAAGTGGGAGCGACATGGCTTGGGTGGCATTTTGCCTTCGCCAGTTTATTTTCGGTAGCCCATGTATCATTAATGGTAGCATTTCGAAAGCTCGTCTATTTATTCTCTGAACGCAATTATGACTTTGGGATATGGCTCAATGAGTTCATCTACGAATATCGAAAGGATGTATGGGGCTATATTACTCTGATTACTTTTTACTATATTGCACGGTTTGGCTATCAACGCTTAATTGGTGAAGCATCACCTATTACACGCGACACATCACAGATAACGAATGACAACGTGGCCAGCACCTTACCTGACTATTTATTGGTGAAAAAGCTCAATAAGGAGTTTTTGGTTCAAGTCACTGACATACAGCGAGTAGAAGCCTCAGGAAATTACATTAACCTTCATACTCACGTGGGCGTTTACCCCTTGCGTTATACCCTTGGCCGGTTTTGTGAAGAAGGAGCGCATCAAGGCTTTATGCGAGTGCACCGGTCGCACGCAGTGCGAATACCTGCCATTGTGTCTATAAGTTATGAAGAAACAGGGGATGGAACAATAATGCTCAATAACGGTCAATCAGTAGCGCTTTCCAGGCGATATAAAGATGATCTGAAACAAGCATTAGCCCCCAATCAATAGTAAATTCCACTTTTGATAAAGCATAAAAAACCGCATCGTAGATGCGGTTTTTGTACGTTTCAAGCGTGTAAAACTAAGGCATAGGATCTAAATCTGCGCCTTCCTTTTCCACTTGTGGTGGCATTAGGTCTTCTTTACTAATACCCAATGCAAGTGCCACTGAACTTGCGATATACACCGATGAGTAAGTACCTACCACTACACCAAACAGCAATGCTGTTGCAAATCCGTGAATAAGTGCACCACCCTTGTAGAATAATGCAACCAATACCAACACCGTGGTTAATGAGGTGATGATAGTACGGTTTAGGGTTTGCGTTAGCGAGATATTGATAATCTCAACAGGCTCACCTTTACGAATTTTGCGGAAGTTCTCACGAATACGGTCACACACAACGATGGTATCGTTAAGTGAATAACCAATTACCGCTAGTACTGCTGCAAGTACCGTAAGGTCAAACTCGATTTGAAGTACTGAAAACAAACCCAGCGTAAGTATAACGTCGTGAGCTAGTGCCGACACTGACCCTAGAGCGAATCGCCATTCAAATCGCATCGCGACATAAACTAGAATACACAAGAGTGCGACTAGCATCGCAAGGCCGCCCTGTTCGGTAAGCTCTTCACCTACGTTAGGACCTACGAACTCGATACGACGCATATCAACCTCAGTACCGTCAGCGCGCAAGGCAGCTAGTACCTGTTCACCAATAGTCACGGCTTTAACGCCATCACGAGGAGCAATGCGGATAAGTACATCTTGGCTGCTGCCAAAGTTTTGCACTATAGCATCTTCAAAGTTCGCTTCGTTTAGCTGGGCGCGAATGCCTTCTAAGTTAGCGGCGTCCTCATAGCCAACTTCAATTAGCGTACCGCCAGTGAAGTCTAGCCCCCAGTTAAGGCTATTAACGCCTAGCGACACGAACGAACCTAAAATGAGTACCGTTGATAACACCATCGCAGGAATGCGAAGGCGCATAAAATTGACGGTATCGGATAGTTTTAATAATTGCATGTTACTTCCTTAAATCGCCAATTTCTCTACGCGTCGACCGCCCCATACTGCGTTAACAATAACGCGCGTAACAAGGATTGCGGTAAACATCGAGGTTGCTATACCAATCATCAGTGTAATCGAGAAGCCTTTAATTGGGCCTGTGCCCACGGCAAACAGGATTAAGCCTGCAATGAAGGTGGTAATGTTAGCATCTAGAATGGTAGAAAAAGCACTGTCGTAACCTTGATGAATGGCATGCTGTGGGCTGCGGCCATCACGTATCTCTTCTCGTATACGCTCAAAGATAAGCACGTTTGCATCTACCGCCATACCAACGGTCAGTACAATACCTGCCATACCCGGTAGCGTAAGCGTTGCACCAGGGATCATCGACATAATGCCCACAATCATAACTAGGTTTGTAATCAGAGCGATGTTCGCTACCACACCAAACGCTTTGTAGTAAATCAACATGAAAACAAGTACCGCTGCCAGACCATACATAATAGCCTGCATGCCCAGCTCAATGTTTTCTTTACCCAAGCTTGGTCCAACCGTACGCTCTTCAACAATTTGAATTGGCGCAATCAGTGCACCTGCGCGAAGTAGCAACGCTAAGTCACGGGCTTCTTTCGGTGAATCAAGACCTGTGATTTGGAACTTGCTACCCAGCTGCGCACGAATAGTCGCAACCGAGATAACTTGCTCGTGTTTTTCAAACACTAGCTTGCCGTCTTTGTTACGTTCGCCAGTCGACTTGTATTCGATAAACACCGTAGCCATTGGTTTACCAATGTTCCCACGAGTTGAGCGAGACATCTTATTACCGCCTTCAGAATCAAGCGAGATGTTTACGTTCGGAAGTCCGTACTCATCAACACCGCTATTCGCATCAATAATATGGCTACCGGTAAGCATAATACGCTTTTCAAGTAGCTGAGGAATGCCTTGCTGATCTTCAATCACTTGAGAGCCAGGAGGAACGCGGCCGTTCAATGCATCACGGATATCGTTCTTCTGATCTACCATGCGAAATTCTAGTGTTGCTGTGGCATTAAGAATCTCTTTCGCACGGGCGGTGTCTTGAATACCTGGAAGCTGCACAACAATGCGATCAGCACCTTGCTTTTGTACAAGCGGCTCAGCCACACCAAGTTGGTTTACACGGTTGCGAATAATGGTAATGTTTTGCTTAACCGCGTTGTCGCGAATTTCCTGAAGCTTGCTTTCAGCAAAAATAGCGCGAAGTGTTAAGTCGTCCACCTGGTTAAAGGTCAGGTCGCGACTTTGGTTGCGCAAAAAGAACTCTGCCTTGTCTAGCGCATCTTCATCACGGAACGTAATGTCGATATGATCGTCAACCTGTTTTACACCGCGATAACGAATGCCCTCTTCACGCAGCGAAGTACGGAAACCACCCTCTGCGTCTTCTAGCGACTTAGCAATCACTTCGGTCATATCCACTTCCATCAAGAAGTGAACACCACCGCGAAGGTCAAGACCTAGCTTCATTGGCGCGCCACCTAGGCCTTCAAGCCATTCTGGCGTGTCAGGGGCAAGGTTCATAGCCACGTAGTAGTCATCACCAAGCGCCTTTTCAAGCGTTTCGCGCGTTACAAGCTGGGTGTCAGAATCCGAAACGCGAACTAATATTTGTTCGTTCTCAAACTCAACACGTTTTGGAGAGATATTCTTTTCACTTAGCGCGGCTTTTACTTGTTCCACAGTGGCGTCAGTTACCACAGCGTCACGGCCTGCTGAGATTTGTACGGCGTGATCTTCACCGTAAATGTTAGGAAGCGCATAAAGTGCACACATTGCAACCACAATGAGTGCACTCAGTACTTTCCAAATAGAGTTTTTGTTTAGCACTGGATAATCCTTTCGTGCCAGTACCGGGAAGCGTCCCGGCCCCGGCTTTTGTTACTTACAGTGACTTCATCGTGCCTTTAGGCAGCACAGCAGTTACTGAAGACTTCTGAACAACGATGTTGTTTGAATCGTTAAGTGCAACTTCAATGAAGTCTTTTTCTTCTGACACTTTAGTGATTTTTCCTACCAAACCACCTTGTGTTAACACTTCATCGCCTTTGCTAAGTGACGATACTAGGTTTTTATGCTCTTTTACACGCTTAGCCTGTGGACGGTAAAGCAAGAAGTAAAAGATTAAACCAAATACAGCTAGCATGATGATCATTTCCATGCCGCCACCTTGCGGCGCACCAGCAGACTGTGCGTAAGCGTTAGAGATAAATAGGCTCATAAAATTCCCCAAATATTATCGTTGTTATAGTGCCGGAACCGGCAACCCTTTTTGTTCATAAAATTCTTGTACAAACTCATCAAGCGTACCTGCGTCAATCGCATCGCGAAGACCCTGCATCACACGCTGATAGTAGCGAAGGTTATGGATGGTGTTTAAGCGCGCACCCAAGATTTCGTTACACTTGTCCAAATGATGTAGATAAGAGCGAGAATAGTTTTTACAAGTGTAGCAATCACAATTCTCATCTAATGGCGAGGTGTCGTTTCTGTGTTTTGCATTGCGAATCTTCACTACGCCTTCAGTCACAAACAGGTGACCGTTTCGCGCGTTACGCGTGGGCATTACACAGTCAAACATATCGATACCGCGACGCACAGACTCTACCAAATCTTCAGGTTTACCCACGCCCATTAAATAGCGAGGTTTATCTTCCGGAATTTTAGGCGCGGTATGATCGATAATGCGGATCATATCTTCTTTCGGCTCACCTACTGAAAGACCACCAATGGCGTAACCGTCGAAGCCAATAGCTTCAAGGCCAGCAAGTGAAACGTCGCGCAGACCTTCGTACATACCGCCTTGAATGATACCAAACAGTGCTGCTGGGTTATCGCCATGGGCTTCTTTACTACGTTTGGCCCAACGTAGCGACATTTCCATTGAAACGCGCGCTTCTTGTTCAGTAGCGGGGTACGGCGTGCACTCATCAAAAATCATCACGATGTCAGAGCCCAAATCGCGCTGAACTTCCATCGATTTTTCAGGCGTAAGTAAGATCTTTTCGCCGTTTATCGGAGAGCGGAATGTTACACCTTCTTCGGTAATTTTACGCAAATCACCCAAGCTAAACACTTGGAAGCCACCCGAATCCGTAAGGATTGGCTTGTCCCAATTCATGAAGTCATGCAGGTCGCCATGCTGGCGAATAATGCCTGTACCAGGACGAAGCATCAGGTGAAACGTGTTTCCAAGACAGATGTGTGCACCGCTGTCTTTTAATTCTTCAGGGGTCATTCCCTTAACAGTACCGTATGTACCTACGGGCATGAACGCTGGGGTTTCAACAACACCGCGTTCAAACACCAAACGACCGCGTCGTGCTCGGCCTTCGGTTTTTAACAACTCAAATTGCATGTGAAAGCATTCCCACTTTGGGTGCGCTTTTGCGCTGGGTATAAAATAAATTGGCGGCGATTATACCAGTAATTCGGCTGAGATCATGCCCCGTATCTATGTTTATCTGTAACTAAGCTAGAAAGGCCTGCAAAACACCGATTTAAACGCCTAATGTCCTTGGGCAAATGTGTTTAGGCGCGCTCAATAAACATAGAATCACCGTAGCTAAAGAATCGATATTCTTTCTCTATCGCTTCTTGATACGCCTTCATGACATTCTCTTTACCCGCAAATGCGCTTATTAACATCATTAGCGTGGACTCTGGAAGGTGAAAATTGGTGAACATTGCGTCTACCACTTTAAACTCAAAACCAGGGTAGATAAAAATCTCAGTATCTTCGTTAAATGGCGCAATAACTTCCTCGTCACCGCGCTCTGCACTTGCCTTTGCCGCTGACTCCAAAGAGCGTACAGAGGTTGTACCCACTGCAATAACGCGTTTACCGTTGGCCTTTGTGGTTAGAACAGCGTCAACAACGTCTTGTGGTACTTCGGCGAACTCTGCGTGCATTTTGTGCTCTTGAATATTATCAACGCGCACAGGCTGGAACGTACCCGCGCCAACGTGCAAAGTTACAAAGGCCAAATTCACGCCTTTTTCTTTTAACGCAGCCAGTATTGCATCGTCAAAGTGTAGTCCTGCAGTAGGCGCCGCAACCGCGCCCGGCTTTTGATTGTAAACGGTTTGATAGCGCTCTTTGTCTGAACTTTCGTCGGGACGGTCGATGTAAGGAGGTAGCGGCATGTGGCCATGGGCTTCTAGCAGCGTTAATACGGTCTCATCGTGGTCAAACTGTAATATAAATAGCGCATCGTCTCGCCCTGTCACCGTAACATTTACTTTTTCTTCAAGAATAAGTTTAGTTCCAGGTTTAGGTGCCTTGCTCGCGCGAACATGCGCTAACGCTGTATTGTCTGATGTGATGCGCTCGATCAGCACCTCAACCTGACCACCCGTTTCCTTTTTGCCCAGTAAACGTGCAGGAATAACCCGCGTATTGTTGAACACCAAGAGGTCGCCTGGCTCTACAAATTTCAGCATGTCAGCGAACATCGTGTGCGCTACATTGCCAGTCTTCCCCTCTAAGTGTAACAAGCGACTCGCTGTACGTTGCTGAGTTGGGTATTTGGCGATAAGTTTTTCGGGTAGCTCGAAGCTAAAATCTGATAGTTTCATAAATACGACTAAATTACGGCATAAAAGTTAGACAAAAGTAGAATATTAAGTGCTATTTAAGTTGCAACTAGTTGCAACTAAAGACTAATAAAAATAGATTTATAGATTAAGCTAAAGTCAAAATAAAAACATAAAATGTTATTTATCAACAAATTAAAAGTTAACGTATATTGTAAAATAACTTTATATTGAACAACATACGTACAATTAAATTTATTAAATAGCACCTAACTCCTTAAACGGTTAAGATACCTACAGATAGTGATGATGTTCTCCCATAAACATTCCTTATCATTCGTACCCAGCACTTGCTGGGTATTTTTTTATCTGCTTGTTTTCCCTGCCTTCACTCATCGCAACGTTATTGCGAATCTTCGATTCCTCTGCGCGACAGGTAAGTTGAATATCGATATCTTATAAACGGCGGTATTTTACGCTGTTTATTGCTGAAGATCAGTTAAGATTTCCTCTAAAAGCGCCGCATCTAATGGACGCGCCTTCAACACGTACAAAATTTGCAGAAGTAAATCGGCGCCCATAATACCTTTATTTACCTTATTTCTAAGGTTATCTGCGCTTTGCTCCACACCAATCTCTTCCAGCCTTTGGC
>Ga0208468_1000442_pt1 | contig 12485 bp, 10 predicted proteins | sample DeeseametaMP0960_FD_184198 | JGI IMG/M metagenome (GOLD analysis project Ga0208468, IMG submission 184198) | Marine microbial communities from the Deep Indian Ocean - MP0960 (SPAdes) | ecosystem: Environmental > Aquatic > Marine > Oceanic | place: East of Madagascar, South Indian Ocean... | reverse complement strand
TGGTGCATCAACTGGTTCAGCTTGTGCATCAGCAGATCTTGAAGCAAACACAGTTATGCTTGCAATCGGTGCTGATAATGAGCTTGCTCACACAGGTATCCGTTTAAGTCTTTCAAGATTTACAACAGACGAAGAGATTGAGTATACTATCAACCACTTCAAAGAAGCAGTTGCTCGCTTACGTATGATTTCATCATCATTCGCAAAACAAGCACCAACTAAAGGTGGAGAAGTTCAAGAATGCGAACTTCACCATCACTAGATAGAACATTTAATAAATAAAAATAATACATTAAAAAAAGGAAAATATTATGGCAAAAGCAGACGTATTAGGCGAATCTTTATGGGACGCATATTCTAATAAAGTAACAACATTAATGAATAATCCTCAACACCAAGGAGAAATCTTTGACGCTGAGGCTGAAGCACGTGGTAACAAACTAATTGTTGCTGATTTTGGTGCAGAATCTTGTGGAGATGCAGTTCGTCTTTACTGGGAAATCGATCCTAAAAATGATGAAATTGTAAACTCTAAATTTAAATCTTTTGGTTGTGGTACAGCTATCGCATCTTCAGATGTTATGACTGAACTTTGTATCGGTAAAACAGTTCAAGAAGCTGTAAAAATTACAAACATTGACGTTGAGCTTGCTCTTCGTGATGATCCTGAGACTCCTGCAGTTCCACCTCAAAAAATGCACTGTTCAGTTATGGCTTATGATGTTATCAAAAAAGCTGCTGGACTTTACATGGGTGTTGATGCTGAAAGTTTTGAAGAAGAGATCATTGTTTGTGAGTGTGCTCGTGTTTCACTTGGTACACTTCAAGAAGTTATCAAACTAAATGACCTTAAAACATGTTCAGAAGTTACAGATTACACTAAAGCTGGTGGCTTTTGTAAGTCTTGTATCAAGCCTGGTGGACATGAAGCTCGTGAGTGGTACTTAGAAGATATTTTAACTGACACTCGTAAAGAGATGGATACAGCGACAATGAAAGCTGCTGCTGATGCTATGGCTGCTGGTGGTGGTAACTTTGAAGAGATGACTTTAGTACAACAGATCAAAGCTGTTGATGCTGTTATCGATGATAGTGTACGTCAGTTCCTAATCCAGGATGGTGGTGATGTTGAAATTATTGACATTAAGAAAAATGATAGAGGTATTGATATTTACATTAGATACCTTGGTGCATGTGGTAGTTGTGATTCAAGCTCAACAGGTACACTTTATGCGATTGAGTCAACACTTCAAGAGAAGCTTTCTGACAAGATCAAAGTTTTACCTATCTAATTTAAACTGAGTTTTTGTAAATCATTTTCTATGGTTTACAAAACTTGCAAACAGTTTTACAAAAGCTGTTTCACTAGAATATTCCATCTCTTTTACAAAATTCCCACTCTTCCATGAGGCTACTGCTTCTTTTATTTTTTGATGTACAATAGTATGATGTTCCCCCTAGAGAGTTAATAGTTACTCTAATATGCTACTTCTCCTACCAATTTCATTTGAATAAAAGCCTGAGTATTTTCAGCATTAGCATCTGCTGCATTTACTAGAGACTCTTTTCTAAAAGTTTTTGTTTGATACTTTCGGACTCTATCTCAAATGTATTGTTCTTCTCCTGGAGATTAGCTATCTCTTGTTTATATATTTTGGATTTACTAAATAAACCAATAATCTAATTTGAGATTTTATTATATATACATGCATATAAAAGTACTCTAGAAAATTGGCTAGTTAGTGCATAAGTATGGATGCCGATGTCATAAAGTCACAGTTAAATATTATGATAAAATAAGAGTATGAATGAAGAACAATACTCTAGAATTACTGATGCACTAGTTGAAACAGGTTATATTGTCATGGAGCATGCTTTTTGTAGTGAACTTATAGATAAACTATATAAAGTCTCGCAAGATGAAAGTAAGTATAAACAAGCTGGGATATCAAGTACTAAAGAGACTCATATTGACAATACTAAACGTAGTGATAAAACACAGTGGTTAGATGAAGACAGTGGTGCTTTGAGTGAGTACCTTGCTTTTGCTGAGGGTCTAAGGGAGTACTTAAACCGCTCTTTGTATCTTGGACTTACTTATTATGAATCACACTTTTCTATTTACGATAAGGGTGCATATTATGAGAAGCACTTAGATGCATTTAAGGGAAGCTCAAACCGTGTTGTAACTACGCTACTGTACCTTAATGAAGACTGGAATGAAATAGATGAGGGGCAACTTATTTTGTATGATGAAAATGATAAGGAAATACACCGAGTATTACCAACAGGAAATACCTTATTAGTTTTTCTTAGTGATAAGTTTCCTCATGAAGTTCTGAAAACAAAGAAAAAACGTCACTCCGTCGCTGGGTGGTTTAGAGTGGATAAAAGGTAAATAAGATGAACTATATGCAACTTGGTGGGACACTGTTTATACCTGCTTCACATAAAAGGCTGCAAGAGATAGTATGTGAAAATAGATACCCAGGCCTCAAAAGTTTAGTTATAGACTTTGAAGATGGTTTGGAGTATAGTGACTTTGATTTTGCAATGAAAAACATAAATAATATTTTAGAAAATATCACAAATAAGTCAATACTCGTTTTTATAAGAGCTAAAAATACACAGCACCTATCAGAGCTTTTAAGGCTTAGTCATATTCATAATATCACAGGTTTTGTGTTAGCAAAGTTTTCTCTACAAAATGCAGAGATTTATCTGAAGTTACTAAGTGCTACAAACCATATAATAATGCCTAGTATAGAGGGAAAAGAGCTTTTTAATCATCAAAAACTAAATGTTTTAAAAGAGATTATATTAACTAACAAAGACAAGGTTTTGTTAGTGCGTTTTGGGCTTGAAGATATGCTTAGACAACTCAGGATGAGAAGAACATGTGATGAGTCCATCTTTGATTTAAGTGCACCTTCAAGTGTAGTTGGAAATTTTATAGCAATTTTTAAAAGTGCTGGTTTGGCTGTGAGTGGTGGTGTTTATCCTTGTTACAGAGATAAAAAGGGTTTTATAAAAGATGTACAAAGAGATCTTAGAGAAGGACTCTTTAGTAAAACTATCATTCATCCAAGCCAGATAGCAGATACAAATGAAGTCTATAAGGTAAACAAAAAAGAGTACGAGGAAGCCCTTGAAATACTTAAAACAAATAAAAAAATTTTTGCTTTAAATAAAAAAATGGTAGAGAGTTTAACTATGAGTTCTTATTCACACCTTTTAATAATGAGAGAAAAAATATATGGAATAAGAGATGAGCAAAATATTTGAGTGTCAGTTTTGGCACTTGTTTGTATTAGTGTTGAGTGTAGCTGCCTTCATCTTTTTAAGTAGATAGGTAGAATCTTTAAGTGAGGATTCACTCTGTGGTATAAGTACACCAATGTGGGTAGCATTAGCTCTCTTTGTTCCAATAGCCCATCAGTTATATGTAGCGATAGTCTGGTGTTTAGACCTTTACAAAATTTTTTTAGTTCTCGTTATGCTTGGAGAAAATATTTTTTAGTTTATAGGGTTGTTTTTTCGGCTCTTTTAAACGATCTCTCCATCTGGGTACATTACTACATAACGGAAAAATGGAATATGAAAGAGATATCTGGCTCTGCGCCATAATGCTTAAAGCTAAGAAAATGTATAATTCTACTAATAAATTAAGAGGGTAAGTATGCAAATATCGGGTTTTAACAATCTTAAAAAAGCACTCAGTTTTAGTTTTTATGACTTTGTAATAGCTACAAACGAGCAGGACAAGCTCTCATACATAGAGTATATAAATTCTCACTACTCAGCACAGATGATATCAGAGCTTTTACAAAAGATAGTGGATATTATAGAGGCAGAGGTTTTACATGTTTCACTACAAGACTATGAGCCTTATGGTGCTAGCTCTATGATACTTTTGGGTGACATCAAAGGCTTGGGAGTAGATATACACCTGGATAAGAGTCATATTACTGCTCACACATATCCTGACTTTGATAATGAAAATGGAATCCTCTCTTTTCGTGTAGATATAGAACTCTCAACATGTGGAGAGATAACACCACTCTCTTCACTCAACACTATTTTTGACTTTTTTGATACTGACCTAGTAACCATAGACTATATGGTGCGTGGGTTTACTCGTAACCAAGAGGGGCAACATATCTACATGGACCACACTGTAAACTCCATACAAGAGTATATAAATGAAGACATACTAAAGAGTTACAAAACAAAAGACTTGATACTTCAAAACGATAATATTTGGCAGTTGAAATTACTTCGAACTGATATGAAAACTGATGAGTACTTCTCTCCAAATACTTCACTTCAAGAGAAAGAAAAAACTACTTATATGAAAGAGTTAAATGCAGAGATGTTGAGTATATTTAACGGATGGAGAACACCATGATAGACTTTGATACACAGCATGTTCTTCACCCTTATGCCCCTTCAGTTCCTACTTCAGATATGCAACTCGTTACATCAGCCTCGGGAGTTTACTTAGAACTACAAAATGGTGAAAAAATTATAGATGGCATGAGCTCGTGGTGGTCTGTCATTCATGGGTATAATGTTCCTGAGTTAAATAAAGCAGCATCAGAACAACTCTCTAAAATGAGTCATGTTATGTTTGGTGGACTAACACATGAGCCTGCAATTAAACTTGCACAAACGCTTCTTAGTATTACAGATGACAACTTAGAGCATGTCTTTTTTAGTGATAGTGGAAGTGTAAGTGTAGAGGTGGCTTTAAAGATGGCATTTCAGTATTGGAACTCTCAAGGAAACAAAAGTAAAACAAAAATCCTTGCATTTTCCAAGGGTTATCACGGAGATACTTTTGGTGCTATGAGTGTTTGTGACCCTATAACAGGAATGCACTCTGCATTTGAAGGTGTACTTCATAAAAATATCTTCGCAGAAGCTCCTATGTGTATGTTTGGAGATGAGTGGGATGAAAAATATATACAAGACTTCAAAGAAAAACTGCAAGAAAACAACAAAAAAATAGCCGCTGTGATACTAGAACCAATAGTTCAAGGAGCAGGGGGAATGAGAATTTATTCTCCGATGCTTCTAAAACGAGTAAGAGAACTTTGCAGTGAGTTTGATGTTCTTTTGATTTTAGATGAGATAGCAACTGGTTTTGGACGAACAGGAAAGCTTTTTGCATATGAATATGCTGAGGTTAGTCCTGATATCCTTTGTGTTGGTAAGGCTCTAACCGGTGGTTATATGTCACTTGCAGCCACTCTTGTCAGTAAAAAAGTTATGCTAGGTGTTGAAACAGGTGGTAATGTACTTATGCATGGACCAACTTTCATGGCAAACCCTTTAGCATGTGCAGTTGCAAATGCAAGTTTGGAGCTCTTACTAAACTCAGACTGGAAGAAAAAAGTAGACAGTATCGAGACACAGTTAAGGACAGAGCTGATAAAGTGCGAAGAGTTAGAACTCGTAAAAGAAGTTCGTATACTTGGAGCTATCGGTGTATTAGAGTTAAAAGAAGATGTGGACCTAGCTTGGATGACACCTGAGTTTATCAAACGCGGTGTTTGGCTGAGACCTTTTAATAGACTTGTTTATATTATGCCTCCTTTTGTAATTAACAAAAAAGAGTTAGGTACTTTGATTTCTGCTATTTATGAGGTAGTGAAGGCTTATAGCATTCACAAACAGAAGTAAACTGAGTATTTATTCGTTCCAAAGAATTTTATGCATATTCTTTTTATCGTTAGTTGTTTTAAAGTTACTCTGATGCTCTTTTAACATCTCTAGTGCTGAGGTTAAGTCAGGGTAGATATGGTTTGTTGGAACAAGCAATGGAATTACTTTAATATTCTCAAGCATTTTCCTTGGCTGTGCTGTTATACCGGTGATAAGAACTGTGATATTTTGAGAGTTTAACTCATTTATAGCATCATCAAGAACATACATTCCACTCTGGTCTATACTTGGAACATTATACATTCTAAAGATAACGACACTCACCTCAGGTAACTCTTTCATCATCTGTTTAAAATGTGCAGTAAATCCAAAAAAGATAGGACCATTAAAGTGTTGGATATAAACTTGCTCTTCAATAGCACTATAAGATTCTCTCTCTTCTGATGATGGTGGAAAAATATCATGAAAATCTTTGAGTGTTTTTGAAATTGACTTGTGCTCTCCCATATCTCCCATCTGTTTCATAAAGAGTATAGATGCTAAAACCATGCCGATCCCAACCGCTTGGAGGAGGTCAACAAAAACAGTAAAAAGTAGAACTATTATCATAATAACAGCATCTGCTCGTGGTACTTCTTTTAGGTGTTTTAAACCCTTGTAATCAATGATACCAATACCTACAGTAATAAGAATTCCCGCTAGAACAGGAAGAGGAATAAGTTTAGCATACGCACCAGCACCTAAGAGGATAACGATAAGAACTACTGCATGAATAATACCAGAGAGATTTGTTTTTCCCCCTGCATTTATATTTACTACAGTTCTCATGGTCGCTCCCGCACCGGGAAGACCACCTATGAGACCAGCGAACATATTTCCTATACCTTGACCGATGAGCTCTCGGTTTGAGTTGTGCTGTGTTTTTGTCATGTTGTCCGCTACAACAGAAGTAAGCAGTGAATCGATAGAACCAAGTGCAGCTAGTGTGATAGCTGGGATTAGGATAAGCATTGGATTATGCAAGTCAAGTGAAAGAAGAGTGTTTATATGAATCTCAGGAAAGCCTTCTGGAATATCTCCAATGATAGATACATTTAAACCCATAAAAGTAGAAAGTATTGTTAAACTGATAAGTGCAATTAGTGTGGCAGGGATTCTTTTAGTAAGTTTAGGAAAAAGATAGATTATGCTAATAGTAGCACTTGCTAAAAGGAGTGCTTGTATATTTATTTCTCTACATATGTCACCGAGTGAAGAGATAATTTCTAGGATACTAGGAGGAGAAACTAGTCCAAAAAAAGGAAATATCTGCATGATAATAATGATAGAACCGATACCACTCATAAAACCTGAAACAACAGGATAAGGAATGTATCTTATGTACTGACCAATCTTAAAAACACCAAGTAAAATCTGAAAAATACCCGCTAAAACGAAAGTTGCAACAATAGTTCCAATGGCTTTGTCAAGAGAGCCATAAAAGGCTATCTCTGCTGCGATGATAACTGAAGCTACAACAGCTAAAGGACCAGTTGGCCCACTTATCTGTGTTTGTGTTCCACCAAAAAGGGCAGCAAAAAAACCAACTGCTATAGCCCCATAAAGCCCAGCAATAGCTCCCATTCCTGACTGTACACCAAAGGCAAGTGCTAGAGGAAGTGCCACAATAGCTGCGGTTACCCCTCCAAATATGTCTCCAGATAAGTGTTTTGTAGAAAGTAACATTAATATTTCCTTATTGATGGCGGAATTATAACAGAACTTGTATTATATAAAGTACAATAGTTAAGGAATACTAGTTAAAAATGGGTTTTACTAAAGCTGATAATTTTTCCTTATACTTTTAAATAAACAAGCTTCAAAAGCATAGTATTTCAGAACTTCGAAACATTATAAGAGGTATATTAGATTAGAAAAAGGTATATAATATGAAATTATGTACTAAAATTTCTCTTATTCAGTACATACCTAACATTACATACTAACATCTTCTTAAAGATATAAGCCACAATAGTATATAATATTATCAAATGACATAGGGATGAAAATGATAAACTATACAGAGAAGGAAAATGTATCTGATAGTGTTGCTAGAGCAGTTGAAAACATTATAGCCAAAGGGAAAACTCCTTTTCAAGAGTACCTATTTTTTGAGTCCAAAATGCATGGTGTATGTATTAGCCTTGATGGAGATATTCAGTCTTGTGAGTCTGATGAGGGTATGTACCATGAAGCTTTAGTGCATCCTGCTATGCTGGCACACCCAAATCCTAAAACGGTACTTATCATGGGTGGTGGCGAAGGGGCTACTGCTAGGGAAATTCTCGCACATAAGTCTGTTACAAAAGTTGTGATGGTTGACATAGATAAAGAGTTTGTGGAGCTTTGTAAAAAACATATACCTTCTTGGGGTGAGTCTGCATTTTCTGACTCGAGGTTAGAAGTTTTGTATATGGATATTAATGAGTACCTTGCATCTTGTACTCAAATGTTTGATATAGTTATAGGCGATTTGATAGATGTACATGACTGGAATTCTTCTGCTGGGTTTCTTTATGGAGAAGGCTTATACAAGACTATAAAAACACTACTAAATCCAAATGCCATCATCGCTACACAAGGTGGTGCTTTAGACACTCAAGAGTCTACCAATCATAAACACATACGAGAGATGATGGGTCGTGTTTTTACTGATGTGAGATCTTATGGTGTTATTGTGCCTTCGTTTTATCATCTTTGGGGTTTTGTGATGGCTAGTGATGACTTGAGTATAGTTGATACAAACCTACAAGAGAAGTTTGTAACTAGTGCTAAAGGGATTACTTTGGATGCACTTGGTGTTGAGAGTTTAGTGGCTGCGTTTACTCTGCCAAAATTGATAAAAAATAACATAGGAATATAGTTTGAAAAATGAATATAATATAGAGTACCAAGAACTTCCAAGTGTTAAGATTAGGGATGCAGATGTCGTTATAAACAGAGTCTGTTGGGGTGGTAGTGTTAGCGGAAAAGTAGGCACAGAAGATGCACCCGATGCTATATTGATAGAAACAGAACAGATGGAATACTATGATGAGGATTTAGAGTACTCGCCTATGAAGTATATGCAAGTTCATGTGTGCGAGAGTATTTATGAATTTGAGAAAATAAAAACTTCTTTTAGTGGTCGAAGTAGTGAGAAAAACCAGCTACTTATCTCGCTTGGAGGTGACCACTCTATAACACCACAACTAACGTTAGCATTATTAAAAAAGCCTGCGACTATCCTTTTCTTGGATGCACATGCTGATCTTCGCCGTAGTTACTTAGGTGACACAAACTCTCATGCTACACCAGCATTTCAGCTCTTAAAACAGGGACATAAGTTAGTGATGGTTGGAATTCGTTCTATGTTTGAGACTGAAGCACTGCGAATAAAAGAGGACAAAAACATACACTGTTTTATGGATAGAGCACTTCGCAGGGAGAAGGTAAGAAAAGAACTTTTACAAACTGTATCTGAGTTAGAAGGTGATGTTTATCTAAGCATAGATATGGATGTTTTTGATCCTGCTTGTGTTCCGGGTGTTGGAACACCACAAGCAGGTGGGATTGATTACTACTTTGCAACAGACATTTTAGAAGCACTTTTTTTAGACTCAAATGCAGTTATCAAGGGAGTAGATATGGTAGAACTCATCCCAGAAGACTCAAAGGTATCACAACTATTTGCAGCTAAACTTCTACAAAAAATCATCTCTTACTGGGGGCGATCCCAGGATGTTCAAAATCGTGAGCAAACTGGTGGACAGATGCAAGTAAAGTATGAGTAAAAGGATGCTACTTTGCCAAATTTAATGAAGATAAAAGCCTTAACAAAAGAGCATTTAGATGCTATGGGATATACTTGGCATAATGATGAAGATGGTGAGTATATCGTTAAAGATAAGTTTTTACTCATATCTGAGGATGAAGCACAGGCATACGAAAATGCTGGAAATAAACTTTATGAGATGTATGAGGCAGGGGCCACATATGTCATAAAAAACAATCTTTTTGAGGCTCTTGACATACCAAAGACTCTGATAAATCAGATAAAGTATAGTTTTGAGTATGAGAGAGATATGCACCTTTATGGTCGCTTTGATTTAAGTGGTGGTGTTGATTCTAAAGATATTAAACTCATAGAGTTTAATGCAGATACACCAACACTTTTACTTGAGAGTGTTGCTATTCAAGAAATGATGCTACGTTTTAATGAAGGGCTGAGTCTTAGACAATTTAACAATATTTATACAGCAATTTCGAAGAAATTTGTACAAATCAGTGAGAAAAAAAAAGGCTTATACTCTAAGTTTCTCTTCTCTTGTGTTGAGGGCATAGAAGAAGAACTCGTTACAGTAAAGCTCTTAGAAGATATGGCAAAGTCTCAAAACCTTGTCACTTCATTTAAGTATCTTGAAGAGTGTGAAGAGAAGATGCCTTATGACTTTTGGTTTAAACTCTATCCATGGGAAGACATGCCTAACTTTTCAGGCACAAAAGCAAGTACGATGATTAACCCTGCTTATACACTTTTGTACCAGTCAAAGGGAATGTTAGCCATACTATATAAACTGTTTCCTGATTCACCGTATCTTTTAAAAACATCCTTTGAACCTATACAAGAGAAGTATGTTAAAAAAACAATGTTTGGTAGAGAAGGGGCAAATATAGACATCGTTGAAAACGGGGAACTTATACTCCAGACTGATGGAATATATGGGGAATACAAGTCAGTTTATCAAGAGTATGTAGATTTTGTTAGAGATGAAGAGGGTAGGTACTATCAAGCAGGTGTTTTTTATAGTGGTGGTGCTTGTGGAGTGAGCTTTCGTAGAGGGCTTGAAATACTAGATGACATGAGCGAGTTTATAGGGCATGCTATCAAGGCTTAATAAATCTAAGGAGTTAGTGATGGAGAGATAAACCATTACTATAAGGGTTGGGGTGTTTACTTTAGAGAATATGACGGGCATGTCTTAGAAACAATAACACAAGATTATGTTTTAGACTCAGTATCTAAACATGTTTATTCTTTGCTTTACTTCTTTCATCTTCTTGTTCAAAGTTTAGTGTAACAGTAGTCCCAACATCTACTTTAGAGTCTATGTTTATTTTGTACTTGTATTCATGCACTATGCTCTCAACTATGTTTAGTCCAACACCAAAACCACCAGCATAAGAGTTTGCTCTAACAAAACGAGTAAAAATCTCATCAAGTTTATCTTGGGCTATACCTATGCCTTCGTCTTTAATACTAAAACTATTTTCACTCAAAGTAAGTGTGATTTTTGAGTTTGGTTTAGAGTACTTTATGCTATTACTTAAAAGGTTGTTTATAAGCATTTTTGCTTTCGTGGGTGATATCATTAGTGGACAAGGCTCTAGATTTACTACTATTTCTATCTTTTTTCGTTCAAGGAGTTCACTAAAGTAGGCAACTGAAGTATTAACTATAGTATCAAAGTAGAGTAGTTCTGCCTGCTCTTTTTTGTTGTCAAAACTTAAAAAACTAAGTGAAGAGTAAATCTCATAAAGCTGTTTTGTACTTATGCTTATGTTCTTGTTGATTCTTTCATCATAAACTTTTTTACTTTTAAGTCGTGATGTTGACATCATTAGTGCTGTTATGGGAGTATTGAGTTCATGTGTTGTATCTTTTACAAACTGCTCTATCTCTTCCATCTTCTCTTTGATGGGTTTTAAAAACATATAGGACAAAAACACAGAGATGATGATGATAAAGATGGCTGTAAATATCACTGTATAAGCTACTCTGTTTTTAAGGGCAGTTATATTTTTGTTATATTGATTACTTTGCACAACTACATATGCTACGTTTAGATGACCATTAGCTCTATCAGAGAGTAAGGTAAAACTATCATTTGCTATATAAAAATCTCTAGAGAAATCTATCTTATGTTTAAAATTACCCTGTATAATATGTTTCTTATCATCAAGCATCGCTACTTTTGCATGAGGAAAAGACTCTAGTGAGTATTGCTTATCCATCATATGTGCTTGAATGATATCTGAGCTTACCTTATCAGCTATTTGTGTCATACGGTAGTAGTTGTTGTTCCTCTCCATTGCAACCTGAGATGTGAAAAACCAGTAAGCTGCAAAAACTAAAAATATAAATGAGCTTATAAGGTACAGTGCTAAAAATGAGTAAAAAGATCTTTTTGTGATTTTATTCATAAATATATCCCTCTCCTCTTACCGTCAGAATTCTCTCTTTTCCTATGATGTCACGTATAGTTCTAATGTGTGAACGTAGAGTTGCATCACTTGGCAGCGAGTCATAGTCCCATACATTTTGAGTTAACTCTTCACTTGTTATAAGCCTTTTATCATTGTTTAAAAAGTATTCTAAAAGTTTAGAGTCTTTAGCTCCTAAAGATATAGTCTCTCTACCCTCATAAATTTCATTTTTAAGTGAACAAAAACTCATTTTTTTAGAGATTTGTATCTCCTCATTTGTATCAATGTTAAAAAGTCTTTTAGTATTTTCAATTCGGGCATGTAACTCTTCAAGTTCAAAAGGTTTTCTGATATAGTCGTGTGCACCAAGATCAAAAGCACGTTGGAGATAAGCTGTATCTGTGTAGGCTGTTATAAAGATAGTGGGAGTTGTATCACTGTATGAACGTAACTCTTCGAGTAAATCCAGACCATTTTTACCAGTTACATTGATGTCAAATATAAATAAGTGATATTTCTTAGATGCGAGGAGTTTATGCACCTCTTCTGAGTTAAAAGCATAATCAACATTAAAACTCTCACGAAGATAATCT
>Ga0208468_1000424_pt1 | contig 12876 bp, 11 predicted proteins | sample DeeseametaMP0960_FD_184198 | JGI IMG/M metagenome (GOLD analysis project Ga0208468, IMG submission 184198) | Marine microbial communities from the Deep Indian Ocean - MP0960 (SPAdes) | ecosystem: Environmental > Aquatic > Marine > Oceanic | place: East of Madagascar, South Indian Ocean... | reverse complement strand
GTTCACTTCTATACATTAGTACTAAAAATAGTAAGGTAAACTATCCTGTTACAACGAGCGAAACTAGTTTTAAGGATGCTTTATTTTTACGAAGTAAAACAAATTCAAGTGGAATCAAACTTTGTATCTCATACCGTGCATTACTAAATATTTCTGTAAATAATTCAACTGTAGATAAAATAATAGCTATCTTTAGCATCTGAAACTTACTTTTTAAGTCGTACTCAGCCTCACTGTGGTTTCATCCACTTGTAAAAAAATTGTACTAGTTATCATTGTGTCCCATTATGGTAAATAAATTTTATTTTGTAACTCACTATACTCTAAACCCACATCACTGTCTAAGGTAATGCCTCCTCCACTTTTGTAAACATAACCCTTCTCTGTTTTTTCAATAAAACGGATCATCACACCACTGTCAAAACTCTTACCATCAAAAAGACCAAAGATACCTGTGAAAAACTTACGTTCATAATCTTCAACCTCTTCTATAATTTTTAAAGTACTTTTTTTTGGAGCACCACTTATACTGCCCGCTGGAATTAAAGCATCTAAGATATCACCTATATTCTCATACCAATTTTCACTTAGTTCACCACTAATCTTTGAGCTAACTTGTAAGAGTTTTTTGTCTCCTGCATTTATCTCACTGATATAACGAAATCTTTGTACTTTTACATTTTTGGCAACTATAGAGAGGTCATTTCTGAGTAAATCAACTATCATAATATGTTCTGCTTTCTCTTTTTCATCCCCTAATATTTTTTCCTTGGCATTAGGAATGGCATTATCTATAGTACCTTTCATAGGAAATGTATAAATCTTATTATCATTGATTTGTATAAATTTTTCAGGAGAAAAGCAGACGAACTCATCCTTGTATCGCAGCTTATAATGGGCATTTGATATATCAAATATCTCTTTTAAAGATAAACTTGTTTGCACCTCGGTAGCTTGAGTGAGGTTAATCACATAAGTTTTTCCCTCTTTTATCTTTTCTATAATTTCGTCAAATTTCAAAGAGTAGTCCCAAAAGCTTATTGCTTTAGTTTGTAAGAAATGGGAGTGTCTTTTATAAGTAAAGTTTTCATTTATACTAAAACTTATATCTTCTTTTTCTAAATCTTTAAGAAGAATAACATTAATATTTTCACCCTTGAAATCACTTATAAATAAAAAAGGTTCTCTACGTTTGCCTAAAGCATTTAAAAGTTCTACATCCATAAAGTTTAGGCGATAAGTTTCTTTAAAATAGCCATACGGATATTTACACCATTCTTCACTTGGTCTAAAACCTTACAGCGTTTATCATCCAAAAGAGTATCTGTTATATCTATATTTCTATGTACTGGACCTGGATGAAGTAAAATAATATCTCTATCCCCAAGTAGCTCTTCTGTGATACAAAAATCACTTGCATAGTCTTTAAGTGATGCATAATTTTGAGAAGAGTGGCGTTCAGTCTGTGTTCTTAAACTCATTATAACATCAACTTCATCTATAATCTCAGATAAAAAGTATGTTGATTTGAGTGAAGTTTTTGGTAAAAAATGAGGTGGTGCTACTAAAATCACTTCCATTCCAAAACGTGATAAAAGCTCTATGTTTGAGTTAGCTACCCTCGAATTTTTTATATCTCCAACTATAGCTATCTTTTTACCTTTTAAATCACCAAAGTGCTCTTTTAGTGTGTATAGGTCTAATAAGGCTTGAGAAGGGTGTGCATGTGCCCCATCTCCTGCATTTAATATACTTGCATTTGTATATTTTGAAAGAATTTGTGGCACACCAGAGTTTTGATGGCGCACTATAATAGCATGAGGTCCCATAGCATCAAGGTTCATAGCAGTATCAACCAGGGTCTCACCTTTTTTAGTTGAGCTTTGTGATACATCTAAATGTATAATCTCCGCCCCTAACCTTTTTGCTGCTATTTCAAAAGAACTTTTGGTACGTGTAGAGTTTTCAAAAAAAAGTGTAATGATGATTTTATCTTTGAGTATTCTCTCAAAACCACCCTTACTAAATTTTTTTGCATCAAGCAATATCGCTTCTATTTCTTCTATGCTAAAGTCATCAGTACGAATCATATGTGCCATTTAGTTCCTTTTGCTCATAAACATTTTAGAGATTATACAAGACATCACAAATTGTGTCAATGTCTTCATCTACTTTTAAAATCTCAATATCTTTACTCAAAAAGTATGGTGCACTTATAATAGAGAAATCTCCATCTTCTTTGCGCTCATTAAACACCATCATTGCATCTATATTTCTACTTTGAAGTGCTCCTAAAGAGAGCATACTATCATTTATACACCCAAGTGTACAATGAGTAACAAGTAATCCTACTGCATTGAAGAATGGTATCAAGTCAATCATCATAAAATTACCATCTACAGGAACCAGTAACCCCCCTGCCCCTTCAATAATCAAAATGTCACAAACCTCTTCTTGTCTTTCAATAGCATCGTTCAAAATAGTAAAATCAAGTGCCTTACCTTGTGAAGCGATAAAAGGTGCCGCTGGTAGTTCATAAGAGATAGGAACAACATCTGTAATTGTAAAATCACGACAGGCAGGATTGAGTTCTTTAAGTGTTTGGAGAAGGATATCTCCATCAGGATATACACCATTAATAACACCCGTCTCTATAAGTTTAATCACACCGACAGCTATACCTTTGGAAGCATAGTTTTGCATTAGTTTTAGACTTGTGTATGTTTTACCTATATCAGTATTCGTTGCAGTTACAAAGATTCTTTTTTTCATAAAGGAAGTATATCAATTTTAATTAAAAGAAAGAAGAAAAAAATTGTGTTATTAAAAAACTATGGATTTTTACTTAGTATGCCTAAGATTTTGAAGTTAGGGTAAGGGAGTTTAAACTAATAAATGACTGCACCCATCTTCGAAAGATGGGTACAATAAGTAAAAATACTAGTTTTTAGATGTGTCTACTATTTTACCCGCGCTAATCCACGGCATCATCTCACGAAGTTTATTACCAGTAACAGTAATTAACTTAACTTGATCATTAGTACGCTCAGCGTTCATACGAGGATAACCTGATTGACCTTCAAGGATGAAATCTTTTGCAAATCTACCATCTTGAATTTCAGTAAGGATATCACGCATTGCTTGCTTAGACTCGTCGTTGATAACACGTTTACCAGAAACGTAATCACCATACTCAGCAGTGTTAGAGATAGAATAACGCATATCAGCGATACCACCCTCAAACATTAAGTCAACGATTAACTTAAGTTCATGAAGACACTCAAAGTAAGCTAACTCTGGCGCATATCCAGCTTCTGTTAATGTCTCAAATCCAGCTTGAACTAAAGAAGTTACACCACCACAAAGTACTGCTTGCTCACCAAAAAGGTCAGTTTCAGTTTCGTCTTTGAAAGTTGTTTCGATGATAGCAGTACGACCACCACCAATAGCAGATGCATAAGAAAGAGCTAACTCTTTAGTATTACCAGATGGATTTTGACCAACAGCGATAAGGTCAGGAATACCACCACCACGAACAAACTCAGAGCGAACAGTGTGTCCTGGAGCTTTAGGAGCGATCATTGTCACATTGATGTTTGCAGCAGGGTTAACACGACCATAGTGAATGTTAAAACCATGACCAAAAGCAATAGTAGCACCAGATTTAAGGTTAGGAGCGATTTCATTTTCATAAATTTCTTTTTGGTTTTCATCTGGTAAAAGAATCATTACTACATCAGCTTTAGCAGTAGCTTCAGCAACTGTAAGAACTTCAAAGTTTTTAGCTTCAGCTTTAGCCCATGAAGCACCATTCTTACGAAGACCTACAACAACACTAACTCCACTATCTCTTAAGTTTTCTGCGTGTGCGTGTCCTTGAGAACCAAAACCGATCATTGCAACTACTTTGCTTTTAATTAGGTCTAAACTAGTATCTTTGTCATAATAAACATTTAATGCCATTGTATTTCCTTGAGTAAATTAAGAATATTGTCTTAAAATTTTCGGCATTATAACCAATTATATGTAAAATGTTGATTAGTTTTTCCTTATATTTTAAAGCAGGTTTATATATTTAATCTCATACTCTGTATAATACAAGAAACTTTAACCCAAGCGTTTAAGGAATAGGTGGAACATTTTCTAAATGTCATTACATAAACAACAAATAAGTATAGAACACAAATACCGTGGAAGTGTAGTCCTACCAGATAATACAGAAGCAAAAAATATTTTTTTTCGTACAAAACAAGCATATGCAAACCATGAAAAAATGGGTGTTAACATCCTTTTTTCAAAAGCCAAACTGACAAAACTTAAGCACTATCAAAAAGGTTCTTCTGAAATAGAGTTAGAAAACCTTGAACTCTACATAGAGATGGGAGATATTTTAGGTTTTAAAACTGATGATGCGGTTAAACTAAAAAATAGCATACTATTTACTAATGATAGTGCTCATACAAATTTTAATATCACTAAACGACTCAAACTCATTAACAAAAAGCAAAAAGGTAAAACTAATAAAAATTATCTATTTTGGGATATAGAAAACTTTTCAAGTATCTCGTCTATTTTTAATGACATCATTGATAAGTATGAAATAGCAGATGAGTTTATCTATCTTGCAGCTAACCCTGACTCTTTGTATCTTAAACGAGCAGAGTGGGAAGCAAATCTTTATGATTATGGTAAAACACTTAACTCTTTTAACTTCATCAAATGTGATCATGGAAAAGATGTAGCTGATGATGTTCTTTTAGGTAAGTATATTGATGCAAAAATTACAAATGCAAATGTGTTTATACTTACATTTGACAGGGAACTAAAAGAGCGTTTTACGGATGCCACAGATGAGAGCAATAACCTCTTTATCCTGGGAAAATAAAATCCTCTAAAACTTCTGCCTCAGCTTTATCTAGGTACTAGCCATTCCTAGTTCTCTAACCGCACTACACACAGCTTCCTATGTACATATTCAGCAACTACTTTTTATAAGACTTCCATCTATGTTCATGATACCTGAATGCATTTTTGTCATATCCTCCAAGTTAGTACATCCAGAGCAAAATCCATAAATATATATATTTTCAATCTAAAAATTTCTTACAAAGGATTTTAGAGTAGGATTAAAAAGATACTTTTGTAAAGATTGTAAGACTTCTTTTAGCTCAAAGAGAAGACTAGAACAGCTGCAAAAAACAATCTTAAAAGAATTTTTTACACCGTCTAACATTGAAACGACTATTAGAAAAATATAATAAATCACACTATGGACAGTGTAGTAAAGAGATGCACGAAAAAGCATAAACAAGTATATTGTGGATGTAAATGTACATAATCCAAGAGCAGTAAATCTTATTTTCGATGCTACTTTTTATGGAAAATAAAAAGACAAACTGAGTACCTTGGTTTTAAAGGATAAGAAGATCAAAGTAATCCTAATTTGGAAGCATATTGAAAGAAAATAGTTTTAAAACTAACTCAGACTACAGAAATAATCTTTACTCAGAAGATATAAGTATCTATCAATTTAAAATACAACTAATGTACTAGAAGGTAGTGTCTTTTCTCGTATGAAGAATATACTTAGTTTATATCGTGGACTTAGTAAAATTTGAAGTTGAGTCTAATAGATTTTTATCTTGTGCATTATATGAAAAAGTAGAAAATAAGCACTCATTTTTTTAATTAAGTCATATTTTTAAAATCAAAATCAACATATCCAAAATTGTCTAAATCAAAACAGAAATGAAAAACAGCCATAAGAACAATGGCTATACCACGTAATATATCTAAATCCTGTAGTTTCATTTTTTTTGTTTTAGTTTATAGAGGTATCGTTGAAGAATTATCATAGCAGAGATAGAATCAATCCTACCATCTCTAATGTACTTTATCTCACCCTTCATTAAGTTCTCAGCTTCAAGTGAACTGCCGGCCTCATCTTGAAAAATGACTTCACCCTTAAAATCTACAAGGTTCATAAAATGCTCAATACGTCGTCGCATCTCATTTTCACTACTTCCACCAAGAGGAATACCTATGACTACAGTTTCAATCTCCCACTCAGTTATAGCTTTTTTTACTTCACAAGAAGCTTGATTGCGGTTTTTTCTTATAACTGCTGGCAGTGGTGTCACTAAATCTTTGTGTGCAGAGTAAGCAAGCCCTATTCGTTTTAGTCCAAGGTCTATAGCAATGTACTTCATTTTATTTACCTAAACAAAAAGAGCCAAACATTTTGTCTAACATCTCATCATTTTCAAAAGGTCGTGTTATACTTGCCATCTCTTTAACAGCTTCATTAAGATGAAAAGAAAATATCTCCAACTCTTGGTCTTCTAAAGGGATAAATGATTCTTCTACATTTTTCATAGTTTCTTCCACTGCATTTATTTGACGTGAAGATATAAGCATAATTTCATCACTACTATTATTCCTATCCATAATAGCTTCTAGAGCCTTTACTAAACTACTAACATCATCTTTTGAGTTGAGTTCTAAGTCAAAATCTAATGATGGAAAAGAGAACTTTTCTTCTAAATCAATTTTATTTTTTATTACTATAACTTTTTTAGATTTTTTGGCATTTTCTAGGAGTGTAATAATTTTCTTATCTTCTGTGTCAGCTGCACGAGAACTATCAAACAGAGCTACAACTATATCACTTAAATCTATCGCTTCTAAACTACGCTCTATCCCAATTTTTTCTATCTCATCATTTGCTTCACGGATTCCAGCTGTATCCACTATACGGATAAGATGTGTACCAATTTTCACCTGTTCTTCTATAGTGTCACGAGTTGTTCCTGCTATATCACTCACAATCGCTCTATCAAAATTAAGCAAGGCATTTAAAAGTGAAGATTTACCAACATTAGGTTTTCCAATTATTGCGACACGAAAACCTTGCATAAGACCTTCTCTTGCTTTTGAAGCTTCTAGTGTTTTATTTAAAAGTTTATAGAGTTCATCTAGTTTGGACTTTATCTGAACAACTAAGTCCTCAGGTAAATCTTCTTCAGCATAATCAATAGTCACCTCACTAAATGCAAGTATATGAATTATTTCATCACGAATATTTTCTATAAAATTCTTTAAAGAACCCTTCATCTGAGCTGCTAGTATTTTAGCTGCATCTTCACTTTTAGCTTCTATGAGTTGTGCTATAGCTTCTGCTTCACTCAGGTCAATTCGACCATTAAAAAAAGCACGTTTGGAAAACTCTCCCGGAGTAGCGAGTCTTGCTCCTGCATTTACAGTCGCTTTGAGTATACTTTGAGCCACGATAAAACCACCATGACACTGTATCTCAACTACATGTTCTGCTGTAAAAGAGTGTGGTGCTTGAAAGTATATAATGATTGCTTCATCAATAAGAGTATTATTTGAGTCATATACACAAGAGAGTGTCGCATATCTTGGCTCTATTTCTGTTTTTTTTGTGAGTTTTTTTACGATTTTTAAGGCGTTATCCCCACTTATACGGATGATTGCGATAGAGCCTATTCCATTTGCTGTTGCAATAGCACTAATAGTATCTGAGTGCATTTTAGTTGTTGTAATCGTTTATGATTATATATTTTAATCCATCACGAGTTGAACGAATTACTACATATTTTTTAGGATACCTTGAACGAAGTTCTTTAAGTGCAATTTGTACTAAAATTCCATCAAGTATTTTCGTCTGTGCTCGTCCATCTCTATCTATATTTTCATATACATTTACAAGGTACCGTCCTATAGATTCTTCTTGATTTTTCAAGAACTCTGCTATCTCTAAACGCAGATATACTTCATACTTGGAGTTTATCCAGTTAAAAATCATATATGAGAGTGCCTTATATCTATAACCCTCTTTACCTATAAGAAGTGCTGCATCATCACCTTTAAATTCAATCAAAAGAGTTTCACTATCATATGCACTTACATTAATACTATCAATTGCAAAACAAGTGAGTTTAAAAAGTGCATTTATTTTAGTCTGTACTTCTTCTATAATAGAATCTAAATTTGTGCCTGGTTGAACTTCATCCTCATCATACTCATCATCATAGTCCGCAGTAAAATCTAGTCCGTTTAAATCATCATCTTCATCATCCTGATCACTTACAAAAGAAGCCGGCATAATCGTATCGTTTAAAATAGTCTGTTTTTTATGATTTTTTGGAGATTTTTCTTTATCATTTTTTTTAGGTTTTTTACTTTCATTTTTTTGTGGAGAATCTAAAGTCCCTTTAGTCTCCTTTGTACTTTTCTTCTCTTGTTTTACCTCGGTTTTTTTTTCGTTTTTTGTCTCTTTTAGAGGTTTAGAGTCTAATTCTTTTTCTTTTAAACGAATAACTACAATAATTGCACTTTTTTTAAAGAAACCTAAGAAACCTTTGCTTGGGACCTGCACAACTTCAATTTTCAGTTCTGTAATCGAGCATTCTAGTTTACTTGCAGCATTTTGATATGCTACTTCAAGTGTACTTGCTTCAATTTTTAACATAATTATTTCTCTACTTTAGCTGCTTTAAGTGCATCTTTTGCATTTTTGAATTGCTGATTAACAATAAACTGCTGTAAAATTGAAAAGAGATTATTGACAAACCAGTAAAGGACTAAACCTGCTGGAAAAGTTACAAAGAAAAATGTAAATATCACAGGTAACCATTTCATAACTTTCTCTTGCATTGGATCTGAAAAATTATTTGGTGTCATACGTTGCTGTAAAAACATAGAAGCACCCATTAGTACTGGCATAACATAGTATGGATCCATACGAGAAAGATCATTAACCCATAAAATCCACTCTGAACCTTGAAGTTCAACTGCATTTAGTAGAACACGATAAATCGCGAAAAATACAGGAATTTGCATGAGCATTGGAAGACAACCACCTAAAGGATTTGCCCCATTTTTCTTGTACATATCCATAGTTGCTTGGTTTAAACGCTGAGGCTCACCCTTATACTTCGCTTTAAGTTCTTTGATTTTAGGTGCAAGATCTTTCATCTTCTGCATAGAAACCATACCCTTATAAGTTAATGGATACAGTACAAATCTAATAATAGCAGTAAGAGCAATAATCGACCAACCCCAGTTTCCAAAAATTCCATATAACCATAAAAGAAGTGCAAAAAGTGGTTTAGCTGCAAATGTAAACCAACCATACTCTATTGCATTTGTCAGGATAGGATTAATTGACTCTAATTTTTTATAATTTTTTTGACCTATATAACCACTAAACTCTATATTTTGTGTGCCATCAAAATATACAACTGGATTATCTTCAGTATCTCTTTCAACGATTATAGTTCTATCTTTAGAGAGTCCATACATAATTGTTGCTGTGTATTGATCAAATGCAGAAAGGAGTTCAACACCTGAAAAAGACTTACGTCCCTCAGCATCTCCATCAGCTATAATTGTTACAATTTCATCATCAGTGTAAACCAGAGCACCAACAACTGTCATCATCTGCTCATCTTCATTTACACGAGGACGTTGCCCTAGATATACATAATAACGTTTATCTTCACTCATAGAGATAACTATATCATAATGGCCATCATCAAAAAATGTTATCTTTTTACTCACGGTAAGTGCAGAGAGTTTCTGTGTTAAAGTTACACTTTTTGCATTACCATCAATGTTAAGCTCATTAACACTTGCTGTATAAGCAACTGATGCTGCTTCTTTATTTAAGTTCTCATCCATAAATCTAATATAAAGAGGTTTAGTACCTTTTGAAGGTATTAACTGTGCATGATTATCTTCTTTATCTCTAAACTTCTCTTCACGTAACTCTTTAGAAGAGATACGTCCTAGTGTGTCTATTTTAAGTATAAAATGCTCATTCGTAACTGTTACAAGATTATTTGAACTACTTGTTTCTACTGCCGCGATTACACGTCCAGCATCTGCTTCTACATTAACACTTGGAACTGTACCTACACTACTTTGTCCTGTTTGAACTTTAGTATCCTGTAGTACTTCTGATGCTACTGGTGGAAAAATTGCTGTATACCCTACGAAAAAAATTACTGATAACAGTACCGCTACTATTAATCTCTGGTTTGGTGACATTTTGTCTAACACAAATTACCCTTTATATGAAAAATTTTTTATTATGTAATGTTGGTTCTTTTTATTTGGAACCAGCCAATATTTTATACTTCCTACTTCTAATTGAGCAGGCTTACAGTGGAGTTTATACAGCAATGCATGCTCTATCCCTCCATCAAATAATTGATTACAACGTAGTATTCTAGTTAAAGAGTGGTAAAACGCACTTGAAATTGAGTTATTTTCGAAATTTAATCGTGCATATTCACTACAAGTGGGATAATACCTACAAGAACCGAAGCCAATGAGGGTAAAAAACTTCTGATAAAACCATAGAAGTTTAAGTAATAGTTTTCGCATTTCTTAATACTTTGATAAAATCATTTTGGAGTTTTTCATGGTTAGAATCAAAGAGACCGACTTTTGCAACGAATACATAAGAGCCTGCTTTGAGTTTTGGAGAGTATTCACGAAATAGTGCTCGCATGCGACGCTTTGCTCGGTTACGCTTTACAGCATTTCCTAACTTTTTTGTTGCAGTAAAACCTACTTTATGAGTTTCATTTTGAGGAAGGAAAAAAAGGACAACACTATTAGAGTGCTGATTCTTCCCTTTGTTATATACATATTGAAACTCTTTATGGAGCTTCAGTGTATAGTATCCGCCTAAACTGACAATCTTTTACGACCTTTAGCTCTACGACGGTTTAAAACTCTACGACCGTTCTTAGTTGCCATACGTGCTCTAAAACCGTGAGTTCTTTTTCTAGGTGTTGAATGGGGTTGGTATGTTCTTTTCACTACATATCCTTATGTAAAATTAAGTTCGAAATAATACAAAAATTTTACTTAAAGTGTTGTTAAGTCACTATAACTTCTATGTTTTCACCTTTTTTTACAAACTCTACATTTGACCCTTCGCCTACTTCTCCACCTAAAATCAAGTCAGCTAGTTTATCTTCAACTATCTCATATAGGGCACGTTTAAGTGGTCTAGCACCATATATAGGATCAAATCCAGCTTCGGCTATATATCTTTTTGCCTCAGGACTTAAAGTAAGTGTAATATCTCTATCTTTTACTTTTTTGACAATACCTTCAAAGAAAATATCAACAATTCCTACTATATCTTCTTGCCCTAGTGCATTAAATATAACCACATCATCGAGTCGATTTAAAAATTCTGGCTTAAATGCCTGTTTTAATTCATTCATAACCATAGCATCAAGTTCTTCACCTGGCTCATTTGCGATTATCTTATCGCTTGCAAGATTCGATGTTAATATAATAATAGTGTTTGAAAAATCAACTGTTACACCTTTGTTATCTGTTAAACGTCCATCATCTAATACTTGTAGTAAAATATTAAAAACATCGGGATGGGCTTTTTCTACCTCATCAAAAAGTATAACTGAGTATGGTTTTCTCCTAACAGCTTCTGTCAACTGTCCGCCCTCTTCATAACCTACATAACCAGGTGCTGCACCTACAAGACGAGATACTGCATGTTTTTCCATATACTCACTCATATCTATTCGAATAAGAGCTTCTTGGTCATCAAACAAAAATTTCGCAAGTGTTTTTGCAGTCTGAGTTTTACCTACTCCTGTAGGCCCTAGAAAGAGAAAACTACCTATTGGTGAGTTCTCATCACTTAAACCAGCTTTATTGCGTTTAATAGCACGTGAGACTGCATGAGTAGCCTTTGATTGACCTATAACAGTTTTGTTTAACTCATCTTCAACATGAAGTATTTTTGTCTGCTCAGATTGAAGCATTTTATTTACTGGTATATGTGTCCAACGCGATACAACACCCGCAATAGAGTCTTCATCAACACTATTTTTGAGAAGTGTTCCTGCTGCTTGTAATCTATCCCAGTTTTCATTTATAGTTTTTTCTTTTTCTATAAGTTTAGGAATATCTCCATACTCAATCTCAGCGGCCTTATTAAAGTCACTTGTATTTTTTGCAAGTTCTGCTTCTCTACGTTTAGCCTCTATCTCACCCTTAATAGAAGATATTTTTTCAAACACCTCTTTTTCAGTCTCAAACTGTGAAGTAAGTTTTTGTACTTCTTCTTCTACATCTGCGAGTTCTTTTTCTATTTCAAGTAAGCGCTTCTTATTTGCAGGAGTATCTTCCATCTTGAGTGCTTCTTTTTCTACCATAAGCTCTGAACGTTCTCTTTTTGCACGAGATAGAACAGTTGGTTCAGACTCTATCTGCATTTTTAGTTCGGCTGCTGCTTCATCTATAAGGTCAATAGCCTTATCTGGTAAAAATCTATCCGCAATATATCTATCACTTAAACGTGCTGCTGCAACGAGTGCACTATCTGTGATAGTTACATTATGGTGAGTCTCTAAACGCTCTTTAATACCGCGAAGTATCTGAAGTGACTGGTTAACAGTAGGTTCATCTAAGTTTATCGGTAAAAAACGACGTTGTAAGGCTGTATCTTTTTCAAAATACTTTCTATACTCTTTAAGTGTAGTTGCACCAATAGTATTTAACTCACCACGTGCCAGTGCTGGTTTTAAGATATTTGCAGCATCCATACTTCCCTCAGATGCACCTGCTCCAACAATAGTATGTATTTCATCAATAAAGAGAATAATATTTCCATTCTCTTTTACCTCTTGTATAACTGCTTTAAGTCTATCCTCAAACTCCCCTCTATATTTTGCACCAGCAATCAGAGAACTCATATCAAGGGCAATAACTCGTTTATTTTGTAGCGAAGTTGGGACATCCCCTGCATAAATTTTTTGTGCAAGTCCCTCAACTAAAGCTGTTTTACCTACTCCTGGTTCACCTAAA
>Ga0208468_1000423_pt1 | contig 12917 bp, 8 predicted proteins | sample DeeseametaMP0960_FD_184198 | JGI IMG/M metagenome (GOLD analysis project Ga0208468, IMG submission 184198) | Marine microbial communities from the Deep Indian Ocean - MP0960 (SPAdes) | ecosystem: Environmental > Aquatic > Marine > Oceanic | place: East of Madagascar, South Indian Ocean... | reverse complement strand
AAGTGTATCTTTATCAAGAAAAAACACTTTAATAATAACCAGACGGGACGACAACAGTGCTGCCTTTCCTCAGAAAAAAGGCCCAGACACTACTGGGGATCGACATCAGCTCCACGGCCGTGAAGCTGCTCGAGCTGTCCAAATCGGGGAACCGCTACAAGGTCGAAAGCTATGGGGTTGAGCCCCTGCCGGCCAATGCGGTTGTCGAAAAAAACATCAGTGACGTAGAAGGTGTCGGGGATGCTATCGCCCGTCTGGTCAGCCGTGCGCGCCCCGGGGTGAAGACTGCGGCTGTGGCTGTGTCCGGCTCCGCCGTGATCACCAAGCTGATAGAAATGGATGCCTCTCTCAGCGAAGACGAGATGGAGAGTCAGCTGAAAGTGGAGGCAGACCAGTACATCCCCTTCCCGCTGGATGAAGTGCGCATGGACTTTCAGGTCATGGGGGCTGTTGAGGGCAATGACGATCGCGTGGAAGTGCTCGTTGCCGCTTCGCGGACGGAAAACGTGGAAATGCGAACCGACGCCCTGGAAATTGGTGGGTTGCAGGCCAAGGCGGTAGATGTGGAAGCCTATGCCATGGAGCGGGCCTTCCAGCTGGTATTGCCGGGACTACCCAACGCTGAGGAGCTGGAGACCGTGGCGGTCTTCGATATCGGTGCCACCATGACCACGTTGAACGTCTTCCATCAGGGTCGCAGTGTTTATACCCGTGAGCAGTTGTTTGGTGGCAAGCAACTGACCGAAGAGATTCAGCGGCGTTACGGTATTTCCATGGAAGAGGCCGGTCTGGCCAAGAAAACCGGTGAACTGCCGGATGATTATGAGGCAGAAGTGCTTCAGCCGTTCAAGGATGCGGTCGTTCAGCAGGTTAATCGCTCTCTGCAGTTTTTCTACGGCTCCACCCAGTTCAATGAGGTGGACTATATCCTGCTGGCCGGGGGGTCGGCTTCCATTCAGGATCTGGCTGAGCTGGTACAGGAAAAAGTGGGTGCCAGTTGTTCCGTGGCCAACCCGTTCAGTGACATGGCGCTGGCAAACAAGGTGGGTGCGTCTGCCATAGCCAATGATGCGCCGGCACTGATGATCGCGTGCGGTTTGGCATTGAGGAGCTTTGAACAATGACAACAACAATCAATCTGCTGCCTTGGCGGGAGGAGCGCCGCAAGCGCCAGCAGCAGGAGTTCATCGTTCTTCTGGTAATGGCAGCTGTTCTGGGTGCGGTGCTGTTCTTTGGTTGGAAAACCGTAGTTGACCAGCAGATTGCTGATCAACGCGCCCGAAATAGCCATATTCAGAGCAAAGCTGCTGAGCTTGATGAGAAGATCAAGGAGATCAACGAAATCAAGACTCGGCGTGACGAGCTGATTGCCAGGATGGAGGTCATCCAGAGTTTGCAGGGCAACAGACCGACGATCGTATATGTGTTCGATCAGTTGGTCAGAACACTGCCCGATGGTGTGTATTACTCAAAAGTGGAGCGCAAGGGCGACGTTTACACGATCAACGGGATTGCAGAATCCAATAACCGTATTTCCCGGCTGATGCGAAATTTTGATCAGTCACAGTGGTTCAAAGATGCAACGCTGCAAAACGTGACGGCTCTGGAAGATGGCTCCCAAGCAAACAAGTTTACGCTCAATCTGAAGCAGTCTTCACCCGCCAGCAAGAATGAGGAAGAAAAACAATGAAAGCCTCTGAGCTGAAAAACATGGATTTGCGAGAGCTGATTGACGAGCTGAATAGTCTCGATTTCGAGAATGTGGGGGGGTGGCCGGCACCGATCAAGTTTGGAGCAGCGATCATAGTTTTGGCGCTTGTTTTGGCGTTGGGCTATTTTTTCGTGATTAAGGATTTGAATGCTTCTCTTGAGCAGCAGCGTGGAGAGGAAAAAACGCTACTCCAAAGCTATGAAAAGAAAGCATTTGAAGCTCACAATCTTGATCAATTTCGTGCGCAGCTTGCCGAGATGGAGCAGACTTTCGGGGCCCTTTTGAAGCAGTTGCCTAAAGATACCGAAGTCCCTGGTCTGCTTGAGGATATCACTCATACCGGTTTGGGAAGTGGTCTGGAATTCGAGGAAATCGAGCTCAAGAGCGAAGTGGAGAAAGAGTTTTATGCCGAGCTCCCTATTGATATCAAGGTGATCGGGGATTATCACGGTTTCGGGTCGTTTGTTTCCGGTGTGGCCGCTTTACCGCGAATTGTTACCCTTCATGATTTCGTCATTGCCTGGCCCAAGGATAATGAGAAAGAGTTGAAGACTTTGGGTTTGCTGAAAATGAACATCACTGCAAAGACCTATCGTTACTCCAGTCAGGGCGGTGTTTCTCCGAATAATAAACCGGCCTCCGGTCGCAAATAGGGAGGGCAGATGATGTCTTGTAACAGGTATGCTGCGTTTCCTCTGGTTGCGATCTTTGTGTTCGGTCTTGCGGGTTGCGGTTCCGGTGCCAATCTGGGTGAGCTTGATGCTCGGCTGCAAGAGATCAAGGCAAGGCCCCGGGGGCGAATTGAGCCGCCACCGGAATTCAAACCGATCGCTACCTATGCTTATGCGAGCCATCAGCTCCGTTCGCCGTTTGTGGCTCCAATGGAGCAGGAGCTGATAGCGGTAACCGATGGAAGAAAGGTGGAGCCGGATATTGGTCGCCCGAAGGAATATCTTGAGCGTTTTCCTCTGGATGCTCTGAAAATGGTAGGGACGATCAGTCGGCCAGGTGGGGACCTTGAGGCTTTAATATCAGACCCGTCTGGAGCAGTGACGCGGGTAAAGCCGGGTAGCTATATGGGGAAAAATTTTGGTCGAGTCAAAGATGTGACAGAGGCCAAAGTGAGTCTTGTGGAAATTGTGCCAGATGGGCGTGACGGTTGGGTAGAGCGGTCCAGTAACGTCACTATTTCCGAATAACAGTCGCTGGGGATCCAGTTATGAATATTGCAACACTGACAACAACAAATAATGCTTCCCGGCGCTTTTCGGGACTACTGCTATGCGGGCTCCTGTCGCTGTCTGCTTCTTTTGCGGGGGCAGACACTCTGAAATCCATAGAGGCGAACTCGTTGTCCGGCGATGGAATGGAAGTCCGTCTGAAGTTCGAAGGAGGGGTTCCGGAGGCCAAGGGCTACAGTATTGAAAAGCCTGCCAGAATTGCCCTTGATCTTATCGGTGCTGACAGTGACGTTGCTGGTAAGCAGCAAAACCTTGGTACGGGAAATGCCCGGAGTGTCACCATTGTCGAGGCCAAGGACCGCACCCGCCTGATCTTCAATCTTGAATCGCTCACAGGGTATTCCACTAGAGTCGAGGGCAGTAGTCTGATTGTGATGCTCGGGGAGGAGCAGGACTCGGTTGCAAAGGATGGTTATGAGGTTGAAGGGGATGCCTCCGTCAAGAGTATTGATTTTCGGCGTGGAGATGCTGGAGAGGGTCGAATTGTTATCGGTTTGTCAAAGGCCTCAATTCCTGTGGACGTGCAGGAAGAGGGTGGAAAGATTATTGCGAAGTTTGTGGGTGCCGGTATATCCAATGAGTTGATAAGGAAGCTGGATGTCACGGATTTTGCCACGCCAGTGAAAATGGTGGACACAAGGTCCAGTGATGACAGTGTTTTAGTGGTTGTTGAGCCTACAGGAACCTGGGAGTACCTGGCTTATCAGGCAGATAATGAGTTTAGTATCAATGTGAAGCCATTGACTCGCGCGGAAGCAGAGCGCCAAAAGAAGGAAGATTTTGCCTATACGGGGGAGAAGCTTTCCCTGAACTTCCAGGATATTGAGGTTCGTGCAGTTCTCCAGTTGATTGCTGATTTTACAGGTTTGAATCTGGTTGCTTCGGATACTGTGAATGGACGTATTACCCTGCGTCTGCAGAACGTGCCATGGGATCAGGCGCTGGAATTGATTCTCAAAACCAAGGGGTTGGATAGGCGCCAGGTCGGCAATGTATTGCTGGTGGCCCCGGCTGATGAAATTGCCGCGCGAGAACAACTCGAGCTGGAAAGCCAGAAAAAAATTGAAGCACTTGCTCCTCTTCGCACAGAGTACATCAGCATTAACTATGCCAACGCCTCTGATATGAAAGAGCTCATAAGTAATGCTGGGGGGGAAGGCGATGCGCTGGTTTCCAATCGAGGTTCGGTTGTCGTGGATCAGCGTACTAACACTCTTATTATACAGGACACCCAGGCCAAGCTTCAGGAAATTCGCGACCTGATTGATACGCTGGATGTGCCGGTTCGTCAGGTACTGATCGAAGCTCGCGTGGTTGTGGCCAGTAATAATGTGGCTGATGAATTCGGCGTGCGCTGGGGGGGGCTTGGATTTGATGGTGAGTCCATGCTGCAAGACAAGCGCACTTTCGGGGTGTCTGGCCGCCTTCAGTCTCTGAGAAATCTTCACCAGTCGAATGTTGACTCAACCGTTTTTCAGGCCACGCCGGCGATTGATCCTGATGATGTGGACTTCGGTCCGGATGACTTCACGTTTCAGGAGCCTGAAGATGGCGATGATCTGATTGTCGATCTAGGCGTGGATTCTGCCGATGCCTCACGGTTCGCAATTGGCTTCACGTCCCTGGCCTCAGGGTTGATTGAGCTTGAGCTTTCAGCGTTGGAGGCTGAGGGGCATGGTGAGCTGGTGGCCACGCCGAAGGTTCTCACAGCGGATCAGCAGCCTGCTATCATTGCTTCGGGGCAGCAGGTGCCTTTCGAAACCGCTACGGCTTCCGGTGCTACCGCGATTGAGTTTGTTGAAGCTGAGTTGAGCTTGCAAGTGACTCCTCATATTACCCCTGATGGTAATATCATCATGGAACTGAAAGTGAATAACGATTCCTTTGACCCTTCCGGTACAACGGCTATCAATACCAATCGCGTAGAGACTTCTGTTTTGGTGAGTGATGGCGAGACAGTGGTGCTTGGTGGTATCTTTCAGCAGGAAAAGGTCAACTCTGTGACCAAGACACCTTTCCTGGGTGACTTGCCGTGGATTGGCAATCTGTTCAAGAAGACCGTGAAGCGTGATAACAAGCAGGAGTTGCTGATTTTTATTACGCCACGGTTGATGAAGGATGCTTTGGCGAATCGGTGACCAAGACGACTAACCCCTCTCTGATACTGGTCGGCCCAATGGGTGCTGGAAAAAGCACCCTGGGTCGCCACCTTTCCCAGATACTGGATTATCCCTTCTTCGATTCTGATCGGGTTATTGAGGAAAAGACGGGGGCAGATATCCCGTGGATCTTCGATATGGAGGGCGAAGCGGGTTTCCGGCGTCGCGAGCATGAGGCAATCGATGAGCTCACCCGTCAGGATGGCATCGTTCTGGCGACCGGTGGCGGTGTTGTGGTGACACCGGAGAATCGTGACCTTCTGCATGAGCGTGGTTGTGTGGTCTACCTGTGGACCCCTGTCGACGTTCAGCTCGCCCGCACTCGTAATGATAAGAACCGGCCCCTGCTGCAAACCGCGGACCCGCGGGCCAGGCTGGAGACACTGTTCGCCGAACGCGATCCGCTGTACCGGCAGGTGTCCCATCATGTGGTGTCTACTGCTTCCGGCAACCTGAAAAAAGTGGCGGATGACGTGTTGGCTTGTTTGGAGTCTCACCGGCAAGGATAATGTAACCGCGCAACTGTTGGCGCTCGTAAGGTGCCAGTCTTCCATGTTGCATGCGACATTATTCAACGGAGATCCAATGCGAACACTTCAGGTGGCCTTGGCCGAGCGTAGTTACCCGATCCATATCGGTGCCGGTCTGCTCGACACCTTCCCCATTGCTGAGCAGGTGCGCGGCAATCAGGTGATGATCATTACCAATGAGACCATCGCCCCGTTGTATCTGGCGCGTCTGACCCGGCATTTCTCCGCAGCCCAGTGCGATACTCTGGTTCTGCCTGATGGGGAGAAGTTCAAGACGCTGGAGACTCTGGAAAGCATTTTTGATGCCCTGATGGCCAAGCGCCACTCGAGAACTACTACTCTTATTGCTTTGGGTGGCGGCGTGATTGGCGACATGGTCGGCTTTGCTGCCGCCTGTTATCAGCGAGGGGTGGACTTTATTCAGGTGCCCACTACGCTGCTGGCCCAGGTGGACTCGTCGGTGGGCGGAAAGACGGCCGTTAATCACCCTCGCGGAAAGAACATGATCGGTGCGTTTCACCAGCCGCGTCTGGTGTTGATTGACACCGATGTGCTGGCTACATTGCCGCAGCGCGAACTGGCGGCAGGCTATGCGGAAGTGATCAAGTATGGCCTGATTCGCGATCCCGGTTTTTACCATTGGCTGGAAACCAACAACGGAAAATTGTTGTCCAGAGATACAGAGGCGTTGTCCGAAGCCATCTATCGCAGTTGCGAAAACAAGGCGCAGGTGGTGGCCGATGATGAAACCGAGCAGGGTAATCGTGCCCTGCTCAATTTGGGGCATACCTTCGGCCATGCGATAGAGACGGCCACTGGCTACAGTCAGTGGCTCCATGGTGAGGCGGTAGCGGTCGGCATGCTGATGGCAGTGCATATGTCGGTCAGGCTTGGCTGGGTGGATGCGTCGCTGGAGCCTGGCCTTGTAGATCTGCTGGCGCAGTGGCAATTACCGGTCACGATTCCTCCGGGGATGACCCCGGATCAGTTCATGGATCTGATGGCGCTGGACAAGAAAGTACAGAATGGCCAGCTGCGTCTTGTGTTGCTGCGACAGCTGGGCGAGGCTGTGGTCACTGCAGACTACGATGCGGTGGTATTGCGCCAGACGCTGGAGGCTTTTTGTGGAATATGATGATGATCGTTTTTTCAGTGGTGCATCCCGTGGCGATTATCTGGATGCATTGACTGCCCATGCCGGCCTGGGCTCCGTAGTTGCGCTGGAGGGCGATAGCGGTAGTGGCGTATCCACCTTGCTCGGCCACACGGTGATGGCGCTGCTTGGCGACATGGAGATTGTCAGGATTGATGGCTCTGCCGAGCATAATGCCAATGTGGTTGTTGAGGCCTTGTTGCGGCATTTTGACATCGATCGGGCTGCGCTTCCTGAAAAGCTTCGGGAAACCCTGACTGACGGTCGCATACTGGTGGTGGTGGATAACAGCGAAGATCTGTTGGATGAAGCTATCGCTACCATGGCAGCCCTGAAGCAGAAGCTGGGCGCCCGGCTTGGGTATCTGTTCGGTGGTTTGCCGGGTACAGTGGAAAAGCTGAAGGGAGCGGATCTGGCGCTGGATGACGTGCTTGATCTGCCCTCCCTGGTTGCCGACGACATTCAGGATTTTGCCTGGTTTGTACTTGGGCTGGAGCTTGATGAAGGTCAGGCAGACCGCCTGCGGCATGATAGTGATGGCAATATTGCCCGCCTTCTGGAAGTGCTTCGTAGCCAGGATGTCGGCGCACCGATGATGATGTCCGCTTCTACAGAGGAAGAGGACGCCGAGCCCGCTGCTGTATTTGCATCGCGTCCGGCTGATGATAATTCCCAGGCAGAGCTGCACCTTTCTTCCTCGGAAGCGGATGAGGTTGAGGATGGTGTCGAGGGTGATGATGAGGAGTATCAGGATGACGATCAGGATCACCGTGCCGCGGTGACCCCGCCATGGCGTCACGTGGCGGCCGTTGTCGGGCTGCTGGTTGTCGTGGTTATTGTCTGGTCGGTCTTCTCCGGCGGCAGTGATGACGGGGCGGTGCAGGGAGAATCTCGTCAGCTTGCTCTGCCGGTTCCCGAGCAATCCGGGGCTGAGGTGGATGCAGATGCTGGCGGTGAAGATGCACCTGCGCGCCCGTTGGTATCTTCCATGGAGCCGGTGGCGAGATTGGAGGATCTTCCGGAGCGCCAGGCTTCAGAGCAGGATCCGCAAGTCGATAAAGAATCCACCAATGTGTCCCTGGCGCCGGTAACGGATCCGGTCATGCAATCTGCCCCGGCCAGACAAGAGCAGGAAGTTCGCGTGGCGCAGGAGTCTACGGCTGTCCCCGCCGAAGAGTCCAAACCGGAGGCGCAAACGACGCAAGAAGCAGTGGCGCAAAAGTCCGCCGAGGAGCAGGATACGGTGCCTGCCAGTGCGCCGGTCCTTAGTGGCCTTGATGCCGAGCTGGGCTATCAGCAGGAAGACTGGTTGGCGACCCTGGACGATAATCGCTGGTTTCTGCAGATTACTGTCACCAGCCAGGAAGCCAATGCTCGGGGAGTGCTGGACCAGCTGGAGCGCAAGGGGGCCTATTATCGCGCCGAACGTAACGGAAAAGCGGTTTATCTGGTGCTCTCCGGGGACTATTCCAGCCGCCAGGCAGCACTGGATGCAAAGTCGACGTTGCCTGCAAAGTTGCGCTCAGCAGGGCCATTTCCCCGCAAGATGGCCGATATTCGCGGCGAACTTTGAAAACTAAATTACCCCTTGGGCGACTGTTCAATTTGTCGCCCGAGGGCGCAATGTGTAGAATGCATATCCCTTTTTTGCCGTCACCACTATCCTGACGCCATTCGCCTTCTGTAAGTCTCTGAATTTCAAGAGGAAAGGTTTTGATGCAGCAGAACTCAACGCTGGTGCGGGGGCTCACTGAGCCCGGAGAATTCCGGGACAACTGTGGTTTTGGTCTGATTGCCCATATGGAGGGCAACGCCAGCCACGAGCTTTTGCAAACGGCCATCGAAGCACTGACATGTATGACTCACCGGGGCGGCATTAATGCCGACGGAAAAACCGGTGATGGCTGCGGTCTGTTGCTCAAGAAACCCGATTCTTTCTTCCGCAAGGTTGCGGAGGCCCAGTCCATTACCTTGCCGGAAAACTACGGCGTGGGGATGGTATTCACCCACCCGGACGCGGCCCAGGCTGACGCCCAGAAAGCGGCTATCAATGCCGCGCTGGAAGCCCAGGATGTGCAGGTGCTGGGCTGGCGGGAAGTGCCCACCGACGACGCCTGTCTTGGTGACCTGGCCCGTGCTTCCCTGCCCGGCTTCTGGCAGGTGCTGGTGGCGGCCGACGGCAACACCGAGCAGGAGCTCAACCGCCGCCTGTTCTTTGCCCGCCGCCACGCGGAAAAGGCCATCGAGAACGATGGTTACTTCTACGTCTGCTCACTGTCGGCCTCGGTGATCTCCTATAAGGGTCTGATGATGCCGGTGGATCTGCCGGCGTTCTTCCCGGACCTGGGTGACAGCGCCATGGAAACCGCCATTGTGGTGTTCCATCAGCGCTTTTCCACCAACACCCTGCCGCAGTGGCCACTGGCCCAGCCGTTCCGTTACCTGGCCCACAACGGTGAGATCAACACCGTGCAGGGTAACCGTAACTGGGCGCTGGCCCGGGAAAACAAGTTCGAAAACGAACTGCTGCCCGGCCTGGAAGAGCTCAGCCCGCTGGTCAACCGTACCGGTTCCGACTCCTCCAGCATGGACAACATGCTGGAAGTGTTGCTGGCTGGGGGTATGGATCTGTTCCGCGCCGTGCGCATGATGATCCCGCCGGCCTGGCAGAACGTGGAAACCATGGATTCGGATCTGCGTGCCTTCTACGAATATAACTCCATGCACATGGAGCCCTGGGACGGTCCTGCCGGCCTGGTGATGACCGATGGCCGTTATGCGGTCTGTATGCTTGATCGTAATGGTCTGCGCCCGGCTCGCTGGGTAGTGACCAAGAACGGTTTTATTACCCTGGCTTCGGAAATCGGCGTGTACGGCTACAAGCCGGAAGACGTGGTGGCCAAGGGTCGGGTCGGACCGGGCCAGATCCTGGCCGTGGATACCGAAACCGGCGAGGTACTGCACACCAAGGACATCGACAACCGTCTCAAGGTGCGTCACCCCTACCGGGACTGGCTGAAAGGCAATGCCCTGCGCATCGAAGCGGACTACGACCACGAAGTGGAGCGTACCGACGAGGTGGATCAGCAGGACCTGCTGAGCTATCAGAAATTCTTCCAGATCAGCTTCGAAGAGCGCGATCAGGTGCTGCGCCCTCTGGCCGAATCCGGCCAAGAAGCCACCGGCTCCATGGGCGATGACACGCCCATGGCGGTGCTGTCACGCCGTGAGCGTTCCCTGTATGACTACTTCCGGCAGCAGTTTGCCCAGGTGACCAACCCGCCCATCGATCCGCTGCGCGAAGCGATCGTGATGAGCCTGGAAACCTGTGTGGGTGCCGAACGGAACGTGTTCGAGGAAACGGCGGACCATGCCGACCGGGCGATTTTGTCCACGCCGGTGCTGTCCCATTCCAAGTTCACCAACCTTATGAAGATCGATCGTCCCGGATACGATGTGGCCAAGCTGAGCCTGCATTACGATCCGCAGATTGGTCTGCGCAAGGCGGTGGAAAACCTTTGCGAACAGGCTGCCCAGGCGGTCCGCGATGGCAAGGTGATCCTGGTGCTTACCGATCACGGTATTGTCCAGGACAAGCTGACCATCCACGCCTTGATGGCTACCGGCGCGGTGCACCATTCCCTGACCGAAAAAGGGCTGCGCTCCGACGCCAATATCATCGTGGAAACCGCCACTGCCCGTGATTCCCATCACTTCGCTGTGCTGTTTGGTTTCGGCGCCACCGCCGTCTACCCGTATCTGGCATACGACGTGATCTCCGACATGGTGCGTTCCGGCGAGCTGCTCGGTGATGCGGTGGAACTGCAGAAGAATTTCCGCAAAGGCATCAACAAGGGCCTGATGAAGATCCTCTCCAAGATGGGGATTTCCACCATCACCTCCTACCGGGGTGCCCAGCTGTTTGAGGCCGTGGGTATCGCCAGTGATGTGGTGGATCTCTGCTTCCGGGGTGTGCCCAGCCGTATCCAGGGTGCCAGCTTCGAGGATTTCGAGGCGGATCAGCAGAGCCTGGCCAAGGACGCCTGGAAACAGCGCAAGCCCATTGATGCCGGTGGTATTCTCAAGTACATCCACGGCAAGGAATATCACGCCTTCAATCCGGACGTGATCTACGCTCTGCACCGGGCCACCCAGGACGGTGACTACGATGCCTACAAGGAATACGCCGAGCTGGTGAACAAGCGCCCGGTGGCCACCCTGCGGGATCTCTTTGCTCTGCGTGATGACGTGGACGCCATCGACGTGGAAGAGGTGGAGCCGCTGGAGAACATCCTGCTGCGCTTCGATTCCGCGGGTATGTCCCTCGGCGCCCTGAGCCCGGAGGCCCACGAGGCCATCGCCACCGCCATGAATCGTCTGGGCGGTCGTTCAAACTCCGGTGAGGGCGGCGAAGACCCGGCCCGTTACGGCACCGAGCGTGTATCCAAGATCAAGCAGATCGCCTCTGGTCGTTTCGGCGTGACCCCGCATTACCTGGTCAATGCCGAAGTGCTGCAGATCAAGGTGGCCCAGGGCGCCAAGCCCGGCGAGGGCGGCCAGCTGCCCGGCGGCAAGGTGAATGCGCTGATCGCTCGTCTGCGTCACTCCGTGCCCGGCGTGACCCTGATCTCGCCGCCGCCGCACCACGATATCTATTCCATTGAGGATCTGGCCCAGCTGATCTTCGACCTCAAGCAGGTCAACCCGGATGCCCAGGTGTCCGTGAAGCTGGTGTCCGAGCCTGGCGTGGGGACCGTGGCCTCCGGTGTGGCCAAGGCCTACGCGGACCTGATCACCATTTCCGGCTACGATGGCGGTACCGCGGCCAGCCCGCTGACTTCCATCCGCTATGCGGGCTCTCCCTGGGAGCTGGGTCTGGCGGAAGCCCATCAGGCCCTGCGTGGCAACGACCTGCGCGACAAGATCCGGTTGCAGACCGATGGTGGTCTGAAGACCGGTCTGGACGTGATCAAGGCGGCCATCCTGGGTGCCGAATCCTTCGGTTTCGGCACCGTGCCCATGGTGGTGCTGGGTTGTAAGTACCTGCGTATCTGTCACCTGAACAACTGCGCCACCGGCGTAGCGACCCAGCGTGACGATCTGCGCAAGGAGCACTTCATTGGTGCTCCTGAGCTGCTGATCAACTACTTCACCTTTGTGGCCAAGGAAGTCCGTGAGCTGCTGGCGTTGCTGGGCGTGAAAAGCATTCCCGAGCTGATCGGTCGAACCGACCTGCTGAAAGTGCTGGAAGGCGAGACCGTCCGTCAGGGCAAGCTGGATCTGACCCCGATCCTGCGCAACGACCTGGTGCCGGCGGACAAGCCCACCCACTGTCAGGTCAGCCGTAACGAGCCGTTCGACAAGGCGTTGCTGAACCAGAAGATGGTGGAAGACATGTTGACCGCCATCGACAGCAAATCCGGCGGTTCCTTCCACTATGAGATCACCAACTGTGATCGCTCCGTGGGGGCCCGGGTGTCCGGCGAGATTGCCAAGCGTCACGGTAACCTGGATATGGAAACGGCGCCGATCAAGGTGCGTTTCACCGGTACCGCGGGTCAGAGTTTCGGTGTGTTCAACGCCGGCGGCCTGCATATGTACATCGAAGGTGATGCCAACGATTACGTGGGCAAGGGCATGGCCGGCGGCAAGCTGGTGATTCGTCCGCCCAATGGCAGCCCGTTCAAGAGCCAGGAAACCGCCATCATCGGTAACACCTGTCTGTACGGGGCGACTGGCGGCAAGTTGCTGGCGGCCGGGACGGCCGGTGAGCGTTTCGGGGTGCGTAACTCCGGCGCCCACGCCGTAGTGGAAGGCGCCGGCGATCACTGCTGTGAGTACATGACCGGCGGTTCCATCACCGTGCTGGGTCGCACCGGACATAACTTCGGTGCCGGCATGACCGGTGGTTTCGCCTTTGTACTGGACGAGGACAACGACTTCTTCGACCGCATCAACCCGGAACTGATCGAACTGCATCGCATCAGCTCCGAAGCCACCGAATCTCACCGCAGTCACCTGCGGGGCGTGATCTCCGATTACGTGCAAGAGACCGGCAGCGAATGGGGCCAGTACATTCTGGATAACTTTGATGCCATGAGCCGCAAGTTCTGGCTGGTTAAG
>Ga0208468_1000422_pt1 | contig 12946 bp, 10 predicted proteins | sample DeeseametaMP0960_FD_184198 | JGI IMG/M metagenome (GOLD analysis project Ga0208468, IMG submission 184198) | Marine microbial communities from the Deep Indian Ocean - MP0960 (SPAdes) | ecosystem: Environmental > Aquatic > Marine > Oceanic | place: East of Madagascar, South Indian Ocean... | reverse complement strand
AATCGCCAGCACCATGCCCAGCATCGTCAGCGTGTTGATCGAAAAGCCAAAGGCCGCGAGCACGCCAAAGGTGCCCAGCAAGACGACCGGCACCGCCAGCGTCGGGATCAAGGTGGCGCGGATGTTCTGCAAGAACAGATACATGACGATAAAGACCAGCACGATCGCCTCGATCAGGGTCTTGATCACCTCTTCGATAGAGATTTTCACGAAGGGCGTCGTATCGAAGGGCACCACATAGCTCACGCCTTCGGGGAAGAACGCCGATAGTTCCTCGATCCGCTGTTCGACGGCGGCGGCTGTATCCAGCGCGTTGGCACCGGGGGCAAGGCTGACCGCCATACCGGTCGCCGCATTGCGGTTGTAGCGCGAGATCGTGGCATAGCTTTCCGACCCGATCTCGACCCGCGCGACATCATTCAGCAGCACCAGCCCGCCGTCGGTTTCCGCGCGCAGCACGATCTGGCGGAAATCCTCGGGGCTGGTCAGCAGGGATTGCGCGGTGATCGTGGCGTTCAGCGCCTGCCCTTCGACGGCAGGACGGCTGCCAAAGGACCCCGCTGAAATCTGCGCGTTCTCGGCCGAAACCGCTGCCACGATGTCGGACGGGGTCAATTCAAACGCGGCGAGCTTCACCGGATCAAGCCAGATGCGCATCGCGTATTGCGCGCCGAACACTTGTACGCTGCCCACGCCTTCGACGCGGCTGATCTCGTTCACCAGATTGGATTGCATGTAATCGCCAAGGTCGGTGGCGTCATACTTCCCGTTCTCGCCAATCAGCCCGATCACCATCAAGAAGCCGGCAGAGGATTTTTGCACCGTGATCCCCTGCCGCTGCACCGGTTCCGGCAACAAGGCAGAGGCTTGTGACAGTTTGTTCTGCACCTGCACCTGCGCGATATCGACATCTGTGCCGGTCTCGAACGTCAGCGTAATGCTCGCCCCGCCTTCGCTGGTGGACGAAGACGAGATATAGCGCAGCCCGTCCAGACCGGTCATCTGCTGTTCGATCACCTGCGTCACCGTATTGGCCACCGTCTGCGCCGAGGCACCGGGATAGGACGCGCGCACAGCCACAGAGGGCGGCGCGATCTGCGGGTACTGCGCCACGGGTAGGTTGAGGATCGACAAGACGCCGATACCCATGATGAAAATCGAAATCACCCATGCGAAGATGGGGCGGTCAATAAAGAAACGGGCCATGCAAAACGCTCCGGCTTTTGGTTATTCGGCGGGTGCCGGTGCGGCGTCCTCGGACTTGGCGTCTGGGGCGGCTTGCTCTTGCGGAGTAACAGTCGCACCGGGCGCGGCCTTTTGCAGCCCCATCACGATCACACGGTCGCCCGCCGATAGCCCCTCGCTCACGATCCAGTCCGATCCGCGGTCCTGCAGCACGGTCAACTGGCGCTGTTCGACGACGTTGTCGCCGTTCACCACCATCGCCAGCGGCTGCCCGCGACGGTCGCGGCTTACGGCTTCTTGCGGGACAAGGAAGGCACCTTTCGCGATCCCCGTGGGCATTTCAACGCGCACATACATGCCCGGCAGCAGCAGACGGTCGGGGTTGTCAAAGGCCATCCGCAGCACGACGACGCCGGTTTGCTGGTCCACATCCGGTTCGGCGGCGGTCAGCGTACCGGTCTGGTCATAGATACTGCCATCGGCCAGCGTCAGCTTGACCTCGCGCGGGGTATCTCCAAGGCGCTTTTCCGCATTGCCGCGCCGCCAATCCAGCAGCTCGGCCGCTGATTGCGTAACATCGACATAGACCGGATCAATGTTGCGGATCACGGCCAGCGGGCTAGCCTGACTGTTGGTCACCAAGGCACCGGGGCTGGTCAGGGACCGCCCGATCTCGCCCGATAGACGGGCGCGGACCTGTGTGTGATCCAGCTCGATCTGGGCAGAGCGCAGCCCCGCCTGCGCCGCCTGAAGCGAAGCCGCCGCGCTGTCGCGTGCCGCTACCGCCGCGTCCAGCGCCTGATCGCTGGCAACATTGCGCGAGGACAGTTCCTCGAGCCGCTTGGCCTCACGTTCGGCAGAGCTGGCTTGCGCCTGCGCCTGCGCGACCGATGCCTGCGCCTGCGCGACAGCGGCCTCGTAAACGATGGGATCAATTTTAAAAAGCACATCGCCTTCCGCCACGGGCGCACCCTCGGCAAACAGACGCTCTGTGATGATGCCGGCCACCTGCGGGCGTACCTCTGCCTCGGCAGAGGCGACAACGCGTCCGGGCAAGGTTGTGGCAAGCTGCACATCCTGCGGCTGCATCGTCATGACGGTGACGGCAGCGGGCGGGCGTTCGCCCTGCTGCGCCGTTGCGGGGACAGACACCGCACAAATAGCCGTTGCAAGGGCGGCGCAGCGCAGCCCGGAGATCAAGGAGTACATTCTGACGATCCTGTCTTTTAGTTCAAATCGAAAGCACCACCGCGGGGTGCTGTGGATGGGGCGGACAAATTGCCCTATTTTTCCGGTGCCGACACGGGCGACGGCGCCGTCACCTTAGGCCCGCAGGTGGCACGGGTGTCTGCCGGTGCAGCGGCTGCGGGCCGAGGCTGGATCTTGCGATAAACCAGAAACGACACGCAAGCTACCGCGCCCATCATCGGGATTAGGGTTGCCATAGCCAAAAGCGCATTGCCCATCAAGGCACCAAGCGACCCGACCAACAAACCGGACCCCATCTGGATAAAGCCCAGCATCGACGCCGCCGCCCCCGCAGCCCGCCCAAAGGGGGCAAGTGCCGCGGTGGACATGGCAGGCATCACAAAGGCAATCCCGAAAGAATAGGTCGCGACCGGCACCATCACATGCAGAAAGCTCGGCGGCCAAAGCAGCAGGGTTAACGTCCCCAGACTGCCCAAGGCCACAAACACCAGCCCCGGCCCGACCAGCCGCTCTGCCGAAAACCGGCCCATCAGCTGACGCACCAACAAGGACGCGGTAAAGAAGCTGCCCGATTGCGCCAACATCGACGCCCCGAATTGCGCGGGCGTCAGCCCGACCTCGTCCATCAGGATAAACGGCAGGAACGTCGCCTGCGCATAGAGCGCCCCAAGTGCACCGCCCATCACCAAAGCGGCGGATAGGAACTGCGGATTGCTGAGCAAAGCCTTGTAGGTTCGGCCAAGCGCCTTGAAATTCAGGCGCGAGGGGTCTGCGGTCACGGTTTCTTTCATGGAAAAAAGCGCGACCCAGATCACGAGGAAACCGATCACGGTCATCAGCAAGAAGATCGATTGCCAGCCAAACACCGGCAGCATCAGCCCCCCGATGGTCGGGGCCAGCGCCGGACCAAGGGCTAGAATAATCCCGATCAGGTTCATGATCCGCGACGACCGGTCATCGGTGAACAGATCCCGCACCAATGCCCGCGAAATCGCGATCCCCGCGGAGGCACCGATGCCTTGCAGGAAACGCGCGCCCATCAGAACCTCTACCGTGGGCGACAGGGTCGCAGCGACACTGGCCACACAATAAAGCGCCATAAAGGCAATCGTGATCGGCCGCCGTCCAAGCGCATCTGACAGCGGCCCCGCGATCAGCTGCGCACAGGCGAAGCCCCCGAAATAAAGCGTCAGCGTCAGCTTGATCGCGGATTCCGTGGTGTCAAAGACGCGCACCAGCTCTGTCATCGCGGGCGTATACAAGGCCATCGACACAGGTCCGATGGCCACCAGAAGCGCGCCGATCAGACTGACCCGCCGTTCTGACATAATGGGCGTTGTCATTCGGCAGCCTCGGATTTGCACGTCGCCCCGCGGGAGGCTGACAGGTTCTGTCGCAGGGTCAGGGCCGTGGCGCGGAAGGTCTGCCACTGCTCTGGCGTCAATCCTTCCGAAATGATCGTCTCTACCCGTGCACCGGCCTGTGCGATCTGCGACAGGATGTCATTGGCTCGCGGGGTCAGGGACGCGATCTTGGCGCGGCGGTCATTCGGGTCTGCGGTACGGGCAATCAGCTCTGCCGCTTCCAGACGGTCCAGAAACCCCGTGAGGCTCATCGGCGTCATGCCAAGACTTTCAGCCAGCATATGCTGCCGCGTCGCCCCGCAGCGCGCCATATGCGCCAGCACCCGTGCCTCTGCCGCCGTCACAGGAAGCTCGGCGGCTTCGATCTCGCGCTCGAACACGCCACGGCTGAGCCTGCCGATGTCGCTGATAAGGAAACCAAAGCTGTCAGGGTTGATCTTGGTACGCATGTCTTGTCCGCTTTTAATATGTTTACCTTATTATATAGCGCACTGATACATCTTGAACCAAGTGTCAATTCGACCCTGCCCCAAAAAAACGTGAGGTTACCACGGTAAAGCTGTCAAATGCGGCGCAGCTCGAACCGGGATCGGTAGCGCACGGGCTTTTCCGGCAGCAGCAAACAATCGGGATACTCGGGGTGGTGCGGGGTATCGGGCCAGAACTGCGGCTCGATCGCGAGCCCTGCGTGTGGCCCATAGCTGCCCCCGTCGACGTCCAGATCCGCACCTGTATCAATATGCGCGCCGTTATAGAGCTGCACCCCAGGTTGATCTGTCAACACATCCAACTGTAGACGTTGAGTGCTTAACCGGCACGCAAGCACCATCTGGTCCCCGCCTTGGGAAAGGCAAAAGTTGTGATCCAGCACCGGCCCGATGGCGCGCGCATGGCGATAGTCGAATTCGCTGCCCGCTACCGAGACGGGCGCGCCCAACGGGAGTTGAGCGTCATCCACAGGAAGGTAGCTGGTCGCGGGCACCATCAGGCGGTGATCCGACAGATCCGCCGATCCCGACAGGTTCCAATAGCCATGAAAGGCGGGATTGAAATAGGTGGGCTGATCCGCCGCGCCCGTCATCTCGATCTCTAGATGTCCAGCAGTATCAATCGTGTATGTAACAGACGCGTCAATATTCCCGGGAATCCCGCCCAACCCGTCGGGGTGGTGCAGCTCAAGCCGGCAGCGCGTGGGGGTGACATTGGTAAAGCGCCAGTTCCGGCCGGAATATCCCGCAACGCCACTGTGCAATGTGGTCCGTCCTGCTTCGTTTTGATCAAGCTGATGCCGGATGCCCCCAATTTCCATCTCTGCGCCCGCGATGCGATTGGCGACCGGACCGACCACCGCGCCAAAGTACTGCATGCTGCCAAGGTAGGCAGTCACGTCGCGCCCGCCCAGTAGCAGCGAATGCGATTCCCCCATGACGCGAAGCTCTTGAATCGTTGCCCCCCACGACAAGACGGAAATCGACGTGCCGCCGTTGCTGATCTGATGCCGGACGATCTTTTCACCCTCTGGCCTTAAGCCGAAAATCGTTGAATCGGCTTTATTTTTCTTGCTCTGCGCCGTCGTCATCGAATGGTCCCTTTCGTCTATTCAACTGCTCAAACGAACATCTAATTAGCCTAAATGCCTAAGTATTTAACCGAGATCGCCCCAATTATGACAAGTTTCGCCATCAGATAGAAAACAACAGAAACAGCCATACCGAGCTGTTACGGACAAGTAGTAAGGCAAACAAATGAAAATTCTTGCGGTAGATGACGACCCAATCATCCTAGAGCTTTTGTCGCATTTCATTGAAGGCATGACAGACCATACGCTGGTCACTGCCGAATGCGCTGCCGATGCACTTGAGGCGATCAAGGACAACGCCCGCGCCCCGTTCGACAGCTTCCTTCTGGATATCCAGATGCCGGTCACCGACGGTATCCAGCTGGCCAGCCAGATCCGCGCGATGAAGCAATATATGGACGCGCCGATCCTGATGCTGACCGCGATGTCCGAAAAATCCTATATCGACGCCGCCTTCTCTGCCGGTGCGACCGACTATGTGACCAAGCCGTTCGAAATGACCGAGCTTAAGGCGCGGCTGTCGTTGGTTGAACGCGCGGTTGACGGGTTGGCAACCCGCACGAGCAAAGTGTTCGCGGCCAAGGCGGTTACCCATCACGACGGTCGGCCCGAACGCGCCGTGCAATTGCACGAGCCGATGGCGATCCATGATGTGAACAACCTGATCGAGTTCATGGCGCTTGAGAACTATGTGCAGCAATTGTCGCGCAGCGACCTGTTCGGGTCGATCTGCTTTGCCTTCAACATCCGCGATGTCGAAATCTTCCACGAAAACATGTCGAACTTCGAATTCTGCAGCATGCTCAGCGATGTCGGAGAGATCATTTCGGATACGCTGGAAGGGTGCCAGTTCCTCATGTCTTACGCAGGCGGCGGCACGTTTGTATGCATCACAGAAAGCGGCTGGCGCCCTGATCCCAAGCTTTTGGCGAATAATATCAACATTTCGCTGGCAAAAACCGAATTGTTCGATAACCGTGGTCAACACATCAACCCACGTATTTGCGCCGGCAAGGCGGTGCGGTTGATGTGGAAGACAAACTCCTCGGTCATGGATGCGCTGTCAGAGGCGCATGCCTCTGCCGAAGAAGCGACAGCCAACTACCAGAAGGTCCAGAACGACTTCTGGAATGTGGGGAGAACAGCGTGATGCACAAGAAGCTGGAGTTACCGGGGATCGAGCGTATTCGCGCGCGGTTCCTCGATATGCTAGAGCAGCGCCAGCGTGCGCTGGCCGAGCACGCGCTTGCCGCCTGGGAAGGCAGCACGCTGCAAGAGATCAACGATAACCTCGCCGAAGCCCGTACCATTCTGCACCAGATCGCGGGCACGGCCGGTTCTTTGGGGTTCGACGATCTGGGCACCGTGGCGCGCGACAACGAGCTTGCGATTGACGCGCATCTGGATGGCCCCAAGGGCAAGATCGCCAACTGCCCGACCGAGATTATCTTTGGTCTGGATGACTTCCTGAAATCCTCCGAGGCGTTGATCGCCGAACAATCCGCGTTGGAATCCGCCTAAACGGTCCTTTGCGCTTCCGGCCCCCACGGGCCATTTGCCGTTGCAGCGCCTCGCGCTCCGGCGATCCGGGGTGTGCCCCGCTTTCCCAGACATCCCATTGATTTCCGCACCATGATGTAGGACGTTCGTCGCGCAACGAAATGCCCCTAGTCGAAAGCGGAACTGCACCATGACCCAACCTCATATCCTGATCGCAGGCGGCGGTATTGGCGGCCTAGTACTGGCGCTTTCGCTGCACCAGCTTGGCCTGCGCTGCACCGTTTATGAACAGGTGCGCAGCTTGAAACCGCTGGGTGTGGGGATCAACATCCAGCCCAATGCCGTGCGCGAGCTGTTTGATCTGGGGTTGACCCAAGCGCAGCTTGACGAAATCGGCGTGCCCGCAAAGGAATGGGCGCTGGTCGGGCAGAAGGGGCAAGAGATTTACGCAGAGCCGCGCGGCACCGACGCAGGCTATCGCTGGCCGCAATATGCCGCGCATCGGGGCCAGCTGCATATGCTATTGTATCAAACGCTGGTGGATCGCGCTGGTGCCGAGGCCGTGCAGCTTGGCGCCAAGATCACCGGATACACCCACGGGCCAGCGGGTGGCGTGACCGCGCATATCGCCCATGCCGACGGGTCACAGACACGTGCCGAGGGCACCCTGCTGATCGGTGCCGACGGGATACATTCCGCCGTGCGTGCGCAGATGCATCCCGATCAGCCGCCGATCCACTGGGGTGGTGCTTTGATGTGGCGCGGCACCTCGCGCGCAAAACCGGTGCGCACGGGGTCTTCGTTTGTCGGGCTTGGCGACCACCGCCAGCGCATGGTGATCTATCCGATTTCAGCCCCCGATGCCGACGGCTATGCCACCATCAACTGGATCGCCGAAGTCACGCTGGACGAGACCGAGGATCGCAAAAGCGGTTGGTACCGTCCGGCGGAGCTGTCAGACTTTGCACATCACTTCGATGGTTGGACTTATGATTGGCTGGATGTCCCCGCGCTGCTGCGCGGCGCGACAGAGATTTACGAGAACCCGATGATCGACCGTGACCCGATCCCCACGTGGGTCGACGGCCCTGTTGCCCTGATCGGCGACGCGGCCCATGCCATGTATCCCACGGGATCGAACGGCGCGAGCCAGGCGATCATGGACGCTCGCCATCTGTGCGCGCGCTTCCTGCAAGACGGGGTAACCCCCGCGGCGCTGCGCAGTTTTGACGACGCTTATTGCGGACCGATATCAGAGCTGATCCTGCGCAATCGCGGGGCCGGTCCTTTCGGGTTGCTGAACATGGTAAACGACCGCTGTGGCGGTGCCTTTGACCAGATCGACGACGTGATCCCTCCTCAGGAACGGGCCGAGTATATGGCGCAGTACAAGACCGCAGCAGGATTTGCCGTTGATCGGTTGAATGCCTCTGACCCTACTTTGCCCCAAGGCGCACGCCTTACATAGTAAGCCCCTAGGATCACCGCGTATTTTTTGGGCGATGCCAAAAACGTGAGCGGCAAAAAAGTTATCTTACTAAAATTGTCGGGTTGACCTTCCCCGCGATACTGTTCAGGTATTGCGCATGATTTCCATGCCTCCGGCGCGGCCCGTCGATCCGCAATTGTCGACAGCATCCGCAGGCGCGATCCGTCAAAAGGAACTGAACGTATGACCCGCAGCTTGATGACCTCTGTGCTTGCATTGACCTTGGCCTCCCCCGCTTTGGCGGTAGAGAAGTCCGAGGTGATCGACACATACGCCGACATCGCCGAAGCCGCCTATGGCGACAGCCTGATCACAGCCCAAGCGCTGGTCGACGCTGTGGATGCCCTGATCGCAGAGCCCTCCGCCGACACGATGCAAGCCGCCCGCACCGCGTGGCTGGCAGCGCGCGTCCCCTACCAGCAGACCGAAGCCTACCGTTTCGGCAATCCCATCGTTGACGACTGGGAAGGCAAGCTGAACGCCTGGCCACTGGACGAAGGTCTGATCGACTATGTTGACGCCTCCTATGGCGGGGCCACCGATGAAAACGCCGCCGCCGCGTTGAACGTTATCGCGAACCCGACCTTCACACTGTCGGGCACCGAAGTTGACGCCAGCACAATCACCCCTGACTTCCTTGCCGAAACCTTGCACGAAGCCGACGGGAACGAAGCCAATGTGGCGTCGGGCTACCACGCGGTTGAATTCCTGCTCTGGGGGCAGGATCTGAACGGCACGGAACACGGGGCAGGTGGGCGCGACTGGACAGACTACGCCACGGGCGACGACTGCACCAATGACAATTGCGACCGCCGCGGTCAGTACCTCAAGGCTGCTGCCGATCTGATCGTGACCGATCTGGAGTATATGGTTGCACAATGGGCCGAAGGCGGTGCCGCGCGCACCAACCTGACCGACAACGAAGACGGCGCCATTTCTGCGATGCTGACCGGCATGGGGTCGCTGTCTTACGGTGAGCTCGCGGGCGAACGCATGCGCCTTGGTCTGATGCTGAACGACCCCGAAGAAGAGCATGATTGCTTCTCGGACAACACACACAACAGCCACTATTACGACGGTCTGGGCATCCAGAACGTGTACCTCGGCGCCTATGCGCGTACCGACGGCACGCTGGTCACCGGCCCATCCCTGTCCGATCTGGTCGCTGCCGAAAACGCTGATCTGGATGCGGAAATGCAGCTGAACCTGTCGACCACCATGCGCAAGCTTGGCCAGATCAAGACCGCTGCCGAAGCGGGCATGTCCTATGACCAGATGATGGCGCGTGGCAACAAGGGCGGCGAAGCCTTGGTTATGGGGGGGGTGAACGCCCTGATCGCACAGACCAAGACCATCGAACGCGTCGTCGCCACACTCGGCGTGGATGACGTGGCGATTGAAGGCTCCGACAGCCTCGATAGCCCCGGCGCCGTGTTCGAGTAATACCCCGTTTTCATGAGTTCCTCCTCCCACTGAAAGTAAACAAGAATGAAAAAACTAGCTCTCGCCGGTTGCGCTTTGGCGCTGACCGGTGCCACTCCCCTTTTGGCTCAAGAACAGGCATTTGTCTGGGGCGGTGAGTTTGAGATCGGCGTCGACAGCACCGTCACATCCGATGATCCTGCAGGCGAGTTGACCGATAACTACGCCAGCCTGTCGCTCGCCTTCGAAGCCGGTGTCGCGACCAGCATCACGCTGTTTGGTGAAGTGACCCTGGAAAGCGTCACAGACCCGGCCGAAACCCGTCAGTTCGACGATCTGGGTCTTTATGTGAACGAACTTGGCCTGCGCTTTGATCTGGCAGCAGGCGAGCTGAGCGTCGGTAAAGTAAGCCCGACCTTCGCTGTTGCATGGGACGCAGCCCCCGGTTTCTACGGCACGTCGCTGGCCGAAGACTATGAGTTGTCCGAAGTGATCGGTGCGACATTCGACATGCCTGTCGCCGCCTCCGGCGGGGTTCTGTCCTTTGCGCTGTTCTATGCGGATGACACGGCGTTCAGCGACTCGCTGGGGACAAAGCGCGGCCGCAACACCACCGCGGACGGCGGCGCGGGTAACACCGGCAAGCTGAACAACGTGGCGCTACAGTACACGCAAGAAGTTGGCGACACGACCTATTGGGTTGGCGGGCGTTTCCTGACCGCGGGTGACAGCGATGTATCCGACGAAAAAGGGGCCGTCATCGGGATGGCGCATGACTTTGGCAACGGTTTCGACCTGATCGCCGAAGTGGCCTATTTCGACGGGTTCGCAGGCACGGGCGAGGATTCCACCTATGCGACGTTGGGCGGTTCTTACGTTCAGGGGCCGTGGGCCTACTCGGCCAGCTACACCGGCATCGACAACACCGCGAACGGTTACGACGATTTGATCACCGTGGGTGTAGACTACACGTTCGAGAATGATATGTCGCTGGGTGGTGCCGTCGGCTTCTACGATGTAGACGGCAATGACTTTACCGCTGTCGGGGCATCGCTGGTGATCCCCTTCTAATATCGAAATAGGGCAGAATATGCATTTCCTCCGGTCTTTTATCCCTCAGGCCCTGGTGATGTCCCTGCCCCTATTGAGCGGTCCGGTCTACGCCGGGCCGCTTGATGAACCCCATCTGGATATCATCCCGCGTACCGCCGATGAAACGGCCCGTATCGCCGATGTGACCGCCCCATCCGACAGTTTTAACGCCCCCAGCCCGTTCGAGGTGAACAGCGGCGGCGCGGCCACCGTACGCCCGCGCATGAACGCCGATGCGTTCTCGCAGGCCTCGGGTAATATGTCGTTCGAGGATGAACTGACCTTCAAACTGGGCAATGGGCTGTTTCGCAAGCTGTGGGTGTCGTCGCCTTCGTCGACGCTGGCCTCTGACGGGTTGGGGCCCTTGTTCAACGCGCGGTCGTGCCAAAGCTGCCACATCAAGGACGGGCGCGGCCACCCGCCCGAGGGCCCCGACGACAGCGCGATTTCCATGTTCCTGCGCGTGTCTATTCCGGGCAATGAAGACGCCGGCAATATAAAAGAGATCGAAGGGTATCTGGCCACGCTCGCCGAACCCACCTACGGGACGCAAATGCAGGATTTCGCCGTCTCGGGGCATCGTGCCGAGTACCGCTTGCAGATCGATTACACCGAAGTCCCCGTGACCCTGTCGGGCGGGCAGGTCGTGTCCTTGCGGCAACCGACATACACCGCGACTGATCTTGGCTATGGTCCGCTGCACCCCGATGCGATGCTGTCGCCCCGTGTGACGCCGCAGATGATCGGGCTTGGGCTTCTCGAAGCGATCCCTGCCGCGGATATTCTGGCGCTCGCAGACCCTAATGACGCGGATAGTGACGGTATTTCGGGCCGCGCCAACATCGTCTGGTCGCAGGAATACAACATGCCGATGCTGGGCCGTTTCGGGCTCAAGGCCGGGATGCCCACGATCCGCGAACAATCAGCTGGGGCCTTTGCGGGCGATATCGGCATCTCTAACCCGATCTTCGGCGATCCGTTTGGCGATTGTTCGACCATTCAGGATGCCTGCGTAAACGCGCCTCATGGGGCCGGTGACGTGCGCGGGTTCGAGATTGACGCCGAAGGGCTGGATCTGGTCACCTTCTACAGCCGCAACCTAGCCGTGCCCGCCCGTCGAGACGCGGACACACCCGAGGTGCTGCGCGGCAAACAGGTGTTCCATGAAACGGGCTGCGCCGACTGCCACCAGCCCAGCTTTGTCACCCATCGTCTGAAGGACCAGCCAGAGCAAAGCTTTCAGCTGATCTGGCCCTATACCGATATGCTGCTGCACGACATGGGCGAAGGCTTGGCCGATCACCGCCCCGAGGCCCGCGCCACCGGCACCGAATGGCGCACCGCGCCGCTGTGGGGGATTGGCATGACCGAAACCGTATCGGGACATACGCAATTCCTGCACGACGGGCGCGCGCGGTCACTGCTGGAAGCCGTGCTTTGGCATGGCGGAGAGGCCGAGCCCGCCAAGAACCGCGTCATTGACATGCCGCCCGCAGACCGTGATGCTTTGATCCACTATCTGGAAAGTTTGTAACATGAAAAAACTGGTCCTCGCCCTTGGTCTTTTCTGCGCACCATTGGGTGCTGCGGCCGAGGTAGGCTCCACCGTTTTGCGCGATGTGGTCGATCATCACATCCTGCCCCGCTATACCACACTGGCAGAGCATACGGATGCATTGGCCGCCGTTGCCCAGCAGAATTGCGCCCCCGATGACGCCGCGTTGCGCAATGCCTACCACGAATCCTTTGACGCGTGGATCGCGGTGAGCCATCTGCGTTTTGGCCCGTCCGAGACCGACAACCGCGCCTTTGCGCTGGCCTTCTGGCCCGACAGCCGCGGGGCCACACCCAAAACACTCGCGGGGCTGATCACGGATGCCGATCCCGTGGGCCGTGACCCGCAGGCTTATGCCGATGTTTCCATCGCGGGGCGCGGTTTCTATGCGCTCGAATTCCTGCTGTATGACGATCAGATCAGCACGATGGGCGATGCTGGCTATCGCTGCGCCTTGGTGCAGACGGTAACTGCCGATATCGCCACGCAGTCCCAAGCCATTCTGGACGGCTGGACCTCTGGCTATGCCGAGGCCGTTGCCACCCCCGCCG
>Ga0208468_1000419_pt1 | contig 12974 bp, 8 predicted proteins | sample DeeseametaMP0960_FD_184198 | JGI IMG/M metagenome (GOLD analysis project Ga0208468, IMG submission 184198) | Marine microbial communities from the Deep Indian Ocean - MP0960 (SPAdes) | ecosystem: Environmental > Aquatic > Marine > Oceanic | place: East of Madagascar, South Indian Ocean... | reverse complement strand
GGACTGGCAGCAGGGCCTGCAAAAAGCCTCCGCCCAGTGCCAGAGCTGGGGTTACAACGGCGCACTGCCCTCCGATACACCCAGCAAATCCTGCAAGACAGAAACCCAGGACGGCGATTGCATCGCCTGGACCTTGAGCACTACCTTCCAGTGCACGGCCAAGGCCCAGCAATCCCAACAATAAGCCCTTGCACGAGGCGCCCGCCTGCTCACTGCTGCGTGGTCCGGATGTAAGCATCCTGGTCCTGCGCATACTGTGATACCAGAAACGGCGGGCGCAGCACGTTATAAAGATTTTCGTCAGTCTCTTCCATGTACTCGCGCCGTTCCCGCTCGAAGGAGCGAAAGCTATTTTTGTAATTCAGGTAATAATCCTGAATCTCCCGCCCCCGCTTGGAAGCGTACATGGAATCCAGCGCTTCCATGGCAGACACCGGGTGAATACCGATAGCGGTATTGAAAGCATCCAGGGCCCGGTAGATATCCCGGTCACGGTTAATATAGATCAATGAGTTGGCATACTCGTAGTGGACGATGGCCAGATCATTCTCCTGATCAAAGGCAGCTGCAAAGCCCTCTTCCACCCGACTCAGACGCGCCCCGAACGTCAGCCGACCCAGCAATTTGCCCACATAACGAATGATGTTGGCATCCATGGCTGCCTGCATGGCCAGCGCCACCGGGTGTTCAGGGTCAATGGCCAGGGTGTCATCAATGGCATAGGCCACCTTGAACATGTAGTTGTTCATCACCGCTTCCAGCGGCGTTGCCTCCTCGGCAATACGGGCAATGGCGAAGGCATAACCCAGCCGCATGGTCATGTAGTCTTGCTGAAACGCGGGCTCACCCTTCATGGCCTTGAGTACATCCACGTAATCGGTAATCTGGTTTGCCACATCTTCCAGCAGCTCGATTTTTTCTTCGCGGGTTTCACTCAGATAAACCGCATAGATGCACTGGGACAGATACGCTGGCAGCTTGCCAAAAGCACCCAGCTTGGCCCCGTGCTCCTTGGCGGCACGGAAATCCCCGCGGAAAAACAGCCGCCAGGCATGCAGAATCTCCGCCGACAATGCCTCGTAGTCATCATCAAAATCCGGCCCAAGCTCGGCTTTCAGAATTGGGAAACGCTCCAGCCGGGCACGCAGATACGCTGCTGATGGGTAAGGCACACGGATGGCGCGTGTCAGCTGTGGCCAACGCTTTTCCAGCAAGGCTGGCGGATAATCAAAAAAACGGGGCTTGAAAGGCACAGGGTTCCAGTTACCCTCGACAATAGTCTGATCCACCGGCACCCGTTCCACCTGCCAGCCTTCCGAACCATCCGTAGCTACCGCATTGCGGCTTTGATCAGCCAGAGCGCGAAGCTGCTGGCGGCTCATCTGATCGTAATCCTGCGCCGCCCGGGCTGTACTGGTGACAACCAGAGCCATGGCATACAGCAGATAAACCCATTGATTACGTTGCATCGCTTTTATCCGTTGTTGTTATTTTCGTGACTGATGGGTCACAAAATAACTCGCCCGGCAAGAAATACATAAACCGGGAATTCCACCGAATGATAAAAACGCTCAAGAATAAACACAAAGACAGGAATACGTTTACACAACCAGACCAGCAACGCATAACCCGTGAGAGGAAGTAGTCAGGGAAGCAGGATGATCCCGTCAGGCTGATGACCACCCTGAAGGGGAATCTCTAAAAGGAGTAATAATCCCCTTGTATATTGAAATTAATGCACTTCGCAAGGAAACGGATGACATATGTTTCTATCAATTTCCTAAAAATAGGTTTTAGAAAATATCGACGGTTCGAGTCGGCATTATTGCCGCATCTGCCTGTTCCATTCTGTCCATCAGAAACTCCACAAAGACCCGGGTTTTCGCTGGCAAATAATTTCTTTCCGGATACACCACATAAAAATCTAGGTCCGGCGGACGATACTCCGGCAACACTTCCACCAGCCTTCCTTCATCAATAAAACTCTGAATGTCCCAAGCACTTTTCAAGGCAATGCCCATCCCATCCAGCACCCACTGACGCAGCACCTCGCTGTGATCGGTGTGCAAGCGACCGCGTACCTTGATGCCATGGCGGTTGCCCTCGTCATCGACCAGTGGCCAGTAATCCTTGAAGGAGGCGTGGCAATCAAGAATCAAACAGTCATGATCACGTAAGTCCTCAGGTTTTTTCAGCGGCGGATGCGTAGCCAGATATTGTGGCGATGCCACCAGGTAACAACGATTATCCATCAGCTTCCTGGCCACCAGAGACGAGTCCTCCGGCTGGCCAATGGCAATGGCTACATCCAGGCCTTCAGTCACGAAATCATAGGGTCTGTCGCCGAGAAACAGTTGCACCGGTACTTCCGGAAAGCGAGCGATAAACTCTTTCACCAGCAAGGCAATCCGGTTGCGCCCCAACCCCATGGTCGACCACACGCGCAGGGTGCCGTGCGGGCCCTTGGCAAGTTGTGACACCGCCTCGGCAGTGTCTTCCAGATCGCCCATTAAGGTGTCCAGTCGCTCGAATAATGCACGCCCTTCGTCAGTGACTTTCAGGGCCCTGGAATTACGGTTTACCAACCGTACCCCCAGCTCTTTTTCCAGGTGGCGTAACCGCTGGCTGATGGTCGCCGGCGACATCCCCAGCACCCGCGCGGCATCGGTCATTTTCCCCGCTTTGACCAGCTGCACGAAAACGCTGAATTCCTTTATCAGCTTCACCGTCATTTTGATTCCCTAAAAGTAGTTTTTGTTTTTTTGGGTTTTTCAGCAGACCAGTTGAGACCTAGTCTGAATCCCTTTCACGCACCTATACATAAACGCAATAAAACCCACAAACAACCACTAACTAAAAAACACACCATAAAAAAACAGGGAACAGTGATATGAAAATGCCATCTTTTCTTAAAACAGGCGTGACGGTGTCAGTCCTGCTTGTCAGCATGCAACCGGTCAGCGCCAATATGGGTAATATCGGCACTAACTACGGCGTGCTGCCCGGCGATGTGGCCAGCGCCCAGGCCCTCTCTCTCTTCAACAGCAGCGTGTCTGCCACCTATTACAACCCGGCCTACCTGGCCCACGATGAACGGGGGGAGCTGACACTGGGCCTGATGCACGCCGAGCACGACCTGCGGGCAGAAAGCCAGGGCGGTGCCGCGCCGTTGGGCCGCAGCAGTGACGTGATTCAGGACACGCCCTCCCAGCACGCCCTGATCGGCATGAAGACCAACCTCAGCTCGCTGACCAAGAGCGATCACCCCATCTATTTCGGCTTTATGGCCGGGGTAGAGAAATATGGTGAGGAAATGCTGGCCTTCCGTTCCCGCACCTCCAACGAGGCCCAGTACCTGACCTACGGTCGTCAACCACTGTTTCTCAACCTGGGGGGCGCCACGGAAATCCTGCGCGGCATTGATGCGGGCTTTTCCGCCCGGGTTACCCTGCATGCGGATGCGCAACTGGACACCTATACGGACCTGCAGGGCAATACCAGCCTGGAAAGCCTCAATGTGAGCGCCAAGCCCTCCATCCGTCCGATCTTCGGCCTCAACGTGAACTGGGCGGAAACCTTCTGTGGCGGCGGCGATTGCGCCTTTGACGGCATAGAAACCGCCCTCTCCTTCCGTGGCCACTCCAACACCGAAACCAGGGTGGAAGCCACCACCATCATTCCCGGCACCATCCCCAGCCCGGGCCTGAACCTGGCCATCGCCACTCTGGACGCCTACCAGCCGGATATCACTGCACTGGGCATGCAGTACCGCCAGGAGCGCTGGCGTGTGGGCCTGACCCTGGAATACCAGACCTGGTCTGACCTGAGTAACGAGTTCGAGAGTGACACCATCAAGGACCAGGCCAACCTGAACTTTCAGGACATCCTGATACCCCGCCTGGGCGCCGAGTTCCGCGTCAACGACATGCTGACCCTCACCGGCGGTATCGCCCTCGAGGAAACGCCGCTGGAAGGCAAACGCAGCCTGGATGTGAACTATCTGGATGCGGACCGCACCCTGATCGGCGTCGGCGGCACCCTGGAACTACGCGATCCTCCCATTCTCGCCTACCCACTCACCCTGTCCTTCGGCTACCAGTACCAGATGATCGACGAGCGTGACTTCGAGCTCACCTCCACCGACCCCATGGTGCCCAGCAACCCCTATGAAACCGTTAACACCAAGGGCGACGTGAGCATCTTTTCCGGCTCACTGACCATGAAATTTTAAGCGGAGGCCATAATGAAAAAACTACTACTGACGTTCACGTCCGCCCTGCTGCTGACCGCCTGTGGCGGTGACGATGCCGCCACCACGGACACCGACAACTGGAACGCCGGCAGCCAGTCGCTGGTGTACAGCTACCCGGACCGCAACCAGACCGAAATCGCCACCGCCACCCCGGTGCTGCTGCGCTTTACCAGCCCGGTCGTCGACAGCGCGCCGCTGGACCACATCAGCCTGCACCGTGGCGGCAGCAATGGCCCCACCGTGGGCCTCAGCCTTGAGGAAGTGGACAACGGACGCGGCCTGGCACTGACGCCGGACGAAACCCTGCTGCCGCTGTCCCGTTACACCCTGGTACTCGACGAGATGGAACTGGCCGACGGCATCGCCGGCAGTCGCACCATCGCCTTCACCACTCGGGCCCTGGAAGAAGGCCCCCGCAGCCAGGTACTGGCCGATGCGAACTTTACACTCAGCCGACTGATTCCGGACGGCCAGAGCCTGCCGGTAATGGATTTCTCCACCTTCCGGCTGCAATTCACCCAACCGCTGGACAAGGCCACCGTGCAGTACGGCGACAGCAACGGCGACACCCTGGCCCTGACCGGCCCCGGTGGCAACCTGGTCAGCGCACGGGTACTGGTGGATGGCCCCTACCTGACCCTGGACCCGCAGGACGATCTGCAACCCGGGCAGACCTACACCCTGACCCTGGGCAATGGCCTGCTCAGTACCGCCGGCAACCCGTTCAGCGCCGGCAGTTTCGCCCTCACGCCCAAGGACTCCAGCCCGCGGGAAGTCATGGTTCAGCAGGTCAGTGATTCCGCCAACCGGTCGATCCTCTCCCCACTCACCGGCGAGCCCATCAACGAAGTGCCGGTCAACGCCACCCTGCTGGGCAACGACAACGCCACCCAGCAAGGCGGCGATGTGCGGGCGATCCTGGCCTTTGTGCCGAATTACCCGGAGGTCACTCCCTTCACCGTGCCCCGTGACACCCTGCTCAGTGGCAGCAATATCGACGTGAATATCGGTGGTGAAGTGCCCGCCGGCTTCAGCACCGGCGCCGTCAACGTGCACTTCCTGTCCGATGCCAGCGGCTACCTGATGCCCAACAGCTATACCCAGCGCGCCGCTGCGCCGCGCCAGGTGCGTCTGTTCATGGATGTGGCCATGTCTACGGAAGACCCCACCGCCAACGGCGGCGTCACCCAGGACATTCTGCATATCGAACTGGTGGGCACCGCCCTGGTGGTCGACGGCATCATGACCATTGATGCGGTCAGCGTGGTGGAGCCGAATATCCTCGGCCAGGAACTGGGGTATGGCACCCTGAGTTTCCACATGGAAGCGTATCGGGATCAGCAGAACCCACCGCAGCAAGTGGCTGATAGCACGCCCCCGGTGTTGCAAAGCTGGGCCCCCGGTGAAGACGCATCCGCCCACCTGTCCAGCGACCCCATTGTTCTGAACTTCAGTGAGCCGCTGGACCCGGCAACCGTAACCAAAAGCCGGATTACACTGCAGGAAAATGGCGCCGACATTCCATACAGCCTGGAACAAGACGGTGCAGCCATTATCCTGCGACCGGAAAACGGGTTGCAGCATCCAACCCAATCGGATTATTCAACCCGTACCGATTATGTTTATGACATTACCCTGGGCGAGGGGCTGACCGATCTGGCCGGCAACGCCTTCATGACGGATACCCCGCTCACTTTTGCCCTGCCGGAGCAACCGCGCTTCCACGAAGCCTTGCACGTGAATCCTACCGGCCAGTACGACCCACCCGTGACAGTAAATAACCAGCGAGCTCCGGTCGTTCTGTCTGCCTACCCGGGCTTTCCCTGTGTACTGGATAACACCCGGCAAAATCTGGCCAATGATATCGCCGGCCAATGCCTGGATAGCCTCAGAGAGGCCTACACCGGGTTCAGCGATAGAGCGGAGTTCCCCCCAGAACAGCGGGCCCCGGCAGATCTGCTACCGGTAACACCCCTGCCAGCAGATCGCCCCATCATCGTGCAAACGTCCAAACCCCTTCTGCCAGAAAGCGTGCAGCTCGGCACCACTTTTGAGGTGCACGAAGTCGATAACAACAATACCGTACTGGGCACTGTTGACGGCGACCTGAAAGTGGAAGGCAACCGGATCACCTTCTGGCCCGCCACCCCCTGGCAGGAGAACCGCCTGTATCGCTACACCCTGCATTCCACCAATGATTTCAATGGTGGCGGCAATGTGCTCTGTGATGGCAGCCAGGCAATCTGTGATAGCGACGATCTGCCGCTGCAAACCCAATTGCAGGAGGTATCCCTGGAAAATTTCAGTGATGCGGATTTACCATCACAAACCGTTGCCCAACCCGACACTGGTGGTCAGGATTTGCAGCAGTATTTCCGCGGAGCGGCGCCAAACGACAATGTCATCATGGCTCTCAAGGCCCCCAGCGCCGATACCAATGCCAACTTCATCCACGACCGTCCGGAACCCTTCCCTGACGAGTACCCTGCAACCGCTATCTTTGAGAAGCGCAACTACACCATGGAAGAAGCTGGCCCCGGGAACCAGCCGCTGGACCCCCATGCTTGCAGTGCCCCCGAAGCGCCCTGCTACGATCCCGACGGCCTCACCCCGCCACCCAATAGCGCCAAGCTGTTGTCTACCTCACCAGATATCAGTGAGAGCAGCTTCACTATCACAGGTATCAACACAGGTTGCGGTTACACCATAACGAAAGCCCCCATGACCTGTCCGACGCAGAAATTTGTCTACCTGAACAGCGCCGTAGTCGCCGAGATGGGTCAGTACGATGAGGAGGAAGAAGCCGTTGCCGTCAAACTCTGGCCGTCCCAGGTGTTTGCCACTTCCCTTGCTGTCAGAGCCCTGGCAGTTAACGGACAGTTGTCTTTGGGGGTTAATACCGGACCACAGGTCATGCGCATGCGCTATGCCAAGGCCGACCCGGACTGTGTGGATACGCCACAATCCCCCTGCCTGCGCAATCAGCCTATCTCGGCCTGGATTCGGGACGTAGACGGCAACCCGGTACTGGAAGCCAGCATTGATCTATTCGTGGATGCACTTGCCCTGCAGGAGAGTCTGGACTTACGCCCTTTCATTTTCTACGACTGGTATCATGAAATCTATAACCTACCCATTAGCCTGGACCTCTCTGGCGAGATCCATTTCAACCCGGACGGCACCATGCACATCAGCCAGTTCAACACGAATGATGTGCCATTGGTTTCAAACCTTTTTTCTTATTTCACTACTGGATTAGAGCAGGGAGGGAGAATGGAAATGCGACTGCCCGCCTACGGTAGCCAACTCCAATATAGATCGGATGTAATCAAACACTAGGTATTAAAAAGGCGGATCCTCGGATCCGCCTTTTTTCTTGTTGACCAATTTATAATCGCCCCCCAAAAAAAATAAAGAACGCCCGTTGCAAAGCACCGGGCGTTCCAGGGTATGAAATAAGCGTCAGCCTATTTCAGGATTTCATGGAGCGCTTACTGCCAGACATCCACATCAGTGGTGGCTTCAAACACACCATCCATGGTGCAGCCGGAGGTGCCCAGCGCCGCGCCAGTGAAACTGAAGCTGGACGGCGCACCGACAGTGGCACCATTGGAATAGCTAACAACAATGGAGCCACTGCAGTAGCCCAAAGGCGTATCCACCTGCACGTTATTGAACTGACCGGTGATCACCGTGCCCAGGCGAGGGCTGGGCAGGCTGGTTTCGGGAATCCCCGCCGTGGTGGTGCTCTGCTCACTGGCATACCAGTTACCCGCACTGAACTGCAGGTCAACGCTGCTGCAGTTGCTATCACCGCCTGGCAGCATCCGACCATCGGTCACATCGATAAACACCGTGCCGTTACCATCAACATCCACGGCCCCATCCAGTTCTACATTGCAGGAAAGGGTTACCGGGATGCCGAAAATAGTTTTTGTCACCTCAATATCGCTCCCCTGGAAAGTATAATTTCCGGTGCCGGGATCAATATTGGTCGCCATGGCCTGGCCTGCACTGAGCAAGGCGACGAGACCTGCTGCACTCACAACCTGTTTTTTCATGCTTTTAAAAGACATGCTGTTTCTCCGTTTTCCGTTATTAAAGGTCTGTTATTTGCGTTTTGACCGATGGCACTACCGCACTACAGATCCACCGGAATGCCGGTACTGTCCGGGACAAATCCCACGCGACGCAGTCACCCTATTCGGAGAAGAACGAAGTAAAAACAGAAAAAAACCAAAAGCTATCTTGTCAAAAAATAAATCTTGTCGAGATCAATTATTGCTTATAAAAATCAGCATCTTGGAGAAAAACAAAAACATGAATGGTTCTATCAAAAGCTGCATTTATCTTTTGGGCATGAACCAATAACGGCAAAGCCAGCTTTTGATTTTTAACCAAAGAAAAGTAAGCGAGTGAAGGGTAGGATAAATGCACTTGCAGGCCATCGTGTGCACAACACTATCCGCACATGTCCATTGTGTGCCTTCGGAAAATGCCTGCAACGCCTTCACCCGCCACCCGGCGGGTGCTTTTTTTGGTTCATTGCGCATTGAGGGGAATTCAGACGGGTCCGACCTCAGACCCTGTACCACTTTCCCTCTACTCCGCGATGAACCTCTTTCTCATATAGAGCTATGGGCGGGATGTGATACAACAGCTTCCTGGTACCCCAGGCTGGCCGACACCGCCTGTGTCATTGGGATGACCTGATTGCGCAACCGCAAGGAAAGATCCTGGGGATGAATGCCAATACGCAGTGGCTGATCCGTGTGACTGGCCCTGCGCCAATTGAGATGATTAAAACCGCGCAACAACCACTCCCGTAACGAGGTATCGGCTTCAAAGCCCACCAGCGGTAGCGGATGCATCTTTTGTGCTTGCGCATCGTAAACACCGCTCAGAGTTTCGAACAAACGAAACGGCATGTCCGCCAATTGTTGGCGATTAATCGCGCCCATGGCCCAGGCCGGGGGTACGTACAGCTCGCAGGGTTGCAGCCCCTGATCCACAAACCATTGGTGGCAATTGCGTATCAACGCCTCGATACCGCTGGCAGACAAAGAAAGGTGCTCCGCCACTCGCCGCGACAGCAGCAGACTGTGCAGGCGATGATAAAGGCTGATAGGTGGCTCACAGCGATGCAGCCAGCCGTGGCCGGCCAGCGGGTATCCCTGCTGCTGGAGCTGATGCAGCCAGTCCAGATCCGCCGTTTGCCAGTCGCGCCCCGGCACTACTAGCAGGGTCACTTCCTGCGGACCCTGCGGCAGCCGAGACAGAATCTGGCTGACCTGCTGGCGGGTTTCCGGCATCACATCGTGGATGGATACCAGGGCGCGAGGCGCTGGTAGCGGTTCAGAGGGCGCTGCGGGCATAGTTGCTGCTCAAGCGACGCAGCAGCGCCAGGGTCGGGGAAGGCAGGGAACGATTGGCAGCGGGTACCATCTGGGCACACTGGCCCAGCACCCCAGCCCAGTGCTCGATGGCATCCCGGTTCATGGCCAGTGCCGCCTGCCGGGCCTGTTTCGCCTTCAGGTCGCGTACTACCGGGCTCAGCGACTGCAACCGGTCCAGGGTCTGGTTCAGGCTTTCCTGCGGTTCCATGATCCACAGCCCCGCTGCCAGCGCCGGCCATTCGTTGATGCCGCAAGCCGGTGTGGTGATTACCAACCGCTCCCGGGCCATGGCTTCCAGCGCCACGGTACCGAAGGCTTCCACCGATGACGGCAGCACCAGTACCTGGCAGCGATCGAGAATCTCCACCACCTGCTGGCGGCTACACCAGCCATGAAAGGTCAGGTTGGCGGATCCCTTGCAGGCCTGTTCTACCTTGCTGCGCAGTGGCCCGTCACCGGCCACCTCGAACTGCAAATCCGGCCGTGACTCGGCTAGGGCCAGGAAGGATTCGATATTCTTTTCCGCCGCCAGCCGGCCCACATAACAGACCCGCCTTACGCTGTCATGCAACCGGGTGACCGGCGTGTTCACAAATTCCCGGGCCAGCGGTGTGCCCACCAACTGCGGATTACGGGCACCGGCGGCGCGGGCCTGGGCGATCATGGATTCACAGATGGTGGCGGCGGTTTCACTGCCCTGGAACAGGGTGCGGTTGACCCAGTTGAGCAGGCCACCGGCCAGCCTGGCCAGGCGGCGCCCCCAGTACAATTCCACCAGCCGGTTGTAATCGGTCTGGAAGGTGACGCAGACCGGGATGCCCCACTTGCGGGCGATCCAGTAACCGATCATGGAAAAAATACCGGGGCCGGGAATCACGATAACGTGGGGTTTCATTTCCCAGACCAGGGCGCTCAGTTCACGCACCTTGGGAAAGAAGAGTCGCTGGGTGGGGTCGCCGGGGATCGGCATGGATGCGCCCTGGCAAGGATGCGGTTCCTCCATGCAGGGCTGCACCAGTTCCACCTGGGCCACATGGTCCTTGAGATGCGAGACCAGATCCTGGAAGTAGGCGCCTACGCCATTCCGACCCTTGATCGCATCCACCACAAACAGTATGCGTAGCTCTTTGGTATCCATGGGCGCCAGTATCAGCGCCTCTCATGTCGATAATGTGACAGCATTGCCGCACCATGACGGTGTAATTGCGACAAGATGTAACAGACGTAAGAAAAAAGGATTTTTACCACAGAGGGCCCAGAGTTCACCGAGGGCAAACATGGATTAACTCTGTGTTCTCGGTGCGCTCTGTGGTGAAAAAGGGTTTCTTGCGCTATCGGTCAGTCTCGTGGCGGAAGCGCAAAACCAAAGCGTTCGTAGACCCAGCCAAAGGTTTGCAGCAACTCCTCACCACTGACACCCAGGGCCTCCAGTGAGTAGTGGTGCCCGCTGCGGTACTGTTTTGCCTTGCGGTCTTGCGCGTCAAGCTGTTGGCGAAAAGCCGTGCCGGGTTGCCAGCCAAAGCGCTGATAAAACGCCAGCACGATGTCCGCCGGCGCCGGGGCCAGTTGCTCCATCACCGACAGCGCCTGGCGTTCCGGCGGCAGGCTTTCCAGCACGTCCAGCACATGGCGATAGTAATAATCGAGCATGGCCATAAAACCCTGGCGCCAGTAATCGGTGGTGTCGCGACCATCAAACAGGCGCGCGCCAATCAGGATGGAATTGATCTGTGATGGCACCGCCGCGCTGGGGTTGCGGACACAACCGATAAAGCGGGCATCCGGGAAGGCCTCCGCCAGGGTCGCCATCCAGGGCGTGAACGACGGGTTCTTGGACAGCAACTGTTTGTGGCTGCCATGAAAATAAAGATGCCGCTGCACAAAGCGCCGGTAGGCCGCAATCAGCCGCTGCTTTTCCTTGTCGGTGCCATCCCGGTCCAGATAGGTGAGACGCCACAGGGCCGGCACCGGCACGGCGAGTACCAGCAGGAAGCAGCCCCACACTGGAATCAATGCCAGGTAATCTTCCTCCGGGTCCAGCAGCCCGGTCTTGTGCACGCCATCCAAACCGCCGAGCAGACGCCGCTCGATCCATAACAGCAAGCGCCCCGCCGGCCGGCCAATCCCTCCATCAAGGCGGGCAATAGCGGTCCAGAAATAGCGCTGAGTAATCGACGGGGCAAACAGCAGTTCCCACAGGGCCGTGGTGGTAAAGCGTTCGTCCATGGCCAGCAGGCGATGCAAGAAGGTGGTACCGCTGCGGGGCACGCCCACCACAAAAAGCGGCTCGCGAACCTCCACGCGGCGAAAATCCGGGAACAGCAAATGATCCAGCAACAGGCCCAGGCCATTGATGGCCTGCACCAGCAGGAACAGTGGCCAGAACAGCGTCATCACCAGCAGTCGCTGCAGGGAGAACCGCCCTGCCCGGCCATCGTAGGCCGGCAGCCAGCTCATCATAAAAAAATGCACATAGCGTTTCAGTACTGCCAAACCGTTCTCCCGGCTATTCCATGCAGAGTGCACGCTACGCCCCGCCCATGTCATAAAAATGACAATTTTGCCTCTTGTGTCCAGGTCACAGCACTGTCATCTTTCTCGAAAACAATGGCGGCATGACTATCGCGATGACAGCACCCAACACAGCCCCTCGCCACCCGACACTGGTCGGCCACCGGGGCGCCCGCGGCGAAGCCCCGGAAAATACCCTGGCCAGCTTTCAGGTAGCTCTGGAGGCTGGTGTCACGGAAATGGAACTGGATGTGCGGCTATCCGCCGACGGCCATCTGATCGTGCTGCACGATAGCGACGTCACTCGCACCACCGGCATGCGCGGCGATGTGCGCCAGTACACCCGCTCGCAACTGGGCACCATGGATGCTCGCCGTAACACCCCCGGCTGGCACAGCCCTACGGGGATTCCTTCCCTGCAGGAAGTGGTGGAGCTGTGTGGCCCGGCCATGCGTTTCCAGTTCGAGGTAAAGGGAGCGGATCGGGTGGTGCTGCATCAGCTGGCCCATCGCCTCACGCACATGATCCATGAGCAGCAACTGCAATCTCGGGTGGTGGTGACCTCCAGCCATACCGGCTTTCTGCGCATGATCGGCACCATGGCGCCGGATGTGGAGCGTGGCTACGTGTGCCAGTACCGCTACCTGCAACCCACCCGCCGGGCCCATGCTCTGGGGTGCAACTGGCTGATGCCACATTATTCGCTGGTGACCCCGGCGCTAATGCGCCGGGCCCGCAAGCGCGGCCTCAAGGTGTCGGTGTGGACGGTGAATGATCTCACTGAAGCGGACCGGCTGGCCAAGCTGCAGGTGGAT
>Ga0208468_1000418_pt1 | contig 12978 bp, 12 predicted proteins | sample DeeseametaMP0960_FD_184198 | JGI IMG/M metagenome (GOLD analysis project Ga0208468, IMG submission 184198) | Marine microbial communities from the Deep Indian Ocean - MP0960 (SPAdes) | ecosystem: Environmental > Aquatic > Marine > Oceanic | place: East of Madagascar, South Indian Ocean... | reverse complement strand
ATTTTTACCGGCGACACCTTTGGCCTGTCCTATCCACCCCTGACCACCGCCAAGGGGCCCTTTATCTGCCCGACCACCACCCCGGTGCAGTTTGATCCGCCGGCATTGAAGGCTTCTATCCGCACCTTGCTGGCGCTGGAGCCGGGGCGTATTTACCTCACCCATTACGGCATGGTGGAAAACCCCCGGCCTCTGGGTGAGCGGCTGCTGACCATGGTGGACGACTATGTGGCGCTGGCGGAAACCGTGGCGGTAACCAGCGATGCGGATGCGCTGGAAAAATCGTTGATGGTAGCAATGAGGGAATACCTGTTTCGCTGCGCCCGGGAGCACGGCTGCGAGATGTCAGACGAGCAGCTGGAAGCGGTGCTTGGTCTGGATATCCAGCTCAACAGCCAGGGCCTGGCGGTGTGGCTACAGTCCCGTTCGGGTTAACCCGACGATGAAAACCGGCATGCCCTAGCAATGGCATTATTTGTAGGAGCGTCGCTGGCGGCGCGAAACGGAACGAAGTGGATAACCCGACGTTAGCAATCGCGCCGCGAGCGACGCTCCTACGGAAAGCCGGAAAATGTTTCATTAGCGGTAATAGGGTTCCCGGGCGTTCCGTCATCCGATTGTTGCCCGCCATGTTGTTATACTGCGGGCTCTTTTCTCCAAGGCAGGCCTTTTTATGCGCGGTATGAGCCAGGACGTTACCCCCAAGCCCATCGACTGGTCCGTGCTGAAAACCCTGTTTCCCTATCTGCTGGAATTCCGTACCCGTATTGCCCTGGCGGTGGCCTGCCTGGTGTTGGCCAAACTCGCCAGCGTGGGGTTGCCGTTTATTCTCAAGCACATCGTTGATGGCCTGGATGCCCAGGACACCAGTCAGCTGATCACCCTGCCACTGGGGCTGTTGCTGGCCTACGGGGTGGTGCGTTTTTCCAATGTCCTGTTCGGTGAGCTGCGCGACACCCTGTTCGGTCGTGTTACCGAGCGGGCCATGCGGCGAATCGGCCTGAAGGTGTTCCGGCATCTGCATGCCCTGGATCTGGATTTTCATCTCAACCGCCGTACCGGCGGGTTGTCCCGAGATATCGAGCGGGGCACCAATGGCATCAGCTTTCTGCTGCGTTTCATGGTGTTCAACATCCTGCCCACCCTGCTGGAAATCGGCATGGTGATCGGCCTGTTGCTGTGGAATTACGATGTCTGGTTCGCCCTGATCGTGGCGGTATCGGTGGTGGCCTATGTGGCCTTTTCCGTGTTCGCCACGGAATGGCGGCTGGCCTTTATCCGTGAGGCCAACCAGGCGGAATCCTCCAGCAGCACCCGTGCCATCGACAGCCTGCTTAACTATGAAACGGTGAAATATTTCACCAATGAGGAATTTGAAGCCCGCAACTACGACGAGAACCTGGAACGCTGGGAGCTGGCCCGGGGGAAAAACCGCTTGTCGCTGTTTGCCCTCAATGCGGGCCAGTCATTGATTATCGCCGTGGCTGTGACAGCGGCCATGGTGCTGGCGGCGGTACAGGTCACCGACAAGGTGATGACCCTGGGTGACTTCGTGTTGATCAATGCCTTCATGATGCAGGTGTTCATGCCGCTGAACTTTCTCGGTTTTGTTTACCGGGAAATGAAAGGGGCCATGACCAATATTGAAAACATGTTTGCGGTGCTGGACGTGAAACCGGGGGTGGTGGATCGCGACGGTTCTACCGAGCTGGCCGTGGGCGATGGCGAGATCCGCTTCCATGATGTGCACTTCGGCTATGGCGATACACGGGAAATTATTCGCGGCGTCAGCTTTACCGTGCCGTCCAGGCAGAAAGTGGCGATTGTGGGCAGCAGCGGGGCGGGAAAATCTACCTTGTTCAAGCTGCTGTTCCGGTTCTATGACGTCAGTAGTGGTGATATCACCATCGATGGCCAGTCGATCCGCCAGGTCAGCCAGACATCCCTGCGTCAGCAGATTGGTGTGGTGCCCCAGGATACCGTGTTGTTCAACACCAGCATCTTCGAGAACGTCCGCTACGGTCGCATTGATGCCAGCGACGAGGAGGTACGCGAGGCCATTCGTCTGGCCTATCTGTCCGACTTTATCGCCTCCCTGCCGAAGGGAGAACACACCATGGTGGGCGAGCGGGGCCTGAAACTCTCCGGCGGCGAAAAGCAGCGGGTGTCCATCGCCCGGGCGTTGCTCAAGCACCCACCGATCATGGTCTTTGATGAAGCCACGTCGTCGCTGGACAGTCACTCCGAGAAAATCATTCTCAAGGCAATCAGCGACATCTCTCACCAACAGACCACCCTGGTGATTGCCCATCGCCTGTCCACCATCATGGATGCGGATCGCATCATCGTGCTGGATAACGGTCAGGTGGCAGAGCAGGGCAGCCATGCTGAGTTGCTGGCTCGGGGCGGTCTGTATGCACACCTGTGGGAAGTGCAGCAGCATGAGAGTGGCGTGCCGGGTTAAAGCTTGAACGGAAAATCCAGAAAGGGAGTGGCAAGGATGGCAGAAAAGATGGTGTTGATTGTCGGGTTGGAGCCAACCCTGATCGATTTTTCAGACCCAGCCTATGGTTTCGTGCCGGGTATCAATGCGGACAAGGTCAAGGCCGGCCTGGATGCGTCTGAAAACGCACTGAAGAGGCTGGGGTATTTTGCCGAGCAGTGCCTGATTGATTTCGGCGACACCGCAGAGGCGGTTCTTCAGCAGCGATTGGAGCAGAAACATTACGATTGCGTGCTGATCGGTGCCGGGGTGCGGGTCGTGGAGAGCAATTTCCTGCTCTTCGAGAAGATCATCAATGTGGTGCATCGTCATGCTCCTCAAGCCCGGCTTTGCTTCAATACGCGCCCTGATGACACAGCTGAAGCGGTTCGGCGCTGGGTGTAGGAGCTTGGACGCTGAACCTATAGGGCGGGTGAAAAAGCTGTAGAAAATGCCAAGCATCATGGAGTAAAGGGCAAGACCTGAGTGCCGTCGGCGGGTACCCTGCTGATAAGAGATAATTCGAACCGGGAGCTGTTTTATGTCCGATGACACCTACACCCCACCCCGTGTCTGGAAGTGGGATCAGGCCAATGGCGGCGCCTTCGCCAATATCAATCGCCCCATTGCCGGGCCGACCCATGACAAGGCCCTGCAAGTGGGCAAGCATTCTCTGCAGCTTTACTCCCTGGCCACCCCCAACGGGGTAAAGGTCACGGTGATGCTGGAAGAGCTGCTTGAAAAGGGTTACAAGGATGCGGAATACGATGCCTGGTTGATCAATATCCAGAATGGCGATCAGTTCGGCAGTGGCTTTGTGGAGGTGAATCCCAACTCCAAGATTCCTGCCTTGATGGATCACAGCGTCAGCCCGCCACGCCGGGTGTTCGAGTCCGGCAATATTCTGTTGTACCTGGCAGAAAAGTTCGGCGAATTCCTGCCCGGCGACCCGGGCAAACGTACCGAAACGCTCAGCTGGTTGTTCTGGCAGATGGGCAGCGCGCCGCTGTTGGGTGGCGGCTTTGGCCACTTCTATGCCTATGCCCCGGAAAAGTACGAATACCCGATCAATCGCTACACCATGGAGATCAAGCGGCAACTGGATGTGCTGGATCGTCAGCTGGCCGAAAACGACTATATCGCCGGTGATGAATACACCATTGCCGATATGGCCATTTGGCCCTGGTATGGTGCGCTGGTGACCAACAAGGTCTATGAAGCGGCGGAATTTATCGAAGCCCACACCTACAAGAATGTGCTGCGCTGGACCGAGCAGATCGGCGAACGACCGGCAGTGAAACGCGGCCGTAAAGTGAACCGCGCCTGGGGCGACCCTTCCAGCCAGTTGTGGGAACGCCATGATGCCAGCGATTTCGAGCTGCGCACCCTGGACAAGCTGCAAGGTGAGCAATAGCAAACCCCGGTGCTTATCAAGACGTAGGGTGCACTGAGCCCAAGCGAACTGCACCATTCAAACGCCGGATCGGTGCAGTTCGCTTGGGCTCAGTGCACCCTACGCAAGGCGTTACGTTTGCTGCTTTCCGGTAAGACGTTGTCGCGATGACGGTGATCTGACTGGTGTGATGGCGCGTTGTCTTGCGTTAACCTCACTCCATGACCACGTCGCCAACCGCTGCCCGCCTGGCTCCACTGGCCTGGGCCACCGCCCTGTTGCCACTGGTGACCATGCATGTCTGCTATCTGCTCTCTGCCAGTGAGCAGCTGGTGCCCTGGTGCCTGCCCTGGTTTGAGGGCTGCACCAGCATTTCCCGCGCCTCCCGTTCCGGCATTGCCTATTTTGTTTTCAAGGCGGGCATGTTGCCTGCCTGTGTCTTTATGCTGCTGTTCTGGTGGAGCAATCGCTACTGGTTACGACAACTGGGCGTGGAGCCAGGAGTCTGGTGGTGGCTGGGGATGCTGGCGGCCCTGCCGTTGGCACTCTACACCGTGGTGCTAGGGCATGCCGGCGATACCCCCTACATGCTGCGCCGGATTGGTGTGGTGGGGTTCTTCGGTCTGACCTATCTGGCGCAACTGGGGTTGAGTGCCTCCCTGCGTAACAGTGCGCAATCAGCGGCTGGGCGGGCCTTATTCCGGCTATGCGGTTTCACCCTGCTGGTGGGCATTGCTTCCTTGATACTGGGGGTGATCTGGCCGGAACACTACGGCACCATGGATGACGGGTTTGAGTGGACGCTGGCGGTGCTGATCAATCTGCACACTCTGTGGGTGGCGTGGCTTTGGCAACGCAGCGGATTTGCCGTGAATTTTTCATCGAACCCCTGACCTGATATTTTCGATCGCGGCTATGCCGTAGGAGCGTCGCTGGCGGCGCGATAACCCAACGTCGATAAAGAATGTATTACCACAGAGGGCACAGAGATCACTGAGGAAAAGAAAGGGTTTTCTCTGTGTGCTCTGTGCCCTCTGTGGTGAGAATGCTTTTAAAACAGGTTTGGGATAGCGCCTCCAGCGACGCTCCTACGGGGTGTGTCTTGCCAAGAACCGATTACTCCCTTCTTCCTGCCTGGCGCTGTTCCCATAGCGTTTTCACTGGTGCGGATAATTTTTCCGGGCGTTTCGGCATGACGCCGGCAAAGCATTCATAGAGATACTGAAGGTCTCTCTCCAGGTCGCCGCTGGGCGTCATCACTTCGGGAAAGAAAATCCGTTTGCTCTGATAATCGGCCAAGGCCACCACGATGGGCACGCCGGCCTGCCGGGCAATATGCCAGAAACCGGTTTTCCATTTGGCGGCCCGGGTGCGGGTGCCTTCCGGGGTGACCACGATATAGAACCGGTCGTGTTTGGCGAACTGCTCCACGGTCTGTTCAACCACGCCGGCGGAACGGGAGCGGTCGATGGGGATGGCGCCGCATCGTCGCAGCAGCCAACCCAGTGGGCCCTTGAACAGGTTGTCCTTGATCATCAGGTGGGCATCAATGCCGATGGCCGTTTTGCCGGTCAGGCCAAGCACGCCGTCCCAATTGGAGGTGTGTGGCCCGCCGGCTATGATCGCCTTGTCCACATTGGGGAAGGGGGCCACGCTCCAGCCGGTGGCACGCAGCACCTGCTGGCAAAGTCGCTGGGAGACACTTTGTGGCTCGGGGAAGGTGTCGTTGTCGGCCATGACAGTTCCTTAAGCACGGGCTCCCTACCAGTATAAAAGCCTGGCTTGCGGCGGCAAATACATGGCCTGGCCGTGTGTCGTCAGGTGCCGCAAAAGGTCTGGCAGACTCGCTCCTCCGGCGCCGGTGGTTGGCGATAGGCGTCGTCCGGATCGCGGTCCTCATAAGCGGTTGCCAGTGCGTCCAGTAGCGCCCTGGTGACAGACATATCGCCTTTTTCTGCGGCGGACAGCGCTTCCTCCACACGGTGGTTGCGGGGAATCACCGCCGGGTTGTGATTGCGCATTAGGCACCGAGACGATTTGAGTGGTTTTTGGTTGCGGCCCAGGCGGGCCTGCCAACGCTGGTGCCAGTTGATGAAGTCGTCATCCTTGTAGAAACGGCCCGCCGGGAAGTCTTCTCCAGTCAGATCTCGAAAAGTATTGGTGTAATCCGCCTGGTTTGCCTTCATCCATTCAAGCAGATCGGCAATCAATTTTTCATCCACCGGGTCATCACCGAACAGGCCCAGCTTTTTCTTCATCATTGCGAGCCACTTGTCACTGTAGCGTTCGCTGAAGGATTTGATCACGGCGGTGGCTTTTTCGATGGCGCTGTCCACATTCTCGTCGATCAGCGGCAACAGGGTTTCCGCGAAACGGCTCAGGTTCCACTGGGTGATGGTGGGCTGATTGCCATAGGCGTAGCGACCCTGATGATCAATGGAGCTGAACACCGTATCCGGGTCGAAGCTGTCCATAAAGGCGCAGGGGCCGAAGTCGATGCTCTCGCCGCTCAGGGTCACGTTGTCGGTATTGAGTACGCCGTGGATAAAGCCCACCCGCATCCAGTGCACGACCAGATCAATCTGGCTGTCCATCACCGCATCCAGCAAGGCCAGAGCCTTGTTGTCACTGTCATTTTTTTCCGGGTAGTGGCGGTTCAGGGTGTAATCCACCAACGCTTCCAGCAGGGCCGGATTCTGTCGCCCGGCGGCGTACTGGAAGGTGCCCACCCGCAGATGGGAGGCGGCCACCCGGGTGAGAATGGCGCCGGGCAGGGCGGTTTCGCGCAATACCGATTCGCCAGTGGTGACCACTGCCAGGCTGCGGGTAGAGGGAATGCCCAGGCCATACATGGCCTCGCTGATGATGTACTCGCGCAGCATGGGGCCCAGCGACGCGCGGCCATCGCCGCCCCGTGAAAACACCGTTCGGCCTGCCCCCTTGAGCTGGATATCCCGGCGTGCGCCATCCGGGGTGATCTGTTCGCCAAGCAGAATGGCGCGACCATCGCCGAGCATGGTCAGGTTGCCGAACTGGTGGCCGGCATAGGCCTGAGCAATGGGGTCACTGCCGTCGATGGTGGCGTTGCCCGCCAACACAGACGCGCCAGCGGGACTGTCCAGTGCGTCCCCGTCCAGCCCCAGGGTATCCGCCAGGGCATGGTTGAACAGCACCATCTGTGGCGCTGCCACCGGCTGCGGCGGGCAGCGGGAAAACAGGTCTTCCGGCAGGTGGGTGTAGCTGTTATCGAACTGGAAACCGAAAGGGCGGGTCATGGATGCTCCGGGAAAAACGGGGTGTACTGGTTCTACAGGGTAACAGACTGCTGGGGCACGGGGTGCAACACGATGTGCGGCGTGTCGCCTAAAGTGGGGTGGCGGGAATGGTAGGGTAAACCTGCGGATTGATAGGGGGAAGCCATGTACAGGATCATCATTGCCATCATTGCCATCATTGCCATCATTGCCATCATGCTGGCATGGAGTTCGCCACTGGCGGCGGAAACATTGCCTGAACGCCTGCGCGGGCAGTGGGTGCTGGCCGAGGAAGCTACCCGGCAAGCGGCAAGCCAGCACCCAGAGGCGGATGCCTCGCTGGCGCGTTATTTGCCGGTGCTGCTGAACAGAATGCGCCGCGCAGCCCTGGTATTCGGGACCGATACCATTCGCTTCCGGCAGGATGGTGACGAGCAAGTGTTTCCGGTGGTCCGCCAGCAACGGTTGGAGCAAGGCTATCTTTTTCATGTCACTGCCGATCAGAAATCGCTGACGCTGACGGTGAGCCTGCATCCACAGGGGCTTATCAGTATGGTGTCTTCCGGGTCCGATGATCTGGCGCTGTACCGGTGGCGGCGCGGCGATAAACCCGGGCCGGGCAGTGCCGGGCAGGATGCCAATGCGCTGATGCAATCACAATTGAACAATTAGGGGGAATCATGTCCGGGGGGGCAACCGAAAAACGTGTTATCCAACGCACCATCACGGCGGTCTTCAGTCTGGCAATCATGGCCTGTTCCGAATCGCCGTTGCCACCGGAGCAACGGCTGGAACATTACCTCAAGAGCCATGCCGGGTTGCAGGAAAATGGCTGGCATTTCTATGCGGTGGAACAGCGGGGCAGTGAATTGCGAGCCTATGTCTCGTTTCCTCCGTCTGCGCGTATCGCGCCGCATGAGCACGAACTGCAGCGTCTCTGCCCGGACAGCAGCCTGCACGATTTCTGGGAAGCAAACCCGAAAGAGCACTTTGACCTTCTGCTGATCGGCAAGGTGCGTGCCACCGAGGGCAAGGCGAAACGGTTGGCCCAGGTAACCTGTGAGCGGGATTTTGATCTGGTAGAGTTCGAGGCAAGCACCCTGGCCGAGCCTGAACCGGAAGCCCCTGCAGCGCCCAGAAAAGACCAACCCGAGGCGGTTATCCCGGCCTATGCCATTGCTGCCCGGGTGGTGGAAGCGCCGCAACTGGCGCAGACCTTTTACCATTATCCCGCCGCAGAGCTGAAGAAAGCCAAGAGAATTCTGGATCGCTTCCATGATAAGGACATTGATCTTTCCGGCATGCAGGTCTACTACCCGGATTTCCCCAAGTCTATCGCCGGAGTTCCCTTCTTCGAGAAAGGTTTCAGCCAGAAACCGGATAAACCACGCTACGCAAAGTACGTTTACGAACACGGTTATGTGCGGGCGGAACTAGCCATCCAGCCCGATACGCAATGGATGAAACGCAAGGTTTTCTATAATGACCTGGCTGCCCCTGTGCTGGTTGTGGAAAGCGGATCAGAACGCGGCAGTTCCTATGCCTACGTGCTGGAATATGATGAGCGGGGTTTTCTGCATCGTGTCAGCCAGTTTTCCACGGTATGGGACAAGCTGGTTCGGGTGATGGTCTATCAGGTGGGCGACAGCTACGACGATGCCGTGGTCCATGCTTTTTCCCCGGACGGAGAGGACTGGCTTCTGGAAAGCCGCTTCCGGCATACCGGCGAGGGCTCGTTCGTCTGGACCCGGAGTCGCGGCAGTGAACGAAAATACACCAGCACGCCGCTTTCCTCCTTTCTCGACTATCGCGGTCGTTATCCGGCGTTAAAACCGGTACTGCCGATGCCGAGAGAGTGAGCGCCGGCTAATCTGATTGTCCCGGTCATCGGTCAAGGGGCGCGTTCGGCGTCAGTAATCTTCCCGGTCGTTGCTGGTTTGCCATAATTCAAAGGCCGCCAACCGTTGCGGATGGTCGAGCTGCTCGGTGGGCAGTTGGCGCTGCGTTATCGGTCGGCTCAGTTCCTGATAGATGAACTGGTCATCAAAACCGATGCGGGCGGCATCGGCCTGGCTGTTCAGATAGAACAGGCGGACCGGACGCGCCCAATAGATGGCGCCCAGACACATGGGGCAGGGTTCGCAACTGCTGTAGATCACACAGCCACCAAGCTGGTGGCTGCCCAGCTGATGGCAGGCAGCGCGGATGGCCTCCATTTCCGCGTGTGCCGTCGGGTCATGCTTGCCGGTTACCCGGTTGCAGCCCTGGCCGATGATGACGCCATCCTTGACCACCAGTGCCGCAAAGGGCCCACCCAGGCCCTGGCGGACATTGTCTTCCGACAGGGAGAGCACCGTCTGGATCAGGGTCTCATGAGTCAGGTGCTGTTCCATGGTGGCGGCCCAGTCGCGTGATGTTGCGAGGTTGTCTTTACCGGCGAGTGACCTTGCCAATCACCGTATTGTCCAGATAGTCCGCCCAGGCCTGCAGCATTTCCCGGCGTTTTTCCAGGTAGGCCTGGCGGTCGGTCTGCTCGTCGCCGGTCTGGCTGAGCAGTTGTGACTGGATCTGTTCCGCCTGGTAGCCCAGTTCGCCAAGCGCCGTGGCGGCCAGGGTGCGCAGGTTGTCGGTGGACACCGGTGTAGTGCGGGTGACTTTCTTCAGAGCGCCGGTGAGGGTGCTGGCGCCCAGGTGCTTCTTGCGGTCACGGGTGCCGGGGAAAATATATTCCTGGCGACCGGTAAGGGGTTCTATTTCCCGTAGCAGTTCCACTGCCTGGCGGGGCAGGGGCACGGTAATGATCTTGCCGTCAGGGCTGTCAGTGCTCTTGCGGCGGATTCGCCATTCACCGGCATCCAGATCCATATCGGACCAGCGAGCGTTGACGATCTCGCTGGGCCTGGCCAGCAACCAGACGGTGAGTTTGAGCGCTGCCGTAGTCGTGGTACGACTCCACTGGCCGAGTACACCGCTGGCCAGATTAAAGAGTTGCTCGCGGGTGCTGAGCAGGAACTCCGGCTCGGTACCGGAGCCGGTGAGGCGACGGCGCAGGGCGCCGGTCTGCTGGTAGCCCGCCACGCCGGTGTCGCGGGCATGGGTGTAGACCCGTTTGGCGATGCCCAGTACCCGCTTGCCCTTGTCCAGATGGCCTTCGGCACCCAGGGCGGCAGCCAGGGATTTCAGATCTTCCGGAGTCACCTCGCTGACTACTCGCTTGCCGATGCTGGAGATCAGATAGTTTTCCATCTGCCGCTTGGTGCGGCGGAACTGCTCTTCAGAGACTTCAAACCGGTAGACCCGTTCCAGCCAGTCCCGTGCCACCGCCTCAAAGGTTTCTACCGAGGGGCTGAAGACTTCCCGCTTTTCGCAGCGGGTGATCGGGTCGGTGCCGTCGGCGATCAGCTCCCGGGCCTCGTCGCGCAGCTGGCGGGCAAAGGCCAGGGTGACTTCCGGGCAGGGGCCCAGGGTGATGACCTTGCTGCGGCCGTCGAACCGGTAGCTGAATTTCCAGGTACGGTTGCCATTGGCCTCTACCAGCAGGTAAAGCCCCTTGTCGTCCCGGAGTTTGTAGTCTTTCTTGAGAGGTTCGGCGTTGCGGACGTCCGCGGAAGTCAGGGCCATGGCTCGCTGCAGGTCAGGTTATTGTCGGCATCGCGCAAAACGATGCAGGGATTACAGACAATAAGCTACCCAGCTTTGCCGATGCGTTCAATTGCTGTGCGGTAACGCGGCTGGTGGCGAGCCCGGTCAGCGTCAGCCAGTCGCGTCGCTGATGGAGGTCTGCGCGCCCTCAAAGAGGTTCCTGACTTCGCCACCGGCAAGCAGGATGGTGGCAATGGCTACGATGCCAATCAGTGATGCCAGAATGGCGTACTCAACAACCGTGGCGCCACTTTCTTCCTGTAAAAAAACGGTGATGAACTTCAACATGGCCTGGCCCTCCTGGCGGCTTGGACATCCTTCAATAATCACAATAGCACGCTTGTCCCGGTAGGGTGATGGCCTTGATGTATGCAAAAAGGAGAGCATGAGGTTCAGGCTTGTTGGGGGTTTCTCCATCAAGTTGCCGGTTTTCGGTGATATTTTCCTTCCAGGCAAATACTGCGGAATTTAAGCGTTTGTTGGCTTCTTGTAAGAGTGGCTGAAAACCATAGCGCCGACCGTCATTTTGCCAGTTGTTGACCTGGGGCAATTTGTCACACACCGTCGCAATTTCTATGTGCTAGCCTAGTGAAAATCATGAATCCTGTTCGCAGGCCTGACATGTGGAGGTTGCGCCCGTGGAGTTCGATCCGTTCCTGCTGGCCCGGCTGCAGTTTGCCGCCAATATCAGTTTTCATATCCTGTTTCCCACCATCACCATCGGCCTGTGCTGGGTGCTGTTCTATTTTCGTCTGCGTTATACCTTTTCCGGAGACAAGGCCTGGGAATATGCCTACTTCTTCTGGGTAAAGATCTTTGCCCTGAGTTTTGCTCTGGGGGTGGTATCCGGGATCACCATGAGCTTCCAGTTCGGCACCAACTGGCCCGGTTTCATGGAGCGCGCCGGCAATATCGCCGGTCCCTTGCTGGGCTATGAAGTACTTACCGCCTTTTTCCTGGAAGCCTCTTTCCTGGGCATCATGCTGTTCGGCAAGGACCGGGTCTCCAACCGCACCCACCTGATCGCTACCGCCCTGGTAGCGGTGGGGACCTCGTTCTCCGCGTTCTGGATTCTCAGTCTCAACTCCTGGATGCAGACCCCGACGGGATATCGCATCGAGGACGGCGTGTTCTTCGTGGAAAGCTGGTGGGAGGTGATCTTCAACCCGTCCTTCCCCTATCGTTTCGCCCATATGTTCACCGCGTCCCTGCTGACTGCGGCCTTCCTGATCATGGGCATCAGCGCCTGGCGAGCCATGCGCGGTGTGGATGGCCCGGCCACCTGGAAGGTGATGCGCACTGGTGCGCTGATGGCTGCAGTACTGGCACCGCTGCAGGTATTCATCGGTGACCTGCACGGACTCAACACCCTGGAGCATCAGCCGGCCAAGATTGCGGCCATGGAAGGCGTCTGGGAAACGGAAAAAGGCGCCCCACTGACCCTGTTCGGTTTTCCCGACGAGGAAGAAAAAACCACGCACATGGCCATCAAGGTACCCAACCTGGCCAGTCTGATCCTTACCCACGAGTGGGAGGGTGAAGTGCTCGGGCTCAACGAGTTCGAAGGGGAAAGCCCGCCGGTGGCACCGGTGTTTTGGGCGTTCCGAGTGATGGTCGGCATTGGCATGCTGATGGTGCTGACAGGCTGGTGGTCTGCCTGGCGATTGTTCCGCAACCGGGATGAAAATCGTGAGACACAGACCTGGCTGTTGCGTGCCCTGTCGGTGATGACCTTCTCCGGCTGGATTGCGGTGCTGGCGGGCTGGTATGTCACCGAAATCGGGCGCCAGCCCTGGGTGGTGGATGGGCTGCTACGGACCGCCGATGTGGTGGCAGACCACAGTAGTGCCACTGTTGCCGGCACCCTGTTCGGCTATGTGTTGTTGTACCTGTTCCTGCTGGTGTCCTATATCGCCACCTTGCGCTACATGGCCACCAAGCCGGCACGGTCCCTGACGCTGACACCCCAGCAACGGGCCATGAACGATGCGGAAACTGCCGAAGGAGAAGCATGATGGATCTGGGATACTGGCTTCCGTTGTTCTTTGCCGGTGCCATGGGACTGGCGCTGCTGATCTATGTGATTCTCGACGGGTACGATCTGGGAATCGGCATCCTGTTGCCCTTCGCCAACGATGACGAAAAGGATGTGATGGTGGCGGCCATCGGGCCGTTCTGGGATGCCAATGAAACCTGGATCGTGCTGG
>Ga0208468_1000417_pt1 | contig 13001 bp, 12 predicted proteins | sample DeeseametaMP0960_FD_184198 | JGI IMG/M metagenome (GOLD analysis project Ga0208468, IMG submission 184198) | Marine microbial communities from the Deep Indian Ocean - MP0960 (SPAdes) | ecosystem: Environmental > Aquatic > Marine > Oceanic | place: East of Madagascar, South Indian Ocean... | reverse complement strand
GTGCGCAGCGCCCGATGTCACCTCGCCGCCCATACACAATATCCCCGATGCTCAACCGATGGTGGGAAAGCCTTTCGACGTGCTCAGCACCGACACGCGCGATGCCAATTTCGGACACCCGACCTCTGATGATGTCCTTTGGCATTACAACTGGCGTCCCGTGATCAGCGTAATCGCTTTGGTGCAGCTGTGACCCAAACGGCCCAGTCTTTACCTCGCCACCGCCGTCATCGCACAGCTGCCCTAAGCTGGCCTCCTTCCAACTCAACTCGCCCACTCCAGCACTAACGCCGTGTTCTCCGCGATCTGCTCCTCCAGCGCCGCCGCCTCGGCGTTCAGTTGCACCAACTCCTCGTTCAGTTCCTCGAAGCGCACGACGAAGTCCACGTCCTCCTCTGCCCGCGCCGCTGCGCCGACATAGCGTCCAGGGTTCAGGCTCCAGCCCTGCGCCTCGATCTCGGTTCGCGTGGCCACCTTGCACAGGCCCGGCACGTCCACGTAGCCCTCGGTCAGCCCATGCTCTGCCAGAAGCTCCGTGCTGCCCGCCTCAGTCGCCACCACCTCGCCCCGGTAGAGCCGCACGATGTTCGACAGGAACTCGATCTGTTCGGGCAGGAAGTCCCGGTGGGCGCGGTCGATCTGGCGGTAGAGGGACCGAGCATCGAGGAAAAGGACAGTGTCTTCCCGTTCCGTCCCGCGCTTCCCCTTGTCGAAGAACCACAAGGTGCAGGGCAGCGTGACGGTGTAGAACATGTTCGGCCCCACCGAGACGATAACATCGGTGCTGCCATCCTCGATCAGCTTCTGCCGGATCAGTTGCTCGCTGCCCCGCGCATCGCCTGCCGAGTTAGCCATGACGAAGCCCGCGCGGCCCTGATCGTTCAACGCGGCGTGGAACATCTGTATCCAGAGATAGTTGGCGTTGTCGGGCTTGGGGATGCCGAAGGGAAAGCGCCAGTCGCCCTCAAGGTCTTCCTTGCGGACCCCGGAGACGTTGAAGGGCGGGTTGGCCATGACGAAGTCGAAGCCGCCCGCGTCGAAGACCCGGGGGAAGAGCTGGCGCAGGTCGGTCGCATAGGTGTTGGCCTCGCGCACGTCGCCCGACAGGCCGTGGACGGCGAGGTTCATCTTGTTGAGGTTGACCGTCACGCGGTCCTTCTCGACCCCGTAGATGGAGATGTCGCGGCTGGCGGTTTGGCCGTGGCGTTCAACGAAATCCGCCGACATCACGAACATGCCGCCCGACCCGCAAGCCGGGTCGAGGATGCGCCCGTGGTAGGGCTCCATGATCTCGACGATCAGGCGCACGATGCTTTCGGGGGTGTAGAAGACGCCGCCCTTCTGGCCCTCCTTCATGGCGAAGTTGCCGAGGAAGTATTCGTAGACCTTGCCGAAGGCGTCGCCGCTGAGGTCGATGGGCGCGAGAAGGCGGAGGAGTTCGACCAGCACGTCATTGCCAAGGTCGGTGTAGGTCTGCGGGAGCGCGCCCGAGAGGTCGGGGTTGTCCTCCTCGATGGCCTTCATCGCCTCGTTGATGGCTTTGCCGATATCGTCGCTCTCGGTGAGCGATTGCAGGTGGCTGAACCGGGCCTCGGGACGCAGGAAGATCACGCCCTCCGCGTCATAGTCGGCCTTGCTGATCTTGCGCCGGTTGCCCGACCCGACCGGGCCTATCCGCCCCTCAGCCTCAGCGAACCGCTTCTCTGCGTATCTCAGGAAGATGAGACCCAACACGGGGGTCGAGAACTGGCTAGGCTTGAGGCCGGTGTTCGCCCATAGTTGGTCTGCAGCTAACCAGAGCCGTTTCTCCACATCACTATTTACCATGCTGGCTCCGGTTGAATCTGAGTTAGCTGAATATCCCGGACCATAGCCGCCCAAGCTGAAGAATGTCGATCCTCTCAGTATCTATGCGTCAGCATGAGGTCTTTCCAGTGTTGTCTGATCGGCCAGCGCCATGATGATGAGGGTAAGCGGTGTCATCAGGGAACGCTTTGTCTCCTGAGTGGCTCTGTCGATACCTGAGAGGCCCTGTGGGACTCGCTGAGTGACGTTGTGGCGCTCTGCTGTGCTTACCCCTGCCTAGGCTGCCGCGATGACTCCCAGTGAGGCTCGCAGGACCTCTCAGGGAGGTCTATCTGGTCAGGCCTGAGTTGCTCTGACGGTACCACCTTGTGGACTGTAGACATCCCAGCCCGTTTGACCAATGTCTGCTGCCTTCTTTCAGGAACTGCTGAGAGAGGATGAGACATGGTCCGTTACCATGTTAGAAAACAAAGGCTTAGCCGGGTGAAGAGTTTCACCCCCCTTATGATAAGTGATACCCAAGGTTAACCTCTTAGTGACACTCTAGGTGATCTCGGGTGTTCCTCGATCTATCCCCATTCCTCTTCCTCGTAACTATAGACTACACGATGACCTAGCTGAGATGGACGCAGGTAGGGTAGTCCACCGCCCATGAACTCAGTGCATGTATAAGAGTGAAGAAGAGAGGGAGAGCATGGAGGCATACCCCGCATGGGCAGCACACCTGCCTCTGATCCGATTTCGTAGCAAAAATCTGAGTAGCTCTCTAACGGTGATCTTGCCTGTCTTCCCCCCCCGGTGGGGTGGGCGAGAGCAAAAAGGTAGGACTAAACCCAGAGGGCAGACCACAGCCACCGCTCACCTCGATGGTGGTCTTCACCTGAGACGACCTCAGCGACCAGCAAGGCTCCTAGAGCGATCACTCGACCTGCACCGTAGGACAGACCGTAGGACATATCGTGCCTGTTGACCCTCAGAGACATCTGCTGATACGGTAATTCCCCCTAAAATTAGCGGTGTTCAAAAGTAGAATTTTCTCGGCAAGATATCTGAGGAGATTTACGATGAAGAACGGGCGATTTAGCGACGCGCAAATTATGGCAGTGTTGAAGCAGGCGGAGGGCGGTGTGCCGGTCTCTGAGCTGTGCCGCGAACACGGAATGAGCAGCGCCAGTTTCTACAAGTGGCGCGCCAAGTTTGGGGGCATGGATGCGTCTTTGATGTCTGAGATGAAGGATATGGCCGATGAAAACCGTCGTCTGAAGTGGACCTGTCGCGGTTTGATGCCGCTCCTTTGATAGCATCTACTGCAACAAAGGAGACTAACTATGGGACTGAAACGCACAGATGAATTCCGCGCTGATGCGGTGCGTATCGCGCTAACCAGTGGACTGACGCGCAAACAGGTGGCTGACGATCTGGGCGTCGGCATGTCGACGCTGAACAAATGGATCACTGCACATCGAGACACGGATGTGGTGTCAAAAGAGGATCTTAGCCTTGCCGAAGAGAATGACCGTTTGCGTCGTGAGAACCGCATTCTCAAGGAGGAGCGGGAAGTGTTAAAAAAGGCCACGGTGTTCTTTGCGAGCCAAAAGCCGTGAGGTTTAAGTTCATTGAAGAACACCGAACAACATTTTCCATCAATCTGATGTGCCGGGTTATGGCAGTCAGCCCGCGTGGTTTGCGGGCGCATCGTAGCCGTCCAGCCAGCCGCAGGCAGCGGTCTGATTTGGTCACGCTGGCCCATATCCACTGCCCGGCAGGGCATCACGCAGTGATGTCCCGAGAGGGAAAGAACAATCCCGTCTCAGTTTGGGCAGCTATGCACTGCACGGCAGGGTATTGCGCAGCAATGTCCCGAGAGTGGCAGGCCGCGTATGACCGAAGAGCTGAAGGAAATTGGTCTGAATGTAGGGCACCGCCGCGTAGGCAGGCTGATGCGTCAGAACGGCATATCGGTCGTAAGAACTCGTAAATACAAGGCGACAACGGACAGCAATCATAAGTTCAATATCGCGCCAAACCTGCTGGATCGTGACTTTAACGCTGATGCGCCCAACCAAAAGTGGGCAGGCGATATCAGTTATATTTGGACGCGCGAGGGGTGGCTGTACTTGGCTGTGATATTGGACTTGCATTCACGGCGTGTAGTTGGCTGGGCGGTCTCGAACCGGATGAAACGCGACCTTGCGATCAGGGCTTTGAAGATGGCCATCGCGTTCCGTCAGCCGCCCAAGGACTGCATCCATCACACGGATCGTGGGTCGCAATATTGTTCGCACGACTACCAGAAGATCCTGCGCCAGCACGGGTTCAAGGTGTCGATGTCTGGCAAGGGAAATTGCTATGATAATGCCGCCGTCGAGACCTTCTTCAAAACCATAAAAGCCGAGCTGATATGGCGGCAGTCATGGGAAACGCGCAGGCAAGCTGAGATAGCGATCTTTGAGTACATCAACGGCTTCTACAATCCGCGACGCCGACACTCAGCATTGGGTTGGAAAAGCCCTGTCGCTTTCGAACGCAAGGTGGCCTAAACGAGCACCTGGGGCGGCACGAAAGCGCGACAGGTCCACTGCCGGGCAACGCATGGCAGAAAGGCACAGTCGAGAACACTAACCGACGCCTTCGAAGGTGGCTGCCCCGCAAACGCGACATCCGGCAATGCACAGATCACGATATGAAGGTGATCTGTGATCGTCTCAACAACACGCCGCGTAAGTGTCTTGGATGGAAAACGCCAGCCGAGGTCTTCCGCGAAAAGATATTGGAGGAAATGCGATGACGCCTCTACCCTGATCCCAACAAGAGTCGCAGTTCAAGTGGCGCTCACAACTTAACCTTTATAGATGCTCCAGCGCGATACTTGCGGGATGCTTGGGTTGTACCCGTGGCGATAGGCTGCCCGACTACATCCCAGGCAGCCATAGCGCCAGTTGCGGGAACAGGATCAACAAGAACACCAGCAGCACCGAACATCCCATATAGGGGAAGGCAGATCCGTAGATTTCGCGCATGGTTGTGCCTTTGGGGGCGACGCCCTTCATCACGAAAAGCAGTAGCCCGAAGGGCGGTGTGGTAAAGCTGATCTCGAGCGCCAGCAGGATCACCAGACCGAACCACACCGGATCAAATCCCAGCGTTGTGGCGAGCGGGAAAAAGATCGGTACGGTCAGCAACATCATTGAGATCTGCTCCATGAACATACCCAGCAGCAGCAGTACCCCGAACATCACCAGCAGCATCGCCACAGGGGCCAGATCAAACGACGTCGCCCACCGGATCAACCCGCTGGAAGCACCGGAGAACGCCAGCAATTGGCTGAAGGTGGCCGACCCAAAGACGATGAGATAGGCCATCAGGGTCACCCGCATCGCGCCGATCACCGATTTCTTCATCGCTTCCCATGTGAGGCAACGGAAGGCCACGGCCAAGATCAACACGCCAAGCGCCCCGAATGCCGCGGCCTCGGACGGGGTGATCAGCCCGCCCACCATGCCAATCACGATCACGACCATGACTGACAACATGGGCACCACATCGCCGAAGAACAGGCGCATCTTCTGGCCAAAGCGCAGGTCTTCAACCTCGTAAGCGGGGGCGGCGTCGGGATCGATACGGGTCTGAATATAGATTGTCGCGATATAGAGGCTGGCAAGGATGAGCCCCGGGATGATCCCCGCGATCAACAATGCGCCCACATCGATCCGCGCTAAGGTTGCCAACAACACGGCCAGCGCCGAGGGCGGGATGATAATCGCCAGACCACCCGTGCCAAGGATCGGACCGATGGACATATGCTTTTTATACCCGCGTTCCGTCATCTCGGGCACCATCAGGCTGCCCAGCAACGCGGTGGAGCCCATGGACGACCCAGACAGCGTTGAAAATGCCGTGCCGCCCAGAACCGTGACATAGGACAGCCGCCCTGGCAGCTTGCCCAGCAAACGGTCGATGGCATTGAACATGCGCTTGCCCAAACCGGTGTAGAAAAAGATTTCGCCCATCAGCAAGAACAACGGGATCGGCACCAGCGCATAGTTGGTCAGCCCGCCGAACCCATTGTTCAGCAGCAGCGTGACCCCTTTGGCCCCGCCCATAAAGAACCACGCCCCAACGATATTGGCTGCGAGAAAAGCCAAGGCAACCGGCATCCCGATGGCCATCAGCACCAGAATAGAGCCCAGCAAAAGGGCCAGCGATTCAAACCATTCCATTATTCATGTACCCCTGCTTCGCCGGAGTGCATCAGGTCATCGCCAAAAACAAATCGGGAAAATTCAATCGCCATCAGGCCAAAGCTGACCGGAAAGGCCAGCGTCAGTATCCATTTCGGGAAGTAATACGCACGCACATCCAGATCATTGCGCGCGATGTTGTTCAGGCACAGCTCTGCCCCTTTCCACGCCAGTATCAAGGACACGACAACACAAAGCACCGCGACCAGCCGGCTGACAAAGCGCCGTGCCGCTTCGGGCAGCGCCGCGGTCACCAGTTCGATATGCACATGCCCTTTCTCACGTACCAGCCAAGGTGCGCCAAGCATGGTCATATACAGGATCGCATATTCAGAAGAGGTAAAGAGCCACGCAAAGGGCTGCATCCCGCTGTTGCGCATCACCACTGACAGAATGACCGAAATCATCAGCCACACCAGCATGGCCCCGGCAATCCCCGCCATCGCGTAAAGGAAACCTCTGTAAATTTGTCCGACACGCGCCATGGCTGCCCCTTTTGAACGAAAGCAGGCGCGCCCCATCAGAGCGCGCCAGATGTGGCTTACTGATTTTTCTGCGCGTCGTAGAACAGCTCGATCAGTTTGTCGTAGTTCCCGTCGCCTTGGGGGCTTTCGGCCATCAGGCCCTTCATCCGGTTCCACGTATTCTCTGTCGCCGCTCCCAGATAGTTTTGCGCCGCTTCCCCTTCCAGCGTCACAACGGTCATGCCTGCCTCCTCGAGCTTGGCAAAGTCTTCATCACGCACCGCGCCCAGCTTCTCGGCCGAGGCTTTCTCGTGCTCGATCGCCACGTCTTGCAGGATTTTGCGTGCCTCGTCCGAGAGGGAGTTCCACTTGTCGAGGTTCACAATCGTGCCAAGATCGGTCGAGAAGAAACACGGTTCGATCCGGTAGTTCAGGAACTCGTTCCATTTAAGGTCAATCAGGCCGATCTGTGTCCAGCCTGTTGCATCGACCACGCCACGTTCCAGCGCAGAATACACCTCGGTTGTGGGCAGATCGATCACCTGTGCGCCCAGATAGTCGGTGAAGAAGGCGTTATAAACCGCGTTGCCGCGCAGCTTGAGGCCCGACACATCCAGGTTCCCCTCTGCGTCAAGGCTGGGCTCGTTACGGGTCCACAGGTTGTAGCATACGCCGGAATCGAACCACCCGAGGTATTTGACGCCCATTTTCTCTTGGTGGATCTGGTCGATCAGGTCCAACCCGCCATTGGCGCGGGTTTCGACCGCGGTCAGGTTGGATGTGACCAACGCGTCTTTTTCAGGCAAAGCCCCTGCGTAAAAGCTGCCCGGCGTATAGACCATATCGACCACACCCGACCGGACGGCGTCGGGCTGCTGGAACATGCCGATGGCTTCGGGGCCACCGCGCACTTCGATCTGCACAACGCCTTCACCGGCGGTGTTCACCTTGTCGACGAATTCAAGGAACGACTTGGTATAGATCAGGGATTCAGGAAAGGCGTGCACTGCGGTCAGCGTCTCTTGCGCAAAAGCAGCCGTGGTCAGCGCCGTCGAGGCGAGGATACCGCCAAGGATTGTCTGTTTCATCGTATATACTCCCGGTTGGTGGGGCTGTTGGACCCCGTTATGTTGCCGTCCTGTCCCTCTTGCGGGGATCAGCACGTCTTAGGATGCGGGCACTGCCCACGGGTGCGCGGCAAACCGTGCCGTGCGAAAATCTTTGATGCGGTCGTTATGCTGGGCGGTCAGGTCGATATCATCCCAACCGTTCACCAGTTTCTCTTGCCAGACGGGATCCAGTTCGAACGTCAGGGTATGCCCCGCGATCACCGCTGCACATTTTTCCAAATCCACTGTCGCGCTGACAGCATCGGTGCCGATCGCGTCCAGCAGGGCGTCAATCTCTGCATCCCTCAGACGGGCGGGCAGCAGGCCATTGTTGACGGCATTGCTTTGAAAGATGTCGCCAAAGCTTGGGGCAAAGACGGCCCTGATCCCGAAATCAACCAGCGCATAGACCGCCGCCTCGCGGCTCGAGCCGCTGCCGAAGTTGCGCCGCGTGATCAACACATCTGCCCCCGCATGGCGATCAAGCACATGATCCGCCGCATCCTGACGCAAGTCATGCAACAAGAACTTGCCATAGCCGTCAGCCCGCGGTGCCGACATAAATCGCGCCGGTATAAGCTGATCGGTATCGACGTTTTCCTGCGGCAGCGCGACGGCGGTGCCATTGATCTGTGTCCAGCCGGTCATGCGCGTCCCTCCAGCAGCGGGCGCACATCGGCGAGGTGCCCGGTAACTGCGGCGGCGGCGACCATCGCGGGGCTCATCAGATGGGTCCGCGCCCCGCGTCCCTGACGGCCTTTGAAGTTACGATTGGTCGAAGACGCGCAGCGTTTGCCCGCCCCGACCCGATCGCCATTCATGCCGACACACATCGAACAGCCCGATGCAGCCCATTCAAGCCCCGCTTGGGCAAACACGTCGGCCAGACCTTCGGCTTCGGCCTGCTTCTTGACCTGCGCCGATCCGGGCGACACCAACCCCGGCACGACGGCCTTGCGCCCCGCCAATACTTTGGCGGCAAGACGCAGGTCTTCGATCCGGCCATTGGTACACGATCCGATAAACACCTGATCCACTGTAATCTGGTCCAGCGCCATTCCCGGTTCCAGCGCCATATACTCCAGCGCCGCGCGCGCCTGCGCCTGTTTGCTGCCCGACAGCCGCGCCGGATCAGGGACATGTCCGGTGATGGGCAGCGCCTCTTCGGGGGAGGTGCCCCAGGTCACGGTTGGCGCGATATCGCTCGCGTTGAGTGCAACCTCGCGGTCGAAACGGGCGTCTGTGTCGGTCGCAAGCTGGGACCAGTCCCGCAGGGCCGCCTCCCAATCCGCGCCTTTCGGGGCAAAGTTGCGCCCTTTGATGTAATCGAATGTCACCTGATCCGGGGCCACCAGCCCCAACCGCGCTCCCCCTTCGATGCTGAGATTGCACAGCGTCAGGCGCCCCTCCATGCTCAATGCGCGGACAGCGGGGCCGGCATATTCAATCGCGTGGCCGCGTGCCCCATCGGCCCCCAGCTCTGCGATCCAGTGCAGCGCCAGATCTTTGGCCGTGACACCGGCCCCCAGTTCGCCGTCCACGGTGATCCGCATCGTTTTGGGGCGTTGTTGCCAGATTGTCTGCGTCGCCAGAATATGCGCCACCTCTGTCGCACCGACGCCAAAGGCCAGCGCACCAAAGGCCCCATGCGTTGAGGTATGGCTGTCGCCGCAATTGATCAGCAGCCCCGGCAAGGTCAGCCCCTGTTCGGGGCCGATCACATGCACAATGCCCTGCCCCGGATCGCGCAGACCGAAGAGCCGGATGCCCTGCGCCTTGGCGTTGCGCCCCAATGTGTCGATCATCCGCCGGATATCCGCCGCCATCTCGCCGGCGCGGGTGGGGGCATAGTGATCGACGACCCCAAAGGTCAGATCAGGGGCGGCCACCTTCAAGCCGCGGCTTTCCAGTTTAACAAATGCGTGGTGCGATCCTTCGTGCACCAGATGTCGATCGACCCATAGCAGTGACGTGCCGTCATCGCGCCGCATCACCTCATGTGCGGCCCAAAGCTTGCCAAAGAGGGTCTGCGGCGCGGTCATTCTGCGGCCCCCTTGCGGCCTGGTTTCACCACCGGCTCCCAATGGCGCGCCTCGCCTGCGCCGACACGGCTCAGCGCCATTTCAAGGCGGAACATATCGGGGCGGTAGAGCGCAGACAGGTATTCAACCCCGCGTCCATCCTCATCCTTCACCACACGGTCCAGCGACAGCAGCGGCGCGCCGACACTGACCCCGAGCGCATCCGCCACATCGGGCGACGCGAGGGTCGCGCTTACCGTTTGATGGGCTGATGCAACTTTGACGCCAGACCGCTCTAGCAAGCGGAAAAGTGGCGTCGTCGCCAGTTCTGCCTCTGTATAGTTATGTGCGATATCTTCAGGCACCCAGGTGGTCAGGTGGGAAAACGGCTCCCCTTCCACCAACCTCAGACGCACCGCAACCTGTACACGCGCTTGCGCATCCAGCCCCATTGCGGTGGCCACACTGCCCGGCGCGGCACCATAGCTAAAGGACAAAAGCCGCGCGGTGGTGTTCTGCCCCATCTCGACCAACTGCGGCATCAATGTATTGAAATCCGCGGCCAGCGCCGGCTGCACCTTGGGTGCGCAGACAGTCGTCCCAGACCCAGCACGGCGCGAGATCAGCCCGTCCCCTTCCAGCGCGTCCAGCGCACGGCGAACGGTCACCCGCGACACATCCAGCGTTACCGCCAGCTTTTGCTCGCCGGGCAAAACCGCACCGGCAGCGTAGACGCCGCGCATGATCTCTTCGTGCAGATGTAGGTAAACGCGCCGCGCCTTACCCCCTTCGGGAAGCCCCCTGCCCTTCGAAGATGTGCTTTGAAGTGTCATTTGAATCCTTCCAATCCCTTCCAACCCTACAAAGAGTTTTTTCAAAAGCAAGAAATCTATCTGACAAAAATCAAATTATTTGATCTATGCACATTTAATTATCTGTATTACAAAAAATACAGATCTGACGCAGGAGGCTTTATGCCGATCATCGAGATTCATGTGCTGCAAGGGTATGACGCAGCCCAGAAAACAAGGCTGTGCACGGCGCTGACCAATGCCGCGCGCACGGTGATTCCCGCGACACCGGATGCGGTGACAGTGATGATCAAGGAAATGCCCGCCACCGATTATATGCGCGGCGGCCAGCACCGGTCGCCCGCCCCCGCCCTGCCGGATGCCCCGTCGATGGTGGCGCGATACCTGCGCGCGATGGAGCAGCGCGACATCGTTACAGCCCGCACACTTTTAGGCGACGGGTTCACCATGCACTTCCCCGGTGCCGCGCCTATGACAGAGCTTGATGATCTGCTGGAGTGGGCCGCGCCGCGCTATCGCTTCGTCAAGAAAACCATTGCCTCGATTGACCTTGCGCCCGGCGACGGGCCGGCCACGGTCGTCTATTGCCACGGCACGCTGTCAGGCGAATGGCCCGACGGGACCGCCTTTTCCGATATTCGCTTTATCGACCGCTTCGAAGTCACCGACGGCTTCATCACCCGCCAAGACGTCTGGAATGACATCGCAGAAATAAAGGCCCAACCATGACCCAAGACATCGACCCGATTACACTGGCCGTTCTGGCCGGACGGATGGAACAGATTGCCGACGAAATGGACGCAACCCTGTTCCGCGCCGCCTTTAACCCGATCATCGCCGAAGCACATGATGCCTCGCACGGGCTGTATCATGCGGTGTCGGGCGACACGCTGGTGCAGGGCAAGTCCGGGCTGCCGATCTTTGTCGGGGTGATGTCATTTGCCGTGAAGGCGGTGATCGACAAAGCGGCCGAGAATGGCGATCTGGAAGACGGCGACATCTATATCTTCAACGATGCCCATCTGGGCGGCACGCACCTGTCCGACATGCGGTTGGTGCGCCCCTATTTTCACGACGGCAAACTGTTTTGCTATCTCGCCTCGGTCGGGCATTGGCATGATGTGGGCGGCGCGGTGCCGGGCAACTACAACCCCGCCGCAACCGACGCCTTCCAAGAAGCCTTCGTCCTGCCCCCTGTGCGTCTTGCCAAAGCGGGCAAGGTCCAGACCGACATTATCGACATCCTGATGCGCAACACCCGCCTGCCGCAATCGGCCCAAGGCGATCTGAACGGCCAGCTCGGCGCGCTTGATCTGGGCAAGAAACGTCTGGACGAGCTGCTGGCGGAATACGGTGCCGACACTGTGCGCGCGGCGTTGGATGCGCTGCAGGACCGCGCCGAGACCCTGATGCGCACAGAGCTGACAGACCTGCCAGATGGACGCTGGGAGGCAGAGGATTTCCTGGATAACGACGGCATCACCGATACGCCGCTGCCGATCAAGGTCGCGCTCGAGATCAAGGGCGATCAGATGCTGCTGGATTTCACCGGCACGGCAGACCGCTGTGCAGGGCCGGTCAATATCGCGCTTCCCACGGCGGTGGCGACGGCCTATGTCGCGATCAAACATATCTTTCCCAGCCTGCCCGCCAACGCCGGTGTGATGCGCCCGATCGAGGTGAAGATCCCCGAAGGATCGCTGCTGTCCGCCCCCTTCCCGGCACCGGTCGGCGGCTATACCGAAACGATCCTGCGGATGGTCGACGTGATCTTTTCCGCCGCGTCGCAGGCGGCACCGGACCGCGTGGTTGCCAACGCGTATGGCACGATCAACGCGCTGTCGATTTCGGGCAAACGCGCGAATGGTCAACCCTGGGTGATGTTCAGCTTTTACGGCGGCGGGCATGGGGGCTCTCCCGAAGGGGACGGGCTGAACCACGGCAATGCGCCGATCTCCACCGCGACCATCCCCCCGATGGAGATCCTCGAATCCGCCTATCCGGTGATGTTCAAACAATGGGCCCTACGCCCCGACAGCGCCGGTGCGGGTCAGCATCGCGGCGGCATGGGGGCCACCTACGAGATCGAAGTGCTTGAGGAATCCGCCACCGCCTTTCTGTTCGGCGAACGCGGGCGCTTTGCGCCGAAAGGGGTCGCAGGCGGGGGCGACGCGGCGCTGAACCGGTTTGAGTACGAACAAGACGACGGCTGGCACGCCCCGCCTATGGCCTCGAAGATGGTGGGCATCAAGCTGCAACGCGGCCAGTCCGTACGGCTCGATACCCCCGGCGGTGGCGGCTATGGCGCGCCCGCAAACCGTGCTGCGGCCGATGTGGCCCGCGACGTGGCGGGCGGCCTGCTGACACCCGACTACGCGACACAGACCTATGGCCCTGACTGGAAAGAGGTGACCCAATGACCAGCGCAAACCGCATGATCGGCGTCGATGTCGGCGGCACCTTCACCGATATTTTCGTTTTGGACGAGGCGACAGGCAGCGCGCAGGTTGCCAAGGTTCCCACCTCGCGCCCCGACCAATCGGCGGGC
>Ga0208468_1000414_pt1 | contig 13111 bp, 12 predicted proteins | sample DeeseametaMP0960_FD_184198 | JGI IMG/M metagenome (GOLD analysis project Ga0208468, IMG submission 184198) | Marine microbial communities from the Deep Indian Ocean - MP0960 (SPAdes) | ecosystem: Environmental > Aquatic > Marine > Oceanic | place: East of Madagascar, South Indian Ocean... | reverse complement strand
AGGCGAATAGTAGTAGGCTCGTTGAAGTCTTTCAGAAAGTGCTGAATATTATCTACGTTCGCGCCGCGCCAGCCGTAAATAGACTGATCGTCGTCGCCAACAATCATAATGTTATTATTACCACCACTACACAGCATACGAAGCCATGCATATTGGATATTGTTGGTATCTTGGAATTCGTCAACCAACACTGCACGGAAACGACGTTGATAGTGGGCTAATACTTCTGGGTTTTTAGCCCATAATTCATGTGCGCGTAGCAACAGTTCAGCAAAATCTACCAAGCCTGAACGGTCACAAGCGTCTTGATATGCCGCATAGACTTCGCGCATGGTCTTTTGAATATGATCGCCGTGGGTTTCAATGTGCTGAGGGCGCAAGCCTTCGTCTTTGTTGCCATTTATGTACCACTGAATTTGACGAGGCGCCCAATGCTTTTCGTCCAGGTTCATGGCCTTCAGAATGCGGCGAATAAGTCGATACTGATCGTCCGAATCAATTATCTGAAAATTCTCAGGCAAGTTGGCTTCTGCATGGTGCGCGCGTAGCAAGCGATGCGCAAGCCCGTGGAAGGTACCAATCCACATATTGTGCAGGCTGCGACCCATCAACGACTCTATTCGGCCGCGCATTTCTTTGGCTGCTTTATTGGTAAAGGTTACTGCCAAAATAGAAAAAGGGGCGATGTTTTCGACTTCCATTAACCACGCAATGCGATGCACTAATACGCGGGTTTTACCACTGCCCGCGCCAGCCAAAACTAGGGCGTTAGATAGTGGGGCTGCTACTGCTTCACGCTGTTTGTCGTTTAGCTCGTCTAGCAGTCGAGATACATCCATAGTGTGGTACCTGTTAGTTGATAGTGTTATACATTCAGCAGCGCGCTATTATGCCACCTGCCTGTTAATTTATACAGTCCAGTTTTTAGCCCTTTTTTGTAAAATAAGAGCGATTTAACTGCTCTAAATTGAATAGTGAAGGAGCCTAGAGTGGTTAAAGAAAAGCTCATAAGTGCACGTATGAAAGATACAGTTATTAGCTATAACGAATTAATACGATAAATTGATCGAATTATACGCTTGGCAGGTATTACATCGGTATTGCATCACGCCAAACTCAGGTAAACTTTCTGTTCTTTTACTTTTGCTACCTCCGCACTTTCAAACAAGGCGAGTGTTAGCAAAAGAGTTAAGCCATTTTAGGCAAGCTGAAAAAAGCACACGGCCCCAACTTTTTTACGACGTACGTTGGCATAAAAACAGCACACTAACGGGACATGCTTATGACCGCACTTTCTACGCCCATCGATTTCTGGTCGACGCTCAAACAAGAAGCGCAAATTGTTGCTGACAACGAACCATTGCTATCTAGCTATGTGCACGCCAGTGTTCTTGCTCATCATAATTTTGAATCGTCGCTAAGCTTCATTCTGTCAAACAAAATGGCAGATGACGTTATGCCTGCGATTGCTATACGTGAGGTGTTCGACGAAGCTTATTTGCTAGAGCCAGGCATCAGCGAAGCGGCTATTGCTGACATAATGGCGATTAAGGCGCGGGATGCCGCAGTGAACGACTACCTTACTCCTTTACTGCACTTCAAAGGTTTCCATGCTGTGCAGGTGCATAGAATGGCGCATTACCTCTGGGTGCACGGTCGTCATCAGCTTGCTTTATTCTTACAAAGCCGCAACTCGGCAAGCTTTGGTGTCGATATCCACCCTGCTGCGCGTATAGGTAAAGGCGTCATGTTTGACCACGCAACTGGCATTGTAGTGGGCGAAACTGCAGTAGTTGAAGACAACGTATCTATTTTGCAGAGCGTTACATTGGGTGGTACCGGTAATGAGTCGGGCGACCGCCACCCTAAAATTCGCCAGGGTGTGTTAATTGGCGCAGGTGCCAAGATTCTAGGAAATATCGAAATCGGCGAGGGCTCAAAAGTAGGCGCAGGTAGCGTTGTACTGAATAGCGTACCAGCCCACGTTACCGTGGTGGGTGTACCAGCCAAGGTAGTGGGGAGACCGGTTTGTCAAAGCCCATGTGAATCCATGCGCCAAAACGTACTAGAAGACAACTAAAGCTTTGGGTCAGAGTCCCGACTCTGACCCCATTATTCATAGGAAGTGGGTTAACTCGTTGAGGTTGTCTAGTGCGACGTGGGGAAGTACGCTGACGGGCTCATTGGCTAGTATCATTGGTCTGTTACAGGCAAACCATGCTGCTTGATAGCCAGCGTTAATTGCACCTTGGACATCTTTTATAATGTTATCGCCCACGTGAAGAATATGCTTCGGCGCAATTTGTAAACGTGCAGCCGCTTCATCGAACATATCGCGGGCTGGTTTCATCGGTCGTGTTGTACTGGCGTGAAGAATGGTTTCAAAGTACCCATCAATACCTATTTTCTCTGCGTTTACATTACCGTTAGTAATGCCGATAAGCGGTAATTGACTACTTACTGCCTTAAGGGCAGCGTGTACATTGTCAGCCAATTCAAAGTCGCTTCTTGCGTCGTAAAAGCAGTTAAAGCACGCCTCTACTGCATCACTAAGTTCACGGTCGTTGTTTAACTCTGTTGTTAATTTTTCAGGTGTGGTGTTAGAAAGTGCTGCGGTAAGCACTACACGGCGAAGCTGCCCCATGTCAGAGGCTAAGCGCGAGTCCTTTTTAATGGCTGCTCGCTTTAATGCCTGCCAATCTTGTGACGACAGTGCCGCAGCGTCCTTATGATGCCTAGCAATATGCGCTTGAAGGGCTTGCTCTGCGCGTCGAATAATAGGTTCATTATTATAAAGGGTGTCGTCAAGGTCGAAGGTCATCGCCTCGACGTTGTTAATAGACCGGAAAAACTGCATGGTAAAACCTTAAGTGAGCGTTATTTTTTTCGCGCGCGCGGATGAGCCGCATCGTATACGTTGGCGAGGTGCTGGAAGTCGAGATGGGTATAAACCTGTGTTGTCGACAAGTTAGCGTGACCTAACAGTTCTTGAACCGCACGCAAATCACCACTTGATTCTAATACGTGAGTAGCGAAAGAATGGCGCAGTTTATGAGGGCTTACTTTTTGCGATAGGGACTGCTCTTGCGCCATTTTATCTAAGCGATTGGCGACTTGCCTGTTCGATATTCGGGTTTTGCGTTTACTTACAAAAACCGCACTTTCATACGGGGAAGCGTAAGCTGGCCGAACTTTTAACCAAGCATTAAGGGCTTTTTGCGCATGTCGACCTAGTGGCAGTATTCGCTGTTTACTCCCTTTACCCATGACCTTTACCGTACCGTCTTTTAAACAGTCGGATAAATTAAGCCCGGTAAGTTCACTCAAACGTAGACCGCACCCATAAAGTAGCTCAAACATGGCTACATCTCTTAACTGCATGCCTTCATCGTCGTCACTGCTTCGAGGTGAAGCATTAAGCAGCTGCTGCATCTCATCTACGCTAAGCTGCTTGGGTAACGGCTTTCCCTGTTTAGGAGCTTGAATGCCCTCTACAGGGTTGCTAAATAGCTGCTGGTGGTCGATAAGGTATTGACAGAAGGTTCGTAATGCTGAAAGTCTCAGCGCAATGCTGCGTGGACTGTGGCCAGACATTTTTGCATCAGCCATAACTCGCTTTATATCACTTGGTGTAAGTCCGGACCACTCGTAAAGCCCAAGTAGCTTAGCCACTTCGGTTAGCTGGCGCTGATAATTTTTGATGGTGTGTAGAGATAAACCACGCTCTACCTGCAAATGAAGCAGAAACTTATCTAGCCATTGCTGGCAGGGTTCGCTGATTAAGGCGTCCGTAGACACTTCACCTAATATCCCATCATTTCAGGCAAGATGATATTAAGCACTTGCTGAAGTTGCTGAAGCAACAGAGTATCCATGTCTGGAGTAAAGTGGCTGGCATCACTGCTGCTAATGCCTAAAATACCGAGTTCACGGTTGTCACCAAGCAGCATTAGCGCTACAGACTCCGCAGGGCTTTCTCCGAAAAGCAGCTGGCGTTCGTGCTGTGACAAACGGCCAAAGAAAAAGTTGGTATTTTTAAAGCGCTTTTCCGTGAACAAACGTTGTTGCAGTTCAGGAATAGCATGGGGGCCTTTAAAGCTTTTGATCACCGCAGAGGACAACTGTAAACGCTCTTGTAATATATCTTCTAACGTAAACTGTACTTCAGCAACACTTTCGCAACGTAGTAACTGCACGTTTAAGTCGGTATAAACGCGATATATTTTTTCGTTTTGCTTAGCGATGGTAACCAGCTGATTAAGCTTAAAGTTAAGCTGTCTAACTTTTTGTCTTAACTGGTCACTTTGAATTTCAACGAGCGACACACTGCCTTTGTGTTCATGAGGTAGCTTAATTTTTTCGAGAAGATCGGCATGCTCGGAAAAGAATTCAGGGTTTTGTAGTAAGAACGCGCGCACATCAGCACTCGACAATTCCGTTTTGTCGTTAAATGGCTCAATTAATTGCGTGGCGTTAGATTGCCCTGATACTTCGCTCATAAATTTATATGTCCGTCATATACGTGTTCGGCAGGCCCTGTCATTTTTAACACGTTATCTGGGCCTGGCCAGCGTATACGTAAACTGCCCCCGGGCAAGTCTACCCGTACGTCTTTACCTAATTTACCCTGTATTTGCCCAATTGCAACTGCTGCACATGCTCCGCTGCCGCAGGCTAAAGTTTCACCTGAACCACGTTCAAATACGCGAAGTTTGATATGTGACTCGTTGATAATTTGCATAAAGCCTACGTTTACGCCCTCGGGAAAGCGTTCGTGTTTTTCAACAAGCGGGCCAATTTCGGCTACATCGGCCGTATCAACGTCGTCAACTTCCATTACGCAATGGGGGTTACCCATTGACGCTGATCCAATAAACAAGGTGCGTTCGCCCACACGCAAAATATAGGTGTTCTCTTGCTTGTTGGCTGTAAGTGGAATATTCGCAGGCTCAAACTCTGGTTTGCCCATATTAACGGTCACTTGGCCGTCTTTCTCTAAATACAGCACCATCTTACCTGCTTTGGTGCTTACCACTATTTTGTTGCGATTAATAAGGCCTTTTTGCTTAACAAATCGTGCAAAGCAACGTGCGCCGTTGCCGCATTGCTCCACTTCTGAGCCGTCAGCATTGAAGATGCGATAGTGAAAGTCTTGTTCAGGGTCGTACGGTGGTTCTACCATCAACAGCTGGTCGAAGCCAATACCGAAATTTCGGTTAGCTAATTGCTGAATTTTTTCTTTAGAGAAAAAGACGTTTTGAGTAACGTTATCAATAACCATGAAATCGTTACCCAACCCGTGCATTTTAGAAAATTGAACCTGCATTAAACGCGCATCTATCTTGTTAGTTTGTTTCTAGTTTACGGAAGTTTGTACTCACCTTGCCAGAGATCTTTTTGTTTTTCTCTTTCGCGAACCACAATTGCTTTGTCACCGTCTACCATAATCTCGGCTGGACGGCAGCGGCTATTGTAGTTTGACGCCATAACGAAACCATAGGCACCGGCACTGCGAACTGCAAGTAAATCGGTAGGTTCAATGGCTAATTCGCGGTCTTTTCCTATAAAGTCACCGGTTTCACACACAGGGCCCACAACGTCATAGGTGCGAGGCGTTGCCGTGCTTCCTTCCTTTACGGGAATAATCTTTTGCCATGCTGAGTAAAGCGCAGGGCGCAATAAATCGTTCATTGCAGCATCGACAATGGCAAAGCTCTTTTCTTCACCTTCTTTTATAAATTCAACTTCAGTGACCAAAATACCTGCGTTAGCTGCAATAGCTCGACCAGGTTCAAGGATTAACTTAAGGTTTTCACGGCCTACCATTTTCTCAGCCATGGCTTGTGCATAGGCTTTAGGGTGAGGCGGTTGCTCGTCGTTATAAGTCACGCCAAGACCACCACCTACATCTAAGTGCTCAATAATGATGTTGCGCTCTGCTAGTTCGTCAATAAGCAGAAGTAGACGCTCTAGCGCATCTACAAACGGACCGATTTCAGTGAGCTGTGAGCCAATATGGCAGTCCATACCAACCACATTTAGGTTAGGCAGGGAAGCGGCTAATTCATAGGTAACAAGCGCTCGTTCGCGGGCAATACCGAATTTATTCGCCTTCAACCCTGTCGAAATATAAGGGTGGGTTTTGGCATCTACATCAGGGTTTATTCGCAGTGAAATAGGGGCTTTCACGCCCATTTCGCCCGCAACCTGGTTAATTCGATGAAGCTCTGGCTCTGATTCTACGTTGAAACACATGATGCCTTGTTCTAGCGCATAACGAATTTCATCGTGCTTTTTGCCAACGCCTGAGAATACCACCTTACTTGCATCGCCACCGGCTTCGATGACGCGAGCCAGTTCACCTGCTGAAACGATATCAAAGCCTGAACCTAATTTGGCTAGAACGCTTAATACACCGATGTTTGAATTCGCTTTTACCGCGTAACATACAAGGTGAGGGTGTTCACCGATAGCGTCGTTAAAGGCATGCCAATGACGCTCTAATGTTGCGCGTGAATAAATATAAACCGGCGTTCCGTGCTGGGCAGCAATATCAGAAACAGCTACTTGTTCAGCATGCAGCTGACCTTGGCTGTAGGCGAAAAAATCCACTAGTTCAGCTCTCCAGAAGTAGTTGCGGGGGATGGGGTGTTGGCGCTTGATGAAGCCTCAGCTTCTACATCATTAGAAGACGCTGGTTCAGCAGATGTGTTTTGTGCAGGCGCGTCAGGAATGTAGAGCGCCCCTTTGTACCCACAGCCACACAATGCTGAGAGTGTTAGCAAGAAAACAACAGACTTTTTAAGCACGAAAGATCCCGCAAAGAATACGACAAATGCCGCTATCATCGCATTGCGGTGTTAAATTGCAAGAGCCAATAATCGTTCTTGTGTTTTATCGCCGTATTGAACGTTTTTCCAAAGTGTATCGCATAGGCTCTTGGTGTCAGAAAAGTCTTTATTTTTGAGCCAGTCGATGAGTATGTTTGGATTGTCTGGAAAGGCTATCGCTTCGTTCTCGGGCGCCTCAAGCCATTCTTCTACAATATCGGTGTCGAGTTGAAAAAGGGTCTGGCATAAATCCAGTTTATTCAGGGTTAGTACGTTGGACAGTTGCTCGAACTGGCCATGTAAGGGCTTAATGAGTAGTTTTTTGCCTAACTGAAGTGCTTCGCTCGAGAGCTCAAAGCCGCCATTAGCAATTACTCCACTGGCGTGCTGAAGTGCTTTTTGAAACTGCTTTTTGGACGTAGGGTGCCAATGAATGTGGCCCGTTTCCTTTGCTTCATCAATATTAGGATGAAAACACTCAAATACTTGATCACTTAGCGGCTCAAGCATTTGCTGAATATCTTCGATTTCTTCAAACGGTAGGTACACCAAAACATGGCCATTACCTGAAGATGTTATTGGCTTTTCAGCAACGAAAGGCGGGATGATAGGCTGATTGAAATGATACCAATGCACGCCTAGCTGTAGATCCGTAGGCGCAAACATTTTCATGAGCAAGGTATCAAATATGGTATTCCCGCTTTTCGGCACGTTATAAGCAAACGCCGCTTGGTGGCTGATAGAAATAGACGGTAAGCCTTGCTTTTTAGCTGCCCACGCCGTTACCGGTTCAAAGTCGTTAACCAGCAAGTCGTAATCGCGAGTATCGAATGCTTTTATATCTTTATTTAACTGACGAATGTTGGCTTCTTTCACCGTAGACCATTTGTCTACTCGTCCACTTTTCGTAATGAAACTAAGTCCTTTGTATGTTCGGTATTCTCCGAACACTTCCATATCAAAATATTTTTCAGGGGCGCGGCCGGTGAAAATAAAGTCAACGCTAATGTCATCTCGCTGCATTAGTGCGGCGGCCATAATTCGTGCTCGGGCAATATGCCCATTTCCGGTGCCTTGCACACCATACAATAATTTCATACTACCCCAGAATTGAAATACTTAGTGTCGCGATTGTTACGCCTAGCAGTGATCCTGCGACCACATCAGAAGGGTAATGTACACCTAATAATACGCGTGATAGCCCGATAAGTGCTGCCCAACTGTAAGCAAGTAAGGTAAATGGCGGGTAATAGTGCGCGACGATACAAGCCATTAATGTTGCGGCCGCAGTATGGCCTGAGGGAAGTGAAAACTTATCCGACGGCGTGACATGTGCTGTTAAATTCATTAGAAAATCGCAAGGGCGCGGGCGCTTGAACATTTTCTTAAGCAGCACATAAATGGGTAATTCCAGCGCATATGCCATCAGCGCTGTATAGAGGAAAAGCTCACCGTGTTCAGGCTCAAACGCCCAAAGCAACATGCCAATGACGAGGTATAAATAGCCGTCACCTGTTTTCGATAGCCACACAATACTTCGGCAGTCTCTTTTTTGCGTCAGTTTGTAGAGGCGATAAAATAAGTCAGTGTCGTACTTGGTCAAGGATTTCATTAACATTGCCTTGTCCCCTATCGATTAATTACTGCACAGGCTAAAGTGTGTCTGTGAACAGTGGGTGACGGAAAAAAGAAACTTTTTTGACAACTCACGTGGTTTCTTTTTAGTCATGCACCCTTTGCTCAAACGGGGAAAGTGGTTATTAAACAAATTTTTTAGTAAAAGTATTCAGCTAAATGAATAAAGCAAAATACGTGCTCATGTTGGCTATAGTTAGAGGAAAGTCTTGCATTTTAAACAAATGCGAAAAATTTGACGAAACGCGGTAAATCAAACGTTTGCATCATAAGAATTAATGCTATGCTAAGTTTTACGAGCTTAGAGCTTCAACGCTTCTCAATTTTAGTAAGGCAAAAAGAATGGAATACAACACATCTGAATTATGCGACTTGTTTGCTGATAGCGTAGACGTAGTAGATCCAATTTTCGCAAGCTTTGGTGGCCGTTATTCTTTCGGTGGTGAAATTACCACTATTAAATGCTTTGAAGATAGAGGTCTTGTTGACCGTGTACTTGCTCAACCTGGTGCGGGTAAAGTGCTGCTGATAGATGGTGGTGGTTCAAGCCGTCGTGCTTTATTTGATGCATCATCTGCTCAAATTGCTATTGATAACGATTGGGAAGGCGTTGTGATTTACGGCAGTGTTCGGGAAGTCGATAGCCTTGCCGAATTGGACATTGGCGTGTTGGCTGTTGCAGCAATCCCTGTGAATGCTGAGTGTGAAAGCATAGGTGAGGTAGACGTCCCCGTTAACTTTGGTGGCGTAACGTTTCTACCCGAAGACCACCTATATGCTGATAGCACGGGCGTTATTCTTTCCCCCGAGCCACTAGACTTAGATTAAAGTTGAACAGCAAGCAGAAGCTATCTGCTTTAAGAATTAAAAAACGGAGGCGTATGCCTAATGCCAGTCAGTTAAGCTGACTGGCATTTTTCTTTTTAGCGGGGTACTTACCCGGTTTAGGTTTAACACATCGCGGATATAACCTGTCTTCTCGGCGTGTCGGTAGCTCGTAGTAAGTCAGCTGATTGATAAGATTCTCATACAACACGGGCAGCTTCCCGGGGCTTGTAAGCCCCGTTGTTAGAAGGAATGCAATCACTGCGCTAGAACACCCGCTGAAGCTTAGCTGATTAGGCCAGATGCCTTTGCGTAGTGCAGCTTCAGTCATTGCCACTCGTATTAGGTTATAAGCCAGCAGTAATCCCCATAACTCTTGCTCAACCATGTCAGGTCGCTTACTCCGAAGCGTGTATTCACTATTCAATAGCGTCTGCTTCATCTCTCGGTACCCTAATTCAATTTCCCAGCGATGGCTGTATAAGTCTACAATCTCGTCACTGGGATAGCGCATGACATCTGTAAGAGATGTAAGAATTCGACACTCTTTTCCTCGAATTTTCTTCGTAATGAGTCGCGCTTCAATCTCATCGGGAAGCGTGGGGAATTTCTTTCTCGCTTGAGGTGCGGTTGTTAGTTTCACCCGTTTATCTACACGGCTATAGCTCTCTAATACTTCAAACTGGAGGCCTTTTCTGGCGGGTATCATCCAGTGTCTTTCTTGTCCTTCGCTATGCCATTGGTGGAGTAAGCCCAACGAATAAAAACCACGGTCAAACATAGTGAGCGAGTGATTAGGCGTGTCTTCAATTAGCTGCTCGGCTAGCACCATTTCGTTAGACTTATATTTATCGAACGCACTGTTTACAAGTTGATGACTTGTCAGTTCCATCTGGCAGACCATGCGAATCTGAGGAAAGGCTGTATCACCATATTGTGTGCTACCAGAACCATATTTTTCACGGTTCTCCGCAGTATCAGCCGTTCGCCAAACGACACCATCGACACCAAGTAAATTCAACCCGTTCCATGTTTCGAATTGATTCTGCTGGTACCAATGTTTAGCCATCTTTTTAAAAGACTGTTCAACGGCCTCAGTTCCCAAGCGCTGACGCGCTTGAACCATAGCGCTTGGCGCTACGAGCGGTGCTTTACCGGGCAACGCGATATCCATCTTAGTGGCAATATTCCACACTGATTCTTGCCTAAAAAGACTCATGCCCATGACACACCACATTACCGACTCAAGCGGTAAGCGACGCTTTCTAACGGTTGCCACACCTGCTTCTACAAAGGCCTCATCAATAATTGAAGGGTCTAAGAAAGTTGAGAGTTTTTCAAATGAGTGAAACTGGGTACTGGCGTTGAAAGCAGTATCTAACGCTGTTTTGATATCCATAAAAAAATCCGATGGCAAATGCTCATCGGATTTTTACATCTATAAAAGATCGGTCAACCGATCGCTAAAATATTTCTTAACTGATCGGCATTAGGCGTATGCCTCCGTTTTTGTTTTCAATACTTTCGCGATTTCTGAGAGAGACCTAGGTGAGGCGAATTAATCGGCCTTGGAGCAACTCGGAGTTGACGAAAACTATTTATTGGCCTCGTCAAACACCTTGTTCAAATACATAGCGATACGAATTCCCGCCATCTGCAAACGCTTTTTGGCAGTAGGTAGGTGATTGTATAAATAATCGTAGCTCATGTTGTTGGCGTCATCTGGATAAATAGTGTCGCGAATTGCGGTACTTTCTTCAATCCATACCATAGGGTCGGTGGTTGCCCAGCTGCGAATATCTTTAGAGTTTATGGTCTTTGTAAGCCATTCAGTCCATTCAGAATATGACAAGTCGCGCTGGTCTAACATTTGCGAATCCCACACGCGATGTAGGTTAGAGTCTTGCCAAAAGAAGCGTACTTTTACATCGTTTCCGCCACGATCGGTGCCGTTTCCAGCGTGAAGTGGTTGATGGAGATCACCTATGATATGCACGATAAACTGAAGGGCTAGTCGTTTTTCCTCGATGCTGGCTGTGTCGCTTTTTAAGGTTTCAGTAAATTGCTTTAACGCGGTAACCGCATCACCTTGTTTTGGTGCGCCAACGTCTTTATAGGTCTTGCCCTCAGGTACAGAGACATAATGCCAAGGACTGGCCGTTTTCTGCCAAAATTCGCTGGGGTTAGAGCGCATTTCATCAGCATGGGTAGCGGCTTCAGCCAAAGAGCCATGTGGCAGCAAATCCATAATTGCGGCCTGAGAAAGTGGGCTAAGATATTGCTCGGCAATAGCGCCAGTTACTCGGTGGCCGGTCTGACCCCAGCCGAAAGCAGGTGATGAAATGCACAATGTAATTAGTGTGCTCAGCGCAACTGCGCAAATCCTGTTTGCAAACGCGAACATGGTTAATCCTCAGAATGTTTGGAAGACTGATAGCCCCATCTTGCGACAAGAGACTGCTCAATACCTAGGTGATCTAATATGCGCGCCACAACAAAATCTACCAAGTCATCGATAGTCTTGGGGTTGTGATAAAAACCTGGCGCTGCAGGCATAATAGTAGCACCCATTTGCGAAAGCTTGAGCATATTTTCTAAATGAATAGAAGAAAGTGGCATTTCACGGGGAACTAGAATCAGCTGGCCCCGCTCTTTTAAAACGACATCTGCTGCACGCTCAATCAGGTTGTCGCTTGCGCCAATACTAATGGCCGAAAGTGTACCTGTAGAACACGGGCATACGACCATTTTAGCCGGAGCAGCCGAGCCAGACGCTACCGGTGAAAACCACTCTTCTTTTCCAAATACCTTGATTTGGTCAGGTTTTGCATTGCAATGCTCGGTAAAGAACGCAGCTGCATCTTCGGGACGCCCGGGGATTTTCACATTCTCTTCAGTGGCAAATACTACTTTTGCTGCTGAAGAGATAAGTACGTACACTTGGAAATCTGCATTAACCAGCGATTTCAAAAGTGTTAGCGCGTAAGGTGCACCTGATGCACCTGTGATAGCAAGCGTGACTTGCTTGTCGTGTTTCATGGTTTAGCCTCTGTAGATAACAAGCATAGCAAAGCTTGTTTATCGGGTATTACTTCGTTTTAAGCTGTCTTTCTTATAGTTTGGACTTCATTTTCAGTGCATCGAGTATACGGCCATGAATACCTTCAAAGCCGCCGTTACTCATTACAAGAATATGATCGCCTGGTTGTGCTACGTTGCAAACGCCTTGAACGATCTTCTCTACATCTTTGAAGCAGTGGGCAGGTGCGTTACTGTGCGCTACCGATTCAACTAACGACCAGTCCATGCCTTCAGGTTCGTAAAGGTATACTTCATCGGCTTTTTGCCAAGAGTTTGCCAGCGTGTCTTTGTGCACGCCCATTTTCATCGTGTTTGACCGCGGCTCTAGCACAGCCAGAATACGGGCATTACCCACTTTCTTGCGCAGTCCATCAAGTGTAGTCGCAATTGCAGTAGGGTGGTGTGCAAAGTCGTCATAAAGGGTGATGTTGTTTACTTCACCTTTCACTTCCATACGCCGCTTAACATTCTTAAAAAATGATAACGCTTCTATGGCATCAGGTAAGGTAACACCTGCATGGTGGGCGGCAGCTATGGCCATTAATGCATTGTCTACATTGTGCTGGCCTAAGAGCGACCATGCTACGGTTCCGACGATAACGCCGTTATGTAATACATTGAATTCACTGCCGTCTTTCTTTAACAGTTCTGCATGCCACTCTTTGCCCAACGATTGGCGAGAAGACCAGCAACCTTTCTTGAGCATATCCTCAATTGCGGGCGTACTGTTTGGCGTAAGA
>Ga0208468_1000411_pt1 | contig 13157 bp, 10 predicted proteins | sample DeeseametaMP0960_FD_184198 | JGI IMG/M metagenome (GOLD analysis project Ga0208468, IMG submission 184198) | Marine microbial communities from the Deep Indian Ocean - MP0960 (SPAdes) | ecosystem: Environmental > Aquatic > Marine > Oceanic | place: East of Madagascar, South Indian Ocean... | reverse complement strand
GAGCGTCTCCTGCAGGCCAATACAGAAACCCTGGTGGTGATTGACGAAGCCTACATCGACTTCGGTGGCGATACGGCCATCAGCCTGGTCAACCGCTACCCGAATCTGTTGGTCACCCAGACCCTGTCCAAGTCCCGTTCCCTGGCCGGTTTGCGTATCGGTCTGGCCGTGGGCGATGAGGCGCTGATTGATGGTCTGAACCGCATCAAGGACAGCTTCAATTCCTATCCGCTGGATCGCCTGGCTATCGCCGCCGGTGTGGCCGCATTCCAGGATCAGGCATGGTTCGAGCAGGGCTGTGAACAGGTAATCCGCCAGCGTGACTGGCTCAACGAGCAGCTCTCCCTGCGCGGCTTCGACAGTCTGCCGTCGGCGGCCAATTTCCTCTTTACTCGCCACCCGCAACACAGTGGTGCGTCTCTTGCTCAGGGCCTGCGGGAGCAGGGCATCATCGTGCGCCACTTCGGCAAGCCTGAACGCATCGCCGACTACCTGCGCATTACCGTGGGCACAGCAGAGCAAAACCAGGCGCTGATCGACGCGCTGGACACGCTGCTCTGATTCCCGCTGCGGAAAATCTTTTTTCACCACAGAGGGCGCCGAGCACACAGAGAAAAAGGCTGGCTCGGTATCCTGTGGTGAAAGCCTTTCGTGTAGGAGCGTCGCTGGCGGCGCGATCCTACCGTTGATAAAACATCCATTTCAGAATGCGTAGGTTTTATCTTTTTCTCAGTGAGCTCTGTGCCCTCTGTGGTAAAAGAATCTTTTGCTACACAAGGAGAGAGATCGCGCCAACCAACGCCGCAAGACTCCCCGCTTGAACCTTTCCCAATACCTGCGGTACTAACAGGTATCGTCCAACGGAAAGGACCCGAATAATGAAACGATCGTTGCTGCTTGGCTGTGCGCTGTTGCCCACGTCCCTTTTAGCCGCTGATTTCAACGTCACTGCGCCGGTGAGCGAGGCGGTGTTATTCCCCTCCCAGGCCCACCTCACTCGCACTCTCAGTCAGTCCCTCTCCGCTGGTGAGCACCAACTGGTAGTCAGTGGTCTGCCGGAGCTGGATCTGGACAGCTTGCAGGTGACGGTGAAGGGCGCTCGCTTGCAGGGTGTCCGCCAGGGATTTGCCATCAACAAAGCCGATGTATCAGCCCGGCGGGCCGAGTTGGATGCGGCCATCCTCGAACTGGAGCAGATCATGGCCGCCGCCAAGGCAGCGGATGCATTGGATCAGCAACAGATTCACCATCTGCAGTCGCTAATGGGGCAGGCTCCCCAGGGGCAAGCGGTGTTTGCGCAGGTGCCGGTAGAAAAGTGGTCCAGCGCCTGGGCGTCCATCGGCAAGGCGGTGGAACAGCGGCAGGCGGCCATCAACCAGCGGGCAGTGGTACGTCACGACCAGCAACAGAAACTGGACGCCCTGCGCCAGGAACGCCAGCAGTTGGGGCAAGGACAAACCCGCAGCCGCGAACTGGTTCTCACCGTCAGCGCTGACAAACCGTCAACGGCGAAGGTTGAGCTAAAGTACTTTACCGGGCAGGCGGGCTGGCAGAACCAGCTGCGGGTGGATCTGAACAGCCGCAATGAAAACGTGGCGGTGACCGGCATTGCCCTGATCCATAACCGGACCGGCGAGGACTGGCAGAATGTCCGCGCTACCCTGGGTCTGGTGCCGGCCGGTTATCGCCACCTGCCCGATCCGGCGCCCTGGATTGTACGGTTGGCAGCCCCTCAGCCGGAGATGCGAAAGCAATCATTGCGGACGGTGATGGCGGAGCCGGCGGCGTATCAAGCTGATATGGCAGAGAGCGTCAGCGGCATGCCGGTGGCGGCTCCTGTGGCACATGGCTTTGATATGCGGGTACCGCTTTCCGCGCCGTTGTCCCTGGCCAGTGGTGATGCCAGTGCCCGGGTTTCCTACCAACAGGCAGAATTACCGGTAACCCTGAGTCGGGAAAGTTACCTGTGGCAGCAGCCCGCAGTGCTGCTGGTGGGGGAGTGGGACAATACCAGCCCGCTTCCCTGGCTGGCGGGCAGTGTCACCCTGCTGCGTGATGGTCAGCGTCTGACCCGCTACCATCGCCAGCAAAGTATCAAGCAGGGTGAAAAGGTGAAAATGAGCTTTGGCGACGATCCGCGCCTTCAGATTACCGTGACCCGGGAGCCTTCCCGGGAAGGGGAAACCGGTCTGATCAGCAAGGAAAGTACCCTGTCGGCGATCAAGAACATCACCCTCCTTTCCCATTACGACAAGCCGATCACGGTAAACCTGCTGGATCGCCTCCCCGTGGCCGGCAACGACGATATTACCGTTACCGCCAAGGGCAAGGCCGCGGATGCACAGGATGTGGATGATGTGAAAGGCCTGCAACGCTGGCAATTCACTCTTCCCGCGGGGGGCGAAGAACGCTTCAAGCAGGGCTTTGAGATTCGTTATCCGGCAGGGGAAAGTTTGAGTGGGGTGGAAGGGCTTTGAAGGCAGTTAACAGTTAACAGTGAATAGTTAACAGCGGCGCGACAGCCCGCTGGGTTGACTTGAAACGCAAGAGGCCGCGCCCATCGCTTGGGCGCGGCCTCTTGCGTTTCAGAGACAGATAAGCGCTCACGCGCACTGTTCACTATTCACTGTTAACTGCTTTATTCCGTTTCTGCCGGCGGCCGTGTACCAATCACCACATCTACGGTCAGCGGTTGGCGGTTACGGACGATGTTCAGACTGACTTTCTGCTCTGGCTTCATGCCGGCAATGCGGTTCATGGCTTCGTAGCCGTCGGCCATGGCGGTGCCGTCGATGCCCACCAGTACGTCGCCGGGCTGCAGGCCACCCTTGTGGGCGGGGCTGTCGATGACCACTTCCGTGATCACACCACCGCGCACTTCGTCCATGCCGAAGGTCTCGGCCAGGGACGGGGTAATATCCTGCACGGTAACCCCCAGATAACCACGAATCACCCGGCCATGGTCTATCAGGTCACGCATCACTTCCCGGGCGATGGAGGCCGGGGTGGCAAAACCGATGCCCTGCCAGCTGCCGTCAGCGGAGAGGATGGCGGTGTTGATGCCGATCAGATGGCCACGGGTATCAATCAGGGCGCCGCCGGAGTTGCCGCGGTTGATGGCCGCGTCGGTCTGGATGAAATTCTCGAAGGTGGCAATGCCCAGATGGCTGCGCCCGGTGGCACTGACAATCCCCATGGAAACGGTCTGGCCTACGCCAAGGGGGTTGCCGATGGCCAGTACCACATCGCCCACCTGCACCGGTCCGTTACCGTTGAGTTCCACTTCCGGCAGGTTTTCCAGTGCCACATGAAGCAGGGCCAGGTCGGTCTCCGGGTCAGTGCCCACCACCCGGGCCGGGGCATCGCGGCCGTCACGCAGGGCCACCAGGATTTCGTCTGCGTCGCGGATCACGTGATAACTGGTAAGGATGTAGCCTTCGTCGTCCACGATAACCCCGGAACCCAGGCTGTTCAGGGCCCGTTCACGGCGGGGTTCTTCCATAAAGCGGTTAAACAGCGGGTCTTCTGGCACGTCATCGCTGGTGAGGATTTGTGTGGTGTAAATATTGACCACTGCCGGAGCCGCATGGTTGACGGCACCGGCATAACTGGCGGTGCCACTGTCGTAGCGCCCGGGGCGAGCGTTCGGACCCCACTCATACCACCACAGCACGGCCAGGCCCACGGCCAGGCCCGCCAGAATCGGTCCGGCAAAAAAACGAAAGGCTCTGATCACCGACAATGCCCCCATGCGCTTGCTTTGGCCCGTGCCATTGCCTTTCGCCCGCCACCGGGACGGGGACGAACGAGACAAGCCCGGGTCTGGATAGGTAAACTGCGCGCAATATTATCAGATCATTGCCCGGTAGGTGTCATGCTCAAGCGCGATTACATGCTGACCTTGCTCGACCAGGAGCTGGCTGCGGATCACTTTCAGGACTACTGTCCCAATGGGTTGCAGGTGGAAGGCCGCGAACAGATCCGCCGTGTGGTCAGCGGGGTCACCGCCTGCCAGGCCCTGATCGATGCGGCGATCGTGGAAGAAGCGGATGCCATTCTGGTTCACCATGGTTATTTCTGGAAAGGTGAGGATCAGCGGGTTCGCGGCATGAAAAAGCAGCGCCTGCAGACCTTGCTGCGCCACGATATCAATCTGTTTGCCTATCACCTTCCCCTGGATGCCCACCCGACCCTGGGCAATAACGCCCAGCTTGCCCGGCGTCTGGGGTTCACTGTGGAGGGTGGACTGGATGATGCGCCGCGGCCGATCGGCAATGTGGGGCGGCTCGACAGCCCCATGTCGGCGGCGGAGTTCGCTGCCCACGCCGAAGCCGTGCTGGGACGCACCCCGTTGCATGTGGGCGACCCGGGCGATGAGATTGAAACCATCGGCTGGTGTACCGGTGGCGCCCAGGGCTTTATCGACAAGGCCCAGACCCGGGGGATGGATGCCTACCTGAGCGGCGAGATTTCCGAGCCCACCACCCACTTTGCCCGGGAAACCGGCATGCACTATTTTGCCTGTGGTCACCATGCCACCGAACGCTATGGGGTACAGGCCCTGGGCCAGTGGCTCAATGAGCAGTTCGGTGTGGAACATATCTTTATCGACATCGATAACCCGGCCTGAGCAGTACGAGGAACACCCTGATCCCATGAAGATTACTGTTGTATACAACCCGACCGCCGGGGGTGGCCGGGAGACCCTGCTGTGCCGTTTTGTGGCGGAGCTGGAGAAACTGGACGCGCGAGTGCGTCTCTACCACACGCGAGGGCCGGGTGATGCAACCGCGTATCTGCAGGCCCTGGAAAATCAGGGCGATTGCGTGGTGGCGGTGGGCGGTGATGGCACCACCAACGAAGTCCTCAATGGTCTGGCTCCCGGAGTGGCCCTGGGGGTGTTTGCCACCGGGACCGCCAATGTATTGGCAAAGGAGCTGCAGCTGCCCAAACAGCCGGAGCAGGCGGCCAGGATCGTGGTCAATGGCAAAAATGTGCCGGTCACCCCGGCCCGGCTCAACGGACGCCGTTTTATCATGATGTGCGGCATCGGCTACGACGCCTGGGTGGTGGATGGGGTGAACCTGTCGGTGAAGGAACGGTTCGGCAAGCTGGCCTATGTCCAGTCCATGCTTGCCCAGATTCGCCGTTACGGTCAGCGCCATTACCGGGTCATGGTCGATGGCCGGCCGCTGGATTGTTTTTCTGCCATCGTCACTAACGGCCGCCACTATGGCGGCAGCTTTGTGCTCAGCCGTGAGGCCAATATTCTCCGGCCCCAGGTGCAGGTATTGCTGTTCCAGAAGCCGGGCGTCAGCTTCCTGTTGCGCTGTCTCGCCGCGCTGTTGCTGGGGCGCATGGAGCGGGTGGATGGTGTGGCCAGCCTGCGTGCCCAGCGGGTGGAGATTCGCTGCGAAAATGCCGATGAGCCGATACAGGCCGATGGTGACCCGGCCGGGAAACTGCCGGCGGAGATTGTGGTGGAAGAGGAGCCTGTGCCCATGCGGGTGGCGCAGACCTTTCAATAAGCCCCCTTCACCAGCCCGGGTTGCAGGGCGTGAATATACGGTTGATGCCCCCCTGCCGTTGGAGCTTTGCTCGCAAAGCGAAGGTTACCCGCAGGCACGTTGCGGGATTTCGGACTTTCGCCTTGCGAGCAAGGCTCCAACGGGGAAAGGGGCGCCTGAGCCGGGGGTGCCAAGGCAGCGCCAGGAATTCGCTGGCGCTGGTTTGGGGGCGGTGTCGTCAGCGGTGTTTCATTTCTTTTCTTGCGGTGGGCAGCCCTGCTCGTCGCAGCCTTCCGCGTAGTCGCGGGGAGGCTCCACGATATTGTCTGTGACCGGGTTGTCCGCCACGTCCACGGGTTTGAACGGCCCGGTGGTTTTCTGGCGCAGACCGAAATCTTCGGCCAGGGTGCCGCCCTTGGCGCTGGGGGCATAATCCAGCGGCGGAGCCACCGGCTCGTCACTGCCTTTCTGCGGTGCAGAGTCCAGGGATTTTGCCACTGCCCGTTTGCGACCCACTTCGGAACACAAGGCCTGGGCACCTTTGGAAAGGTGCTCGTGGACGGAGCGATAGGCCTGGGTCATGTCGTTGACCAGTTCTGCGGTATGCAGAAAATGATCATCCACCTGATCACGATAGTGATTGAGGGCCTGACGGGCTTCGTCACGGTCACGAATCAGCTGGCCGGCCTGACGCCGTGCCGGTAACAACCAGAACAGTAATCCTGCGCCCACTACCACGCCGGCGGCGAAGCACAGCACCCCAGTTGTCAGCATATCCATGGCATACTCCTTCTGAATTCCCGCTATTGCAGCACAGTGCCGTGCGGTCGCCAAGGGTTAGAGCCTATCCAGGGTCTCTTCACAACCGCGTTGCCGCTAAAAATGGCTCCAGGCAATACTCGCAGAGCACAGAGGGCACGATACCGCAGTGCCTGATGGGTCAAGTTCAAGGTTCATAACACAGTATGGGGTCATTTTTAGCGGCAACCCGAAGGGCCGGGCCCATTCTTTTCAGGTGGAGAGTGCCGCCAGCCCGCGATGGCGCTCGTTCATGTAGAATGACTACGCTACACAATCGCCATCACGAGCTGGCGACCCGCTTTACAGGTTAAGGAAGGACTCCGGCGCGGTTGTGAAGAGACCCTGGATAGGCTCCAAGGTGTAAGAGAGTGTTGATACTCTTGACGACCTTGATGCGGCGTAGGGTTTTGCGTCCGGGTGCAGCAGCGGGTCGGCAGGGCAAGAAATGCGACAGGGGTGAAATATGGCAGCACAACAGCGACAAAGTCTCTCCGGTCCGGCCGGCAAGCTGGAGGCCGTGGTGGAGCAGGGCAGTGAAACGCCGTCGTTCGTCGCCATTATCTGCCACCCGCATCCCCTCTTTGGTGGCACCATGGACAACAAGGTGGTGACCAGCCTGAGCCGTCTGGCCCGAGACCAGGGGGCTGTGGTGGTGCGGTTCAACTTCCGCGGCGTTGGTGAAAGCCAGGGAGCCTATAGCGACGGCATCGGGGAAACCGAAGACCTGCTGGCCATACACAGCTGGCTGACCCATGCCTGGCCCGATCTGCCCCTGTGGTTGGCCGGGTTCTCCTTCGGCAGTTTTGTGGCCGCCCGCGGAGCAGAAATTCTCAAGGCCAATGGTATGCCGGCCCGGGAGTTGCTGCTGGTGGCGCCTCCCGTCCACCATTACCCCTTTGATGAGATCGAACAGACCGGCTGCCCGGTGACCGTGGTCCAGGGTGAGGATGATGAAGTGGTGCCGGCGGAGCAGGTGTTTCGTTGGGTTGACGCCACGCCGCTGGCGCCGGATCTGATCCGTTTCCCGGATTGCGGGCATTTCTTCCATGGCAAACTGGTGGAGCTGAAACAGGCTGCCGCCAGCCATTTGCCTGCCTGATGTTGTCAGCCAGTCCTTGCGACGCTACATTGCCCCGTCCGAGCAGCAGGCCCCGAGTCCCATGACGCCTCTTGAACAGTACCAAGCCGATCTCCAGCGTGACGACTTTTTCCAGGACCCGGCCCAGCAAAGGGCGGTGGAAGAACTGGATGCGCTGTATCACTGCTTGCTGGCAGAGCCGGCTGGCGGGGGCTTGTTGTCACGTTTTCGCAAGCCCCGCGCGCTTACCGGCCTGTACATGTGGGGAGGCGTCGGTCGCGGCAAGACCTACCTGATGGATGTGTTTTTTCAGGCGCTGCCGTTCAAGGAAAAGCGCCGCATGCACTTTCATCGCTTCATGCAGAAGGTGCATCGGGAAATGCGAGAGCGCCAGGGGGAGAAGAACCCGCTGGTGAGCATTGCCCGCAAGTTCGCCAGCCAGTCCCGGGTGCTGTGCTTTGATGAATTCTTTGTCACTGACATCACCGATGCCATGATTCTGGCCGGGCTGATGGGGGAGTTGTTCGCCAATGGCGTGACCCTGGTCGCCACCTCCAACATCGAGCCTGATGGTCTTTATAAGGACGGCCTGCAACGGGCGCGTTTCCTGCCGGCCATCGATCTGCTCAAGCAGTACACCAAGGTGCTCAACGTGGATGGCGGCAATGACTACCGTCTGCGGCTACTGGAACAGGCCGAGCTGTACCATTGCCCGTTGGGCAAGGCGGCGGATGAATTTCTCCGCGAACGTTTCCGTACCCTGGAACCAGATCATTCCCGGCATCGTGATCACGGCAACGTGCTGATCGAGGGGCGCAAGATTCCCTCGGTCATGTGCGCGGATGATGTGGTGTGGTTTGAATTCAAGGCCCTCTGTGATGGTCCGCGTAGCCAGACCGATTACATCGAAGTGGCGCGGGAGTTTCATACCGTACTGGTCTCCAATGTGGAGCAGATGGGGGCCGGCAAGGATGACATGGCCCGGCGTTTCATCAACCTGGTGGACGAGTTCTACGACCGGGCGGTAAAGCTGGTGGTTACCGCAGAAGTGCCCATCGAAGATCTCTATGCCGGTGGGCGTCTGGACTTCGAATTCGAGCGCACCCGTTCCCGTCTTCAGGAAATGCAGTCCTCCGAGTATCTGGGGCGTGAGCACCGGGCCTGAGGGCAAGTCGTCATTGGCCGGAATTGTCATCACGGTCCGGCGGTGAACATTTCGGTCATTGCCCGCTGGCAGCACCAGTGCACAGAATGCGTCATTCTGTGCCCCGGCCGAGCCCGGTATCGGGGCTACCCCTGATAACCTGACTCCGGAGAGCATCATGATTCCCCGTACGCTGTTCAGTTCCGACCATGAAACCTTCCGCGCAACCGTGCGCAAATTCCTCGAAAATGAGGCAGTACCTCATCACGAAGAGTGGGAGCAAACCGGAGTTGTTCCCAAAGAGGTATGGCTCAAAGCGGGTGAGCAGGGTTTTCTGTGCCCCATGGTGAGTGAGGAGTACGGCGGTATCGGGGCCGATTTTCTCTATAGTGTGGTGATTGGCGAGGAAGTGTCCCGGCTGGGTCTGACCGGCATTGGCTGGGGGCTGCACACGGAAATCGTGGCGCCTTACATCGAGCACAATGGCTCTGAAGTCCTCAAACAGAAATACCTGCCGAAAATGGTGACCGGTGAAATGATTGGCGCGATTGCCATGACCGAGCCGGGCGCTGGCTCAGATCTGCAGGGCGTGAAGACCTCTGCCGTGAAAGAGGGTGATCACTACATCCTCAACGGTTCCAAGACCTTTATCACCAACGGTCAGAATGCCGATATCGTCATCGTGGTGGCGAAAACCGATCCGTCCAAGGGTGCCAAGGGTATCAGCCTGTTTGTGGTGGAAACTGACTCCGAAGGGTTCGAAAAGGGCACCAACCTGAAGAAGGTGGGCATGAAGGCCCAGGATACCTCTGAATTGTTCTTCCAGGACGTGAAGGTGCCAGCCGAAAACCTGCTGGGTGAAGAGGGCATGGGCTTTATCTACCTGATGCAGGAATTGCCGCAGGAGCGCTTGGGCATCGCCATTGGTGGTCTGGCAATGGCGGAAGCGGCCCTGGAACATACCATCAACTATGTAAAAGAACGTAAAGCTTTTGGTAAGCCGGTGGCTGCTTTTCAGAACACCCAGTTCAAAATTGCCGAGATGCACACCAAACTGGAAGTGGCCCGCGCCTATGTGGACCGCTGCCTGGAACTGCATCTGAAAAAGGAACTGGACATCCCCACCGCGGCGGCCGCCAAGTATTACATTACCGATCTGCAGTGCGAGGTAATTGATGAATGCGTGCAATTGCACGGTGGATACGGCTATATGTGGGAGTATCCGGTAGCGCGCATGTTTGCCGATTCACGGGTGCAGCGGATCTATGGCGGCACCAATGAAATCATGAAAACGATCATTGCCAAGGCCGTTCTGGCGGACTGAAACCGGTCGTGTGATTGTAAAAAAAGAAAGGGCAGCATTCGCTGCCCTTTTTTCTTCTCCCAGCTGACGTGAAAGCCTGACTGAACGCGATTCCTTGCTTGTATCATGGCCTATTGTGTATAAGTGGGCTGCTGATCTTTTACTTATAACGACAGCATTACTTTGCGAGGAAGAGGGAGAGAAATCATGAAAAAAACAGGTGCCGTTCTTGTCGGTTCCGCATTGAGCCTGGTTGCCGGGCATGCGGCGGCAAGTGGCTTTTCCGTGTCTTACCAATCCGTGTCCGCTCTGGGTACCGCTTATGCCGGTGCCGGTGTGCTGAGCGAGAACGCCTCTAACCAATGGTACAACCCGGCGACGCTGGCAGGACTGAAGCAGGCGGAGTTGTCTGCGGCGGTTCACCAAGTCTGGATCGATACCACGTTCAAAGGTGATGCGACCACAACGCCTTTCGGTAATGCACCGGGAGATTTTGATGATGTTGAGCCGTTCGTGGGCAGCGCATTTCTCGCTGTGCCATTGAGCGACATGATGACATTTGGTCTGGCGGTGAATGCTCCCTTTGGCACCAAGATTGAGTATGAAGATAACTGGGGTAATGCCATCAGCCCCCTGGGTACTGGCAGTGGTGATTTTTACGCAACCGAGTCGGATCTGAAAACCTACAATGTGAATCCGTCGCTGGGTATCCAAGTGACAGATAAACTGAATGTGGGGCTGGGTGTCAGCTACCAACGTTTGGATGCTGACATTCGCAATGCGGCTACACGTTTGGAGGGTGATGATGACAGTTATGGCTGGAACCTGGGGCTGACCTACAGCCCGGATGATAACAACCACTTCGGTGTCGCTTATCGTTCCAAAATTGAATATGACGTAGAAGGTGATATTACTTTTAATTCGCCTCCTTTCCCGGCTCCCCTGGCGGGAAAATTCAAAGGTGAAACCTCTGTTGATCTTCCCGCATCACTCCAACTGTCATATGCGGGTGATTTATCTGACCGTACCCAGATTTTGATGGGGGTCGAATGGATGGAATGGAGCAGTTTGGATCAGTTGGTAATTAACCATGAAGGACCTTCAGGAGCTGTTCCTCCCGGATACAACCCGGCAGTGGAAAGCTTCGACTGGGAAAACACCGTGCGTTATTCCCTTGGTGTCCGTCACGCCATGAATGAGACCACCGTGCTGCGTGCGGGTGTAGCCAAGGAGGACTCCACTCAGGGCACCGATAACCGCTCGGCCATCTCTCCGGATTCTGACCGGGTCTGGGTGACCCTGGGTGCCGGTTTCACCCCGGTGGAGAACATGACCATCGACGTGGGTTATGCGCATATCTTCGTGGAAGATGCGGATATCAACCGTTCCGACAAATTCGGGGCCCCATTGGTGGGCACCTACGAACTGGATGCGGACGTGATCGGCGCGCAGCTTAGCTACCGCTTCTGATTACTTGCCACGTTCCAACAAAAAAGGCCCTGCTAGCAGGGCCTTTTTTATGCTCGCAAGCGCCAGCCAAACCTTTCCGGCACTGTAGGGTGGATTAGCCTAAGCGTAATCCACCATGTTTGAATTCCGTGCCGTTGCTGCCGAAAGGTGGATTACGCCTTAGGCTAATTCACCCTACGCCACCCTGCGTTTCCTTCCATGTCAGCAGTCTTGCAGCCAGGGCCGGCGCCAGCGCGGTAGCCATGGCCTGATACCCCTTGATGCCGGGGTGATAGCCGTCCTCGGCCAGCAGGGCCGGGTCGTTCATTGCCGGGTAGGCCAGATGGATAAAGTCATTGGGGTGCTCCCTGGCCAGCTGCTGTTGGACGGCATCCAGTTGTCGGGCCCGCCAGCCCAGCAGCTGGCGCAGGGGCGAGGGCAGGGCGGTAAAGCGGTGCATGGGCGGCACGCTGAGCAGGTAGAGCGGCGTCGGTAGTCTGGCAGCGAGTGTCAGTAGTTGCTCGCGATAACGGCGCCTGGGTGTCAGCCCGGTGGTGTCATTGACGCCCATGCTGAGCAAGATGACATCTGCCTGCGGCAGCTCGGTGTGTGTCAGGTTGTCCAGCAGGGCCTGCAGGCGGATACCGTTAATGCCGTGGCTATGCCAGGCAATCGGGTGTCGGCTTTGCTGATATAGCTGCCGGGCAAGTTGGCTGGCCAGGCCATCTTGATGATGCGGCACCCCCACCCCGGCGGCGGTGGATTCGCCAATCACCAGCAGTCGCAATGCGGGCTCGCCCTCACCGTATTGGCCGTGAGGCTCGCCATCGGCCTCCGGCAGGCGCGGAGTGGTGCGGCGGGTGCGCTTGCCCTGCCACACCAGCAGTGGGGCGAGCAGGGCCGTACTGAGCCAGAAGGGCAGGTGCATGGGTTATCCCACAAACATTTTCTTGGCCAGCGGCAGGCCTTTCAGGCCGCTCACGGCAACGGTGGTGAGCAGGCCGCCGATCATGGCGCCGACCACGCCGCAGGTCATGATGTCCTGGCCGGTCAGGTACAGGCCGGGAAGGCGGGTCTTCGGTTTTAGCCAGTCCTGCTCGAACCGTTGTGGGGTGTGGTCCAGCCCGTAGATCTCGCCGCTGCTGTAGCGGCAGAAATAGTCCGTGGATAACGGCGTGGACAGTTCGTAGTAATCCACCTTGCCGCGCAGATGGGGCATCTTCTCGTAAAGCTTTTTCAGCAGGCGTTGGGCGTAGGCGTCCTTCTTCGCCTCGTAATCCTCGCCGCGTTTCCCCCAGGGCTTGTCTGCCCACTGCTGATACCACTGGAACGGCCCCGGTGCCACGATTTCGATGGTGGCCCGGCCCGGGTAGCGCTCCGTGAAACTGGGGTCCTTGGCGGAGGGAAAGGAGATATAGGTGAGCGGAATATCCCGGTTGTCCGGGTCGGCGAGAAAATCCTCAACCTGGCCACGGTAATCCGGCCCCGGGTAAATCCAGAAATTGGTTTTCGGCAGGGCCAGGTTCTCCGCCGTGTCCTGCAGGCCGATATACAGGCAGACGCTGGCCATGGAGCGTTGCACCTGCCCCAGTTTGTTCTGGTAGAAGGCCTTGTGGGGCGCGTGATCCGGCAGCAGCGTGCCGAAGGTATTGAAGACGCCGGCGTTGCTGATCACGGCGGGGGCGTGGATGGCCTGGCCGTCGGCCATGCGCACCCCGACGGCCTTGCCGTTTTCGACCAGGATTTCCTTCACGTCCGCATAGGTAAAGACTTCGCCGCCGCCTTGCTGGATCACCGGGATAATGGTCTTGGCCATTTCCGAGGCGCCGCCCACCGGATAGTAGCCACCATAGAGATAATGTCGGGCGATCAGGG
>Ga0208468_1000410_pt1 | contig 13160 bp, 14 predicted proteins | sample DeeseametaMP0960_FD_184198 | JGI IMG/M metagenome (GOLD analysis project Ga0208468, IMG submission 184198) | Marine microbial communities from the Deep Indian Ocean - MP0960 (SPAdes) | ecosystem: Environmental > Aquatic > Marine > Oceanic | place: East of Madagascar, South Indian Ocean... | reverse complement strand
TTTTATAATGACAGCTGCTTTAGCTATTGGTCTTTATGCTTATATATATCATTTATATAGCAAAAAAAAAGATGCTGATGGTGTTGATTATGAAGATTACAGCAATATGGCATTAAAAGATGATATAGCAGATACTCCTGTAAATGCTACATCTCGCGATAAAAAGTACCGTGATGGTACAAAAAAAGTAGGAGAGAAATATGAATAAGATTTATCTTTGGGGAATTATTGTTGCCGTTACGATGTTGACTATTACATATATGTCAGTTATTGGATCTAAGGGGGGATTGAATGGTGACATAGTAAATATGTTCGCTGTTGGGGGTGCTGTTGCACTTGTAGTCATCATAGTATTTGTTATAATTAAGTTTGTTCGTCAGATGCAAGTTGATACTGCAGATGGAGAATTATCTGATGATAATTGGGATGGTATAGGTGAGTATTACAATGCTATTCCAAAGGGTTGGGCAATTATGTACTTAGCAACAATGGTATATGCTATGTGGTATTTTGTCATTGGTTATCCAGTGAATTCATACTCTCAGATCGGTGAATATAATGAAGATGTTGCTGCTCACAATAAAAAGTTTGAAAAAAAGTATGCCAGCATCACGGGTGAGAGACTTGTTGACATGGGTGAGTCTGTCTTTTTGGCTGAGTGTAAAGTTTGTCATGGTCTTGCTGCAGATGGAATAGACGGTAGTGCAGCTGACTTAAATGTTAGACTTGAATTTAGAACTGTCAAAGATGTAGTTATTAATGGTTCAAATAACTTTCTACTTGGTAGTGAAAATCCAATGCCAGATCGTTATGGTTTAATGAATGCAAATAAAGACTATGCTCCAATTACCGATGCCGAAATAGATGCTGTTTCTGCTTATGTTGCAAATGGTATGAGCGGTGAAGGTGCAGATGTTTTTAATGGAACTTGTACCGCCTGTCATGGCGAAGATGGAAAAGGTATGGAATATGTAGCACCAAATATAGCTGCATTTGATATAACTCTTGTTACAAATGTGCTAAACCATGGGAAAAAGGGTTCTATCGGTTCTATGCCTGCTTTTGATAGATTAAACGCTAAACAAAAAGAGGCAGTGAGTGCTTATATTGTTAGTTTAAGTAAAGGAGAATAAGATGATGAATTCTAGACATGTTTTTTCATTTGACGGACTTTTAGGCTTTATTGTAGCAATAATCGTACTTTTTATAGCACTAGTTTTTCTTATGTACTTTGCTATTGGTACACAAAACAATAATGCTGTAAATTATTATGAGATTAAAAATGAAAAATCTATTAAAATGTTTGACAAAGATAATGCTAAACATATTATAGATGTAAAAGGAGCTTAAGATGGATAAACTTATTGCATTAGGGTTAGTTGCTCTTGCTGCCTTTACTCTTTATTCGGTACTTACTTCTAATCACCTTTATGTTGGTTAGGATTTAAGTTGCACAAGTTTACTAAAGGATTTATGTCCCTTATAATCACACTACTCTTTCAAACAGAAGTTTTCGCAAAGTATTTATATAAAGATGAGATAATACATAATCCAAAGTTTACAACAAATATTGAAACTTTAGGTTCTGAGCTTTTTAATAAAACAGGAGTCTCTTTAAAGTTAGTAATGCTCAAAGCACTTCCCAAAAATAAAAATATAGAAGTGTATGAAAAAGAACTTCTTAAAGAGTTCTCAAAACCAACAATAGTTTTAATGTTTTCAGAACTTGATAAAAATGTAAATATTTGGACGAATGATGTCTCTTTATATAAATATTTTAATAAAAAACAGGTACTTAGTCCTGTCGCTTCACCTGTTCAAGCTTTTTTTATCTCAATAATTTTTGCAAGAAGTTTTGATGATATAAAAGAGCTTATGAGTAGTTCTGGGGGAACAATATTACCTCTACTTGGGAACAAGGTTAAGGGAGAGCAAACTGGAAAGTATTCAGCAGCTATGTATAATGGTTACTTAGATATATCTATGCAAGTAGCTACTGCCCATGACTTTACCCTGGAGAATGGAGTAAGTACATCCTCCCAGTACCCTTTAGTGATCGTAAAAACACTCTTTTATGGTTTTATACTTTATGCACTCTTTTTATACATGAAAAATAAATTTAAGAAAAAAGGAGTTGAAGATGAATAATGGAAGAGCTTGGCCTTATGCTATTGGAGCTGCAATTACTTTAATATTTAGTTTTTGTGTGGCTACTATATTTATCACTGAGAGTTCTGCAATTCAAGAGAGTGATACTTATATGACTAAGTATCAAGAAGCGGATTTAAATGCTAATGAATTTATCAAAAAAAGAATGGCATTTGACCTGCTTTATAATATTGAATATGTCACAAAAGAAATATCAGGTGAATTACCGGTTATTTCCTATAAGCTAACTACTAAAGATGGGATAGCTCTTAACAGTGCAAAAATGCAAATTGCTATAAGTAGGCCAGAGACTGATATTTATGATAAATCCCTAAAAAATCCAAACGTGGATAATGGTATCTATAGTTTCACATTAGATAAATTTCCAAAAAAAGGTGTTTGGAATATTATTGCAAAAGTAAGTGTGGATGATAAAGAGCGGTTTTTAAATATAAAAACAGACACTAGAAATCCAAGATGGTATGAGTTTTAAGGCAAGAGTGTGGATGAACGAACTTTAGTACTACCATCTGCTCGTGCTATACGAGACCAACAACACAAACTATCAGAGGAATCCCTTTTCTTACCTGATTATATAACTATGAGCGATTTTATCGCTAAGTTATGTATAGTGAATGGGTATCAGTTTATAGATGAAGATAGCCGTATTTTACTTCTTTTAGAAGCTTCAGACTTCTCTGAGTTCTCATCTTTACAGATTGAGAGGAACTTTTTTACTTTTACTAAAAATAGCTCATATATATTTAAATTTTTTGAAGAGATTAGTGCTGAGTTATATGATATAAATGCTCTTGCCTCTGCAGATCTTTATGCAGAATATGAAGAGCATATAACTATACTTATAGAACTTTATAAGCGCTATGAATCACTCTGTAATGAACGAAAATATTTAGATAGAATTTTTTTACCAAAACTATATGAATTTAATGTAGAGTATGCACGAAGTCATCAAGATGTAATTTTAAAACTTGCAGGACATCTTACAAACTTTGAATTGGAGTTGTTACAAAAATATACAGAGTATGCCCAAGTTCAAATAGACTTTTGCACTAGTTTCTTTAACCATAAAATGCAGACAAGGTTAAGTGAACTTGGATTTGACTTAGAAGCTGGGTATGAATACCTTTTATCTTTAAATGAGAAAAAGATTCTTTCACAAACAGAAGTTGTTAAAAATGAAAATGTAGGTTGTGAAAGTTTTAGTGAGGCACTACTTCAGATTGCATTTGTAAAAAAGAAGATATACGAGTTTGTGCAAAAAGGGTATAAACCTGAAAACATAGCAGTTGTCTTACCCGATGAGAGTAGAGCTCCTATGCTTAAGATATTTGATGAGAAGTGTAATTTTAACTTCGCTATGGGTGAGCCTTTTATATCTAGTAGTATTTATATTAGACTTAATGCAAGTATAAAAAGACTAGATCTGGACTCACAAGAAAATTCTGCTAGACTTGATAGAGTTGGCAATGAGCTGTACACACAACTCTCGAGTATTTACTATAAAAGTCTCTCTGAGATAGATTTTATAGCTTTTTTATCTGAACTTTGTGAGTATATTGACGATAAAAAAGAGTTAAAAATTTACAATGAAGAGTTGTATAGTTTTGACAAAATTATATCTTTTATGCAGGATATGAGTATCAAATCGCTACTGAGTCTTTTTATGCAAAGACTCGCCGGAAGAACCTTAGATGATGTGCGTGGTGGAAAAGTTACTGTTATGGGTGTATTAGAGACTAGAAGTGTTGATTTTGATGCAGTTGTGATTATGGACTTTGATGATAAAAATGTCCCTAAGCGTAGTGATAAAGATATGTTTTTAAACACTGCTGTAAGAGAAAATGCAAACCTTCCTACAATGAGCGATAGAGAAAATCTCCAAAAGCACTATTATGAGATGCTGATAAACTCAAGTAAAGAAGTGGCACTCTCTTTTGTAAACTCAAGTGAGAGTAGTGCTTCTCGCTTTTTAAAACAGCTAAGCATCAAAGATGAAAAGATACATGAGGAGTCTGATTATGCAGATATTCTCTTTAAAAGAGACAACAAGATAATACTGGAGCCTCAAAGTATAAGATTAGATTACAGTTTTAAAGATGTAAAACTTTCAGCCACAAGACTTAAAACTTATCTGACGTGTAAACGGAAGTACTATCATAAATATATCCAAAAGCTTTATGGGCATGATATACCACAAGATGTTCCACAAGAGTATGAGATAGGAAATGTAGTTCATTTAGCACTTAAAGAGCTGTACTCCAAAAAGAGTTCTTATTCAGATGTAAGAGAACTACAAAAAGAGTTAGATAAAGAGTTAGATAAAGAGTGTGGAAAAAGTGAACTTGATCAGTACCTCATTGGTTTACAAAAAAAACGATTACAAAAATTTTACACTTTAGAGATACAGAGATTTATAGATGGTTTTGAAGTACACTTTTGTGAAGAAAGTTTTAGTGTAGAGTATGCAGGAATGACTCTTGTTGGCCAGATAGATAGAGTAGATAAGAGAGATAATGAGATAGAAGTACTTGATTATAAAACAGGTTCGTATAAACTTTATAATAAAAATAATTTTACAGAAGCTACAGACTTTCAGCTGGAGTTCTATTATCTTTTAACTCAGAGTTTAGGAGATGTAACAAGCTGTGCTTTTTATGACTTAAAAGAGGTAGAGATAGTACCTGAAGCCTTTTTAGGGGAAAAACTAGAGATACTTCAGTCTCACATAAAAGACCTGCTTAACATCGAGTATATAGACTTTGTCCTTTGCGAGGATGAAACACAGTGTAGATACTGTGAATATGCGGTAATTTGTGGGAGAGACTAATGTCATTTAAACAAAATTTGGCTTATGAAGCGAGTGCAGGAAGTGGAAAGACTTTTATGCTTGTTGTGCGTTACCTTTCCTTACTTTTTCGTGGAGCAGACCCTACAAAAATTCTAGCACTTACTTTTACAAATAAGGCAGCACATGAGATGCAAGAGAGAGTAGTTGAGACCTTAGAAGAGTTAGAGTCTAGGGATGAGCTTTTAGAAATAGCAAAAGTGACAGAACTCTCTCCAGAGTACTTAGTAAGTCTAAGAGATACGATCCTAAATGAGTTTTTAAATGCCCATACTAAGATTATGACTATTGATAGTTTTTTTACTCATATTTTAAGAAAGTTTTCTTTATATGTTTCACTAATGCCAGACTTTTCTACTTTTGCTTCACAACATGAGCAAAAACTTTTAGAGCGCTTCTTGAAAGAGGTGAGTGTTGCAGGTAAACGCAACCAACTCATCAACCTCTCTTTAGAATCTAAAAAAAGAGTAACGGATATATTTACTCTTTTAGATGCTTTTTATCTAAAAAAAGAGGAACTCTCCCATATTAGATTTATTCAAACAAGTACAGATGAATTTGAGAGGAATGCTTTAGCAGCGCTTACAAGTCTACAAGGCATTGTAAATAACTGTAAAGGAGCATCGGCTTCACTCATAAAAGCAGTTCAAGCAGATGACTTTGATGAGTTACTAACAAAGTCTTGGATTGTCAAAGAGACTTTAGAGTACTGGGTATTTAAAAAGTGTTTTAGTCTAGAGATGAATCAAAATCTTCATATAATTCAAGAAGCTATTAAAGGATACTATAAAGCTAAAGAGCAAAACTTCTTTTATGCTTTAAATGAGTTAGTAGATATCTACCAAAGGGCGAAAAAAGGCCTTTATATGGAAGATAGTGAGCTTAGTTTTTCCGATGTAACTTCTTTAGTTTACTCGATTCTTCATAAACTAGATGACAGTGAATTTTTATACTTTAGGCTAGATGCAAAGATAGAACATATGTTGCTCGATGAGTTTCAAGATACAAGTATAACCCAGTATGAGATTTTAAAACCGCTTATAGAGGAGATAACTTCTGGTAGTGGTATATTTGAAAAAGGAAGTTTTTTCTTTGTTGGTGATGTTAAGCAGTCTATTTATAGATTCCGTGGTGGAGTATCAGCTCTCTTTGATGCAGTTGTGAAGCAAAATGCAACTGAGGTACAAAAATTAATTACAAATTATAGATCACAAAAAGAGGTTATAGAGTTTGTAAATAGAACATTTAAGCAAAAAATACATAATTATTCAGATCAGTTAGTCCGAACAGGGGCTGATGCAGGTTATGTTGCAGTTATTTTAAACGATGAACCATTAAAAGAAGCTACAAGCCAAGTGAAAAAGCTTCTCTCTCTGGGAGCTGATAGCAACTCTATTGCTATTCTTTGTGCGACAAATGGTGATGGGGAGGCTATAAAAAATACTCTTTTAGATGAGCATATAGAAGTAGTGACAGAGACAACAACAAAACTCATAAACCAGCAAAGTGTTAAAGCAATTTTAGAGTATCTCAAATACCACTACTTTGATAAAGAGATATATCGAAGTAACTTTTTTGCATTAATAAAACAGACTCCAATAAAGATGTATAGAGTGGACTTTAACAAGATAAAACTCTTAGATACTGTAAAAGCTGCAATAGATAAGTACAAGCTCTTTAGTGATGATTTTCACTTAGTACGTTTTTTAAATTCAGTAGCTAAATACCCAGATGTTGAAGCACTACTTTTTGAATATGAGAGACTCGATACTGCAGCTGCCTCCTCTGATATAAGTGGTGTTAGAGTTCTTACTATTCATAAGTCAAAGGGTTTAGAGTATGAGAATGTCATAGTTATGGATTCGCTAAAACGACCAAATGTTGCAAGTGATAGTATTATTTATAACTATACTGGAATTTCTCTCTCTGGTGTATACCTTAGAACAAAAAATAGAGATGCTATAGATATTGAGTATGAAAGAACTTTGGAAAAAGAGAAAGTACTTGTTAGAGAGGATAAGTTAAATGCACTTTATGTTGCATTTACAAGAGCTAGAGATAATCTTATCATCATTAAAAAATCTGAAAAGTCTAGTTTTGATTTATTAGATTTAGAAGTAGCAAGTCATGGTGAGATGAAGATAATTGTAAAAGAGAAAGTAGAGATAGAGAGACTTCAAAGGATAGATTATAAAGAACTATACTACGGTACACAGAGTGATATCTTAGCCTTAGAGAATGAAGTTGATGGAGACTTAAAAGCTATTAACTTTGGTATTGCTCTGCACTATATGTTAGAGATGATGAGTGTCTTTGAAATAGATTCTTTAAATAATGCAAAAAATATGATGCTCAACAAGTATGGCTCGAGGTTAGAGAGCTCAGAGGTAGAAGATATCTGTACTAGGGTAGAACTTTTTGTGAGGAATACAGAAGTAATAGAACTTTTAAAAGGAAAGCTTTATAAAGAAAAAGCACTGCGTTATAAAAAGCAACTTCGATATATAGACCTTTTAGTGCTTCGAGATGATGGTTCTTATATTGTTATAGATTATAAATCTTCTCTTGCCTATAGTGAGCATCATACAAAACAAGTTCGTGCTTATGTGAGAGCGATAAAAGAGATCAGTGAAAAAAATGTGAAAGGAATCATCTGCTATCTTTTATCAGATGAGATAAAACTAGTGAAGTTTAGTAAAGAACTGGATTTACATGCTAATTGTTTAGAGACATAAAATACTTATTTATTAGCTTGATTTGATATAATGCTGTTAATTGATTAATAGCTTAAGAAGAGAAGTATGAAAAAAAAAGTTTTAGAAAAACGAGTCACTTTACAATATACAAGTGCACTTTATCACTCGTCTATATCTGATACAAAAAGTATTACACATGCTTTAAAAACAGTAGATAATGCTCTTTATAAATCAAAAAAAGAAGGATGTAATAGAGTGATAGAAGTTTCATGATACAATTAATAAATATAAATAAGAATTTTGCTTCACAGGAGCTTTTCTCTAACCTGAATCTTAAGCTAAACAAAGGAAACCGTACAGGTTTAGTTGGAAGAAACGGAAGTGGAAAGTCTACTCTTTTTAAGATGATCTTAGAAGAAGAAACAGCTGATAGTGGTGATATAATCATTCCTAAAAATTATAAAATAGGCACACTTAAACAGCATCTTACCTTTAGTGAAAAAACTCTCAGAGAAGAGGCTGCTTTAGCTCTTGATGAAGAGATGCGGTATGATGTTTACAGAGTTGAAAAGATTCTTTTTGGACTTGGTTTTGTACAAGAGGATTTAGAAAAAGATCCACTTTCATTCTCTGGTGGTTTTCAGATACGTATAAATTTAGCAAAACTACTTGTGACTGAACCAAACTTACTACTGCTTGATGAGCCTACTAACTACTTGGATATTGTGTCTCTTCGTTGGTTAAAAAACTTCCTACGCTCATTTCCTGGAGAACTTATTCTTATCACTCACAATCGTGACTTTATGGATAGTGTTTGTACTCATACTATGGGGCTTGTTCGTAAAAATATAGAGGTGATTGCTGGAAATACCCATAAGTTTTATGAGCAGTTATCTTTAAATGATGAACTTTATGCCAAACAAAAAATAGCACAAGATAAAAAAGTAAAAGAACTTGAAGAATTCATCGCAAAAAATAAAGCTAGAGCTTCTACGGCTTCACTTGCTCAGTCAAAAGTAAAACAGCTAGAAAAAATGGACTTGATGAATGATTTAGCATTTGATAATACTTTAGCTTTTGACTTTAACTTTAAAGAAACTCCTTCAAAAGTAATGCTTGAAGTTGAAGACTTGAGTTTTGGATACACTCCTGAGAATATCTTGTTTAAAGATATAAGTTTTAGTATTAAACGCGGTGAATGTATAGGGATTATAGGAAAAAATGGAAAAGGAAAGTCAACACTTTTAAATACTATAGCTGGAGAATTAAAAGCACTTTGTGGGACTATTACCTCCCACCCTTCAGTAGAATTTGCACACTTTGGACAGACAAATATTGCAAGACTTCATGAAAAATCAAGTGTAAGTGATGAAATTCACTCGGCGAATACAAAACTAAGTACTCAAGTTATACGAAGTATCTGTGGAGCAATGATGTTTAGTGGAGATAATGCAGATAAAAAAGTTTCTCTACTCTCTGGTGGAGAGAAATCTCGTGTTATGCTCGGACAGATTTTAGCAAGAGAAGTAAATCTTCTCTTTTTAGATGAGCCAACAAACCATCTTGATATGGAATCTATTGAAGCCCTCACAGAAGCTATACAAAATTTTGAAGGTGCTGTGATGATTGTTACCCACTCGGAAGAGATGCTTCGTCGTGTATGTGATCGACTTATCATTTTTGCTAAAGATGGTGCTAAGTATTTTAATGGTGGCTATGATGATTTCTTATCAAAGATTGGATGGGAAGAAGATGAACTAGAAGTAAAAGAGAAGTCTGCTCCAAAATCAAATAATAAAGAGAGTAAAAAACTAAAGGCTGAACTAACGAGAGAGAGAAATAAACTTACTTCACCACTTAAAAAGAGAGTTGAGAAACTTGAGGATTCTATTATGAAATTAGAAGAAGAACTCTCAGTGCATCATGAAGAACTTATAGTCGCTTCAAATAGTGGAGATAGTGCTACTCTTATAGAACTCTCAAAAACGGTCTCTCTGGTAGAGAGTAAAGTTGAAGAGTTGTTTGAAGAGCTTGAAGAGGTACAAGGTGAACTTGATACAATACTTTTAGAGTATGAAATAAAAATAGATGAAATTTAAAAGAAAAGGAATAGAAATCAAAATAATATTACTAATACTTTCACTACTGAGTATCAATATATATGCAGCATCAGTAGAAGAGGGAATTAACGAGTCAAATCAAGGAAATAAGGCAAGGGCCTTTAAGATCTTTGAGGCAGCCTGTGAAGAAAAGAATCCTTTGGCTTGTAAGTATATGGCAGAAGCATATAATAAGGGTATTACAGTAAAAATTAATATTCCAAAAGCCTTAGAGTATTATACAAAGTCATGTGAGTTAGGATTAGGAAAATCTTGTTTATTTATAGCTAATAGTTATAACAAAGGTACAGGAATTGAAAAAAACTATACTAAGGCTCTTGAGTTTTATGGCAAGGCATGTGATAAGAGTGTAGCTAAAGCATGTCAACATTATGCATTTTGTTATGAGATAGGACGAGGTGTAAAAAGAGATAGAGCAGTTGCAAAACAGTACTATAAAAAGTCGTGTGAATTAGGCATAGATGATGGCTGTTTTTATGTGAAACAACTTACCGAGATGGGCATAAAATAGTAGGGGCAAAAGCTTTCGTCCCTACTATGACTGTTTGACCTACTTGTAAGTCTAGAGCTTCTTTTTTACTTACGACGATTTCGACGATCTGCTGGCCTATGGCTACGATAGCAATGATTATAACATCTACCTCTTTAAGCTCTAAGAGTTCTCCCTCAAAACTAAATTTTTGACTTCCTTGGGACTTTAGTAGTACCTCTTGAGTTTTACCATCTTTTATAATATGACCATTTTCTAAAATAATTGTACGAGTGGAAAGTTTATAAATCTCACTTGGCTCATGTGAAACCATGATAGTTGTAGTATTAAACTCTTTATGAAGGGCTAGTATCTTTGACTGGAGCTGAGTTCTCATCTTAGCATCAAGTGCTGATAGAGGTTCATCAAGTAGTAAAATATCAGGTTTCCTCATCATAGCACGACATAAACTAACACGCTGTTTTTGTCCACCACTAAGTGTTTTTGGATATCTATCTTGAAGTTCAGTAAGACCGGCAAGAGAGAGTAAACGCAGGGCTAGTTCTAAATCATTTATAACAAAAAGAAGGTTTTGTAAAATACTCATATTAGGAAAAAGTGCATTTTCTTGATGCATAAAACCAATAGAGCGTTTTTTTGCTTTGATACTTTTATTATTCTTGAGCCAAAATGACTTGTTTACTTCGATTTCACCTTCTGCAACTTCTAGTCCTGCAAGTACACGAAGTAGGGTGGTTTTTCCACTACCACTAGGACCTGTTAGAGCTATAAACTCACCCTGTTTGATGCTCAAGTCTATATCTAAATTCATAGGACCATTAACACCGTGAAGAGTTTTTTTAATGTTTATATTTATCATCTTATAGTCCAAACTTTCTTTTGTGTTTAGCATTAAAAGTATAAACACTCAAAAGCACGATAAAACTCATTCCAAGCATAATAGCACTATATATATGTGCACCCTTATAGTCCATAATCTCAACCATCTCATAGATGGCAACAGAAGCAACTTTTGTCTCTCCTGGGATACTTCCACCCACCATAAGAACAACACCAAACTCGCCAACAGTATGTGCGAAGGTGATGATGATAGCTGTAATAAGTGCGGGTTTAATGTTTGGAAGTGCAACAAAAAGAATCGTTTGTAGTTTACTTTTTCCACAAAGATAACTCGCTTCAAGCATGTTTTTGTTTAAAGACTCAAAACCACTTTGAAGGGGTTGTACCATAAAAGGAAGGGAGTAAAAACAGCTAGCGATGACAAGTGAAGTGAAGTTAAAGACTAAACTAATGTCAAAAGTATCTTTAAAAAATGTACCCAAGGGTGAGTTTTGTGAGAGCGCTACAAGAATATAAAAACCCAAAACAGAAGGGGGTAAAACGATAGGTAGGGCAGTTAGCGCTTCTATAAAAGGTTTTATTTTTGACTGCGTTTGAGAGAGATACCAACTAAGGGGAAGTGATATAAGAAATAAAATCAAAACGGTAATAGATGCGAGTTTAAAACTGATATAAAAAGGTTCAAACATTTAAAGCACCTCTGTTATATAAAGATCAGAAGATTTTATAAGGGCTGTTATCGTATCTGCGACTTGAAGCTTCATCCTGTTTTTTGACCCAAGAGTTATAATAGACTCAAGTTCAAAGTTTTGTGCTTTTAACTCTAAAGAACAAAGCAGTTCACCCTCTTGTATCTTATGTACCTCTAACTCTAATTGGTTAGCATAACTAAGCTCTCCACTAAAGGCTTTAGCGATAGCTACACTAGAGGCTTTAACACCTAGTAAAACCTTTGTGCCTACACTTATCTTCTCATCTAACTCAAGACTCATCATATGAAGAGTAAAAGCCTCAGTTTGGAATGTGACTATATGAAGAGCGTCATGTTTTTGTATATTTATAATGCTCGCTTGAAATTGGCTCATCAGATAATATATCCATATTTTTTAAAGATTTTTTGTGCATCAAGCGTAAAAAGAAACTCGTAAAAAAGTCTATAAGCTTGTATGTCTTGTCCAAAGGAGAGTAAAACTACCCCTTGTTCAATAGGACTATAAAGGCTAGGGTCTAGCTCTAACCAGTGTGTTCCTTTTTTATAGTAAGACATTTTAGCACTATAAAGTGAAGATGAAGCAATAAAACCAATATCGGCTGCTGTGATAACATATGAGAGTGTTTGTGAAATCGACTCTGCGAAGATAAGTTTTGTTTGTATATCTGTATATATTTTAGATGTTTGCAGAGCCTCAAGTGCAGCCTTACCATAAGGTGCAGTTTTAGGATTTGCTAAAGCTATCTTTTGTATATCTTTGCTTGTAAGGAGTTGTATACCTAAAGAAAAATCTCTTTTTTTTGCACTAAATAAGGCTAAGGTGCCTTTTGCATAAACTTGTGGCTGAGTAATAGCTAGTTTATTTTCATAAAGCTTAGAAGGGTAGAGCATATTTGCAGACATAAAAAGTCCATAAGGTGCTCCATGTCTTATCTGTGCTGTGAGTTTGCCACTACTGCCTAAGATGATATTTATATCTATATCGGGATGTAATTCAATAAACTTTACTTTTAACTCTTCTATGGCATAACTCACATTTGTAGCTACTGCAATGTTGATAGTTACTGCATTGAGTGTAAGAGTAAAAAAGAGTATAAGTATAAAAAGAATTTTTTGCATATATTGTATTATACTCAATATAGGTAATTATTGGATATTTCATAGTAAAATTTCAAAAGAAGAAGACTAAATCTTATAAAGTGCTTAAATTAAGCGGTAATTAATTAAAATTACCTTAATTTTTGGTTTACTTAAGGTTTGTGGGTTATACTTTCGCCACTAAAACAAG
>Ga0208468_1000406_pt1 | contig 13240 bp, 12 predicted proteins | sample DeeseametaMP0960_FD_184198 | JGI IMG/M metagenome (GOLD analysis project Ga0208468, IMG submission 184198) | Marine microbial communities from the Deep Indian Ocean - MP0960 (SPAdes) | ecosystem: Environmental > Aquatic > Marine > Oceanic | place: East of Madagascar, South Indian Ocean... | reverse complement strand
AATAGCGTGAAGGCCAAAACCTTCAGGAAATTCAACCGGTACGTCTTTCATAGAGTGCACGGCAATATCGGCACGGCCTTCAAGCATGGCAATTTCAAGCTCTTTTATGAAAAGTCCTTTACCACCAATTTTCGCCAGAGGTGTATCTAAAATTTTGTCGCCCTGCGTGCTCATAGGCACAAGCTCAACGGTCATTGACGGATAATGCTCCAACAATTTTGCCTTCACATACTCTGCTTGCCAAAGCGCTAAAGCACTTTTTCTAGTAGCAATTCGAACGGTGCGGGTAGTGTTGAGGTGACTCATGGCTATTCCAAACTATATAAAAAGAAACTAAAACGATGTATCACATAACGTCATACGATATACCCCGTAGTATACGCATTTTCTGTATTAATGTTTGAAATTAGGCGCAGTTTTCTCCTTGGTTATTATTAGACATTCAGTCTATGCTGAAAGGAATAATGGTTAATCAGTTTTAAATGCGGAGATAAGTCTTTTTATGGACAGTTCGTCGTTGCGTCAATTACTTAGAAGTGCTCAGCAAGATGAAGCGGAGGCAAAACGAAGGCGCTTAACGCTATATTTCATATCTTATGTTGGTGGCACCATTATGGCGTTTATGGCGTGGATCAACATGGGTACAAACAACCCATTGCTCGTTGGAACGCTGGCGGGGTCAGCTGCTTTTGTGTACGCCAATGTGGCGTTATCCCATATGTTCCCTCGCGTCGATGTCTTCTATTATCTAGCAGGCTTAGTGGTAGCATTTACCATAAACGGCTTGGTTTATACCGGCGGGCTCAATAACACTGGGCTTTATTTTATTTTTCCCCTGCTTTTTATTCAGATAGTTGTTGTGCGTTTCAAGCCCGCCATGGTTTACGTAGCAGTGACCATGGGTATCGCTATTTTTATGCTCTACAATCAAGAAAAAATAGTGGCTGAGTACCCAGCAGAACATGTTTCCCGCTTCCTAATCGCTACGTTCTGTTTCATTTGCGTCGCTTTTATAGGTGAAAATTTCTGGCATCAAAGCAGAAAAGAAATGCTGCGTGAAAATCTAGAGCGCATGCGTCAGGCTAATACCGATCCGCTTACAAAACTTCCTAACCGGCGATTCCTTGAAGCTGTTTTTTTTGAACGCGCAATGCAAGATCCCGGTGCTCATTTCCCTTTAAGTGCGGTGGTGGTAGATATTGACCATTTCAAAACAATCAACGATACCTATGGCCACGATATTGGTGACGAAGTGCTTATACACATCACTCGCCTAATGAAAGAAGCAGTAAGAACTACTGACGTGGTGGCAAGAACCGGTGGTGAAGAGTTTTTGGTCTTATTCCCTCATGCGACGTTGAGCCAAGCGGTAAAATTAGCAGAAAAAATGAGGAAGGTGGTTGAAGCTAACCCGTTTGTAGAAGGTGATGTTAATCACTCGATAACCGCAAGCTTTGGTGTAGCCACAGCGCTTACTGATACAAACTTGCACGCTTGTTTGAAGCAGGCCGATGACAACCTTTACAAAGCTAAAAATGCGGGGCGCAACAGAGTCGTCGAATAGTTTTGGAATAAACGCGAAGTAAAGAAGAGACGGAAGGCGCGACTTTTCAATCGACAGTTGTGTAGCCACTTACGCTAAGAAAAAGCTGGCTTTGGTTGCCTCACCAGCTTTTCCTTTTGCTCAAATACTAGCGCCTGTTGATCTTTATTATATGAACGTAATTTGCAGCAAGGGCCAACAGGCTCTTAAGGCATTACCCTAGAACTTTTTGAAGCCACGCACTTATGTCGTTAAGCTCTTGCATACAAACATTGTGCTGCATGGTGTAAGTCTGCCACGTGGCATTAAAGCCACTTTCGCTCAGCGTTTTGAACGCAGCATTGCCCATAAATACCGGCACCACTTCGTCTTGCTCACCATGTGCCATCATAATTGGCGTTTCGCGGTTTGTGTCTTTTGATTCGCTTCCAAGAAGTGATGGCTCGCACATATAAGTAGATAGAGCGATAACACCTGCAAATTTATTGGCATATCTAGGTGCTAAGTGCAGAGCAATAACACCGCCTTGAGAAAATCCTGCAAGTACAATACGTTCGCTAGGAATGCCACTTTCAATTTGTGCTTCGATAAGCGCTTCTACCTGAGCAGCCGACTCTTTTACACCCTCTAAGTCCGCACGGCTTTCAAAATCTAACGATTTGATATCGTACCAAGCGCGCATTCTCATGCCGCCATTGATAGTCACAGGGCGTTCTGGAGCGTGAGGAAAGAGAAATTTAACCGCCATTGATTCGGGCAGTTTTAGCTCGGGCACAATAGGCGCAAAACCATGGCCTGAATCGCCAAGACCGTGAAGCCAGATAACGCAGGCATCAGGCGTAGTGGATGGGTTTATCTCTACCGCACGGCAGAAGTTGCTGAGTCATGCTTTATTTCCTAGTTTTGGGGTCAGAGTACATTTAGGGCCAGAAAAAGTACTCTGACCCCATTAATTTTTGCTGTGGTAACCCATCGGCATAAGCTTGATAGAATGAACCAAGTTTTCACTATGCAATGAAAGGTACGGCACAACCGCTTAATATGCTATCATTGCCACTTGAAATCACCACATTTTGAAAGAATTTTAATACCCTATGGCTTCACTACTCGGCAACTTATTCATTCTTGCAGCTCCTTCTGGAGCAGGAAAATCAAGCCTTATAAAGGCGCTAATGGAAAAGTATGAAAGCAATACAGCTACGCCAATGCAGGTGTCTGTATCTCATACAACACGTCAACCTCGTCCGGGTGAAGTCGACGGTGTGCACTACCATTTTGTGAGTCGAGAGCAGTTTGAAGCGCTGATTGAACAGGGTGTGTTTTTTGAATACGCAGAAGTATTTGGCAATTATTACGGCACATCCCGCGTGACGATTGAACAAACTTTGCACCGTGGTATTGACGTATTTTTAGATATCGATTGGCAGGGCGCGCGCCAAGTCAAAAAGCTTATGCCAGACACATGCGGTATTTTCATTCTTCCGCCTTCACTCGACGTGCTAGAGCAGCGTTTAAATAATCGCGGTCAAGACAGTGAAGAAGTCATTGCAGGGCGTATGGCGCAAGCTGTAGCTGAAATGTCTCATTTTAATGAATTTGATAGCGTAATTATCAACGACGACTTTGCGACTGCGTTAAACGATTTGGAAGCCATCGTTACAGCACAGCGACTTCGCACGGGAAAACAACAAATGCGCCATCAAGTGCTATTGGACGAACTGCTCGGTAGCGCGTAAGCTTAACTTAACAATACGTGTTTTGTTTTAGCATCGAACGATCGCTGCATAAATTGCATGATCTGACTGCTTCAAATTCAAACAAAACGCTAGGATCGCGCCACGTATCTGTGTATACTACGCGGCCGTTTTTTGAATAACTTGCTCAACCTAATTTTCGGAGAAATACATGGCTCGCGTAACTGTAGAAGATGCCGTAGATAAAATTGGTAACCGCTTTGACCTAGTGCTTGTTGCTGCACGCCGTGCACGTCAAATTGCCACTGAAGGCAAAGATCCTATGGTTGACGTTCAAAACGATAAGCCAACTGTTACAGCACTTCGTGAAATTGAAGAAGGTTTGGTAACGGCTGCTACGCTTGAACAAGCAGAACTTCAAGCTCAAGAGCAGCAAGAACATGCTGAATTTGCATCAGTAGCAAACATCCTATCTGATCAATAAAACCTCTTTTTAACGGTTTTATCGGTATTTTAGCGCCAGTGCTTTGAAAAAAGCACTGGCGCTTTACTTTTGGCGTATTGGCTTCTTGCACAATTAAACGTATTCTTAGGGTTGTAACGTTAGATAAGGGTCACGCTTCACTGTGTATTTGTTTGAAGGTTTAAAGCAGAAAGTTTTAGAGTACTTACCAGCCGACCGCGTTCAGTTGGTACAAGAATCTTTTGTGCTTGCGCAAGAAGCGCATGACGGACAAATGCGTTCAAGCGGCGATCCGTACATTACTCACCCAGTTGCAGTTGCCGGTATTTTGGCTGACATGCACCTTGATCACGAAACGATCATGGCGGCACTCCTTCACGACGTTATTGAAGATACCCATTACAGCAAAGAAGACTTAGCCGAGGCTTTTGGCGATACCGTTGCAGAACTGGTAGAAGGCGTTAGTAAGCTAGATAAACTCGCGTTTAGCACTAAACAGGAAGCGCAGGCGGAGAACTTCCGTAAAATGATGATGGCCATGGTGCAAGACATCAGGGTTATTCTTATCAAGCTTGCTGATCGCACGCACAACATGCGTACGCTCGGGTCATTACGACCAGACAAGCGCCGCCGCATTGCGCTAGAAACGCTAGAGATCTACGCGCCAATCGCCCACCGCTTGGGTATTCACGACATTAAAAATGAGCTTGAAGATTTAGGTTTTCAGGCCATGTATCCTATGCGCCATCGCGCACTAAAGTCTGCTGTGCGCCAGGCCCGCGGTAATCGTAAAGAGATTATCGAAAACATTCGCGAAGAGCTGAACACTCGTTTAGACGCCTACCAAATTGAGTCGAATGTATTGGGTCGCGAAAAACACTTGTATTCCATTTACCGCAAAATGAAAAACAAAGAACTTATGTTCAATGAGGTAATGGATATTTATGCGTTTCGCATCGTTGTTCAATCGGTAGATAACTGTTATCGCGCCCTTGGTGCTATGCATGGGCTGTACAAGCCTATTGAAAACCGTTTTAAAGATTATATCGCTATCCCTCGAACCAACGGCTATCAGTCGTTGCATACGTCATTAATTGGCCCGCACGGCATTCCTGTGGAAATTCAAATTCGAACCCAGGAAATGGACCAAATGGCAGACAAAGGAGTGGCGGCGCACTGGCTTTACAAAGAGCCTGGCGATAATGGCACCACTGCACAGCTTCGAGCGCGCAAGTGGATGCAAAGCCTGCTTGAGCTTCAGCAATCGGCCAGCTCATCCTTTGAATTCATCGAATCGGTAAAAACCGACCTGTTCCCTGATGAAATTTACGTATTTACACCAGACGGACGTATTATCGAGTTGCCAATGGGCGCAACCGCCGTTGACTTCGCTTATGCCGTGCATTCCGATGTGGGTAATACCTGCGTAGGTGTGCGCGTAGAGCGCAGAAACTTTAGCTTAAGCAAGCCGCTTGAAAACGGTCAAACCGTGGAAATTATTACCTCGCCGAAAGCGAAGCCTAATGCGAACTGGCTAAACTTTGTTGTGAGCGCTCGCGCGCGAACGCGTATTCGTCAGTATCTGCGTAAACAGCACTCTCAAGAAGCGGTCAACATGGGTAACCGTCTACTTCGCCATGCGTTAGGCAGCGTGAAATTAGACGATATTCCAAACGAAGATATCGAACGTGTGGTGGCCGAAACTAAGCATGCTAATTTTGACGATTTGCTAGTAGATATCGGGCTTGGTAACGAGCTAAGCGCAATTGTAGCGCGCCGTTTATTGGGTGAAAGCACAACAGACTTATCAGACAAGAAAGGTAATGTGGCTATTCGCGGCACAGAAGGCCTGCTTGTTCACTATTCTCGTTGTTGCCATCCTATTCCAGACGATGAAATTGTAGCGGTTTTAAGCCCAGGCCGCGGCATGACTATTCACCAAATTGGGTGTAACAATATTCGCAAGCTTACGCGAGAAGAACCTCAACGCGTATTGCCCATGCAGTGGGACGACAACCCGCAAGGCGAATTTAAAGCGTCATTGCGTATAGAGTTGTTTAATCATCAGGGCACACTGGCAACTTTAACGAACACCATTTCAGGGTGCGATTCCAATATCATTGGTCTGCAAACTGAAGAGAAAGAGAGTAATATCTACTTTATTGACCTTGAACTTACCACGCACAACCGTGTGCACCTGGCTCGCGTAATGAAGAAAATACGTACTATGCCGGAAGTTCAAAGAGTGTCTCGTCATAGTCAATCACGACACTAATTATTACATTATTTAGGAACTACTATGTCTAAGTCTATTATTCAGACCGATAAGGCACCTGCTGCTATTGGTACTTACAGCCAAGCGGTTAAAGCAGGTACTACCGTTTATCTTTCAGGTCAAATTCCTCTTGTTGCTGAAACTATGGAAATGGTTTCTGACGACTTTGAAGCGCAAGCTGTACAAGTTTTTGAGAACATTAAAGCGGTGTGTGACGCTGCGGGCGGCACTACAAACGACTTAGTGAAGGTGAACATCTTCCTTATCGACCTAGGTCACTTTGCAACGGTTAATGAAATTATGAGCCGTTACTTCACTAAGCCTTACCCAGCACGCGCAGCCGTTCAGGTGTCTGCATTGCCCAAAGGTGCACAAATTGAAATTGATGGTGTAATGGAACTGCCGGAGTAAGCCATGTCACCTGAGCGTTACCAGCGCATAAGACAAGTGCTGGAAAGAAGGCAAACTGATCTTACGGTTTGCCTTGAAAATGTACACAAACCGCATAATGTATCTGCAGTAGTGAGAACCTGTGATGCAGTAGGTATTCATCGCGTTCACACCGTGTGGGAAAAGAAATACCAGTTTCGTCGCGGCACCGCTATGGGCAGCCAACAATGGGTGCGTCAAACCAATCACGATAATATCAACGACGCGATGGCTGAACTCAAAGGCCAAGGCATGCAGGTGCTGGTAACCCACTTATCTGATACCGCTGTCGATTTTCGTGATATTGATTACACCAAGCCTACGGCTATTTTGTTTGGTCAAGAGAAATACGGTGCCTCTGATGAGGCGAAAGCCGTTGCCGACCACGACATTGTTATTCCTATGATGGGCATGGTGCAGTCGTTGAACGTATCGGTAGCCGCAGCGCTAGTACTTTACGAAGCCCAGCGCCAACGTACTATTGCAGGTATGTATAACACCCAGCAGTTACCAGAAGAAGAGTGCCAAGCATTGGCCTTTCAAAATGGTTACCCGCGTTTGTATAAACTTTGCCAACGCAAAGGTTTGCCTTTGCCTGCTATTAACGGCATTGGTGAAGTGGATGCCGACGATAGCTGGTGGAAAGAAATGCAGATCACAAAAGCAGAAGCAAACGCGCTAGAGGCCGACTAGGGCCTAACCTATTGGTTGCACTTTTAGTTTTGCTCTTACTTGTATAGGGGCCAGCGTAAAAAACTGGCCTAAAGCGTACTCGCCAACCCCTCAACAATCCTTTACACTTCTTTTCCTATAACACGTTGAATAACACCAGCTTGTGCCAATTCAAAGGTTAAATAGTTAATGTTCCAAAAGAAGGATATCGCTTGATGCAAGCACTGGCCACTACACCCATTACTGCGCTTAAAGGCGTAGGCGCAAAGGTGGCAGAAAAGCTTAACAAAATAGGTTTGTTTACCCTTCAAGATATTCTGTTTCATCTTCCTCACCGCTACGAAGACAGAACCCGTATTTATAGCGTGGCAGAGTGCCGCCCGTTTACCTATGTAAGCGTGCAGGGCGAGGTAATGAGCGCCGACATTCAGTACGGAAAGAAGCGCATGCTAGTGGTTAAGCTTAGCGACGGTACGGGTACCATAACCTTACGCTTTTTCCACTTTGGTGCGGTGCAGCGTTCAATCATGACACCGGGCAACACGGTGCGGTGTTTCGGCGAAGTGCGTACTGGAAAGTGGGGCATTGAAATGATGCATCCCGAATTTAAACTAGTGGATGAAGACGCGCCACCATCAGAAGAATCACTAACGCCAGTTTACCCGACCACAGACGGTGTTAAGCAGTTAACCCTTCGCAATTTAACTGATCAGGCTTTAAAACTACTAGACAAAGGCGCGTTGGCCGACCTACTGCCCGACGGTATTTACGATGACCAAATTAGCCTTAATGAGGCGCTTCATTTGGTGCATCGCCCACCACCAGATATAGACGTACACGAAATGGAAGAGGGGCTGCACCCTGCTCAGTATCGGTTAATTCTGGAAGAGTTGTTGTCACACCACCTAAGTGTGTTGAAAGTACGAAAGCTATCTGACGCCCAGCCCGGTATTCCTATTAAGGTGAATCAGCCGCTTATCGACAAAATGCTCGCTCAACTGCCATTCTCACCAACGGGGGCGCAGGCTCGGGTAGTGGAAGATATTCAAAAAGATATGCAGCATGCGCGGCCTATGATGCGCCTTGTACAAGGCGATGTAGGGTCGGGCAAAACCTTAGTTGCGGCACTGGCCGCGCTATCAGCAATTGGTGCAGGACATCAGGTAGCGTTAATGGCACCTACTGAGCTGTTGGCAGAACAGCATGCCAATAACTTTCGTGGCTGGCTAGAACCTTTAGGTATTGAAGTAGGTTGGCTTGCTGGAAAGCTTAAAGGCAAAGCTCGCAACGAAGTATTAGCCCGTTTAGAAGCTGGCGATATTCAAATGTTGGTGGGTACTCACGCCATCTTCCAGGAAAGCGTAAACTACCAGCAGCTAGCGCTGGTTATTGTGGATGAACAACACCGCTTTGGTGTACATCAACGTTTGGCCCTGCGCGATAAAGGCGAACAGCAAGGTCGCTACCCTCATCAGCTAATTATGACGGCGACGCCTATTCCAAGAACGTTGGCCATGACAGCCTATGCCGATTTAGACACTTCGATAATTGATGAACTGCCACCAGGCAGAACACCGGTGCAAACCGTGGTATTACCCGATACACGCCGCGCGGATGTAATTGAGCGCGTACGTCAGGCCTGTAAAGAAAACGGCCGCCAAGCCTACTGGGTGTGTACGCTTATTGATGAGTCGGAAGTGTTGGAGTGTCAGGCAGCAGAAGACGCTGCGGTTACCCTTCGTACTGCGCTGCCAGACTTACACGTTGGTTTGGTGCACGGGCGTTTAAAGCCTGCTGAAAAAGCGCAGGTTATGGCCGACTTTAAAGAAGGAAAGTTGGATTTACTGGTAGCGACTACCGTTATTGAAGTTGGTGTAGACGTACCTAATGCCAGTATCATGATCATTGAAAACCCTGAACGATTGGGTTTAGCGCAGCTTCACCAGCTTAGAGGCCGAGTAGGGCGTGGTGCGGTAGAAAGTCAGTGTGTACTTATGTACCAGAGCCCACTATCGAAAACGGCTACTCAGCGCCTTGGCGTATTGCGCGAATCTAACGACGGGTTTTATATTGCCCAGCGCGATTTGGAAATTCGCGGCCCTGGTGAATTTATGGGTACTAAGCAAACGGGAATGGCCGAGCTTAAAATAGCAGATTTGGTGCGCGACGCCGCTCTTATCCCTAAGGTTCAGGAAATTGCCTATACACTTTGGGATAAATACCCCTCTCACGCTCAAGCCATCATTAATAGATGGATAGGGCATAAGGAGCAGTACGGTCATGCTTAATCATGTGCCTTTAATTATTTGTGAAAACGCAAATAGCGATGACGCTGCATTAATTAGTGCAATCAGCGAAAAGTGGGGTTTTCCTGTTGTTAGCAGCAGTGAAAAGCCTAGCGAAGGCTTGTATTTGCAGGTACAAAACGGCGTGCTAGGGCTTGCCGACGCAGGTGAGAAAAAGGTGAATCCGGTAGAAGTTGATTTTGCTTCGCCGGCTAGTTTGTATCGAAAGCAACACGGTGGTGGGCGCAAAGAGCCCATTGTTAAGGCCATTGGTCTTAAAGGCAATGAAGCATGGCACGTAGTGGATGCAACGCCTGGGCTAGGTCGTGATGCCTTTGTTTTGGTAAGCGTTGGCTGTAAGGTCACAATGATAGAGAGATCGCCCGTAGTTGCCGCCTTACTTGAAGATGGTATTCGCAGATTAGCGCTTAGTTTTCCGGAACTTGCAGCTAAAATGTCCCTTCAACATGGAAATAGTGCTGAGGTAATGCAATACTTCACTGGTGAGAATGTGAACGCTATTTACTTAGACCCCATGTTCCCGCACAAAAAGAAGTCAGCCTTGGTGAAAAAGGAAATGCGGCTGTTTCAGCAACTGCTTGGTCATGACCCAGACGCAGATGCGCTGTTACCGCCAGCACTAGAGCTAGCCACGCATCGGGTAGTGGTGAAACGCCCAAACAGTGCAGACGTGCTGGCAGGAATAAAAGCATCAATGGCTATTGAAAGCAAAAAACACAGATTTGATGTGTATTTGTGTCAAAAAATCTAGGAGAGTAGCATGATACAAATTGGGGGCACTTTGCCTGAAGTAGATTTTAGCCTTTTAGTAAATGGCGAGATAACCAACCCAGGAACTAACGAGTTGTTTTCAGATAAGCGCGTTGTATTGTTTGCGGTACCCGGTGCATTCACACCGACCTGTTCTCAAGCCCACTTGCCAGGCTATGTAGCGCTTGCTGATAAGCTTAAAGCCAAAGGTATTGATAGTATTATTTGCTTAAGCGTGAACGATGCATTTGTTATGGATGCATGGGGCAAAGCAAGCAATGCTGAAGAGATCATAATGCTGGCAGACGGCAATGGTTTCTTTACCAAGCAAATTGGCTTAGACATGAACACGGGCAATTTCGGCGGCTTGCGTTCGTTACGTTATTCAATGCTTGTGGAAGATGGCGAAGTGAAAAAGCTAAACGTTGAAGACCCAGGTCGTTTCGACGTTAGCGATGCGCAAAGCATGCTAGATAGCCTGTAACACCGAAATTACGGCGTTAATAATATCAAGAGCCCGCAACTAAGGTTGCGGGCTTTTTTCGTTCAGATGTTTGTGAAGATTCGTTAATACCAGTCCGCATAGATAATTACCAGCGCCTTCTAAGTGGGCAACTATCTATGCGGCTTGGTATTCTTTACTTATGTATATGCTGGTCGGGATTTTCATTAAAATGTAATCTATGTATGATCTGGCGCTCTGTAAATAGCGTTGAATATCAGTACGTTCAGTGAAGGTTAATGAACTAAAATGCAGTATTCTGTGTCGAAAGTGCAGAAAAAATAAGGGCTAACACACTACGTTACTTAGCATGTGGGCTCGTTCAGTTACCTTTACTTGCTTAATGATAATAAGTATCATTTGCGTGAAAAGACAAACGTTTTAGGAATAATTATGACAACAACACTGAAAAAAATGAGTGCTTTGGTACTGGCTTCTGCGGTCACTTTCTCGATGCTATCTTCTCAGGCGCTTGCTAACGGTGCCATTGGCGATCACGTGAACAATCTTCACGCGCACATCGGCGAATATACGGAAGAGGTACATTGGTTAGAAAGCAAGTTTGGCAGTGTTGTTGATGCGTATGAAGCAAAAGATAAATCGCTTAAGACCGATGCACTGATTGAGTATTGGGAAGAGGTGGATTTTCACTCTGCTATTGAAACCCAGTATGTGCCTATTTACGCCTCTATTTGGCAAGGTATTTATGGTGTGAAAGTCGCCATTGATGAAGGCAAGCCTGTTGCAGACGTGCGCGTAGAGCAAGAGAAGCTAAATCATGCCTTGTGGCAGGCGTTAGGCGCAGTTAAACTTGCGTCCCAGTATCAAAAGAAAGGCTTAGTGAACAAGGTTCAAACCACCGAAAAAGAACCTACCACGGGCCCTGAAGTTATCGACGATATTAAAACACGTCTTGATCGTGTTGTTGCTAAGTACGCGGAACAGCTTCACGAAGTAGCAACTACACTCGTTCACGATACTTACCTTCAACGATTTGAAGGTGTGGAAGGTGATTTGATTGCGAAAAATGCAGCTTTGGTTGAAGACTTGGAGAAAGACTTTAACGTAACGCTTCCACAAGCTATCTCAAAAGACACTGGCGTTGATTCAGTTCGTAAGGTCGTAGAGTCTATGCAGGCCAAACTTGACCGCGCTCGCGCACTTTTGGTTGAAGTAGAACAAAGTCGTAAAGACGTATTTTAAGGAAGGTGTATGCAACGTAGAACATTCTTACAAGGCTTAGCAGCGGCCGGTGCATTATCTGGTTTGCCGTTTAGTTTTGCTCACGCTATGACACAAACAGGCAGTGTGTCAGTTGAGTCACTGCCTAAATTGGAAGGTGATCTCACACTTTATTTAGGGCGTGGTGAAGGCGGCTTGTACGAGAATGTTTTAAAGGCCATCGAAAAGCGCAACCCAAAGCTTAATCTTAAAATAAGACGCGGCGGCTCTGCGGCATTGGCCAACACCATCGTAGCTGAGACTAAGGCAGGCGTTAAACGCGCCGACCTTTTCTGGGCCGTAGACACGGGCTCGATTGGCATGGTCACTGATGCTGGCGCGGCTAAGCCGTTGCCAGACGACCTTACTGCGCAGCTGCGTGAAGATTTTCAGTATCCGAGCTGGTCACCGGTAACAGGTCGTGTGCGTACACTGCCTTATAACACTGAGCGTGTTAAACCGGAGCAAATCCCTGAAAGCGTTATGGCGTTAGCCGACAGCGATTTAAAAATTGGCTGGGCACCAGCCTACTCATCGTTTCAGTCTTTTGTCACTGCAATGCGCATTTTAGAGGGCGATAAAGCCACTAAATCATGGCTTAAAGGCATTAATAAGCACTCAAAAAAGTATGCGGGTGAGCTTGGCGTGGTTATGGGCGTTGAGCGTGGTGAAGTCGATATTGGCTTCGCGAATCACTACTACACTCTTCGCCTTAAATCAGGTAAGCCGAACGCAAACGTAGCACTTGCTTACAGTAAAGGCGACGCAGGTTGCCTAGTAAATGCGTCTGGTATTGTGGCATTGAGCGACGGTGACTTGCCGGTTAACTTTATTCGTTACCTACTTTCGCACGAAGTTCAGTCTTATCTTGCTCGCGAAGCCTACGAAATTCCTCTGGTTCAAGGGGTTGAACAGCCGCAAGGCTTAGCTGACCTAAGTACGCTGTCGCCGCCTGAAATGGACCTTCGTAAACTGGCTGACTTACGCCCTACACTTAATCTTATGAGGGAAGTTGGCGTACTGTGACAAATTGGCCAAAGTCGTATCCACTGGCACTTCTTATCGCGCTGATGGCTTTATTGCCCGTCGGCGTTTTGTTTTCTTTAGCTCAAGATAGTGCGCAACTTTTCGATACCCATAACCTAAGGGTACTAGCGAACACGGTGTCATTGATGGTACTTACCATTATTGGCTCTGTACTTATCGGAGTGCCGCTTGCCTTTTTAACCGCTTATGTGCAGATGCCATTTAAGCGGTTTTGGCTTATTTTACTTGCCGCGCCATTAGCACTACCAAGCTACATTGGCGCATTTGCGATGTACTTTTCATTTGGCACAGGTGGCGAAATTGAAAACGTACTGGGAATTAGCACCCCACCTATCAGC
>Ga0208468_1000402_pt1 | contig 13284 bp, 10 predicted proteins | sample DeeseametaMP0960_FD_184198 | JGI IMG/M metagenome (GOLD analysis project Ga0208468, IMG submission 184198) | Marine microbial communities from the Deep Indian Ocean - MP0960 (SPAdes) | ecosystem: Environmental > Aquatic > Marine > Oceanic | place: East of Madagascar, South Indian Ocean... | reverse complement strand
AGGTACGCCTGTAGTCAGCCAAATGGCTGCCTACAGGCTGAGATGAACTGAGGATTGCTGCGTTTTACGCCGTTGACGCGGAAATTTGGCGATATTTTATAAAAGGGAGAGGTTGTGCAGACCTTCCTTAGCAGTCAGATTAATCGCTTATTAAAAGGTCGGTAATGCCTATTCCCGACCCTTTTTCTGTTAATTTACGACAGCCTTTTCCGGCTATGACGCGAAGTCATAAACATGATTTTTTTGCTCTTGGAAAAGCTGATAACAGAAGCGCGCCTGCGGTTTTTCGGAGGCGGTTTTCGGTATTTCTGACATGACCTGGATGTAGCTCGGCAGCTCTGTTCTGCCCAGCACGGACCGACAGTGATCGAGCAGTTTTTGCGGGCTGAACAAACACACATCCACCGGCACTACCGCAGCGATAACATCTTTCTCGCCGGGCACACCGTTGGTAGCGGGAATACCATAGACAAAAACATCGGCGACATCGGGATACTCGGCAATGGTTTTTTCAATCTTTGCAGTATCGATAAATTCGCCATTGCGGCGAATTTCATCACCTTTGCGACTGTCGAAGTAAAACCATCCGCCCTCATCACGGTGACCAATGTCACCGGTAAAGAACACGCCGTTTTGTACTTTCTTCGCCGATGCTTCCGGGTTTTTGAAATAGCTTACTGCCAGTGTGGGTTGCCCTGGCGCCGCCTCGAAGACGATTTCTCCGCGCTCATTCGGGGCACATTCGCGGCCGTCTTCATCGACGACTTTGGCAATCAAACTGGCAGGGGGCTTACCGATACTGCCAATGGGGCCACCCGGTGGATTAAAGGTCATACCCCCTTCGGCGGCGCCGTAAAACTCGAACAGCTCAACGTCAAAACGCTGTTTGAAATCTTCCCATATCGCGGCGGGCATACCCGCACTGAGAATATAGCGAACCGGGTTATCGGCATCGTCGGCTTTGCGCGGTTCGCTGTATATCGCCGTGGTCATGCCGCCGAGCAGGTTGAACATGGTACAGCCGTAGTGGCGGCAAATATCCCATAAACGGGATTTACTAAACTTGCGGCTAATGACCCCGCGCAGGCCCATTTTCAATACATTGCCCAGGGTGACCAGTTGCGCGTTGGCGTGGGTTAGCGACAGGCCGGTGTAGGGGCGGTCTTCACTTTGCAAACCGATCGCAGGCCCAATTGATGCCACATTGTCAAAGCGCGTATAGGGCGCGCGAATCGCTTTTGGGTCGCCGGTGGTGCCTGAGGTATACAGCATTTGCATAACCTCGTCGGCACTCTCTACCCGACAGGCGCGCTCTTCGTAGGAACCGGAAATCACGTCGCTGTATCGTGCAACGCGCTCGTCAGCCGATTGCAGGCTAACCTTCTCGCCGGTGTCCATCACCCAGATCCAGCGGATCTGCGGCATGTCCTTACACACTTGGTAGACGCTGTTAAAGCAGTAGTCTGCACAGACCACGCCCGAGCACTCGGCCCAGCTCAGCATATAGCGCAAACGGTCGCCGCCGGTGCGCGGATCGATAGGCACGTAAACTGTACCCGCCAGGGAGCTGCCGACCATGCAGTCAATAAATTCCGGGTGGTTTTGCATCACTAACGCGAAGCTACTACCGCGCTCCATGCTCTGCTCCAGCAAGGCCTGGTTGACTCGCTGGCCTTGCTCCCACAAATCGCGGTAGCTTCGCTTTTCATCTTCAAAGCCACCACAGGGTTTGATGTTTACAAATGTCAGCACGTCCAGATCGGGCTGTTGCTGCATTTTCGCCTCAATTAAATTGGCGAATATTCGTTGATCTTTCATGGTGTCCCCCAACAGTCTTATTCTTTGGACAAAATGCTTAACACCAGCGCAGCAGCGTCGCTGCCAATGAAGCCGCCGCCATTTTCAGCCAGAGCATGCTTCGCGCCGTTAACTTGTCGGTCTCCCGCCTCGCCGCGCAGTTGTGTTACCAACTCGACGATTTGAGCGGCACCGGTGGCGCCAATCGGGTGACCCTTGCGCATTAATCCACCCGAGGTATTCACCGGCACGCTACCGCCCAGCGTGGATTCACCGCGAGCGACAAAGTCGCCGCCTTCGCCTTCTGCACACAGGCCGAGGTATTCGTAGTATTTAATTTCAGAGATCGCCGAGGCATCGTGCAGCTCTACGCAGTCGATATCATCGGCGCCGATGCCCGCTTGCTGATAAATGGCTTCTGCGGCCTGCGGCACCATTTCCGGCTCGTCGTCAACGCGGTCCCAACCACTGTGCAGAGAGGAGGCGCGTACGCGCACGCAGCGCGACATACCCAGCTCTCGCGCTTTCTTTTCACTCACCATGACCAGCGCCGCCGCGCCATCGCCAATGGGCGCGCACATTGGCAGGGTCAATGGGTCGACAATCGCACGCGCCGACAAGACTTCCTCGGCCGTAATACGGTGGCGAAATTGGGAGAGCGGGTTGAGGCTGCCGTGAATGGAGTTCTTCGCCGACACCGCCGCCAGTTGTTCACGGGTGGTGCCATACTGGTGCATATGTTCACGCGCCCAGGTGGCGTAAATATCGATAAACAGCGATCGACTGATACCGGCCTGACTCATATCCAGGTCCATGCCGATGGCGGCATTGCGCGCTTGCAGGCTTTCTCGAATACTATCCATCTGGTCGATATCCACCGCGCCGGTAAATACCGAGAAGGTTTTTTCTTTATCTTGGTGATAAAGCTTTTCGTAGCCGCACACCAACACCACATCGTAGACGCCGAGGCTGATCATGGTGGCCGCTTGCTGAAAGGCCGTTGCCGAGGTGGCACAGGCATTTTCGACATTGATAACGGGAATGCGGCCAATGCCCATGTTGCGCAGCACCACCTGGCCTGGCACACAGACTTGGCCGGTAATGACCGCCGCCGCGCCATTTCCCATGTAGGCGGCATTCAACTCAGAGGCTTCTATATCAGCATCGCGCAGCGCCTGCTGAATGGCGGCGCCAGCGAGCTGACTCAAACTTTGGTCAATAGCATTCCCAAAGGGCGTCATTCCGACGCCCGCAATATAGGCTTTTTGTTCCACGGGGTTCTCCGGCTTAGTTGCCCAGTTTTTCTTCGTCGATCAAGTAGCTGCCGCCCTTAATAGCGAGGACTTCGTTACAGCCGTCTTCAATCATTGATGCGCGGGCATCGCGGAGCATTTTTTCCATCGGGTACTCGCGAGTCAGGCCATTGCCGCCGAATATTTGCAGCGCATCGCTGCACACTTCAAAGGCCTGTTGTGTGCCTGTGGTTTTCGAGAACATGGCTGAACACAGCGAGGGAATCGCCGTTGCCGGGTCGTTGTTGTAGTCGAGGGCACGACGCGTCACTGCGCGCGAGGTCTCCACCTTGCGGAACATATGGAAGAGGCGGCTTTTCACCGATTGGTGATGAATAATTTGCGTGCCACCGGCAACGCGTTCGTGAGCGTAGTCCAGCGCCATGTCCGCGGCCGCCTGCGCCAAGCCGGTGAAGGTCGCCCCCATCAGTGCGTTGGCTTCAGCGTGAATGCAGTACACGGCGCGCTGGTAATCTTCAGGACCGGCCAGCAAATATTTGCGCGGCAGTCGAACATTGTCGAAGAAGATTTCACCTTGGTTCAGCGCGCGCTGTCCCATTTTATCCAGCGGCTTGCCGCGGGAGATGCCCGGCAGGTTCATTGGGAAAACCAACACGCAGCCATTGTGCGGGTCAACACCATTACCGCTGTCGGCCGCGCAGTACAAAATACAAACGTCGGCGATCACGCCGTTGGAAACCCAAGCCGCTTTCTGGCCGTTCAAAATAATGTCGTCGCCCGTCAAATCTGCAACCAGGTTCGGGCGGCCGTACTTGCCACCCGGCTGAGCGGCAGCGCCGTTGGGGTCGAGCATGTCTGAACCGTGGTCGGGTTCGGTAATACCCCAGCAGCCAAGCATTGCGTCGGGGAATTCTTCCAGTAGGTCAGCGCGACCAAATTTGGCTGACAGCCACTGCGGCAAAATACCGGCACCCACAGAAATCGCCAGACCGGCATCGCCATAACCCAACTCTTCAAACAGAATGCTAAACAGCAGGGCGGCCTCGCGCGGCGGCATTTCAGAAAGAGCTTCAATCGTTACGCCCAGCTCCAAGTACTTCTCGCGGAATTCCCAAAAACGCGAATCCTTGGCAATCACCTCTTCCGGGCTCAGCTTATCCAGTTCAATACCAATGGGGCGCACCACGTTAATCGCAAAGTCGCGCAGGGTTTGTTGGAATTCAGCAATGTGCTCGGGCAAGCTCGCCTCGGCACCTGAGATGGTCAGCTTGCTTTTGGGGGTGGCCGGCCAGCGGTAAAGAGGGGCTTCTAAGTTGCGGTAGTCAACATCCACAGGGCCTGTGGCAAGAGCGGTATCGTTCATGACATTTCCTCTACTTCGTTATGTTTGTTATGAGTAAGCGATATCGATGGGAGGATAGTAGCCAGCGCCCCGGCAAAGTTAGATGTTTACAGCAGACAATCTGGTTGTTAATTTACGACAGCAATTTTCAGCGCGTGACGTGTTCATGGAGATTCGGTCTTCTTTATCGGTGCCGCCAGCCCGACACCTTGGCTACGGCCTAAACCCCTTAATTACCTTGCTTAAAGAGCATGGTGCCGACCCGTTGCTGGTGCTGGATAAAGCCAATATTCCACCCGAAGCCTTGGACAGCCCCACCTACCAACTTACCCCACAGCAGGAATTGAGCTTTACCTCCGAGGTGATTCGCGCACTGGATAAGCCCGAGCTGGGGCTGGTGGTGGGCAGCCGCTATCACCTGTCGGCGTATGGCTTATTGGGGCTGGCGGTGATGACCAGCGAGAACCTGCTTCAGGGCATGCAGGTGCTGTATAAAAATATTCTGATGACGTGGACCTATATGCAATGGATAACCACCATTCGCGATGACCGCGCCTATATCAGTTTGGAGCCTCTGCGCGACCTCGGTGACAGCCACCAATACATGATTGATCGCGGCCTAGTCGCCTCGCATATTATTTTTAAGGAAGCCCTCGGCCAGCCCATTCCCGTACACGAGGTGCATTTACGCCAGCCCGAACCCAGCTACGCAGAAGAGTACCGACGCTATTTCAACTGCCCGGTGTATTTCGAAGCTGCCGAAAACTGCTATGTCTTCGACAGCGCGCTGCTGTACCAAGAATTGCTGCAGGCCGAACCGGAAACTGCCCGCATTTACGACAGCCAGTGCGAAAAGATATGCGAACAACTGGCCAAGAATTACACCTTCTCGGACGTGGTGCGCAATCAAATCCTGTCATCACCGCGGGAAATTTTTACACTGGAAACCATCGCCGATCGCTTAGGTATGACCGCTCGCACGGTGCAGCGCAAGCTCAGCCAGGAAGACAGCAGCTACAAAACCATTCTGGAAGACGTGCGCAAAAATCTGGCGGTGGAGTACCTGCAAACCACCTCATTTACGCTGGAAGAAATTGCCGTGCGCCTCGGCTATGCCGACTCATCCAGCTTTTGTCACGCTTACAAACGCTGGACCGGTGTTAACCCCGGCGAGCGCCGTCAGGCGGCAGGCGCGCCGCGAAACTGAGAGGGCGGACAGCCCGACCAGCGCCGAAAGGCATGGCAAAAGTGAGCGGCATCGCTATAGCCCAGCAGCGATGCCACCTGCTCAATCGACATTGCCGTGCCCTGTAAATACTCCCGCGCTAACTCATAGCGCAGGTCATCAACAATTTTTTGATAGCCGCTACCACTGGCCCGCAAGCGGCGCCGCAGTGTGCGCCCCGAGATATTTAACTTTTCCGCCACTGCCTCAATACCGGGAAAGTAACCCGGCCTGAGCAGAAGCATTTCCCTCACTTCATCAACAACATTGTGCTCTTCTGACAGGCGCGCCTTGATGCGCTCGCAGCGGTCGATGCACAGCGCCGCAGTATCGCTGTCGCACTGCAACAAGGGTGTTTCCAATACATCGAGGGAGAAGCGCATGGCGTTCTCTGTTGCGCCAAACGTGGGAGCCACGCCAAACACATCCCGGTAACGGCTCAACTCCACCTGCCGGGCGTGGCGAAAACTCACCTCAGCAGGGTGGAAGTCATCGCCCAGCAAGCCGCGCAAAATCATGAAAGTAGCGGTCATTTCCCGCTCGCTGAGCATGGGTAGATCTTCGGCGTGGTAATCATCGGCGGCCATTGCCATCACCACAAAGCCGTCTTCAACGCGCATGTGGTGCTCGTAAAAGGCAAAACTCAGCTCCACAAAGTGGTAGGCCAGCTTCAGCGCCTCGCGCATTGTCGAGGCACTCATCAATGCGTAGCCATACAAGCCGAATACGCTCAGTGGATAGCAACTGCCCACATACAAACCAATACCGGGGTCACCGCTCACCCGGCGCAGGTTGCGCAGGAAGGTCAGCTCCTGACTGAGGTTAACGTGCTGTTCCGGGCGCTCCAGAATCGACAGCGACAAACCCGTGGCTGTGAGCGACTGCGCGACAGAAATGCCCTCGCTGCGCAGCTTCATCAACGGCGCAAGAATGGTTTTGGCAGAGTGGTATTTGGGCTTCATGGGTCACCGATTTTTTGCTCACGCTAGCATCGCTGTCCTCATTTCGCAAATAGCTGTCCTCATTTCGCATTCAGACGAGAGCATCACTTAATTAACGTAATTAGCGACGCAAATCGCCGCTCAGGCGGCGTGGCCAAGTACTCACTGAAAAACAAAAATTACAGGAGCAAGACCATGTCAGAAGCACCCAAAATTCTCATCTATGGCGCAAGCGGTTACACCGGCAAACTCGTGGCCGAGTGCCTGGCGCAGCGCAACCTGCCCTTCTACTTTGTTGGTCGCAACCAGCAAAAACTCGAAGACGCCCTCGCCATCGTGGAAGAGCGACTGGGCCACAAAGCCCCGGCCACCATCCTTCGCGCCAGCAACGACAAAGCCGAATTGGCGCCACTGTTTGCAAAAGTGGAAGTGGTTATCAACGTTGCCGGCCCCTTCATGCAGCTGGCATGGCCGGTGGTTGAAGCCTGCCTGGAAAACAACTGCCACTACCTGGACACCACTGGCGAGCAAGACTTCGTGATCGCCGTTCGCGACAAATACGGCAAGGCTTTCGCCGACAAAAATCTGTTGCTCAACCCCGCCAACTCCTACATGTGGGCAGCGGGTGCCCTGGCCGCGGAGGTTGTACTGGAAACCGAAGGCGTCGACACTCTCGACATTACCTACCAGATCAATAACGCGCTGCCTTCGCAGGCCTCAACGAAATCCTTCCTGCGCATGGTAAACAACCCGCAGTACATGATTAAAGAGGGCGAAATGCTTGAGTGGCAGGGCGACCGCCACTTCACTGTTTGCGTTCCCCACCTGTCGCAGCCGGTGCTGGCCCTGCCCTGGAGCGGTGGCTGTGAGCCCGCTTGGTACGAGCACGACGACCGCGTGCGCAACTGTCGCGTACTGACCGCTTTCGGTGATGAAATCATTGAAAACGTCGTTGCGGTTATCCATCGCTTCAACGAAGAATCCAAGGGTATGAGTCAGGAAGAGAAGGAAGAGCTCACCAACCGCTACGGCGATGAAATGACCCCTGCCGAGCCACCCAAAGACGATCGCGACCTGCACCGCACCGTGATCACCTGTATTGGTCAGGGCCGACAAGTGACGACGGTGTTCCCGCTGTCGCTGAACGCTCCGTATACCTTTACTGGTGAAATCTGCGCCGAGGCCGCACAACGCCTGCTCAACGGCCAACTCAAAGCCGCCGGTTTCCAAAGCGCCACAGGAGCATTCGGGCACCGCGAGCTGCTACAAACCTTCCACGAACTGGGTTACACCAACCTGCCAGCGTAAAACTAACAAGCCCCGCTTTCGCGGGGCTTTTTGTTTGGCTGACGACGGCTTAAGAATGTAAGAATTAAGGCGAGTAAACGCCGCGAATCGCGGTCAGGGCAGCAGGCAAAACAAAACCGTTGATCTGCCGCCTAAAGCCGCCACCTGTAACTCAAACTTAAACCGAAAGCTTTCGCATCACTCGGTTTGATGGCGTCGCTTTTTAGGTCTAATTTCAAGCCCTGATAATTTACACCCAGCATCAGCGCCTGCTGTTCTATATCCACCCCCAGCTGCCACTGCGTCCCGCTACTCACCCAAGACGCATGAAGCTGTGGGAACAGGTATTTGTCGACACTGCGCAGTCCAGCAGTGAGTTGCACACTGCCGCGCCATTGATGGCTAAGCATGGCGGCAATCCGGCGGGGCAGGGTCTGACTGTGGTCGCGATAGGACTCAATCCCCGACACCGTCGGCTTTACGTCGATAAAGCCCTGATCGTCGTAGCTTACGGTATCGCTTATGGCTGTTGCTCGCGTGTAGGTAACATCTCGCCAACGGATCTCTGACACCAGGTCGCGGGTACGCACATCCAGCGTCCATCGCTCGGCAAATGGCCAGCTAAGGTCAAGGTCGAGGCTGAGTCCATTGCCTCGGACATTTTCCTCTTCGCGCTTTAGCAAGGCATCTCGGGAATAGTTGTAGTCGAGGACAAGATCGGCCTCGACTGTGTCTTCAAGGGTGCGCAGCTGGCCACTCAGCGTGCCATCGGTCAGCTCTTCCGCACGGAGGTAGTTGGCGCGCAGTTTCAGTTTGGCCTTACCCGGTAGCGAAAAATAATAGCCAAGCCCTAAGCCCTTAGCGCGCAAGTGGTTGGGCTCGATATACAGGTGATAGTTGCGCTGCTTATCCAGTTCTTTGTCGTTTTTATCAGCATAGGCGACTTCTGCGGTGTCATTGCTGAATTCCAGGAAGTAGTCATAGCGATAAAAGGCGCTCACTTCCCAGTTGCCGTCGCGTTCGCCGACTTCAAATTTATTGTGAGTGAAGGCGAGATCGCCTCGACTGAAGCGCGGACCGTTTAGGTCATCTAATAGCTGCTTTATCGGCGCGATTTCGCTATAGGCATCGGATTCTGCCTGGAAGTAAAAAGCATTTTCGGCATGGCTGAGCGGCATGCTAAGTAGCCCTGCCAGCAATACGATTACTGAGTATGTACGTGTATGGGTTTGCGCTTTCACGGTAAACGCTCTGTGTAAGAAATAGAAAAGGGAGGCTAGGCCTCCCTGTTTACGTTTATTTAACGCGCTTACTTAGAACGATTCAAACTCGCCATCAGTATAGGTGATGACCGGCGCGCCGGCGTCTTCATCTATGTCGGCATATTTTACGCCGTCCTGCTCGATGGTACCGCTCAGTTCGCCGTCGGCATCTTCCGTCAGGGTCATAACCACATCGTTGTGGTTGCTAACGGTAACGCTGCCACCCTCAGGCGCATCCTCGGAGAGGTCTGCGGTGTGGGCAATTGTCAGCGTATTGCCACTGTAGGCAAGCTCAACATCCAGATCAGCTTCTTCAAGGCCGGTGCGGGTTCCCGTCGCCGTGAGCTTCACAAAGTCGGCTACGCCGTCCAGCGCGATATCAAAGCTGACTGCAATGGCGGCACTGGCGTATTGCTCAGCGCTTTCCTGCAAGCTGCAATCGTAGCTGGCACCCCACTGGTAGGGCTCATCCATCGAATAGGAGTAGCTATATTCGTCTGTGCAAACCTCGTGGATACCGTCAGCTTGCAGAGCCAGGCTGGCGTTGAAGGCATCACCGTCGTTGTTGGCAATGGAACCCGACAGAGTGAGTTCAAAGCCATCAACCATTACCGTGCTTTGGCTATTGTCGTAGCCGCTACCGCTTGCCTCTTGCCAATTGGACTGGTCTCCCCACTCCTCAGAGTACTCAGAGTCGAAACGCTCAACGCCAAGCTCCAGGCCGCCGCTGAACGTCACCGTCTGCTCACCTTCCAGCGCTGTTTCCAAGCTGCCATTGATAATGGCGCGCAAATTGGTAACGGTGAATTCGTCGGTATATTGGCCGTCATACTGGTAGCCGCTTGCTGACTGAGTGTCGGTTTCGCTGCCGCTCCACTCCCCGACCAGGCTGCCTTCAAAAAGCGAGCCTTCGGCGATGGTAAAGGTCACGGTATCCGTGCTGGCTGAGCCGCTAAGCTGCATATCCGCCGTAATTTCCGACGTGCCAGATTCGGTGGTTTCCGTGGTGCCATTCTGCGGGCCTTCAATGGCCACCGCACGCGCGGTTTTCACCTCACCAGCCTGCTCTTGCTCAGCAGGGGTGAACTCGGTGGTCTCGGTGCTTTGCTCATCGATCTCCGAGTCATCCAGCGCCGTCAATACAACCGCCGCACCGTTAATGGTTTGATCGACGCTGTAGCGAATGCCGCCTTCCACTTGTGCAATGGCGACGGTGACACCCTCTTGCTCGAAACTTTCGGGCAGCGGTTCTTCATCCGCCTTGGCATCCTGCACCGCCTCAAAGGCATAGGAAATGGCGTTCAATCCCATCGCCGCCGCTTCCACAACCGCAGAGGCGTCAGTGGACAACACATCGCTGGCCATACCCACTTGCTTGGCAAAACCAGTCAAGGCCTCGCCGTCTTCACCCTCTGGTTCTAGGAAGGCGGCCGTGCCAACATTGCGCAGCTGCTTAACGAAGGCCTTGCTCGCCTGCAAGCCCTGCGAACCGACATCATCAGGCACATCACCCTGACTGGGTGTCGTCGAACCATTGGTTTCCGCATCGCCCTCTTCAACATCAATTTCAGTGGCTAGTGCGTCAATATCTTCATTGTCTGCGCCGTCGACGGCGGCCACTTTATCCATCAATTCCTGAGCAGCTTCGAGCAGCTCTTCCACAGAAACAGAGGGGTCGCCGTCCTCTTTGTCGGCCATCCCCGTCGACTTATACTGATTGGCAAATGCCGTGAGGGCGTCTTCAATGCGCCCGTCTGCCAGCGCGGCGGCAATGGCCGCTGCGGCTTTCACGTTGTATTCCAGCGCCTCTTTGCCCGCCGCATTCAGTGACTCGGCATTGGTAATGTCGACAATTGGCTGACTCAGCAAGTCGCTGCTTGCCAGACCAAGTTTATTGGCCACCTGGGCATTGGCTGCAATGGCTGCGTCTCCTGCACGTGCACCAGCGGCGACTTTCTGCAAACCCAGTGCGGCCGCGGCGCTGGTGAGAGGAGTGATGCTGGCTGACACGGTACCCGAAGCAGAGGGCAGCATGGCCTGCATGCTAAAGTCGGCCGCCAATGGGTAATCATCGCCGAAGCTAACCGTTGGCGTGCCTTGGCTGTCACGCTGGCATACCGCCAAGTCACAGCGCATGGTGGTGCCATCTTCTGCCGTAATTTCTATCAGCAGAGCGCCGCCCTGGTAATTGCGATTAAGGGTCAGAGAATAGCTGCCATCGTCCGCCGTTGTGGCCGGTTCAGCAACGCTGCTGCTTTTGTCTACCGAGCCATCGTCGGCAATGGCGTAGGCGTTAACCACACCACCGATAACAATACCTTTAGACGCACCACCGCTGACAGTGCCCGGCGAGCTGTTACCACCTCCACTGCTGCTACCACCGCCGCCACAGGCGGCTAGCGTGGCAGTGATGGCGGAAGCCAGAATCCAATTCTTATTCATTGCTATTCTCCAGTACAACATGCGGACGGTCGGTAAAGACAGCCACAGCATCGCGACGCCAAATTAGCGATACTCTGTGTTGAGGCTGAAAACGCGGCTGCGTCATAGGACTCGTCCTTAATTTATATGAGGGCGTGTAACGTGGCTGTTCTCTGGCTTCCCTTCCGTCGACAACCGCTTGCGCACTAAAATCACACAGGAGCAATATTTAGCAGCGCACTAAATATTTATAGCCGATGGCCTACCCATTGACAAGCAAGTCCTAAAAACTTCGAGGAAAACTTGTTTTAGATCAACGGAGAACGCCGCATGCTTCACAGGTGCCCGTCAGGCGTAATAACCGAGCGCCAACCAACAGGAGAGTCTATGTTCCAGCTAGGTAACGCGCATTTTCGCCAGCCAGTGATTCAAGCACCGATGGCGGGCTCACAAGACAGTGAACTCGCGCTGGCCGTCGGCCGTGCCGGCGGGCTGGGTTCGCTGCCCTGTGCCATGCTAAGCCTCGAGAAGCTTGAGCAGGAACTCCAGGCATTGCGGAGCTTGGAGAGCTATAACCTCAATTTCTTTTGCCACGATGCAGCAGCAGCCGAGCTCACTCGCAATGCCGAGAAACTCCAACACTGGCAGCAGCTATTGCAACCTTTTTACGAAGCGTGGGAAATCGCCCCACCCGACCCAATGACACCTGCCAGCCGCCAACCCTACAGTGCAGCGCAGGCAGAGTTGCTGGCCGCGTATCGGCCACCGGTAGTGAGTTTCCACTTCGGATTGCCGAAAGCCGCTTTGCTGCGCCAAATAAAAAGCTGGGGCAGCGCCGTTATTTCAACCGCCTGCACCGTCGATGAGGCAGTACATCTGCAGAGTGAAGGGGTGGACGCCATTATCTTGCAGGGACTGGAGGCAGGAGGGCACCGCGGTCACTTCCTGCGCGGCGACCTGGCGGGGCAGATGCCCACACTGAAGCTATTGGAAGCTTGCCGAGATAAAATTTCGCTGCCACTTATTGCGGCTGGCGGCCTTAGCACCGCCTCTGCGGTTCGCCTCGCCATTGCCTCGGGCGCCAATGCCGTACAGGCTGGCACCGCCTATTTGTTGTGCCCGGAGGCAAAAACCTCTGCGGTCCACCGCCACGCCATGACATCGGCAGCCGATGCCTCCACAACTGAGGCAACCCAGCTGACAAACTTATTCTCCGGACGACCGGCACGCGGACAAAGCAACCAGCTCATGCAAACCCTGGGGGCACTTCGCGACGACCTGCCCGCCTTCCCACTTTGCAGCGGCCTGCTTGCGCCGCTACGCGCGGCAGCAGAAGCGCAAAACAGGGACGACTTTTCGCCGCTATGGGCCGGAACCGCTCTGCAAGACTGTCGCGTTACGTCCGCTGCAGAGGTAACTCAGCGGCTGGTCGCGGAAACTTTCTAGGGCTGACGAGCCGCATACAAGGCTAGGAAAGCGAACACAGATCGTTGCACAATTGGACTGATCGCGAATCGCTAACAGCCTTGTCAGGGAGACAACAATGGAACCACAAAGCGCCAACCTTCGCAGCCCCTTCGACTGCTATATAAACGCATGGCGACATTACGCCGACTTTAGCGGTCGCTCACGGCGGCGCGAATATTGGTTTTTTGTGCTGTTCAATATATTGATCAGCATGGGGCTAAGCATAATCGACAGCGCTTTGGGCCTGGGCAATGCCGAAATTGGCGCCGGGCTGTTTAGCGGCTTGTAC
>Ga0208468_1000394_pt1 | contig 13496 bp, 10 predicted proteins | sample DeeseametaMP0960_FD_184198 | JGI IMG/M metagenome (GOLD analysis project Ga0208468, IMG submission 184198) | Marine microbial communities from the Deep Indian Ocean - MP0960 (SPAdes) | ecosystem: Environmental > Aquatic > Marine > Oceanic | place: East of Madagascar, South Indian Ocean... | reverse complement strand
CGCTGTTTCTACGCTTGCGCTTGGGAAGGTAAGTCAGCATTACGCCCAGTAATATACCCACACCGGCTACCATACCACCGCGTGTAAACCAGGTAACCAGCTCATCTTTATTCGCGCTATCTACTTTGGCGGTAAGACGAGTTATCTCAGAGGCTTGTTCCTCGCTAGTTGTTGTAAGCTTCGATACCTGCTGACGTGCATCGTTAAGTCGCTGGCGAAGTCTGGCGTTTTCAGACTGCGCTGTTTGCAGTGCGCTTTGGCTCTCAGCTAGCTTCTCACTTATGATTGGCAATTGCTCGGCTTGCGACATGGTATTTGACACAAAGCGGCTTTCAACCCAGCCTTCGCGACCTTCGTTGTCGGTAATTTGCGTGAATTCAGCATCGTTATCGCGTGCAAGCACAGTAATAGGTGTGCCTGCTTCAATTGAACCTAGAATACGGTAGTTACGACCAGGTCCAGTATGCATAAAGATAAACAAGTCATCTCTTATGTAATGCGAAGAAGACGCTTCTAAATCAGCGGTATCTTGTAGCGAAAATGCTTGAAAAGAGCATGCAATAAGGGCTGCTGCTAACCACTTTCGAATCATATGAAGTCCAATTTTAGAATTTAAAACGTGAAGATGGTATTGGTTGACCGCGATAAAGGCAAGTTTGTTCCACTTTTGTCTAATTAAAGCATCTTGTTTCATGGCGCCAGCATTGCGAAAAGTAAGCGACAAAGGTAAGGTGTCAGCATCATAAGCTGTGCCTAGCGCAACCATGTCAGAAATAGAATTAAAATTTGTAACGGGTGACAACGCCCACCATGCGTTTAGTCAACGTGTACTTCCTCTTTTCGAAAAAAACAGTATTCAGGTTAACTCTCATCGTGAAATGCGCCTTGAGAACGACTATTACGATACCGATAAGCTCGATTTTCAAAACAATAAAATGGGCTTTCGTGTTCGAGGTAACAATGGTGAATACGAACAGACGCTAAAGACTAACGGCGTGGTCAGCGGTGGTCTGCACAAACGCATGGAATACAATGTGAGCCTTGATAATTCAAGGCCCGACCTCACGCTATTTGAAGCCAGCGCTTGGCCCCAGGATTGGGACGTGGCGGCAAAAAACACGCGTCTATCTAAACAGTTTAGCACTCACTTTACTCGCAATGCCTATGTGGTTAGTGTGGGTGAAAGTGTGGTTGAGATTGTGCTGGACTGTGGCGAAGCAAGTACAGAAAAAGCCAGTTCCCCAATCAACGAAATAGAGCTTGAATTGATGTCAGGTGATATCAACAGTTTGTTTACGTTGGCGGTGCTAATAAACGACAACATGCCGGTACGCCTTAGTGATGTATCAAAAGCGGCGCAGGGATATCAATTACTTCACGGCTTTAACGCTAAAGTTCGACACCTGCCAGATTTCCTTGCGCTTGAAGACACAACCACCACGGAAGAAGCATTTAGCCACGCGGTTCAAACTGCATTGGCGCATTGGCAGCACCACGAGCATGTGTTTTGCGAAAGTGGCTCAATAAAAATGCTGGCTGAAGTTGCTAAAAGCGTACGTTTGTTACTGCAAAGTGTATCGCTTTACTTGCCGGTTCTGCAGTGCCCTGAGCTACTAGCCCTGCATAAAAAGCTGGTCACCCATGCGCAAAAGTGGGGCTGGCAAGACGACTTACAAAGTTTGCGTTACTTGCTCTCTAAAAAGAGCATGTTTAACAAAACTCTCAGCAAACATCCTGCAGTAGTAAGCTATTTGCAAGGACGACAAACAGGTTTAATGCAGGCTCATGAGCCCGAAAAGCTGTTTTTCGACAACGATGCCACAGACATTAAGCTACACGCCATAAGTCTTATTCAGAATAAGCCGTGGCAAAAAGTCGCAACGGGTTTTGATCATCCCGTGCTTGATCATGCAAAAGGCTGGCTGTCGCAAGGTTGGCAAACTGTACAGCAAAGTATGCCGCTAAATAAAACCATGGGGCCTGCCAATTACAGCGCTGTAGAAGTAATGCTTAGGCAGACATTATGGAGTGGATTTCTGCTGGGTGACTTGTTTGTAGAAGAGCGGGGTAATTTTCGCGCGCCGTGGTTAGATTTGCTCACTGGTATTGATGAGCTGAATGCGCTGCTTATGTTAAAGCAGTCGATAGACGACGCCGAAGTAGACTCCCATGACGAAGTGCGTAAATGGACAGCAGAGAAACTCAGCACGCTTATTCGAATTATGGAACGAACTCGCACAGTGGCTATGCAACGTGACGTTTACTGGTAATTGTTTTCTATGCATATGTGGTTACTGTAAACATGCACGGTAAAGGCAACTCGAATCTCAAGGATGGAGGGCGCTGATGACCTCAGCCATAAATGACTATTTCCTTTACGCACTGCTTGGCATTTATGCCATTGGCTTTGTGCGTCTGTTCGTTCAAAAAGTCAATTTACGCAGTGGACGCTGGCTAACGGCAGCGTTTTTGTGCTGGCCTGTATTTATGCTGGATGAGTGGCTTCGTATGGCAAATGCCACAGGGCTGGCTAATATCTACGGGCTATCAGAAGTATTTGCTGTTATCGCGATTACGTGTTGTTACCGCGCAATAAAGCCCATGCTGTTAGCTTATCCTACGGCACGAAAGCGGCTGTGGTGGCCTGTCGTGATGACCGGCGTTTTTCAGTGCGCCATTCTCCTGATACCCGTAGACGATAAGCAGCAATGGCTCTCATCGTCTCCTCATGGTCAGCCTCTGCTATTGTGGCCTGCCTACATAGCATCACTGTTAACGGGGTTTAGCGTGTTGCTCATAGGTATTCTTATTACCGAGCATATTCAAATGTACCATAGGCACTTACCAGAGCAGGCGGTGGATATAAAAAACCTGAAAATGCCTAGGCTTGCCGGAGTAATGGGGAGCTTGGTTGGCGTTGCGTTTATGAGTATTTTACTTGTGACGGCCGCAACATTCGGCTTCTTCCCTGTTCCTTTTTGGGAAGGGTTTCATCATCTGATGATTGGAACGGCAATTCTAGTTGTACTGTTTTCACTAACCTTTATACGACGGACGTCCCCGTCGCCACTCGATTACGAACGCTTAGATGAAGGCAAAGCAACGCCTTATGAAATTAGCAGTATTATTTCTAAAGCAGAACGCTACACCATAGAGTCAAAGGCGTACAAGGTTCGCTTCCTTACCCTCAGTGAGTTTTGTAAAGGGGCAGATATCGACCCCACCTCGCTCGCATTGGCCTTGCAACTTACCGAAAAGAAAAACTTTAGACGTTTCATTTTCCACTACCGCTTAGAGTACGCCAAGAATGTACTGCTGCGCAGCGACGCTAAACTTGAAGCCGTGGCAAAACGCATGGGGATAAATTCAGAAAAGTTTTTGAGTGAGTATTTGGTTAAACACCTAAACTCCACGCCGCTAAGATAAACAAGAGTGTTGTGCTAGACGTTGAGTTCGCGTTAGCCACCAAATGCATTTATCAATATTTGATGGGTGAAGGTTTTACGTAAATAAAAGCCGCGAGGACGGGTTTTGATACGCTGACCTTCTGGCCCCAACGCGTCGGTGAGCACTTTCCCGTTTGCTGCCTTAGGACGAATGTGTAAGGCCTCGCCTTGACGAGAGGTGATCGACTCGACCTGTCCAGTTGCAATTTGCTCGACCAGTTCCTCCCAATCGTGTCTCAATACCGCATCTTCGTGTTCATTCGGTCGCCAGTAGAAGCCTGTTGCTACCCGCCTATGGGCCAGCGGAATAGCTCTGTCACCTTCAATAGGTAGCCACAATACCTGCTGTAGTTTGTTTCGCACGTTAGACGTTTCCCATGTAATGCCGGGCGTCATCAAAAGCGGGGCAAAACAAACGTAGGTGGTTTCTAAGGGGGAAAAATGGGCGTCGATGGGAATGGTTTTAAGTTCGATACCAAGTTCAGGAAAGTCCTGCTGAGGCTTCGAACCTGCACTCGCGCCCAGCCACTTCTCTATCAGCATGCCTGGCCACCCCTTATGACGTTGTAAATTGGCCGGAATGGCTACATTTGCCATGTCCGCAAGCTCTCCAAGCGTCAAGCCTGCTATCGCATGACAACGAGCTAAAAGGCTATCTGGAGATGACGGGGGAGACGCTGGTGGCTGCATAAATATGGTTAATTTCCTGTTTGAAAAGCGGGTACGAATATTAAGACTATGATTGGAGCATAGTTTGTGGAAGAATGAAAACATATAACAGTATAGTGTGCCCGGGAGTCTATGTGATAGATGCCGATGGATTCCGTGCGAATGTGGGCATAGTGATTTGCAACAAAATGGGTCAAGTATTTTGGGCAAGACGTTATGGTCAACATTCATGGCAGTTCCCTCAAGGCGGAATTGATGAAGGGGAATCTGCTGAACAAGCTATGTACCGCGAGCTTCACGAAGAAGTAGGGCTGACACCGAAAGATGTCACTATTTTAAGTGTTACCCGTAACTGGCTTAGATATAAGCTGCCTAAGCGATTAATTCGACAAGGCAGCAACCCTGTTTGTATAGGACAAAAACAAAAATGGTTCTTGTTGCAGCTCGATTGTAATGAGCGAGACGTTAATGTACTTAAAACAGGTCATCCTGAATTCGATGACTGGAGGTGGGTAAGTTACTGGTATCCAATAAGAAACGTTGTATCGTTTAAGCGCGATGTATACAGACGAGTAATGAAAGAGTTCTCGCCTGTAGTTATGTCTGCGCAGCATCGGCCTCAACAGCGCCAAAACGCAGCGCCACATAAACGTGGCAAGAAACGCAGGCGTGGATAAGCGTATGCGAAGTTCAGGTACGCAAGAAAGAGGTGTGCAATATTGCGGTGTGCGGAGTAAGCAGCGAGTAAACTGCGAGTAAAAAAGGAAAAACCGGTGAGCCCTCAGAGCCAGCAAGGAACAATGTTAACCACGTTAAAGCGTATCGTGCAGGAAATGAATCAAATTCCTGCTCTCGATACGGCGTTGTTTAGGCTAGCCTCACGGGTTAAACAGACCCTAGATGTCGATTCATGCTCTATTTACCTTGCCGATTACGACACCCAAGAATTTATCCTTAAAGCCACTGACGGACTACATCCCGATGCAGTCGAGCAGGTACGCATTGGCTTCTCAGAAGGGCTTATCGGGCTGGTAGGTCAGCGGGAAGAGCCCTTTAATATCGTTAATGCTCATAGCCATCCTCGATTCAAACATTACCCCGAAGTTCAGGAAGAAAACTATAACGCCTTTTTAGGTACGCCTATTATCAACCAACGGCGTGTGCTTGGTGTTATTACCCTTCAGCAATCACAAATGCGCCGCTTCAGTGAAGACGAAGAAGCATTCTTAGTCACCCTTGCTGCGCAGCTCGCGTTAGAAATAACCAATGCTGATATTCGCGGGGCTTTGACGCTGTCAAATTCGAACGACAATACTGCGCGGCAAAAAAATGTGCGTGGTATCGCGGGTTCTCCAGGCCTTGCTATTGGCAAGGGAGTGTCTCCAGACAAATCTATTAACCTTAAAAACTGGGTCGTAAAGCGCACGCAATCTCCTCAAGATCAAATTCAACTCTATCGCAAAGGGGTTGAAGTTACGCGAGGTCATGTCGATGCGTTATCGAAGCGGTTAGATGACGGCATTCCCGACGATGTTAAATCCATTTTTCAGCTGTATCATCATCTGCTAGATGCCAACAGCCTTGGGCGGGAAGTAGAAGAAAAAATTCGCCAAGGTTGGGATGCGGCGTCTTCATTAAAAATGGTTGTAGAAAGCTATGCCGCACGCTTTCAAGCAATGGACGACCCTTACATGCAAGAGCGTGCCATTGATATTGTCGATTTATCCGACCGTATTCTTGCCAACATTTTGTATGAAGCGAATGGCAAAAAGGTTACTGAAAAAACGATAACCGAAGCCAGTATTCTCGTAGCTGATGAAGTCTCAGCGCCTATGCTTGCCGAATTTCCAAGAGGTAAGCTAAAAGGCATTATTTCTATTCGCGGTTCAAATAACTCTCACGCGGCAATATTGGCTAGAGCCATGGGCGTGCCTGCAGTGATGGGCTGTCAAAACGTCACGCCAGCACTACTCGAAGACAAAGAGATTTTGCTTGATGGGTATTCAGGCGAGGTCATTGTATCGCCTGAACGTAACATCAAGTCTGAATTTATACAGCTCATTGAAGAAGAGTCGGCCATCGCAGAGAAAATTGACGCCGAGGCTGATAAACCTTGCGAAAGTGTTGATGGCTGTAGAATGTCTCTTTATATCAATGCTGGCCTTTCAGCTGAAGTCGAGCTAAACGCTGAACAAATTGGCGCGGGTGTAGGGCTTTATCGCACCGAGATCCCCTTTATGTTACGCGAGCGTTTTCCTTCAGAACAAGAGCAAGTAAAGCTGTACCGCCAAGTGCTTGAGGCCGCGCCTTCATTGCCTATCACTATGCGTACTCTCGACGTAGGAGGCGATAAGCCACTACCGTACTTCCCCATTAATGAAGAAAACCCATTTTTGGGGTGGCGAGGCATCCGCCTAACCCTTGATCATCCAGAAATTTTCTTGGTTCAGGTTCGTGCCATGCTGCGTGCAAGTGTAGGCCTAAGCAATTTGCAAATTATGCTGCCTATGATCTCCACCGTATCTGAAGTGCAGGAGTCTAAGCGGCTAATTAATCAGGCATATTATGAAATTTGTGATGAGATTGCAGAGTCAGGACAAACGTTAACCAAGCCTAAGTTAGGTATTATGCTAGAAGTCCCGTCGGTACTTTATCAGCTACCTCAATTAGCAAAGCACGTGGATTTCTTTTCGGTAGGCAGTAACGACCTGACCCAATATCTGCTCGCGGTGGATAGAAACAATACGCGGGTGGCAGGGCTCTACAACAGCTATCATCCTGCGGTATTAGGGGCGCTTTACGACGTGGTTCAAAAAGCCAATCAAAATCAAGTGCCCGTGACTATCTGCGGTGAAATTGCAGGTGAGCCAGCTGGAGCATTACTGCTAATGGGAATGGGTTATCGCCGCCTAAGTATGAACGGCTTTAACTTAAGAAAAATAAACTGGCTAATTAGAAAAGTCACGCTGGATGAATGTAAGCAGTTACTGTCATTGGCGCTCACCTCTGTTAGCCAAGAAGAAGTTTTTGTGCACTTGAATCAATATCTTGAAACCAAGGGCCTGGGAGGCCTTATCCGAGCAGGTGCTTAAAGAATGGATCCATTAGTTGTAATAGTTCTTAGCTGCCTTATTTTAGGTTCTGTGGTAGGTGTTCTGGCGGGTATGCTGGGCATTGGCGGTGGGCTTATCATCGTTCCTGTGTTGTCGTATTTGCTTATACATTTCATGGGAATGACCACTGAAACCGTAATGCCTGTCGCTATCGCTACCTCATTATCTACCATCATCTTCACAGGAATGTCGTCGGCCTTCGCGCATTACAAACTGGGTAATATTCAAAGGCATGTTGTGCTTTACACAGGCTTAGGTATTGCTTTTGGCGCATTTGCCGGAGCTCAGGTAGCAAGCCATATTTCTGGTGAACTGCTTAAAGATGTGTTTGCGGTGCTGGTTATTTTAATTGCGATGCAGATGATATTTGGTAAGCAAAAAGCCTCAGAAAATGACGCATCAAAAGGCACGCTTGCGACTGTTGGTGGTGGAGCTGGCTTACTAAGTGCACTTATGGGTATTGGTGGCGGTGCATTATTGGTACCTGCGCTGGTATGGTTTCGTGTTAATGTACGGGCGGCAATTGGCTGTGCTGCCTTTTGCGGACTTATTATTGCCGTTTTTGGTACCACGAGTTTTATTGTGGCCGGTTACAATGCGATAGATGTACCAGAACATAGTTTAGGTTATGTGTATTTACCTGCAACAGCTGGTATTGTTGCCACCTCTATGTTTACCGCAAACATAGGTGCAAAGCTTGGGCAGCGAGTAAATGTTCGTGTGTTAAAAGCGATGTTGGCGTGCTTACTCGTGTTGGTGAGCATTAGAATGATTTTAGGAATTGAATAAAGTAATGGAACAGAGCAGTTATCTGGTATTTCCCAGTATCGACCCCGTTATCTTCAGTGTCGGTCCGTTAAGTGTCCGCTGGTACGGCCTTATGTATTTGGTGGGCTTTATCGCCGCGTACCTATTGGCACAAAAGCGTCTTTCACAAACCAACTGGAGCCGTGAGCAGTTAAGCGACCTGCTTTTCTGGAGCTTCGTTGGCGTAATATTAGGCGGTCGAATAGGCTATGTGCTTTTCTACCAGTTTGGTATGTTTCTCGACGATCCCTTGTACTTATTCAAAATTTGGGCTGGTGGAATGTCCTTCCACGGCGGGCTTTTAGGGGTGCTAACAGCCTTATTCTGGCGCGCCAAGTGTATGAACACGACCTTCCTTCGACTAGGGGACTTTGTTGCCCCGTTAGTACCCATCGGCTTGGGTGCTGGACGCATAGGTAACTTCTTAAACGCTGAACTTTGGGGGCGTAGCACCGATGTGCCTTGGGCGGTCATTTTCCCCAACGCGGGTAATATCCCCCGTCACCCATCACAGCTTTACGAGTTTGCGCTTGAAGGCGTACTACTCTTTATTATCCTATGGCTATATTCTGCCAAAAAGCGTCCAGTAGGGGCGGTCAGCGGCTTGTTCTTACTTGGTTACGGCACCTTCCGATTTATCGTAGAATACTTCAGGGAACCCGACGCACATATTGGCTTATATCAAATGGGACTAAGCCAAGGGCAACTTCTTTGTTTACCTATGATAGCTTTAGGAATAGGATTAATAGCCCGTGCTTACATGCGCGGAAAAGACCATGTTGAACAGCAAAAAATATAAGAATAACGATGAAAGAATATCTCGCTCTAATGCGCCATGTACGTGATACGGGTGTGAAAAAGGAAGATCGAACTGGTACAGGTACGTTAAGTGTATTCGGCTATCAGATGCGTTTTAATTTACAGGAAGGTTTCCCCTTGGTGACAACAAAGAAGTGTCACCTTAAATCCATTATTCACGAATTGCTTTGGTTTCTTAAAGGCGAGACAAACATCGCTTATTTGAAAGAGCACGGGGTGAGTATTTGGGACGAGTGGGCTACCGAAGAAGGCGAACTTGGTCCGGTTTATGGACACCAGTGGCGCAGTTGGGATCGCGGTGATGGCACTTCGGTAGACCAGATTGCCGAAGTGGTTGAGCAAATCAAAAACAATCCAGATTCTCGTCGACTTATCGTTAGCGGCTGGAACCCTGCGGTACTCCCTGATACCAGTTATTCTCCTAAAGAAAATGCAGCGATGGGCAAGCAAGCACTGCCACCCTGCCATACACTTTTCCAGTTTTATGTATTAGACGGTAAGCTTAGCTGCCAGCTTTACCAGCGAAGCGGCGATATTTTCTTGGGCGTTCCGTTCAATATCGCAAGTTATGCTTTACTGACCATGATGATGGCGCAAGTGTGTGATTTAGAGCCCGGCGATTTTATTCATACGCTAGGCGATGCGCATTTGTATTCAAACCATCTTGAACAGGTAGAGCTACAGCTTAGTCGCGAACCGTTTGCGCGTCCAACTATGGAAATTAACCCAGAGGTTAAAGACATTTTTGGGTTCTCTTTCGACGATTTTACGCTTAAAAACTATCAGTCACACCCACACATTAAAGCCCCTGTAGCTATTTAAGGAGTTACCATGAGTACTCCGATATTGATTTGCGATGACTCAGGCTTCGCAAGGCGCCAGATGGCGCGCAGTTTACCTGATGGGTGGGACGTGGATATTTCGTTTGCCGAGAATGGTGAGCAAGCCCTCGCGCTTGTTCGCGAAGGCAAAGGCGATGTGGTGTTTCTCGACTTAAACATGCCGGTAATGGACGGTTATCAAACCATGGAAGCCATTCGCCAACAGGATCTTCCTTGCTTGGTGGTTGTCGTTTCCGGTGATGTACAAGCGCAAGCGCGAGAAAAAATGCTCGCTCTTGGTGCCCTGGATTTCATAAGAAAGCCAATTGATAACGAAAAACTCAGCCACATCCTAGCCTCTTACGGGATTTACAGTGGCGAGAGGCATTCTTCTGGCGCGAGCTTACAAAAAGCGCAAGACGATAGCGACTCAAATGCCGTTTTAGCCAAGCGCCAGATGAGTAAAGAAGATCAATTAGACGCATGCCGTGAAATGGTCAATATTGCCATGGGGCGTGCGGGTGAGAATCTTGCTCAACTGCTAGGTGAATTTATTGATTTGCCTATCCCAAACGTCAACTTAATTGAAAGCAACGAACTGTCTATGGCGGTTGCGGAAATTAATCGTAACGACAGTGTGTCGGCAGTTTCAAAAGGCTTTATTAGTGAAGGTATAAGCGGCGAAGCGCTGGTCATTTTTACCGACACAAATTCTCAAAACATCGTTGAACTATTAAAGTATCCGCCGTCAGCTTCCTCAGACCAACTAGCGCTAGAAGCACTAATGGATGTTTCCAATATTCTTATCGGGGCCTGTTTAAACGGTTTGTCAGAGCAGTTAAATGTCGCCTTTAGCCACACGCATCCGGTGCTACTGGGGCAGCACCAAGGACTATCAACGCTTTTAAGTGATAACGTGCAGCGATGGGGCAAGCTCATGGCTATCGAAATAGGTTATGCCATTAAGGCCAGAGATATTTCCTTTGACCTGCTGTTGCTATTTCCTGGTGACGCCATGAACCATATCTATTCTCGGCTGCTCGATGATGACGCTGTCACACAAGACAAGGAAAGTATATGAATGCATCAACAGACGCACTTTCCACCGGTGCTTTAGCTAATTCTTCTCAAGTACCCGCAGAGCTTCTCGATTCCATTGAAGTGGGCATTGCAGTGCTAGACCGCAACTTCAACGTTCAAGTGTGGAACAAGTTTCTTGAAAACCATGGTGCAAAGAAAGCGGAAGCAATCATTGGAGACAGTCTTTTTTCTCATTTCCCGGAAATAGAGGAAAAGTGGTTGAGAACCAAAGTCGACCCTGTGTTCAATTTGAAGAGCCCGGTGTTTATTATTTGGGAACAGCGCCCTTACTTGTTTAAGTTTGGTTGTAATCGTCCTGTAACCAGCGCTGCAGAGTTCATGTACCAAAATGTGACCATGTTCCCTATTGTTGATAAGCGCGGCAACGTAGAGCGGTTTTGTATGCTTGTTTACGATGTCACTGAGCAGGCGCTTGGTAAGCGTGGAATGGAGCATCTTAACGAAGAGTTGAAAACAGCGAGCCGCGTGGACGGTTTAACTGGGCTATATAATCGTCGCTACTGGCAGGAACGCTTTGATGAGATGCACAAACTTTGTGTGCGCCGAGAAAAGCCAAGTACTGCGCTTATGCTCGATATCGACCATTTTAAACGTATTAACGATACTTATGGTCATCAGGCTGGGGATAAGGTGATTAAGATGTTAGCAGCGCTAATTAAGCGCTGTGTGCGAGAAACCGACCTTGCAGGGCGCTACGGCGGAGAGGAATTTGCCATTATTCTGAATGACTCTTCGGTTGAAGATGCCAAGATAGTTGCCGAACGCATCAGACAATTAGCAAAGCGTTTAGTGGTAGAACACGAAGGTGAGTCAATAAGTTTCACTGTTAGTTTAGGTCTTGCACAATTCTCTCCTGACTTTAAAGGAGCGATGGCATGGCTTGAGTGTGCTGATCAGGCGCTTTATGAAGCAAAAGAAAACGGCCGAAATCAATATCGCATTTATGCAGCGCCTAGCGCATTATAGCGCTAGGCGTAGGGTGTTTTTGAGCTCTTGAAAGGTAACAGGCTTCACTAAGTGGTATCGAATACCTGCCTGCAGCGACGCTTCTTTATCGCTTCTGTGAGCATTCGCCGTAAGGGCGATGATTGGAAGGTCAGGGTGACCTTCTTTCATTATTTTAGCGACTTCCAAGCCATTGATATCTGGTAAGTTGATATCCAGCAGTACACAGTCAAACGCATTTTCACTCACTCTAATAATAGCGTCGTCACCGGTGTAACTCACGGTAACTTCGTGACCCATACATTGCAGCATATACCCCACCATTTCTGCATTAATGGGCTCGTCTTCTACCAGTAACACGTTGGCCTTTTTCGTTGTTTCAACAACTCTTGCGTTACTTGCTGTGAGGTGATGGAGCGCATCTACAAACCGGTTTCTATCTATGGGTTTTACAAAGCTTTGATAGATGGGGAGTTCACTGTTTGCAATAATGTTGGCAATATCTGGGGTTGCTGACAGCACAATAACGGGCGGTACCCGTTCACCAAAAATCGCCTTGAGCGTCCTCACTAGCTCAAGACCATTCATGCCCGGCATGTACAAATCTGCAATAATGCCTGAAAACTGAAGTATTTCTTCGTGCAGATTGAGCAAGTTCGCACCAGATGAAAACGTGCGTGCGCTAAAGCCCTCTTTGGTAATAATTGATTGTAAATGCAGCCTAGATATCTCTAAATCGTCAACTACGGCGAAGGTCGCATTAGACGGTGCTGAATTTGTAGCGGGAAGGTCCTCAATAGGTTTCAGAGGCAGTAAAATTTTAAACTCTGTACCAACTCCAACTGTACTGGTTACCTGTAGTGCACCGCCCAGCTTATCAACGCTGCGTTTAGCTACAGACAAGCCAATTCCTGCCCCCGGGAAGCGCTGACCAGTTGAGTGTTCACCGCGATAGAAGCGTTCAAACATGCGCTTTTGCGTCGCCTCATCAATTCCTATTCCAGTATCACTAATTATAATAACGAGAAAAATCCCTTGGTTTTTCACCAAGGTTGTAACGGTGACGTCGATCAGTCCATTAGCCGTAAATTTAACGGCGTTATCAAGAATGTTAACAACTACTTTAGAAAGGACGACAGGATCCGTTTCTGCGTAATGGGGCACACTGTGACTACAGTGCATATTAAATTCGATTTTTTTGTCTTTTACGCGTACAGAAAACGGCGAGATACATTCGTCGAGCAAGCTGATTAGGTCGACATCTGAAAAGTGCAAGTCGTCTTCAGTGTTATTGGTTAATACATCGGTAAGGTTGTTGGTAAGATTAAGAAGTCGATAGCTGGATTGTTCAGCCTGCTGAATTAGTCTGGTGCGCTCTTCTTCCATGTTAGGAATAAGTTCAAGAGCACTGATAATTGCACTTATTGGCGCTCTGAATTCATGACTAATCAGTTGCAAAAACTCTTTGTTTTGCAAATCTCTATCGTCATCCACAACGGCAAGTCTCAACTTCGATTTACCAAACTTTTTAGGCGACTTGTTTGCGTTACTTTTGTAAAAAAAACATGCAATAAAATACCAAAGTACAATGACGACTGCGCCCAAAATAGTAGTGAGAAGCATCTTATTGCGCAACGCCTGAATACGCAGTAACAACGCGTTTTCTTCCGCCTGCATGGCATTGACCATAGGCAGCAGGCTAAATTGCTGTTGAATACGTTGAGTTGCGTCGGCTATCGGCAACTCAATAAGAGTATGAAGTAAATCTAGTGTGG
>Ga0208468_1000393_pt1 | contig 13500 bp, 14 predicted proteins | sample DeeseametaMP0960_FD_184198 | JGI IMG/M metagenome (GOLD analysis project Ga0208468, IMG submission 184198) | Marine microbial communities from the Deep Indian Ocean - MP0960 (SPAdes) | ecosystem: Environmental > Aquatic > Marine > Oceanic | place: East of Madagascar, South Indian Ocean... | reverse complement strand
TCACACCAGCTCAATGAATCATGACCCACTTTAATCGGATAGTTTTTTGCTTCAACGCCAAGTTCTAAAAAGTTTTTTTTCCTCGGTAGGCTTTCTAATAATTCATCATCAATATTGAGAAAAAATTTATCTCTTACATAGTCTTTTATTAATGATTCTTCGAGTAAAACATTTTCACGATTTCCAAAAAACTCTAAATGAGAATCTCCAATATTTGTTGTGTAACCAATATCTGGACTTAACATTTCACATAAAAACTTGATTTCACCAGGATGATTACTTCCAAATTCGATAACAGCATACTTGGTGTTATTTCGAATCTGAAATACTGTAAAGGGAACACCTAAATGATTATTATTATTCTTCTGTGTTTCCACAACTCTGTCATGATCAATCAGTTCAGATAAAATATGAGCTGTCATGGATCTTGTCGTAGTTTTTCCATTTGAACCAGAGATAACAATTATTTTTCCGCCTCGTTGCTGAAAATTCACAGCAATCTCTTTTGCAAGTTCAGCACAAAAAGTTTCTAGACTATTAACAATGATCACAACTAAACCGTCACTGTCAAAGTCATTACCTTCTTCCACAACAATATATCTGCATCCAGAGTTTTTAACTTTATCTAGATGTAATAGGGGATTATATTTATTTCCAATAAAACATAAATACAAACTTGTACTATTAAGTTCTCTGTTATCAACCACAACTTCTACATCTAAGTCTAAGAGCTCTCCATTAAGACTCACAACAGATTCTAAATCTTGAATTTTTGCTAAATTAATCATTGCTTATAAAGCCCTGTACAACATCAACATCGCTATATGGTTTTTTTTCACCTTTTATATCAATATAGTTTTCATGCCCCTTACCTGCAATAAGTATTACAGAATTTTCGGTAAAGTTTTTTATCGCCCATTCAATTGCATCTTTTCTATCTTCTATTATTTTAAAGCTACGTCCATTAACGATATCTTTTATGATATCCATTGGCTCTTCAAAGCGTGGGTTATCGCTTGTAACAATAACTTCATCAGCATGTTTTTCAGCAATATTTCCCATCAAAACTCTTTTGCGTTTATCTCTATTTCCCCCGCATCCAAATAAGCAAACTAAGTTCTTATTTTTAAATGAATTTCTTAGTCCTATTAAGATATTTTCTAATGCATCAGGTGTATGTGCGAAGTCTATTACTATATATGAACTTTGATAGGGTATAATATTGAATCTCCCAGCAGGTGCACTTAAGAAGTTAAACTCTTTTAAACCTAAAACAAAGTTTTGCTTTATTATCCCTAACGCCAAAGAAAAGTTTTCGTGGTTATAAGAAGCAATAAAAAAATCACTTTCCGGTTTCTCTTCATGTAATTCATAGAAATCTATTTCATTTTGTTTTAAGACGCTCTTTAACTTTTCGTTTGTTTGGGCCACATATAATTTTCCCGATTTCTTTAGATAATTAAGACATTGTTTTTTTGCAGAAAAATACTCTTCGATACTCTTGTGATAATCTAAGTGATCCTGTGAAAAGCTTGTCCATCCGATGGCATCAAACCTAATATCTCCCAATCTGTTTTGAACAAGTGCATGCGAAGATAACTCCATAAATACAAAGTCTAAATTCTCTTGAAATTGAAATATTGTTTTCCAAATATCGATATATGATGGTGTTGTAAGAGAAAAATTCTTTTTCTCTTCTCCTTCATAAAAAACCCCTAACGTTCCAATGCTTAAGCTTTTCATTTTTTGTTTTTGCGCTATTTGATCAGCAAGGTTTACAACCGTTGTTTTTCCGTTTGTTCCTGTAACGCCAAAAACTTTAAAGCTTTCCCAATTGATGGGGTATGTTTTTTCTAATTCATTTGTTTGAGCCTGTATAAACTCTCTATCATTCAGACAAACTATTTTGGGATCCTGAAAAGATACAGGCCAATTGACATAACATTTTAGACATTTTGAATTTTTAAATCTTTCAATAAAGTCCTGTTCGTCTTCTTGCTTATTAACTTTATAGAAAACCGTTGTGCTTTCTTTGGAATTTTGAAACCCGTATTCAATTTTATTCATTGGATATTTGGCGCTTTAAAATAAATTTTTACTTTCTTAAGTTGACTTAGATCTGTCCCCGCTTTTGGATATTGTTTATAAATGACGCCAAAGCCTTTAGACTCGTAAACAAGATTCATCTCATCTAATAACTTTGATGCAGTTCTCTTATCTAATCCTTTAAGGTCTGGCATTTTCCCTCGCTCTATTTTTTTTCGAGCTGAATATCTTATGTTTAATTTATCAAAAGATTTTCTTTTATGCTTAGACTTCGCAAGTTTCATATAAGCTTTATCTTTATATAAAATCTTTTTTATAATTTTTTTAAACACAGGGGCAGCAACAGTATTTCCATAATATTCTTTTTTAGGATTATCTACATATACAAAAACCACAAACTTTTTATCAATATCTACCGGATAACCAATAAAGCCTGAGACATAACCCGAGTAGCCACCCATTTTGTCTGGTCGTTGTGCGGTACTTGTTTTCCCTGCAATAGTGAAATGTGGAATTTGAGCCTTTGTACCAGTTCCATTTTCAACAGCATCAACAAGCATTTTATTTATTTCATCAACTGTTTTTTTACTAACAATTCTTTTAGATTTAATTGGTGTATCTATTGTTTTTTTAAGAATTGTTGGCCGAACATAATGTCCACCGTTTGCAAAAACAGCATATGCCGCCAACATTTGAATTCCTGATGTTGCTATTCCTTGACCAAAACTTATATTGCTAAGTCGGATAGGAGAAATATTTTCTGAGAAATCAACAATACCTCGTGATTCTCCTGAAATTTCAATTCCTGTTTTCTCTCCAAAGTTGAACAGTTTCAGAGTTTCTTTCAATTTAGGATAGGTCAGGTCAAAAGCTATTTTTGTTGTTCCAACATTTGAACTTAGTCTTAAAATATCTGAGACTGAAAGCCACTCATGTCTGTGATTACTATCAGATTCGGTAATAACATGCTTTCCAATTCTTAGTCTTCCACGCTCACAATAAAAATTTGTATCAGGTCTAACAATTTTATTTTCTAATGCAGATGCTACCGTTATTGTTTTCATAATTGAGCCAGGCTCAAAAGGATCAGTAATAAATGATAACTTCTTTTTGTCACCTGCCTTCCAACCATTAGGATCAAAAGATGGGTAATTTGCCATCGCCCAAATCTCACCGCTGCTTGCATCCATTACAGCTGCTCCTGCAGAGTCTGCATCAAATTCTTTCACTGCTTCTGCTAAGTATTTTTCCATACTCGCTTGTATATCCTTATCAATTGATAATTCTATGTCCTGCGCTCTTTGATTGAAGTTTTTGCTTTTAAACTTTACTGGTCGGCCCTTTGCATCTTTAAAATACTTAAAAACTTCAGCTTCACCTTTAAGGTGGTCATTAAAATAATATTCAATCCCCGCTAATCCATCATTATCAATACCAACAAATCCTAAACTTTGTGAGAGTAATTCATGATTAGGATAAAAACGACTAGTGATCGGTTCAACCAAAATTGTTTTAAATTGTTTTATCTTTTCAACTTGTTCTTCAGATAATTCGATTTTTCTATCAACCCAAGTAAACTTGCTTCTTTTTATTGCTTGATTTAATACTTTTTTAGCTTGAATTGCCGGAACAATTCTTTTTAACTTTCTAAGCTCTCTAGCTAATAACTTACTATCTTTTCCAAATGTAAATAAGTTATATCTTTGCACATTAATAGCAAGAGGATTTCCACTGCGGTCTAGGATAAAACCTCTTTTGGGATAAATTTTTGCCTCTCTTACAATCTGGCTTTTAGAATAACTCATTAGTTTTTCTTTGTTTATAACCTGAATGTATAACGCTCTAAGTGTAATACATGTGAATACAAAGGTTAGAAAAATAAATGTTATCGTAGTCTTTATTTTCATTCGTTAGGTATTACAATAATATGATTTTCGTCTGGCTCTTTAAGATTATGTTCATTTGCAAAAGACCATAGTTTTTTTACTGAAAGCTCTCTCGCTTTTTCCGCTTTTAACTCTTTATTCTCAATTCTTTTTTCTTTAATCTTATTAGAATAATCAGAGTATTGATAATCTTGCTCGACACCTTTCATTCGTATAAAAACAAATGACATACCCAAAGCACTCATTACAAAAATAAATGTTAAGGTCTTACCTTTTAAAAAAAAGTTCTTAAAAAATGTTTTTGATGCAGATTCTTTTTTTCTTATATTACGTTTTCGCAAAAAACTCCTCCTGAGTAATTAGCCTATTTTTTGTATTACTCTCAATTTTGCACTTCTTGACCTATTATTTTCCTCAACTTCTAGTACACTTGGATAAATAGGTTTCTTAGTTAAAATCTTAGCAGTTTTTTTGTTATTTTGAAAAATATCCTTAAAAGAATGTTTTACAATCCTATCTTCTAAAGAATGAAAACTAATAATCGCCAGCCTTCCTGATGGTGCCAGCAATTCATACAGTTTTGCTATGGTATTTTCCAAAACCTCTAATTCGCGATTAACATAGATTCTAATCGCTTGAAATGTTTTTGTAGCTGGATGCGTTTTTTTATAACGTTCATGTTTTGGATAAGCGTGAAAAACAATATTTTCTAATTCCTTCGTTGTTTTAATTGCTCCGTTTTCTTTTCTATACTCAATAATCGATTTTGCAATTTTTCGAGAATACCTTTCTTCTCCATATTTATAGATAATATTCGCAATGTCTTCTTCAGTTTCATTATTCAGAACGTCTTCTGCTGTAAGATCACTCTCTTCATTCATGCGCATGTCTAATGGCGCAGATTCTTTAAAAGAAAAACCTCTTTCGAATTTATCAAAATGATGTGAAGACACTCCAAGGTCCATAAGAATACCATCAAAATTACTGACATTATTCTCGTGACACCAGTTTGGAAAAATTTCAAAATTCATTTTTAATAATTTTATTCGACCAGAAAGATCATTGGCTTCAATTTTTTTTATCCCATTAGCATAAGCTTCACCGTCTTGATCTGTTGCATAGACAAGAGCATCAGGGTTTTTTCTTGCTATCTCAAGGGTATGGCCACCACCACCAAAGGTAAGATCAGCTAACAGTGATCCTTCCATAAAAGAAAGACATTCATTTTTTAGAACTGAGTAATGATCAAAGTATTTATCAGTCATTGAGAAGGGTAGAGATAATCTCTTTTTGTCCTTGGTCAAGATTTTCCATATTAGATACGATCGCATATTTGTTTTCAGGTTCGACTGAAATATCCTTAACCCTTGATACAAGGCCAGTAAGTAGTTTTTGAGCTTTTTCGTAATTACCTTTCATCACTTTCATAATTTCTTCAACTGTGCAATGCTCATCTTTCCAACAATCATAATCTGTTACCATTGCAACTGTTACGTATGCGATACCAGCTTCTTTAGCAAGGTTTGCTTCTGGAAGATTAGTCATTCCAATTATATCTGCACCAAATGAACGATACAGAGCTGATTCTGCTCTAGAAGAAAATTGTGGTCCTTCAATACATACATAAGTTCCACCTAAAGAACTTTCAATTCCTATGTCTTGTAGTTCTTGAGCAATTTCTTTTTGCATGTCACGGTTAACAAGCTCAGCTGCTGAGACATGTCCAACCACACCCTTTTCAAAAAAAGTTCTTTTTCTTAAACCTTTCGTCCAATCAAGAAACTGAGACGGAATGACAAACTTTCCTGGAGCATGTTCTTCTTTTAAAGAACCAACTGCAGAAATTGATACGATTTTATCCACACCTAAAGTTTTAAGTGCATATATATTAGCGCGGTAATTTATTTCAGATGGATTATAAATATGGCCTTCACCATGTCTTGGAATAAAATAAAACTCATCTCCCTTACTTGTTTTAAGCAATTTAACTGAAGAGCTAGGCTGTCCAAACGGAGTTTCAATTACAAACTCATCTACAAGTTCAATTGTATCTAGTTTATAAACACCACTTCCACCGATTACCGCTAATTTTGTCATTAAGCATTTGCTCCTACTAAAGATACTGTCTGCCCCATAGACTTAGATTGTCTGCGCAAGAAGTTTCCTTGCTCTTCTTTCTCTGCCTCATCTTTACAAGTAATACATAGCTCAGCGGTTGGCCTTGCTTTTAGTCTTTCAAATTTAATATCGCAACCACAGTCTTCACAAATTCCATATTCATCTTCTTCAACTTTTTTAAGAGTTTTAATTAATTTTCTCTCATAAAGTCTATCTCTTCTTTGAAATCTTAATTGCTGTGATCTTTCATATTCACTTGTTGCTTGATCAACTTCGTCTTTGCCTCGATCTGAAGTTGCTAATGGTTTACTTTCACTTACTTTGGCAACTGATTCAGTTACACGTTCTAATTCTTCATTAATTTTACTAACTAAGAACTTTAACTCTCTCTTCTTTAAGCTCATGACAACTCCTTATCCCTCAAATCCGCCTTTCAAATTTAATAACACTAATTTGCTGACAGACTTTAATGTTTCAAAAACACCTCTACCTTCTATGGCAGATGCCTCAAACGTCGGTACATCATACTTGTTTAACTTCGATTGTAAATCATCTACTGATACGGTATTTGGCAAATCCCTTTTATTCCACTGCATTACAAGTGGTAGTTTTGCAATATCATATCCTTGCTCTTCTAGGTTTTTTACTAAACCTTCAAAACTCTCAATATTTGCTTCCATTCTCTCCATTTGAGAGTCAGCAACAAACACAACACCATCAACGCCTCTTAGAATTAATTTTCTACTTGCTTCATAAAAAACTTGTCCTGGAACTGTGTATAAATGAAATCTTGTTTTATATCCTCTTATGCTACCAAGATCTAATGGAAGGAAATCAAAAAACAGGGTTCTTTCATTCTCTGTATTTAATGTAACCATTTTCCCTTTATTATTAAGGGCAGTTTTTTGATAAACGTGTTGGATATTAGTTGTTTTCCCACCAAGTCCTGGGCCATAGTAAACAATTTTGCAGTTAATTTCTTTAGTATGGTAATTTACAAAAGACATCTTTAAACTCTCTTCATTGAAAACAGATCATCCATTTCCGCATCAGTTATATTTTGAAAAAGGAAACCCTCTCTATTCTCTTCTTGAACTATATTATTCCCTTCTAAGAAACTTTCTAATTCATCTTTAATTTTTCTCACTTCATTTTTAAGTTGAGCAGGTACTTTCTGATCTTTCCAAAAAGTACAAATATAATACTCTTTATTTGCTAACTTAATGGGTAAAATATAAATTCCCGATGTTGTTGTGTCAAAAGCTAAACGATAGTCACCTTTCTTTACTAGCACTTGCTCAGATAGGGCCTTGGCCGCTTGCCACAAGCTACAGGTTAAGGCACCAGCAAGAGTTTCCTTTTCTGTATTACTAAAATTTGAATACAAACTGATACCATCTGTTCGTAAAATTATTATCTCACTTACAAATTTAAACTTTTTATTTTCAAAAAAATTATTAATCTTATTTGAAATACTCAAGAAAACTCCCTTCTATTTTCAAGTGCTTTAGAAATTGTCATTGAATCCAAGTATTCTAGTGAACCTCCCATCGGAACACCAAAGCCAATTCTTTCAATCTGGATATTTGGAAGAATACTTTTTAAGTATGAACAAGTAGCATCTCCTTCGACTGAAGGACTAATGGCCAAAATTAATGTATTTACTTTTCTTTCTTGGCATCTTTTCTCTAACTGTTCTATTCTAAGTTGCTCTGGTCCAACACCAAGTAGGGGATTAAGAACTCCTCCTAATATGTGATAAGTCCCTTTATATTCTTGACTTTTTTCTATCGCGAACAGATCGGTTAAAGACTCGACGACGCAAATCACGCCCTGCTCTTGTCTTGCTTCGTCATTGCAAATGCTACAAATGTCTATCTCTGTGTATAAACCACAGTGCTTACAAGTTTTTAAATTATTAAGTTCGACAATACTTTCTGCAAAGGATTCTCGTTCTGCGGCTGTCCATTTCATCATGCTTAGAATCATTCTAGAAGCAGACTTTTTTCCCACACTCGGTAATTTAGCAGTTAGCTCAATCGCTTTTTCAAGCTTTAAAGGGTATTCCACTAAAACATTCCAGGAATATTTAAGCCACCAGTTACTTTACTCATAGCATTTGATACTGAATCTAAAGATGTTTTATATGCTTGAGAGACAGCAGTTTTAACTAGCTCTTCTAGCATTTCAACGTCATCAGGGTTTACACATTCTTTATCAATTGAAAGACTTAACAGTTCTTGTTTTCCGTTTACAACAACTTTTACTGCTCCGCCACCAGCACTGCCTTCAAATTCTTTAACTGCTAGTTCTTTTTGTAAAGCTCCCATTTTTGCCTGCATCTGCTGAGCTTGTTTCATTAATCCATTAAAATTTGCCATTACTAATCCTTAAAGTTTTTTTCTAATACTATTTTATTAACCTTGCTATTAAATACTTCTTCAGCCTGTCTCAGAAACTTATTATTTCTAAAGTTTTCTTCAGCATCCTTTTGTTGATTCTCTAGTTTTTCCTCTCTGATTTCAACGGTGCTTTTAAACTCTTCCTCTTTTTTATTCTCTAATAATTTTAATTCTACATTCACATCAAACTGGCAATATTCATTTAAAATATCCAGTAACTCTTTTTTATTCTCAGGTTCCATCAAAAAGTCATAAAATATTTTATCTGTCTCTTTAAAACCTAATTCAACTTTTTTTGCCGAATCAAATACCTTGCTACCTAGGACATTACCTCTCTCCAGATTTACTCCAAGGCTTTTTTTCTTTTCAAAAGTGTATTCTAAAAAACCATCCCATGTTTTAGGCTTGGGCTTTTCTATTGTCTTTTTTTTTTCAACTTCAATAGAAGCTGATGTTCCTGCCAAAATCTCTTCTCTATAAATATGCTTAAGTAAAACAAAGCGCACTGACATATAAGGAGTCAAGCTCTCCATTGCCCAACTAAAATCTCGAGATAAACTCTCATAAATCCATAATAATTCTGTGTAATCTACCGGCAAATTTTCAGATGGATTTTCTACGACAAAAAAAAGCTCCTCTAAAATCTGTCTGCACAATCCTTCAGGATTAACGCCTTTTGCTGCTATTTTATCTAAGTTTTCAAGAAGTTCATTTCTTTGTTTCAAATACAAGGCACTAAGTAAGCTATCAACTAAAACATCATCTGCAAGTCCCACTGCCTGGTTTAAATCTGAAGTCATAATATTATTGCTGCTTGCAACGCTTATCACCTGATCAAATATAGATAGAGTATCTCTAACTGAGCCATTGCCTTTTTTTGCAATTTTCTCAACGATTACATCTGACTCAAAGCTGATCCCTTCGCTCTTGGCAATTGCTTCAATATGAGACTTTAATCTATCGAGTGAAACGGGTAAAAAATCCAATCGCTGACAACGTGATAAAACTGTTCCTATTAACTTCTCAGGATCAGTTGTCGCAAAAATGAAAATAACATGAGAAGGTGGTTCCTCAAGTGTTTTTAATAATGCATTAAAAGCACTCGTTGAAAGCATATGAACTTCATCAATAACGTAAATTTTATATTTTCCATTTGTAGGGAGATATTGAACATTTTCAATGAGTGATCTTATATCTTCAACGCTATTATTGGATGCACCATCAATTTCTAAATAGTCTATGGAACTACTGTCGTTAATGCCGCGGCACGAAGAACATTCTAGACAAGGTTCAACTCCTTGTGGGTTTTCACAACGTAACGCTTTTGCAAAAATCCTAGCAACAGTTGTTTTTCCAACCCCCCTTGTTCCCGTTAATAAATAGGCCTGAGCTACTCTTTCATTACTAAGAGCATTCATTAGGGTTGTTGTTATATGTTCTTGTGAAACCACATCTTTAAAGCTCTGTGGCCTCCACTTACGAGCTAATACTTGATAACTCAAAAGTGTCTCCGTTTTTCTATTAATCTTTCTTGCGCAAATTATAAGTTGAAGTAATCAAAGTCAATTCGCAAAGTAGCATAGGCTTTAAATGTAAGAAAAAATCATAATCTCAATAAAATATGATTAATTTAATATACTGCGATCAACGATGTAGTGGTCGTATAATCAAGATACTCTAAACGATCTCCAGCTTCGTCTCTGCCCGGATCATTGTTATACGAACCTTTATAAGCAAATTTAAATGAGAAAGTTTCTGATAATAAAAATGATAACGAAGGCTCAAAAGAAAAAAGATATTTTTCGTTATCTGTAAAATTTGGAAGATACTCAATCCAAAACTTATAAGTTAATGATTTGTTTTTTTTCTCACTATATTCTGAATAAAGACGCCCCTTATTGTATTTGAAAACATCCTCATCATCTTCATCCCTAATAAGTGCCTTTTCCACTGTGTATCTTAAACCTGCTTCAGCAAAGAGATTTTTCTTGTCTGATTTTATAAATGAATATTTAGCACCGATATCGTAGTTATCCCTTTGCTTGTAACCGGAGAACTCGTCTCCTTCCATCTGAAACTTACCATATAAACTCGTTTTTTCAGATATATCTCTAGCGTATTGAACATAAGCATCCCAGTTCAAGGCACTCTTTTCAACATCTCCAGATTCCTTATTTTTGGATGTACCTAAAACGTAATGACCTCCAAGCTCATAATTATTTAAACCTTTATTCAGTTTACTTGTTGTTTTTAGGTTATAAGTTTCTACTGAAGAGTTACCACCTGTTTGAATAACTGATAGCTGTGATTCATTTGAAACTTTCAGCTCTTCAGCAATTAAAAGACTAGGTATGAAAAGTATTATAAAAGTTAAAGATTTCATTTGGCTCCAATTTGATTGATTTAATTTAGAATTTTTATAGAAGTGGCAACTGACACAAAGCTGATACTGATACCGTTGCTTCCTTCCGGACCTGGCGGAGTTTTCAGCACAACAGTCGTCAGTTACCGCCCTGATCATAAACTTTTTTAACAAGTTTTGTAAAGGCTGAATCTATTATATTAACTCTAAAACAGTTTGAACTAGTGTTTCAGCTGTAACAGGCTTTGTGATATGAGCATTAAAGCCAGCTTCTTTTGTTTTGATCTTTTCTTCCTGCATTGCATGGGCTGTTAAGGCAACAATTGGTTTTTCAAAGCCCCCAGAATGCAACTCTTTCAAAACTTGAAAACCATCCCTTCCTGGCATTTGTAAATCTAGCAAAATTAAGTCTAGCTCTTCCTTGTATTTTTCCACATATTCAACTGCCTTCACACCATCATTCGCAATTTGAACTTCTGCTCCAGCCATATTTAAATAAATTCTAAATAGTTCTGCATTTTCTTTGGCATCATCAACAACCAAGATTTTTCTTTTTTTGAGTTTATCTCTTATATCAATCGATTTTTTTTCAAGCTCTTCTTGTTTTAAATTATTAGTCTTCATTTGTTTTTTTACCAAGTTTGCCTTGATCTCGATCTCTATAGTTGTTCCCACATCTTCTCTTGATTCAAGAACTCTAATTGTCCCCCCCATGGCTTCTGCAATCCCCTTAGAAAGTGCTAAACCTAAACCGGCTCCTCCATGCACTCGACTTACAGAAGTATCTACCTGCTGGAATGGCTTAAATATTTTTTTCAACATCTCTGGGGCGATTCCCTTTCCAGTATCCTTTACTTCAAAAAACAAACTACGACTTTCATAATTATAATTCACTTTCAATGATACTGATCCTTCATCCGTAAATTTAATTGAATTACCAATAATATTAAAAAGGATTTGCTTTAATCTTTTTGGGTCAATGAAGACTTCTTCTGGAATTTGGCCTTCGCTTTCAAAGTTAAGCTTTATATTTTTTTCACTCGCTTTAACGCCAATTAATGAATAGACTTCATTCAAGAGCGTGAACACATCTACTTTTTCATTCTCCACATGAAATTTACCTGCTTCAATTTTTGAAATATCTAAAATCTCATCAATTAGACCAAGTAGGTGTGTTGCATTTTGATTAATAATTTCTAAACTTTTTTCTAATTCTTCCCTTGATAATTTTTCGCTTTTCAACAGGCCAGCATAGCCTAATATCGCAGTCATTGGTGTTCGGATTTCATGACTTATATTGGCCAAGAAGTCTGTTTTTGAACGACTTGCACTTTGAGCTTGTATTAAGGCTTTGGCCATACCTTTTTGCTGGGTGAAAACAATATTATATAATGGCCTAAAAATTAAAGCCCATAAAAAAACGACCTGAAACACTGTTAATAATAATAGAACTGTGCCTGTTTGATGAAGATCATCTAGTGATGAATCTTGAATCTCTTTTATTTTTAAATTTATTGTATTGAAAGTTTCACCCAAACCGCTACTAGAGCTTTTCGCTAAATATCGAACTGCTTTTTTAACTTCAAGATAGTCATTAAATTCTTCATTTAATAATCCTTCTGCCGTTGATATAAAAGCTTCCATTTTTCTATGAACTTTTTTATCTTTTAAAAGATTATAAACTTCTTGTATTTCAGAAAACTTATTATTATTTATCCAGTTTGCAAATGACTCTCGCTCTGACTTAAGATCAGCAAGTGCTGTCCCGAAGTTTTCTTTTAAACTTACAAGATCTTCACCAGTTTTATTATCTTCAAAGCGCTCACTAATATTAGATACTTTGTTTATTAATAAAAACTGCTTACTTAATTTACTATACAAATCTTGAGTTAGTTTTTGTTGTTCAACAACGATTTCATGATACTTTAAAGAGACAATTGAAACTATTGAAATAGCAAGCAAACCTAATACTGAAAACCAAATAAACCTCTTTCTTGCTTTTTGAATATAGACATTAGATTTTTTAAAGTTTTGATTTTCCTCTTTCGTAATTTCCATCAATACTCCCAAAACACTTCCTCTAGTAAATATCGTCGATTTATTTGTTCAAATCAACTGCAATGCACTGACACCCAGTCACCCATAACACACAAATTCAAACAGTTACGTTTCTTTTTTCTTCTCATTTTATTATTTGTGTTAAAAATTACAAACTTTCTTCACATGAACTTAACTTTATACCATTATGGCCCGGTGTTATAACCCCTAAAAAACTGGAGGAACTTATGAAGTTTTTAATCTTACTGTTATCTTTTATTTCTTTTAATGCCTTTGCTACAATTCAAAACGATGTTCAAGAAATCACAATTGAATGTATCATCCCCGGTCATGGTTTTGGATGTAGAGCTCAATCTCTTGAAATCGATTTAGATCGATATGCTGACTTTGTGATTGTACATAATAAAACCACTGGTAATAGCCTAAACATTGGTTCTGATACTCAAGTAAAAATAACTGCCGATCGATCTGAAACTAGCGCTAATAAAAAATTACTTTTTGTAAAAGAAGGCTTAAATGTTTTAGAGTTTCAAACAATTGATATTCACAGCCCATCACAAGATCAAATGGTTAAAAAACAAATTTTTGTAAAAATTGATTGGGATTATTAGATAAAAGAAGTGGCGGA
>Ga0208468_1000388_pt1 | contig 13661 bp, 9 predicted proteins | sample DeeseametaMP0960_FD_184198 | JGI IMG/M metagenome (GOLD analysis project Ga0208468, IMG submission 184198) | Marine microbial communities from the Deep Indian Ocean - MP0960 (SPAdes) | ecosystem: Environmental > Aquatic > Marine > Oceanic | place: East of Madagascar, South Indian Ocean... | reverse complement strand
ACTTACTGATATTTAATGGTTTATAGATTCTGTTGGACGGCGACGGACAAGCTGTAACCTTTATGGGGTGCAAGGGGTAGGAGGTTCGAATCCTCCCGTCCCGACCAATCGAGATACAAAAAAGCCCGGCTGGAAACAGCCGGGCTTTTTTGTGTCTGTCGTTTTGAAATGTGTGGCTGGCCGACATTGGCGCGTTTTGCAGTATTAAGCGCGACTCGCCCCTGCTTGTCATCCCGCTATCACACCCTACGGCAGGCTGTACTCCACCGTGCAGCCATGAAGTTTCAGGTTATTGCCCGCAACGGCCGCATTTACATCATCCGCATAAAGAGCAGTAACCATCACCGTATAGGCATACTGGCTATTATCGATGATCAGGTCTTCCGCCGTTGGTGTAGAGGGGATGCCCGTCAACGTTTGCAGCCCGCTGTTGGATGAGACTGTGCTTGTCGAATAAATATTGGTGGTATTGGCTGTCGCCAGATCAAGCCGACGCAGTGAAATCGGGTAAAAATTACTGTCTTCCGTAGAGCCATAGAGCTCGTCGTCCACCAGACAGGAAAGCCCGGTTACCGTTGCACCCTGTGGCAGATGAGCCGGAGCCGTCATGCTGCAGGTAGTCGACTTGGCCCAGAAAAGATCAAAATAGGCATAGTTAACAATCCGCAGCATCTGACACGTGGAGCTGCTGTTATTGCTGTCGGTCCACTCCGAAAACGCAAACGCCGACAACGACACCGCCCCATCCGGCGTCTTCGCCTCCAGGTCGGTAATCCGCTGATCATTATCATCAACGGCCGACTTCACCGCATCGAAGTTGCCGTTCACTTCTTCTGCCAGCGCGGGCGTATTGGGCACAAAGGTGGTCAGCCCGCTTACCTCGGCGGCAGACAAAGGCGCGGCCAGGGTGAGTGACAACAAAGCCAAAGAGCCTGTCAGGGTTACTGCCATTGGTGAAATGCTCATTGCCATTCTCCCTCATTCCAGTTGCTGTTATTCCATTCGGCATTGGTGCTGCTATCAGGCGGTGTCGTTGTTGCCGGAGCGGGCGAATCCGAACCGGACGAGCCGCCACAGGCAGTAAGCAGAAGGAGGCTGGCAGCCATTACCAGCCCCAGGCATTTATGGTGATACTGGATTGTCATGATTAACCCATCCCTGTGAATAACGTCATACCTTCACTCTATGATACCCCGCCGAAGCCCGCGTGGCCGGGCGTCACAGTTTTCTGGGCGGCAACGGCAGGGGAGTGGCAGGTGATTTACCCAAATCAGGAATAAGCAGAATTGCATTAGCCAGGCTTTTTGCAGTGGTTATGTGTTTCCCGCCAGCCTGATGCCAGAATAAAAACACTTACTACTGAGTAGCGGTTAGCTAGTATTCAAGAGAGATTAGCCGCGCGTCTCGTCAGCCAGGTACGAAAAAGTGGTGAGAGAAGGCTGGCAGCTATTTAGCCTTGTGATAAGGTTCACAACAAACATGAATAAACTTCAGGCTGCCAGGAGGGTGGCTGATATCGCTGGTGACAGGGACACTAAACCGGCACCTGAACGGATTTGGGGACAGCATTGAACCAGGGAACCACCTCGACCAATTTCGATTTCCTGAAAGAGCACGACCCGCTCTTCGTGGAGCTGGCGGCGTCTGCAGAGCGGGCCTTCGCCAGTGATCCGAATACCACTCTAATCAAACTGCGTCAGTTTGCCGAGGCGATCGCCCAGCATTTGGCGGCGCGTTCCGGAGTGGAGTTCGATGAGCAGACGTCCCAGGCTGATCTTCTTTACCGCCTCAACCGTGAGCTTCGCTTTGAGCCGGTGGTGCGCGAGCTGTTTCATACCCTGCGTATCGAAGGTAACAAGGCTACCCACCAGTTCCGCACCCAGCACCGCGAGGCCATGGACGGGCTCAAGATCGCCCGCGCCCTGGCTATCTGGTTTCACCGCGCCTTTGGCAAGGCGGGCTCAAGCTTCAAGCCCGGTGCCTTTGTTCCGCCAAAAGATCCCAGTGCCCACCAGCGCCAGCTGCAGGTGGAGATCGAAAAGCTCAAACACGATCTGCAGGAAGCCAACGTCAATCTGGATTCCAGCCAGCAGCTCAATGATCTGATCGCCAAAGAGAAGGAAGAATACGAAGCCCTGGCCCTGGCCATGGATGAAGAGTCCCGTGCGCTGGCCAGACAGGCGCAGGAGCATGAAGCCGCGCTGGAAAAACAGCAGAAGGAATACGAGAAAACCATCCAGGCCCTGCGTCAGCAATTGCAGGAGCAGGATGAGAAGGCGGCCTCCAGTCAGATGGAATACGTGGCTACTCAGACCCAGGCGGCCGGCAAGACCATCGTGCTGGACGAGGCCCTCACTCGCGTACTCATCGACAACCAGTTACAGGAAGAGGGCTGGGAAGCCGACAGCGAAGAGCTCACCTACCAGAAAGGCGCCCGGCCGGAAAAAGGCCATAACCGCGCCATCGCCGAATGGCCAACCACCTATCAGGGAAAGAAGGGCCGGGCCGACTATGTCTTGTTCGCCGGTCTCACCCCCATCGCAGTTGTCGAGGCCAAAAAGGAAAACACCAATGTGGCGGGCAAGATCCGTCAGGCGGAACGCTACAGTAAGGGCTTTCAGATTGCGGCACCGTTAGTGCCCGCCTTCGAACTGGCAGGGCGCACCATCGCCTGGCCCGATGATAATGACGCGCACTACAACGTGCCCTTCGTCTATTCCTGCAATGGTCGCCCCTATGTGCCGCAGCTGGCAGAGCAATGTGGCACCTGGTTCCGGGATGTGCGCTCCCCCAGCAATACCAAACGGGCACTGGAAAAATTCCATACCCCGGAGGGCCTGATTGACCTGCTCAAGCGCAGCAAGGAAAAAGCCGAACAGGCCTTGAAGGCCGAACCCTTCGGTTACCTGAAACTGCGCGACTATCAGGAAAAGGCCATCCACGCGGTAGAAGACACCCTGGAAAAAGACAGCCGCCGCGCCCTGCTGGCCATGGCCACCGGCACCGGCAAGACGCGCACCATCATCGGCCTCATGTACCGCTTCCTCAAAGCCGAACGCTTCAAGCGCATTCTCTTTCTGGTAGATCGCAATGCGCTTGGCCAGCAGGCCATCGATGCCTTCAATGAAGCGCCGCTGGAACAGAACCAGACGTTGTCCAAAATCTATAACGTGGCCGAACTGGGTGACATGGCGGCCGAAGCCGAAACCCGTGTGCAGGTGGCCACTGTGCAGGCCATGGTCAAACGGGTGTTCATGAATGACACCCCGCCGCCCGTGGATGCCTACGACTGCATCATCATCGACGAAGCCCACCGGGGTTACACCCTGGACCAGGAAATGACAGAAGGGGAACTGGCCACCCGCGATGTCAGCCAGTACCTGTCCAGCTATCGCCGGGTGCTGGATTACTTCGATGCGGTGAAGGTGGGCCTCACCGCCACCCCGGCCAAACACACCAGCGAGATCTTCGGCAAACCGGTCTACACCTACTCCTACCGTGAAGCGGTGGCCGACGACTGGCTCATCGACCACGAGCCGCCCATTCGCTACGAAACCCTGCTCACCCAGCAGGGCATCAAGTTCGACAAGGGCGCCAAAGTCAGTGCCATCAATACCCGCAGCGGTGCCGTAGAAATCGCGGAGCTGGAAGATGATGTCAGCTTCGAAGTGGATACCTTCAACAAGCGCGTCATTAATGAAAACTTCAACCGCGTGATCTGCGAACAACTGGCCAAAGAACTGGATCCGTTCGATGACGAGAAGACCATGATCTTCTGCGCCACCGATCGCCACGCCGACATGGTCAAACGCCTGCTCGATGATGCCTTCAAGGCCACCTACAACGGCGCCTACAATCAGGCTGCCGTGGCCAAGATTACCGGGCAAAGCGACAAGGTGTCCCAGCTCATCAGTCAGTATAAAAATGAGCGCTACCCGAATATCGCCATCACCGTAGACCTGCTCACCACCGGCATCGACGTGCCGAAAATCTGCAACCTGGTGTTCCTGCGCCGGGTGCGCTCGCGCATCCTCTACGAGCAGATGATCGGCCGCGCCACCCGCCGCTGCGATGAAATCGGCAAGACCGTATTCCGCATCTACGACCCGGTGGATATCTACGCCGCCCTGGATGACGTGAACACCATGAAGCCGCTGGTGAAAGACCCCAACATCACCCTGGAGCAGCTGGTCAACGAGCTGGCCAACCCGGACACCCTGGAGCAGGCCCTTAACGCCCCCGGCGAACAGCAGGACGAAAGCCACGCCGACGTGGTGCTCAGCCAGCTCAGCCAGAAACTCATGCAGGTGCTGCGCAAGGCCGGACAAAAAGCGGATACCAACCCCCAGGTCAAAACCAAGCTCAACGAACTGGAGCAGCTGTGGGGCGTGGAGCCGAAAACTCTCCACAAATACCTGCACGATCTCGGCCCCAAACAAGCCGCCGCCTTCCTGCAGCAGCATGGCGGCCTGGTTGATCAGCTGGCCGAAGTCAAAGTGCTGCTCGGCAGCGAGCGCATGCCGCTGATCTCCGAGCACGAGGACGAACTGAAAGACCGCACCCAGAGCTACGGCAAATACCAGCGCCCGGAAGACTACCTGGACAGCTTCACCACCTTCGTTCAGCACCAGCTCAATGAATCCGCTGCCCTAGCGGTGGTGGTGAACAAGCCCCGCGACCTTACCCGCGAGCAGCTCAAGGAAGTGCGCCTGCTGCTGGACAGCAACGGTTACACCGAAGCCAGGCTGCAAAGCGCCGTGCGCAACCAGACCAACAAGGACATTGCCGCCAGCATTATCGGCCACATCCGCCGCGCCGCCCTGGGCGAAGCCCTCAAGCCCTTCGAGCAGCGCGTGGCCGAAGCCCTGGATCGCATCTACGCCCTGCATAGCTGGACACCCAAGCAGCTCAAGTGGCTGGAGCGGCTCGGCACGCAGCTGGTCCACGAAGTGATCATCGACCGGGATTTCGTCAACCAGCGCTTCGGTGAGCAGGGCGGCGTGAAAGCTCTGGATAAAGTGCTGGAAAATCAGCTGGATACGGTGCTGGATGAACTGGCCGAGGCCATCTGGCCGCCGGCCTCAGCCTGATCTGTATAGGCTCTAGCGGATTTCTATGCACGTTATGAAAATGGATATAGATTTTCCGGTTTTCTCTATATGTCGAAAAAAGGGCGATTTATCGACATATCGGAACAACATGTCGATGCCGTGGACATAAGCCATTCTTAAAATAAGGCGTCCACTTATTGTAATTAAGGTCTTAAGTTGAAATAGTGGCCTTTCTTATTTTAACTTTCGAGGCGTGCCCCATGCAGCGAGGACTCACCGGGCAATACACCAGCAGCATTGCAGGGGGCGTGAGCTGCCAGGCGTTTATTCCTGCGCCGCTGCCTCCCCAGCCAGCGGTGTTGCTGGATGAAAAGCTCCAGCAGCGGCTTTCGGAGGCCCTGGTTGCCCTTGGCCGGCTGGACGCTATCAGCACGCTGTTACCCAGCGCCCCCCTGTTTTTGTACAGCTACATCCGCAAAGAAGCGGTCATGTCGTCACAAATCGAGGGCACCCAGTCCTCCCTCAGCGACCTCATGCTCTATGAAATGGAAGGCACCCCCGGCGTGCCCATGGATGATGTACAGGAGGTCTCTTGCTATGTGCGGGCGCTGAACCTGGGTATCCAGCGTATTCGCGAAGGCCACCCCATCACCATTCGCCTGATCCGTGAGCTGCACCAGGCGCTGATGACTCATGGCCGTGGCATTCACCGCTCACCCGGCGAGTTCCGCCAGAACCAGGTCTGGATTGGTGGACACCGGGCAGACGAAGCGGCCTTTGTGCCTCCACCGGCCAACCGTATCGCCGAATGCTGGGCAGACTTCGAACGCTTCATCAACGATGAGCCCACCGCCACTGCGCCGGTCATCAAGGCGGCGCTCGCGCACGTGCAATTTGAAACCATCCACCCCTTCATGGATGGCAACGGCCGGCTCGGCAGGCTGCTGATTCCGCTCATTCTGGTGCAAGCGGGCATCCTCAAGGAGCCACTGCTCTACCTGTCGGTGTTCTTCAAGCATCACCGCCAGGTGTACTACGAGCACCTGCAACAGGTTCGCCTCACTGGCGACTGGGAAGCGTGGTTACTGTTCTTTGTCGACGCCATTGCCGACACCGCCAATAAAGCGGTGCAAACCGCACAGGATCTCAACACCCTGTTGGCCGCCGACAAGGTCAGGCTGGCAGAACTCGGCCGCCTGTCCGGCTCAGCCAACCAGGTCATGGATGCGCTGTTCAGCCACCCGGTGGCCAACATCGGTGCACTCCACCAGCAAACCGGGCTCACCCACGCCACCATCGGCAAGGTGCTGGATGCCCTCGAACACCAGCTGGGGCTGGTGCGTGAAATTACCGGCCAGAAGCGCAACCGCGTTTATGCCTACACCGCCTATATCGACATATTGAATCGAGATTAACCCATGACCAACAACGACATCGTCCAGAAACTCTGGAACCTCTGCGACGTTCTCCGCGACGACGGCATCAACTACTCCGACTACGTTACCGAGCTGGTGCTGCTGCTGTTTATCAAGATGGTTCACGAAAACACGGAAGCCGGCACCCTGAAAAACCACCCGCTGCCGGAAGGTTGTCGTTGGACCGACCTCAACGAAAAATCCGGCATCAACCTGCTCAACGACTACAAGCGCATCCTGCTCAGCCTCTCCACCGGCAAGGACAACGACGGCAACCCGGTCCATGAAGATCCGCTTATCAGTGCCATCTACGCCGATGCCCAGACCCGGCTGCGCGAACCGCGCCATCTCGAACAAATGATCAAGACCCTGGACCAGATCGACTGGTTCAGCGCCCAGAAAGACGGTCTCGGCGATCTCTACGAAGGTCTGCTGGAAAAGAACGCCAACGAAACCAAATCCGGTGCCGGGCAATACTTCACCCCCCGCGCCCTGATCGATTCCATGGTGCGCTGCATCCGCCCGCAAATCGGCGAAACCATTCAGGACCCGGCCGCTGGCACCGCCGGCTTCCTGGTCGCCGCCGATCAGTACATGCGCGCCCAGACCGATGATTATCTTGATCTCAGCGCCAAGGACGCCAAATTCCAGAAGAACCAGGCGTTCATCGGCGTGGAGCTGGTGCCCTCCACCCGCCGCCTGGCACTCATGAACTGCCTGCTCCACGGCATGGAAGGCGACAAGGAAGGGGTGGTCCACCTCGGTAACGCCCTGGGTATGGTTGGCCAAAGCCTGGACAAGGCCGATGTGATCCTCGCCAACCCGCCCTTCGGCACCGCCAAGGGCGGCGAAGCCTCCATCACCCGCGATGACCTTACCTACAAGACCAGCAACAAACAGCTCGCCTTCCTGCAGCACATCTACCGCAACCTCAAACCCGGCGGCCGCGCCGCCGTGGTGCTGCCCGATAACGTGCTGTTCGAAGCCGGCGTCGGCACCGAGGTCCGCCGCGACCTGATGAACAAGTGCAACCTGCACACCATCCTGCGCCTGCCCACCGGCATCTTTTATGCGCAAGGCGTCAAAACCAACGTCCTGTTCTTCACCAAAGGATCAGCCAAAGACAAGCTGCAAGAAGAAAACTGCACCGAGAACGTCTGGGTCTACGACCTGAGAACCAACATGCCCAGCTTCGGAAAACGCACCCCCTTCGGCGAACAACACCTCAAACCCTTCGAGGCGGTCTACGCCCCCGACAATGCCGCCAATGGAGAACCCCCTGTGGGAGCTTGCCTGCAAGCGATTTCCCACCCTTCTGACCGCAAAGAAGGCGAGTACAGCTTCAACGCCGACCAAATCACCCTCAGCGAAGACGTTAAACAAACCGACGAAAACCAGGGCGTCGACGACCGCCTCGCCCACAGCCGCTGGCGCTGCTTCACCCGTGAATGGATCGCCGACCACAAGGGCGACTCGCTGGATATTGCCTGGCTCAAGGATAGCGATAGTGTGGATGCCGCGAACCTGCCGGAACCGGAAGTATTGGCGGGGGAGGCCATGGGGGAGCTGGTGCAGGCGCTGGGTGAGCTGGATGGGTTGATGCGGGAACTTGGGGCTGGAGATGAGGCTGATGGGCAGCGTGCCATGTTAAATGAACTGCTTGGGGAGCCGGAATGATGTCGGGTGTAAATCATCCGGAGGTGTGGGTGCCACTAAAGTTCATGGATATTCTTGATGTACAAGGAGGAACACAGCCCCCTAAATCGCAATTCGTAGCAGAACCGCAGGAAGGGTTCATTAGGTTGCTTCAGATTCGTGACTTTGGTTCGAAACCTGTGCCCACCTACGTGCCGGATACGACAAAGTTAAAAAAGTGTATGGAGGATGATCTTTTAATCGGGCGATATGGGGCATCTCTTGGCCGGATTTGTACTGGGATGCAAGGGGCTTACAATGTGGCCTTGGCTAAAGTTCAGGCGCCAGATTGTATTCATAAAAAATTCTTAAAAGGCTACCTTGAGTCTGAATTATTTCAGGGCAAGCTTAGACTTCTTTCTAGATCGGCCCAAAATGGATTTAATAAAGGTGATTTGGAAAGTTTTGATTTCTTCCTCCCGCCTTTAGCCGAACAAAAAGCCATCGCCGAAAAACTCGACACCCTGCTGGCCCGGGTGGAAAGCACCAAAGCCCGCCTCGAACGCATCCCGAAAATCCTCAAACGCTTCCGCCAATCCGTCCTCGCCGCCGCCGTGAGTGGGAAATTGACGGAGGAGTGGCGAATAAGAGAAAAAACTTTTCAGGCCGCTGATGGAAAAGCGAGAAAGATTAAGGTATTCAGAGGTATAGAGCTTGCTGAACTTCCAGATGGTTGGTTATGGTTGAGGTTTGACCAGGTTGCAAGAATTGCATCAAATTTGGTTGATCCAAAAACCCAGCCCGACTCAATTCATATTGCTCCAAATCATATTGAGTCAGGATCTGGGTTGGTTTCCGGATTTCAGACGATAAAAGAGGATGGAGTGAAAAGCCCTAAGCATAAGTTCTATGCAGGGCAAATCCTTTACTCAAAAATTCGGCCTTATCTTTGTAAAGTGGCCATTGCGGAGTTTGAAGGGCTCTGTAGCGCTGACATGTATCCGATTGATGCGCTTGGTTCGGAAAAATATTTATTTAGATGGATGTTGACCGCTCAATTTACAGACTGGGCCTCTAATGCTGAAAGCCGCTCTGTGTTGCCGAAAATTAACCAAAAAGATTTAAGTCAGATACCAGTTCCTACTCCCTCTACGGAAGAACAAACCGAAATCGTCCGCCGCGTAGATCAACTCTTCGCCTACGCCGACACCATCGAAAACCAGGTCAACAACGCCCTGGAGCGGGTCAATAACCTCACCCAATCCATCCTCGCCAAGGCCTTCCGCGGCGAACTCACCGAACAATGGCGCAAGGACAACCCAGACCTGATCAGCGGCGAAAACAGCGCCGAAGCTCTGCTGGAAAAGATCAAGGCAGAGCGCGCAGCGGCCAAGCCGGTGAAGCGGGGAAGGAAAAAGGCTTAGAATGAAAGAAGAAATGATTGCGCGTATCGAGGGGGCAAAGCGAAACCTTGGGCCGCTTAAGATTGAAATACTAAGCGCCATTTTTGAATCACAGGAAAGTGTCAGTGAAGGAGTAGGTGCGAAGCGCTTCAGGGCGGATCACAAAAACTGGATAAGCGATCTTGAGGATATGTCCTCAAAACATACGTTGGTTAGACGAACCAACGATGAAAACGATGTTTATCATGTGGCTCCTTATGCATTGCCGCTACTCGAGTCTAATAAGGCTTCAAGGATTATTGAGGCAATGGAAGCTGTTCTATCAAGGCTCCAGAATTTTTATGATGAAAGACTAGATGAAAGGCTGGCGGTTGAGGAGTTGCTGGGTATTGATGGCATAGAAGATGAAGACGTGCGCCATGCCTTATATTTTCTTGGCGAAGCCCATGGGATATTCAGTAGCAGATCGACAGGTTTTCCTTATGCTGACGAGTCAAGCTGCCATTTATATGAAGGCGTGATTCGAGTGGAAAGCAGTCTGGATATCCTTTGCCAATATTACGATCAATTGGATGGGTCGAAGCCTGCGATGATGCCGCAGGATTTACTGTATTCAGACTTCAACTATGCTCATCTGGATTCCCCGTCCATTGTTAATGCTTGTCTGCAGGGCGATGAGAGATTGCTGCACATCAATTTCCTCGATGAAGATGAAAAGCGCGTTATGCAAGAAATCGAGCAGGCGCTGAAGATGGGCTTGGTTTCACTTTCTGCGATGGGGATTCGAACTCTCTTCGACTTTTATCTGCAAAAGCAACTTCCTGGTTATCAGAACTTTTCTGCAGGCATAAAAGAGCTAAGAAAACAGGGGCATTTTTCTTCATTGGATGAAGATATGATCAAGACGGTGGTTGAGCTAGGTAATGCGGCTGCTCATAGGGGGCATATTCCGTCTAGTGATGATCTGGAAGTGTGTATAAGAGTGTATGCTCGCTTGATATTGGGGGAGCGTGAGCTGAAAGGGATGGTGGGCGGTTTGGCCAAAAGAACTCCGCAACGGAAGAATAACAAGAAGGTGGAAAATGAGTGATATCAAACTCTTCCAGCTCAAAGGCAATAGCTTAACGGAGCTGGCAGGGCACGTAGTAAAATTGGAAAAGGATCTTCAGCTCCATGTGGAATCCAACATGGAGGTGCTGCTCGGTGTTCGCTTCCTGGCCACCGAATACGGCACCGGCAAAACCCACAAAGGGCGTATCGATTCCCTGGGACTGGACGAAAATGGCTGCCCGGTGATCGTCGAGTACAAGCGCCACAGCAATGAGAATGTGATCAATCAGGGCCTGTTCTATCTGGACTGGCTGCTGGACCATCAGGCCGAATTCAAGCTGTTGGTCATGGAGCAGATTGGCAGAGACGTAGCCGAGTCCATCGAGTGGGGCGGCACCCGCCTGATCTGCATAGCCTCGGATTTCAACAAATACGACGAGCATGCCGTCCAGCAGATCAATCGCAATATCGAGCTGATGCGCTACCGTTACTTTGGCAGCGAGCTGTTGCTCCTCGAACTGGTCAACGCGCAAACCGCCAGCGGTTCCCTGATTCCGTCTACCTCAGCAACGCAAGCAAAGCGCCCCGCAAAAGCTGCCAGCCGCAAAGCCGGAAAAAGCAGCGGCGACAAATCCCAGCAAGAGCGACTGGAGCTGGCGTCACCGGAATTGCTCAAGCTCTACGACACCGTCTGCAGTTACATTGAGCAACTGGGTGATGAAGTCCAGCGCAAGGAGCTCAATCTCTACACCGCCTTCAAACGCATCCGCAACTTCGCCTCCGTGCTGGTGATGCCAGGAAAAGACACGCGCTTGGTCATGTATCTCAAACTGCCGGGTTCACTGGGTGAAGAGAACAGCTTCAGTCGAGACATGAGCAGTATCGGCCACTGGGGCACGGGGGACCTGGAAGTCAATATCCGTAATGCAGAGGATTGGGAAAGAGCAAGGCAGCTTGTGGATCAGGCTTATCAGCAGAGTTAGCCAGGCGATTGAGCGATAAATCATGGTTTCAATGGATGAAATGTTTTCGTCTCGCTTAATGGGGCGATTGGCCTTGGGGCGAAAGCTGTCTTCCTTTCTGCGCAATGAAGTAGGCATCAGAAGTGATGAGGCCCGTAAGGTTTTATCTTTCACAGCGAATTATGCTGAAATAGACAGGTTAATAGAAAAGATCAATGACTACTGGCGAAGAAAAAGGCGGGAAGCAGGCCTAGCTGATAAGCCAGAAAATAATAAGGGACGGCTGCCTGTCTACTCTCTCGTTTCTCATGTGTTGGCTTCGCACTCATCAAACTATGAAGCACTGATGAAAGAGGCTAGAAATGTCGAGGCTTTTGATTTTTTGCCCATGGCCATGATGCTTGAGCCAGAGATTCTTCATGACAGCTATGAGCTTGGTGAGGCTTTGAAAGCAATAAGGAATGAGAGGAAAGAAGGTAGAGTAAAAATAATAGATCCGGTGGCTCTCGATAACGCTTTTGTGACCGGGCCTTACCCGTCGGTATCCGACATGAAGTACGCTGCTTTAAAAACAGATCTAATCTCGATTTTTGACAATTCAGTTCTGTCTTGGCTGGCTTTGATGGATGTTTTGTTTCACAGATCCATCCCCGAGTTTGTTGATATAAAGCCTGTTCCATGGTTATTGAGCTTGATGCCTCTTAACCCGGATTTCAACGTCAAGAGTTCCAATGCCAGGCTTATTGATATGTTGGCGTGTATTTCATTCAGGAAATCGCGATGTGTCTGGCCAGATAAACCGCCCAGGACAGGTGAAATAACGAGTCACCCTGGGTTCTCATCGACTTGGCGTAGAAAGGATAAGCTGCATGGGGCGTCTGATGACTCAGATCCGGATAAGGTTATCAGTCACTGGCGGGAGCCGGGACGGAAGTTTTCGTTCGGTGATTTTGCAGACCTATGGTCGGCGCTAAACCCGGAGGAAAAAGCGGCTTCCATGCTCCCCTTGTTTTACGCCTCCAATATTTGGCAAGAGATATTTTTCTCTCGTGAAAGAGAAACCGATTTGATATTTAGATGGTGCCTTTGTAACCGATACGAATATTGGTGGAAGTTGCATTTGGCAGTTAGCCAGGAAGAAGGCTATGAAGCCGGTGAAGCCCCTCTCCCTGGCTGCATGTATCGGGTTTAGTGACTTGATATTTACCCGCTGGAACTGGTCAGATGCCAGCCATTGTCATAGGGGCATTCGTAGACGCGAAGGTTCGGCGCTCCTTGTTTGGCTAGTATTTCTGCACGCTTTTCTGCACCCTCTCTTGTCTCATAAAGGCTCTTGGGCTCGCCTGAAGAGCTCGTGCAGTAATCGCACGTTCGGCTTGGGGTATGTCTGCTCTTCGGCGTCAGGTGCCAGTAACTGCATTTGGTGCAATCATAAGGTATCAGGTCGTTTCCATATATCGTGTTGATATAGTTTGCGGCACTTTCAGCTTGAACCTCATATTCATACTCAGTGAGCGGTTCGCCTCGCTTGCTCATGCAGGTGATACTTTTGCTCGCCATATTTATGCTCCTTGTCTGCTATTGAAGTAACAGAAAAGAGCTTAATCCGGTTCAAAAAGCATTTTTCCCCATATTTAGGACAGGGGGAGCATGTCGGAAATGGTTTGCCTGAGTATTCAGAGTGAACCTTAGGCCGCTTTCCTGCATGTGCATGATGGCCTCGTCGACGATGACCATGCGCAGAGGGCTGTCGCCTTCGTTGAAGCGGAAAGCGCTGGTGATGGCGGAAACCTATTTCTGCCCCTTCGCCTTATACGCCGCCTTCCTGGCCTTCTTCTTCGCCTCTTTCTCCTCCTCCTTCAGCCTGCGTATCTCCGCCACCTTTACATGCTCCTGTTCCGCCATGGCCGGGGTTTCCAGGGTGAGTTGGCCCAGTCTGCCGCCGCGGTATTCGCTGATCAGCAGGGTGGCGGCGCGGTCGAAGTCCACGTGGCCGCCGCTGCCCAGGCAGCCCCGTTGTTTGCCGATGGTTTCCAGGAAGGGCACGCCGTCTTCGGGCAGGTCATCGCGTTTGAAGCGCTCTTTCATTTGTTCCGGGTAGGCCTGCATGAAGTATTCGGCGGCGAACAGGGCCACGTCGTCTTC
>Ga0208468_1000384_pt1 | contig 13763 bp, 26 predicted proteins | sample DeeseametaMP0960_FD_184198 | JGI IMG/M metagenome (GOLD analysis project Ga0208468, IMG submission 184198) | Marine microbial communities from the Deep Indian Ocean - MP0960 (SPAdes) | ecosystem: Environmental > Aquatic > Marine > Oceanic | place: East of Madagascar, South Indian Ocean... | reverse complement strand
TCTTATCCATGGTAACAACTCCTTAACCGCGAAAAACGGCGCGTATTACATAAAACGTGGTCGAACCTGTCAAATTAAACAATATGCTGAAATTCAATAACCTATGATTGCGCATAATGTATATTATTGGCGTATTCCAGTTTAGAAAAACGCCAATATTTACAAAGATTTACATTTATTAAGATTGTGACATATTGTCACGAATTGTTTTTGTCAGGCATAGCGCATCCAGAAAGAAATCAGCTTTGTATCTTCCTTTCTTTCAGCGCGTTCCACGTGCATACAGGCCAGTATTTGTAAGGGTTCAAGGTCTAAGAGTTCAGCTACGGTAACGGCTACCTTATCATCTAAAATATAGCCCTTATTCATGTATCTAGACATAGCTTGCTTAGTTATCCCTAACTTCTTTGCAGTCGCGTAGTCAGACTCTAGGCAATACGCGGCCTTGACGCGATTGAGTAAATCGACAGTTTTAAACATTTCATATCACCAGTTATCTATCAGCATCATAAGAATAGTTCATTAGTCAACCGCCTACAACGGCGACACAGGGTTGACTACCTTGTAACACCCGTGTGACTATAAATATGCGCTTGCGGCGAACCCAGTTATCTATCAGCAGTATTTACCCGTCAGTAACCCAAGCGTATCCATTATTTATTAGCACCTTTCCTTGTTAGTGTTCGGTTGAGTTGAGCAGTACAGCCGGACGCTAACCCCCAAGGACAAGGGGCGGGGAAAAGGAAAAATCATTATGCTCATTCATAAATTAACGTCAGGTGAACGAACCGTTTTCATCATCGACGGTGCAGAAACACAAACCAATTTCACACGCTACGAACAAAACGAAAAGCTAGGTTGTATCGAGTTGTACAACCAAGATGTTTACATTGGTATTGTTAAAAAAGTCCACGCTAAAAACTTCTTTAAAGCCATTGATAGCGCGAATGCGCGTAAGGCGGCGTAATGGGTGGTTTAGTAGCTGGCTTAGATTACGACATTCCAGCCGAGGCAGTTGGAATGCCTTTGCAGGAAAATCAATTACCACCACGACCAAGAATGCGCCCAGAAGACACGGCGCACATCGACATGCGCATAAAACCCGAAAGCAGGCCCCGCGCACTTAAACATTTGGCCGCCATTCGTGACAGATTGTCACAACCAAAAAACACAAAAAATCAGGCGCTAGAGCAGAGCAAGCAAGACATTCAGCGTAAAAGCCGTTTGTTTGAAATGGTCGGTGATGAAGCTAAACAAGCGGGTGAACGTGCTAGAGGTTTGCTGTTTGGTGAGGTGGCCTAGATGACGATTACATTCGAAAAGAAAGCAAAGGCGATATTGGCATTCAGAGACATGCTTGAAGAAAATGCTGACAAGGATGTTGAAGGGATTGCTTTTGAGTTGGTTCAGGGTGGAGCGCTAGTGGTTGAAGAGGGTTATTACAATTACAAGGAGTGCGGAACGGTAGAGGTGTTCTCTATTATATGGCCTTTTCAAAAGATAGCGACAATATACCCGCCGAATATGATTTCAAATCGGTCGAATGTGGCGGTGGTTAGCTGATGAAGAAATTACACTACGTAGAAATACCAACGCCGCCAGAGGGGGCAACTCACTATAACCCTATGTATTCGTCGTGCTGGGAGAAGCACGACAAAGGAAATTTCTACTTGTATGTTACTGGCCATGGTTGGGAATGTAGGGATTACTTTAGAATGGGTGGTTGTGAAATCCAAGAGGTACTCATTCCATGAGTGCAGTAGATTGTTTTATTTGCTCGACAGTATTTCTAGTTATTGCGGGTAGTCTTGCGGTTGAAGAGCACAAGTATTATGGAGGTGTTTCTCTATTTGGTGCTGCGGTACTTGTGTTCTGTTTTCTGCTTTTTGGCGTTTCAGCTTTTAGGGTGGCCTTATGTCTGTCTACCCTATCTTAAAATACGAATCATCAAACAAAGCTGGCCCTTTCGGGGCTGGCTTTTTGCGTAAGCTTGAAAAAAAAGAGCAGAGCAAAAGAGTAAAGAGTGCAGCTAGCAAGCCTAAAAAGAAACATTGGGAGCCGCCCCCGTTTATAGATTTCGACAGAATGTCAATCGACACGCACCCGACTTTAAGCAGTCGGTTTTTTTGTGTCGAAAATCAGTGGGATGAAAATCGCAAAAATCAATTCTTAGCGAGTGAGCGCAAAAAGCGTGATTTATCCGATCTCCAATTGCGCAGCATTTGCGCCGCAGGCCAGCCCCAAAGGGCTGAGGACAATAGGCTAGTCAATACCCGCAAATGTCCGACACACGATAAAACGTTAAATAAGCGCCCCGCAGTAGCGCGTTTTTACGAACGTGAGTGGTCAGGAGAATACCGGGTTAGTATCGAATCATTTACCCGCCAGGGGGATGCACCACCGCCGCAGGCGGGAGAGAGAGCCACCGAAGCACTAACAGACCGCGCCGCAAGAAACATCATTGACAGTGGCGCATTTATGGCAGCGAAAAAAGGTGGTTACAGCACGTTCTTAACACTGACATTTGATGCTGAGCGCCGTGAAGCTATCACAAAGCTAACCTGCCAAGGTGGAGAACTCGCCTTTGCTGGCGAATGCTCTAATGGCGTAAAGGCAGATGGTGATTTTTGCCGTATTGAGTGGAAAACAGAAAGCACCATAGGCAAAGAAGTTTCTCGTTTTATGGATGCACTTCAAAAGAAGTACCAGAGGGGCTGGACTTGGCAACCGACAGATGAAGAAAAAAAAGGGATGCTTGATATTTGGGAGCCTAAACGCTTCGAACCTACTTACGTAGGCGTTAAGCATTCGAAAGTAGGTCCTAAACCAGTAGCGAAGAAAATCAATTACGTTTGGGTAGCCGAGAACCCCGACAAAGTTGAAGTAATCACAAATGGTGTAGGTGAGGAGGTACGCACCATAACTGGCACGAACCCACACGTTCACATGCTTTTAGACTGGAAAGTTGAAAAGCTATTCTTTCGCGGTTGGGCTCAACAGATTGAACAACTATGGGGTAACGGTTACGCCAAGCTAGAAAAAATAAGAAGTGAGCAAAAGGCCGCTGGTTATCTGATGAAAGCGCTTGGGTACATGACAAAAGGCGCGCAAACGATAGACCGTAATACGGGCGAAATTGCTAATAGCCAAGGGCGCATAATTGGCAACAGATACGGAATATCTAGCGGCGCACGTGCGCCAAAGTGGGAATGTATAGCAGAGTATGACGCGGCGATTATGAGCCGTTTCGTTGCTAACGTAGGACAGCAGATTCAACAGAAGCAAGAAAGCATTAAAAACGCAATTAAGCACATCAAAGAAAAGCAAAAAGACGCAGTAAACCAAAGGGCTCGAACGCTTAATTACAAAAATGTGCCAGCCCAAAAAAGGCAACAGCTTTTAGCCAGATTAGAAAAGCAAATACAAAGCGCTGAATCAACACGCGAAAAGCTCGAAGCGGCAAGGCAAAACAATGCATGGGCGAATAAATACAAAATCACTTTTAGAAACCTAAAGCAGATGAATGCGTTTATTGAAAACGCAGTAACCCAGCAGGGTTGGAAAGCCGACATTCTTGAACATACAAAAGAGTTTGCTAGAACCGAAACCCGCAAAATATCACATTGGGCAAAGTCGAAAGGGCAAGCGATTTATAACAAGGTGGCCGAACAAAAAGCCGCTTTAGATTGTTACTGGCAACAGGTGTTAAGTGATTCTTTGCCGCCGGAAAGTCACGACATAATTTTAGTGTGAGAAAAGTAAATGCAAAAAGAAGATATTGAAAAATTGGCGCAACTTTTGGCGTTAGACATTCAGAGGATAATGCAAGGAAAAGGCTTAGAGAAGAAAAAAGCAAACGACAGGCTATATGAGGTTTTCAGGTCGAGGGTTGTTTGTAAATCCAATGAATCAGATTCCGTGTTTGTGCTTGCGGAAAATGACCGCGAAGCCGAAAGGAAAGCAAAAGTGCATGGGTGGAAAGTTAACAACGTTATTGCGTTGAATAGTGAGTTAATTTTTTAAAAGTCGAAATGTGAGCGGAGTAGTACACATGAGTTTAAAAGAGCAAGCGCAACAACTAGCGCGAGAAATTGAGCAAGACCGCCAAAAAGCGGAAAAGATGAACCCACTAATGGCCGCCGGAGTGATTAAACGCATGGCCGCCAAACAAAGCACCTTAAACACAATTCTGGTGGGGGCGATGCATGGCTAATGTTCCTTTTCTTGACGCAAAGGGGGTGAAAATTGGCACTATCCCAAACCGAAGCAGCAAAAACCCTGTCATTGGGGTAATACGTTGTGATTGTGGCTTGCCTGCTACCGTTCACAATCCACGCGGTAAACGTTCCGGCAGATATTACACAATGTGTGATGAATGCGGCACAGACCAACGCGCCGGAGATACCCGACAAACCAAAATCCGCGCTGAAATGGTGCAGACCATTGAAGAATTAGCCACCCTGGTTAATCAAGTGAAAGCCGAAAAGCCCGAACCCGCCGAAGCGGTCGAAGCCGTAACCGAAGCCGAAAAAAGCGAACCCGCCGAAGTGCTGGAAACCAATGAAAGCGCGGTTTCTACGGTTAACGAACCCGAAACCGAAACACCGCCAGAAGAAACCGAAAACGAGCCAGAAACGAAGCCTATTAGCTTATTTGTTGTCGTGGGTGGCCTATTGGGTGCAGCGCTGGCCGTTGCACTTTAAACCTAATTAGCATTGAGAGAGCAGTACAATGAAAAAAGAAACTGAGCAAGCCGAACTACACACCGAAACCGAATTTGAAACGGGATACGATGAAACCGGATTCACTAACGTGTTGAAAGACCTTGAAGCCGAAGACGCGGAAAGCGGTGAAGACTTCGACCCCGATACAGCGCCACAGTATCAAACAGAAGCCGAAAAAGAGCGTGAAGCCGAAGCGGAAGCCGAGCGCGAACAAAAGCGGCATCAGCAAGCCGTAGAAACGGTTATACAAGCGCTTGGCATGTATGAAACTGGAATCCAGTTGGGCGCACATAAGCGCTTTACACTGTCAGAAGACGAAAAGCACACCACCGCTGAATATTTAGCACCCGCCGTGGTGAAATATCTACCTGATGGTTTTGACATTCATTCAGCGCTGTTCGGTAAATACAAAGCTGAAATTATGGGCATTATTGGCCTTTACATGCTGAGCAAGTCAACCGTTGCCAGCGTGAAAGAATTACGAGCGCAAGACAAGCAAGCCGCTGAAGATGCAAAACGCGCCAAACAGCGTCAAAAGGTGCAGGCCAATGACGCAGAGCCGGAGCAAGCCGCAGCATGAAGCCAATTAACGCAAACAACGAATTAAAAGCCTTACATTGCTTGTATGTAGGGGGAACGGGTAGCGGTAAAACAAGCGCTGTTAAGAAGTTTGGCAACATCAAGCCCACCGACCAAGTGGCGCTTTGGGACCCACATATTGACTATGAAGAAATACAAGGTCGAAAAGTGCGCCGCTACACCTCATTTTCAAAGTTTGCCGCCGCCATAGCCGCAGGCCGCAAGACAAGGCAAGGTTTTAAGATTGCGCTAACCGTGCCGGAAAACCGCAAAAACTTCCTTACCTATTGCGAAATTATGAAGCGCTTCGGTAACGGTAAACACGCCAAGTTATTGCACCTCGTTTGTGAAGAAAATCCACAGGTAACGGAATCGGTAGGAAAAGAAAAGAGCGTATTTGGTTGGCTTTTGTCGGTCGGGCGTAAGTTTGGCTTTGTAGTGCATACCGTAGGCCAGCGCTGCACCGAAATGAGTAAAACGGTTTTATCTCAATCTCCTTACAAATGGGTGGGTATGCAGCCAAGCAGAGCAGATGCCGAGCGCATGAGTAAAGAAATTGAAGTGCATGAAGATGAAATTAAGGCGTTGCAGCCGCTTGAATACTTCTATAAATCGCCGGGTATCGGCAACGTAAAAAGCGGAAAATTAAGCTGGTAAATCCAAAATAACACACCAAAAAGGGGCGTTTTTAACCTAATAGGTTAACGCCCTTTTTTTGTGCTTGCCGTAAACCGAAACACTTTCGTTTAGTGAATGCCCGAACCGCGATGAAACAAAGAGACATAAGGGTAATACGTGGACAAAAAATCTTTAGCCATTGGAGCAGTAGCCACAGTAACCGCGTTTGTTGTTGTGAAATTCGCATTATCTAAACTGAAAGGAAAAACTGAAAATGAGTAAAGCACAATTAAAAACCGCTGGCATTGCCGCAGCAGTAGCCGCGTTGGTTGTTTGGGCTTCAAACAACGTTGATTTTGTCGAAGACCTAATCGGTTAAGGGGCAAATTAATGCGTTATCAACCAACACTAATCCAGCTTAACCGCGCCGAGGGCGTAGGTTATGAAGGCCGTGCAACGATTAAGCTGCAATCGGGTATCACGTATTCAACGATTGAACTTGAAACGAATATCGTAAAGCGTGAAACGATTAAACGCGTGGCTATCGATGTGAACGGCAATGAAATTGTTTACGCGTCAGCCGTAGAGCTTGATTTAGTAGACCAAGTTTTGAAAAAGCACCGTGCAACAGGCCGCGTCATTCTTGATTTAGCCCGTTTTGAATACCGCTCAATCGCGGGTATCCGTCAAAAAGAACTGGTTACGCTACCGACTGACGATGTGACGTTGATTGTTGAATTTGGCGCAAAAGATGCGGCAGACCCGACAACACCGACCATGAAAGGTAAAGCATGGGCGCTAAATAACCAGACTGGTCAGTATTTCATGCCGAGCATGTATCGCATTACGCAAAACATTGCGGCGGCGGGAGAACACGAGTTTGTATTCCCAAACGCAGCACCGAACCGCTGGATTCAGCGCTTAATGTTCAACGAAAACAACGCCAAAATTTCAAAAATCGAAATTTATCGTGGTGCGCTTCGAATCTTTGAAGGTACACGCGCAGACGTTGAATTTGCTATGCAGCGTTTAGCAGATTATTCACCGCTAGCAGACCGCTTTGTATTTGACCCGACCATTACAGGTTTTGGTACACATGGCGCAATGAACACCGGACAACGTGACAGCTTGAAATTTAAGTTAACCGTTGATTCACCCGGAGCGATGGAAGTGCTTGTTGAGGGTTACGACCAAGTAGCGGCGATTCCGCAAGCACAATAAGGGGGCGTTATGAGTTCACCACAACCAGTAATGGGTGGGTTTTGGGAAAGAATGCAAGCATTCGGAGAATCAGCGTTTGAGTCTATTGGCGAAAAGCTGGGAACGGTCGCGGATGGTTATCTCGATTACCAAACCCAAAAATGGGCGAATGTGAACGCAAACCCGCAAGTGCAAAAAGAAGCCGAACCCGTAAAGGGTAAAACCGTTGAAGGTCAGCCGATTGTCGTGCCGCCTTCACAGGGTTTCACTGTATCGAATAACACTTTGTTAATCGGTGGCGGTGTGGCGCTAGTGTTAGTTGCAGTATTGGCGTTAAGGAAATAGCGCCATGCCGTTTCTAATTCCAATTGCAGCCGGAGCGGTGGGTTTTGCTGGGGGGTTATTTACCTCTGATGCGTTCGGCAAGCTCACCCGATTGGGTTTATTGTTCGGCGGCGGGTATCTCATTTACACACACATGGGTAAACGCTGATGCTACCACCGCCACCAATGAATTTTACAGGCGGTCAAGCTTCATCAGGTACAGGCGGCCAAGACACAGGAAGCGTCAATTTTGGCGCGTTTAACTACAACGACAAACCACCTTATGTGCTGTTTGCTGTTTTGGGGCTTGTAGCTGTATGGATGATAACCAAACGCTAACGTTTACAAGGTGGGATAGCGAAGCAAGCGCGATATTAAAACCCGCGTTACCCGGTACTAGTCGACAATTCATTAAAAGGCAAGTTAAACGGGGTGATGCAGGTTTAGCCAGAGTGGGCAAGCTTGCCGTTGTGCTACGTGTAGAGGGAAACGAGTTGGTTGTTGTGGCCGCCGCTGGGCGGGGGCTTCTACCCGCCACACGCCTAATTTTTAAATTTGCCCGTGACAACGGGCTTTCAACGATTCGATTTCATACCCGCCGAAAAGGGTTACACCGCCACGTAAAACAATGGCCGTTTCACTTAATCGAGCAACGCGGGAATGAATACATATACCGCATGACGGTTTAAGGGGTTTTACATGGGTGATTTCAGTTTTCTGAATCGCAATAAATCAAGTCAGACGCAGCAAGGCGTTTTTAACTTGTATGGCAACACGCAAAAGGCAAAAAGCGCAGACCGCGCCAAAACCCGAAGCGCATACAACAAGCCGCAGAAAGCAGCAACAGCGAGCTTGCCAAACTTCACAAGCAATCCAATGGGTTCAGGTTCGTTTTTTACGTCAGCACCGAAAACCCAAAAGAAACCACAGCGATTAACCGTGCCTAGCAACAAAGGCGGCAAGGTTGACCCTGTATATTCCACACCGCCAGTGATACCGCCAAAAGTGAGCGCGTTTCGTGGTGTGCCAAAAACATCAAAAACGAATCAGGCCGTTTCGACTTTATCAAAAGTAGAGCGACCAACCGCCGTTCGTATGAACAAAATCAGAAGCTACGACATGCAAACACGCATTCGTTAAGGGTAGGTTATGGGCGGCAAGTCAAAATCCAGTCAGAGCCAGCAAACGAGCAACTCGCAGTATTCACAAGTTAATGATGGTGATTTTGCAGGGGCGCAAGATTTCACGATTGATGAAAGCGACAATTCGATTGAAGACAGTTATAACACCACCAATGAACTGAGCATTGAAGACAGTTATAACCAAACCTACAACTACACCGATGAATCAGACAATTCATTTAACTATACAGATGAATCTGACAATTCGATGAATGTGGACGATAGCTTCAACACCACAAATAACTATGAGTTTGAAGACAACAGCGACAACAGCGTTGATAACTCACAGTATTTCGAAGACAACCGCGAAATCGACAACAGCCAGACGTTTATTGATGAATCTGACAATTCGCAATATTACGAAGACAACAGCGACAACAGCGTTGATAACTCGCAGTATTTCGAAGACAACAGCGACCGCAGCCAGACGTTTATTGATGAATCTGACAATTCAATTGCCAATAGCGGTGATTTTGCCGGAGTGAATGGAAACATCAGCATTTTAGACGGTGGTGCAGTTGAAGAAGCGTTTAATTTTGCTAGTGAAGTGAATGCGCAAGGCAATGCAACGGCGCGAGAAGCTATTAATGTGATTACTGATAACGCCGCGAATACGCTAGGTGTTGCGACTGATGCGATCACAACCACCGCAAACGAAAGCATTCTTTCAACAGAGAGAACCGCAAGTAATTCACTCAATGCCATGTTTGCCAGCTTGCAAGAATCGTTAGGTTTTGGCCGCGACAGTATCACGGCATTGCAAAACCAAAGTGATAGTTATGCGGCGGCGCTAAGCGCCAATGTTGACGAGTTCAGCGAAACATTAGAGGAAGTGACGCGAAACGCAATAAGCAACGCGGGGAGTCAGGTTACAGCCAGTAATCAGGCCAATGCATTACAGCTTGAAACCGTTGCAGCGTTAGCGGAATCGACCGCAACGGGCGGCGCGTCTTCATTGGTTGAGGGTTCAACCACACAGGTTAAATATTTGGCGGTAGCCGTGGCCGTTGGCCTTGCGGCGCTCGCGTTTAAATAGGGGCAATTATGGCCGTTTATACATTACAGGTGGGGGAAACCCGCAATATTCAAACACCAAGTAAGTTCCTTTCCATACTTGAATTGGATGGGCTCTTGTCGGTGTCTTCACCAAGTTACCAGTTGAAGCCGTTACGCGTTAAACCGGGTTGGCAATTGGAGCTAGATGGCATACCGCAAGTAACGATTGAAAACGTGGATAACGTAGCGGTAACGGTAGAACTACAAGACGCAGGTGTGAAGATTTCAGGCGGCGGCGGTGGTTCGGTATCCATTACAAACAAGCCCGTTATTAAACGCATTGAAGAGCCGCTAGATTTTCAGGCAAACGTTAAGTTTGACGGGGGTTCAGTAGAACTGATTAGTTCAAACAACTTAAACACGTTGCCGGATGTGCTTTGCGGTATTAACGCATCTACGCAAGTAGCCGTTGAAAATCAACAGCGCCAGACGCTCATTATTCAAAATCAATCAGATGAATTTGGTGTGCGAATTGGCGGCAATCAAGTAAGTGCAAATCGCGGTTTTAAATTAGAGCCAGGTGCAACGGTGACGCTTTCAACAAGAGCGCCCGTTTTCGCTTATAACGATAACGGCCAAGGTGTCAAACTTGCGTTAACGGAGCTTTAAACGATGAGTGCAAGCTATTTTCCACCGATTATCTCAAGCATCTACCTTGAAGAATTAGCAGGGCAGGCAACGGACGCGAAAGATTCGGCGCTGGTTGCGCTTAATGCCGCAGAAGCGGCGCGAGATACCGCGCTAGAATACCGCAATGATGCGCAAACCTATTACACGCAAGTACAGCAAATTCAAGAGGGTGATTACGTCACAAATCTATCGCTTGAAGAAAGGCTTGGTGCGTTTAATTTTGCAGATTTGCAAGGCATTCCGGCAACGTTTGCACCTTCGGCGCATGGTCACTCATGGTCTGAAATCGCTAATAAGCCAACCATGTACCCGCCAACAGCGCACGGCCATACTTGGAGCGAAATCACAGGGAAACCAAGTGAATTTGAGCCAGCGCCACACATACACACATGGCAACAAATCGCCCAAAAGCCGGGAACGTTCCCACCTGAAACGCATTTTCATTCGTGGAACGAAATTGAAAATAAACCGAATGTGTTTAATCCGGCAGCGCATACACATTCATGGGGTGATATTTCGGGCAAACCTACAAAGTTTGAACCCGCTGCACACACGCATAGCTGGGATTTGATAGAAAACAAGCCACTGACATTCCCGCCGCAATCGCACCATCATCATTGGTCGCAAGTCACAAGCAAGCCGGAGCAAGCAACACGCTGGCCGAAGTATAGCGAGGTAACAGAGACCCCGAATTTTGGGAGTGGTGCATTTAAAAATGTCGGAAATGCAGAAGGGGAACTTGTAGAAGTCGGGTTTTCAGGTTTGGGAAGGGCGGCGGCGAAGTCGGGCTATGACCTTGATGAATCTGGGGTGCAAGGGTTGGATTTATCATTCTTTGTTAGCTCAGTAAATGCGCCAAGTTTCTTTTCAACAAATAAACGGGGTTGGGCGCTTAACTTTGGGGGAGTGGGAACAACAGCGACCGCACAGCTAGTTTTCGATTTTGATGCCAATGCTATCGGGTATCGAAGGAGAAATAGCGATAAGTGGGTTGAGTTAGTCCACAGCGGGAACTCTGAATTTAACAAGTTCGGCGGTGAATCAGGGGAAATGTTGCTCCTTGATGGGATCGCGAATACAGAAAATACAGCGCTATTTTATATTGAAGGATATGAAGCGGATAAATACACATCTTTATCGCTAACGCTTGGCGGGGCAACTGTGGCCGAAAGTTTTAGTGTGGTGGATAAACGCACAGGCTTGATAATTGGAAACCCTGTGTCATTCAACTTTTTGGGTTCGGCATCTAATAGAGCTTTTTTTATACGTGCTAATGGAATGTCAGGGTTGACCATTGATAGACCTTGCCGTTTGCAAGTGAATGCTGGTTATTCAGCTATTACCTTTAATAAATAGGAGGTCTCTTTCAATGCTTGAATTTGTTAAAGAGAGCGACTTTACGAAAGTCAATAAATACGAACAAACGGAAGACGGTTCTGTGTTGTGGGAATATGAGGAGGAAAAAAAATTCCACTCAGGGCTAATAGAAAAAAACTTTATCCGGGATAGTGGTAACGGAGAAGGTGTTCATGTTTGGGATAAGCTTGTTGAGCTGGATAAAGCCGGAAAAATAAAAGTTAACTGGCTAACAGATGCAGATAGAGCAGCAATTGAATTAGAAAAGCAGCTAGAAGCTAAAAGGCAAGCCAAAGCCATTGAAAAACTTCAGGGCGTGTTAATCAATGGCGAACAAATCAGCCTTACAGAAGAAAATCAAAACGGCATGGCCGCTGTAATGCAGGGCGTGAATTTGGCCGCTGAAATGGGCGCGGATATTTTCCCGCTTAACTTCAATGCACAAACGCCAGCAGGCTTTAAATTAATAACATTTAAAGCCGCTGCAGATTTCAAAAACTTTTGTTTGACGTTCATGGCCGAGCGTCAGAAGTTTTTCAAATGAACATGAAATATGCCGCGCTAGTCGCGGCGGGAGTAGTTATTTACATGACCATGCGACCAAACAGAAATGTGCGCAACAATAACCCGTTAAACATTCGCCACAATGACGGAAACAAGTGGCAAGGGGCAGCGGGTGACGATGGGGCGTTTGTGGTATTTGAAACGCCGGAATATGGTTTTCGTGCCGCAATGAAACTGGTTAAAACCTATCGTGATAAATACGGGCTTTATAGTGTGGCCGACATTATTACCAGATGGGCGCCAGAATCGGACAACAACCACACGCAATCGTATATCGACTACGTGGCCGATAAACTGGATAAATTCACATTCACGCCAGTGTTTGAAAGTGAGTTCCCCGCGTTGCTGTATTACATGGCCGAATTTGAGGGCGCAAAGGGCGCGTTTACCATGGAGCAAGCCGCGCAAGGGGTAGCAATGGCATGAATAAGAAATGGTTATTAACAACGGTAGGCGGCGCAGTATTGGGCGCTATTGTGGTGTATCAACTTAAAAAACGAACGTCCGGCATAGTGGACGATTAACTTTACTTAACAGGAAAAGCAGTATGTTAAACAAAGCAAAAAAACTAGCAAAGCAATGGTCAACGTATCGCGGTTTATTTTTAACCGTGGCTTCGGTGGTCGCGTTCCCAGTAGTGCAAGCCGTAGAGGTGGTGGATTTAATATTCGCGGCAGGTACAGCGGGTGTAGGTTTATACGAAACATTGAAAGATGAATCCGGCGAATGACGGAGTTTAAGATTTTCGAATTAATCGCCGCAGGCGGTGACACGGCCATGATTGCAGTAGCGTGGGCATTATGGAAACTAAACACACGCGTTAGCACGTTAGAGGGCTACATTAAATCAGTAAAAATGGGCGCATAACGCGCCCGAAAAACCATTCATTGTGGTCCTACGCTGTTTTAAATCGGGGCGTTTCAATCACAGAAGAAAGGGTATTAATAGCATTTTGAATAACTTGTTGTGTATGGGGCGCACCCATACGTTTCAAGCGTTCATTTTCAAAACTAAGCGCGTTTACACGTTGTTGTAACGCGCTTTTTTCGTTACGCCATAACCACAATTTACCAATCATATCAGGGCTGATAGTTTCGCTAGATGGGGTTACAAGGTAATCATGCGTTAATTGCCAGCCTTGCCAGCGGCCATGCTGGGGAAATCCCATATACAAGTTATTAAGCAAACCAATGGCGCACGGATGCGGAATTACTTCATCATTGAGCCAGCGGCGAACCGTTCGCCCAGCTACGCCGAAAAATTCACTTAATGTGGCAATTTCTTGCGCGTCACTCATGCCGCCATGTGTTAGGCCAGCTAACGAGCATTTACGGCGAAAAGGCGCACTGTAAAAAATTAATTCAGGTTTTGAATAATTTTTTTTATTTTTTTTCCATAAGTTTTTCTTATCCATGGTAACAACTCCTTAACCGCGAAAAACGGCGCGTATTACATAAAACGTGGTCGAACCTGTCAAATTAAACAATATGCTGAAATTCAATAACCTATGATTGCGCATAATGTATATTAT